>Ga0070693_100001267_pt1 | contig 11429 bp, 12 predicted proteins | sample KBSK1103metaG_FD_65472 | JGI IMG/M metagenome (GOLD analysis project Ga0070693, IMG submission 65472) | Corn, switchgrass and miscanthus rhizosphere microbial communities from Kellogg Biological Station, Michigan, USA - KBS K1-10-3 metaG | ecosystem: Host-associated > Plants > Roots >...
GAAGTAACCGACGCAGCCGAGGTCGAAGACGGCGGCCATCTGCCGCGCCGCCCGCGGGAAGTGCCGCGGGTGGCGCAACAAGATCCAGATCAGGGCGGCGTAGGGCTCGAGGAACCAGAGCCAGTGCACCCAGGTGAGGGCGTGGTCGATCACGCGGACCCCGGGCAGGCGACGAAGCGCACGCTGGAGGCGGGCGTTTGGCAGCCGGCCCAGGCCGATCGCCCGGTCGACGGCGATCGGGTAGCGGACGCGCAGGCGCGAGCGCAGGCGCTCGGGATCGTCGTAGGGCAGCTCGTGGACCATCGTGAAGGCCCACATCTGCATCGCGAAGAGGGCGACGTCGCGCTTGCGCGAGCGCGGGTAGAGCACGGCGAGAGCCAGCGGGCCGGCGGCGGAGGCGGCGATCGTCACCGTGGCGGGAACGCGAAGGCGGCGGCGCAGCAGCGGCACGGCGACGGCGGCGGCCACGGCGCCGAACGCCCCCGTCCGCAGGGCGGCGCGAAGCGCCGGAGATGGCCGGGAGCGCCTGCGCATGAGGGCGGCGAGTATATGGAGGCGCCGCCGGGCCGAGCCGAGCGCACGGGCGCCGCGTCGCGCCCTCACCCATGATTAGAATGGCCGCGCTTTGGGTCCCAACTCTCCTGGCACCGACCAGATCGACACGCTGCTTTGGATCGGCTTCGTCGCCGCGGCGATCCTCATCGTCGCGATCAACGGCGCCCTGATCTACACCGTGCGCCGCTACCGCGGGTCGCGCGGGTCGCGAGCCAGCGAGGCCGTGACCGGCCGGCGCTCCCAGCTGCGCGCCGGCGCCGCGCTCACCGCCTTCGCCGCCGTCGTCTTCGTGGTCAGCGTCATCTACACGAACAAGGCCCGCGAGACGCCGGCGAACGGCGCCGCCGGCCTCGCCTCGGCCAGGTCCGAGCCGCTGACGATCTCGGCCACGGGCCAGCAGTGGCTGTGGCGCTACGACTACCCCAACGAAGCCTTCTCCTATTACAAGCTCGTCGTCCCGGTCGACACGACGGTCCAGCTCGACCTGGTCTCGACCGACGTGATCCACACCTGGAACGTCCCGGCGCTCGCCGGCAAGCGCGACGCCGTGCCCGGCAAGACCAACCACGCCGTCTTCCGCGCCGAGGAGGAGGGCACCTTCGAAGGCGACGCGGCGACCCTCTCCGGCCAGGCATACGCGCCGATGCGCACGGCGGTCGAAGTCGTCTCTCCCGCCAGGTACCAGGAATTCCTCGAGCGCCAGAAGGCCGACATCCAGGCCGCCCAGGACCGCGTCGTCGGCCAGATCGAAAACGGAGAAGTCCCATGATCGCGGAGCGCCCGAAGCACTCTCCCGAGCTCGTCGTCGACGGCTACCCGCGTCGCCGCCCGCGCTGGACCGAGATCGTCACCAGCGCCGACCACAAGGACGTCGGCCGGGTGATGATCGGCGCCGCGCTCGGCTTCCTCTTCATCGCCCTCGTCGAGCTGCTGCTGATGCGATTGCAGCTGGCGGTGCCGGAGAACACGACGCTGACGCCGGTGACCTTCAACCGGCTGCTCTCGCTCTACGGGGCGACCGCGATCTTCCTCTTCGCGATCCCGCTGGCGCTGGGCTTCTTCTACTACCTGGCGCCGCTGCAGGCGGGTGCCCGCGGCACGGCCCTGCCCCGGGCCGGCCAGATCGGCCTCTGGCTCTACCTGGCAGGCGCGACCGTCCTCTACTCGGGCTTCCTCTTCACCCCGTCGGAGGCGGGCGTCAACCCGCTGGCGCCGCTCTCCGAGCTCGCCTTCCTGCCCAGCAACGGGGTCGACGCCTGGGCCGCGGCCAACGGGCTGGCGACCCTGGGCTTCGTCCTCCTCTCGATCAACCTGGTCGCCACCCTGCACGGCCAGCGCGCGCCGGGGATGGCCTGGCGGCGACTGCCGGTCTTCGCCTGGGCGGCGGCGATCTCGTCCTGGCTGATGCTGTTCATCGGTCCGGTGATGCTCGGCGCGATCTCGATGCTGCTGATCGACCGCAACTTCGACGGGATCTTCTTCGCCGACGGGTCCGGCGGCTCGCCGCTGCTCTGGTCGCACCTGAGCTGGATCTTCTTCACCGGCGCCTACATGCTGATCCTGATCTTCGCCCTCGGCGCGCTTGCCGAGATCGTCCCCGTCTTCTCGCGCCGGTCGCTGCAGGGCCGCCGGGTCGTGGTCGTCTCGCTGGTCGCGATCGCCGTGGCCGGCACGCTCGCCTGGATGCAGAACATGCTGACGGCGCCGATCGGCATCGGCTGGATGTACTTCGCGATGCTGCTCTCGCTGGCGCTGATCGTCCCCTTCGGGCTGATCTTCTTCAACCTGATCTCGACCATGGTCGGCGGCGCGCTGCGGATGCGGGCGCCGCTGCTCTTCGCCGTCGGCTCGCTGTCGGCGATCTCGATCGGGCTGGCGTCGGAGATCGAGCACTCGATGGTCGCCGTCGCCTGGCGCCTGCACAACACGACCGACGCCACCGCGGCGACCCACTTCGCGCTCGTCGGCGGTGCCGTCTTCGGCGGCTTCGCCGCCCTGCACTACTGGTTCCCGAAGATGACCGGCCGGACGATGGGCGAGACGATGGCGCGGATCTCCTTCTGGACGATGGGCCTCGGCACGCTGATCGCCTTCGTGCCGCTCTTCCTCGCCGGCGGCGACCACGGCGAGGTGGTCGACGCCTACAAGTTCTTCTCCGGCGCCGGGGTGAGCACGCTCAACCTGATCGTCACGATCGGCGCCTTCGTGCTAGCGATCGGCATCCTGCTGACGCTGGTCAACGCGATCTTCAGCCGCACCGGCGGCTCGCGGGCCGGCCACGACCAGTGGGGCGGCGACTCGCTCGAGTGGTTCGCGCTCTCGCCCCCCGAGCCCCACAACTTCGACGTGCTGCCCGACGTGCGCGGCGAGCGACCCCTGCGTGACATCCGCGTCGCGATCGCGCACCGCGACAGCCCGGCCCGGCCGGAGCCCGCGGCGCGCGAGACCGAGCCGGTAGCCTGAGCCTGTGAGCGGTGCTGAGACGGCTGTCGTCGGCCAGCGCACCGCTGTGCCGCAGGTCGTGCGCGACTACGTCACGCTGACCAAGCCCAAGGTGCAGTCGCTGCTGCTGCTGACGACGATCACGACGATGTACGTGGCGGGCGACCCCTCGGTCGGGCTCGTCCTCCTCACCTGTCTCGGCGGCGCCCTCTCGGCGGGCGGCGCGGGCGCGATCAACCACGCGATCGACCGCGACGTCGACCGGATCATGACCCGCACCGCGACCCGGCCCGTCGCCGCGGGGCGGATCTCGCCGCGGGCGGCGATCGGCTTCGGCGTCCTGCTCGGCTGCGCCTCCTTCGCCCTGCTCTCGCTCGCCGTCAATCCGCTGGCCGCGGCGCTCTCGATCTCCGGCCTCTTCGGCTACGTCTGCGTCTACACGCTCTGGCTCAAGCGCTCGACGCCGCAGAACATCGTCATCGGCGGGGCCGCGGGCGCGGTCCCGCCCCTGGTCGCCTGGGCGGCGGTCACCGGCGGCCTGAGCGGCACCGCCCTCTTCCTCTTCGCGATCGTCTTCTTCTGGACGCCGCCCCACTTCTGGGCGCTCTCGCTGCTGATGAAGGACGAGTACGCCAAGGCCGGGATCCCGATGCTCCCGGTCGTCCGCGGCGAGGAGGAGACCCGCCGCCAGATCCTCCTCTACACCGTCCTCCTCTACGCGGTCACCCAGCTGCCCTTCTGCGCCGGCGGCTTCGGCATTGAGTACCTGGTCGCCTCGATGACGCTCGGCGCCGGCTTCATCTACTGCGCCGTGCGCCTACTGCGCGGTCGCGACCGGCGCTGGGCGCTGCGCACCTATCTCTACTCGCTCGCCTACCTGGCGCTGCTCTTCGTCTCGATGCCGCTCGACCGCGTCGTCTGACCGGCGACTTCGAATCCGCGTGTGCCCGGGGGGCCGCGTGGTCAAGCAGATCAAGGACGCAGGGAGGCCGAATAGCGGCGCTATTCGGCCGACCGAGGACGCAGATATGCGCCGGCCACGCGGGTCACCCGGGGCGCGGGGATCCGGAGTCGCCGGTCTGGTAGAAATCCCGGCGTGGATCGCGAGAGCGCAAGAGCGGGCATCTCGGCCGGCCTCGTGGCCGGCGGCGTCGCCGCCGCCGTCTTCGCTCTCAGCTTCGTCGCCGCCGTTCTCTACATCGCCTCATGACCGAGACGCGGCACATTCCCGAGCCCGGCGAGCTGGTCTACCGGCCGCGCCCCTCCTGGGCGCCAGCGATCTTCGCCTTCGCCCTCGCCCTCGCCGTCTGCGGCATCTTCGCCGAGGGCTTCATGGTGCGCGGCTGGATCTATTCGATCATCGGCCTCGTCGTCGCCCTCTTCGCCCTCCGCGGCATGATCAAGGACGCCACCCAGAGCTACTTCAAGCTCCCGCGCAAGCAGAAGACCCGCGGCGCGGTGCTCCCCGTTGAGACCATCTCGGTCCCGAGCAAAGACTGACCCAAGCTCAGGGGTCCAACCGAGCGGCGTCGGGGTGCGTCCCCAGGCCGCTTCGCGGGAGTTCCTGGGGACGCACCCCGACGCCGCTCTCTCGGGCCCAAAGTCTGATCGAGCCTGCCAGGGGCCACCGGGGGTCCCTCCCGCTCAGTCGGGACTCATGCCCGAGGTCGCGCCTTCGGAGGTCCAGACCCGCATGATGTCGCGCATCGAGAGGATGCCGACGAGGTCCGAGCCCTCGTAGACGACGAGGTGGCGGATGCCGCGGCGCGACATCTCGCTGGCGGCGCGCTCGAGGCTCCAGTCCGGGGAGGCGGCGATGACAGCGTCGTTCATGTGGTCGCCGACGCGCTCGGAGTCGGGGTCCTCGCCGTTGCCGAGGGACGTGAGGACGTCACGCTCGGTGAGGATGCAGGGGACCGGATGCTCGTCGTCGCTTACCAGCGCCGCGCCGATCTCCTTCTCGGTCATCATCGTCGCGGCCTCGCGCAGCGTGTGCGTCGGCCCGATCGTGAGAACCACCTCTGACATCCCGTCCCTGACCTGCATGCGGCGCCTCCTATGCCTCTGTTGAGATAGTGCTGATCGCCTCAAGCGTACCCGACGCCGGCGCCCGCACAAGGCAGCTTTCAGGCGCCTCGGACATATAGACTCCGGCGCGCTCCGCGCCGTATGCCAAAGCTTCCGTCCGCAATCACCCCGCCGCTCGCCCTTGCCGCAATCGCGGCCGTGACGATCACCGCTTCGGGTTGCGGCACGACGGAAGCCGATCCAGAACGGGGCCGCGCGCTGTTCGTCCAGAACTGCGGGGTGTGCCACGAGATGGCGCAGGCCGGTACGTCCGCCCAGATCGGGCCCAACCTCGACGACGCTTTCGCCGCGGCGCGCAGCGTCGGCGAGGGCGGCGAAACGATCGAAGGGATCGTCAAGGCGCAGGTCGAGAACCCGCGGCCGAGCAACGACAACCCCGCCGACTCGATGCCGGCGGAAATCGTTGAGGGCCAGGATCTCGAGGACGTCGCCGCCTACGTCGGCATGTGGGCCGGCGTCCCCGGCGCCGCGCCGCCCAAGGTCCCCGGCGGCCCCGGCGCCCAGGTCTTCGCCAACAACGGCTGCGGCGGCTGCCACACGCTCGCCGCCGCCAACTCCGGCGGCACGACCGGCCCCGACCTCGACGATGTGCTGCCGGGCCAATCGGCCGCGATGGTCGAAGAATCGGTCGTCGACCCCAACGCCGAGATCGCCCACGGCTACCCGCCGAACGTGATGCCGTCCACCTTCGGGCAAAGCCTCTCCAAGAAGGAACTCGAAGACCTGGTCCAGTTCCTGATCGAATCGACGTCCGGCGGCGGCAAGGGCAGGAAGAGCGGCTGAGCCGTTCCCGAGTGGCCGCGTGCGGTCGCTGGCATCATCCCGAGGCACCTTCATGCGCGACCGCCTCCGCATCTCCCCGAAGCTCTACGCCGACGTAGCCCTGGTCGCGCTGGCGGCGCTCGCGCTGGTCGTCCTGACCGGGGCGGGCGTGCGCCTCACCGGCTCGGGCCTCGGCTGCCCGGACTGGCCCAAGTGCTACGGCCAAACCGTCCCTCCGCTCGACATCCACGCCGTCATTGAGTACGGCAACCGCGTCCTCACCGGCTTCGTCGGCATCGCCGTGATCGCGGCCAGCGTCCTCGCCTGGTTCCGCGTGCCGTTTCGCGGCCATCTGGCGCTGTTCGGCGCCCTGCTGCCGCTGGGGGTCGTCGGCCAGGCGATCCTCGGCGCCCTGGTCGTCAAGTACCACCTCGCCCCCGGCCTGGTGATGAGCCACTTCATCCTCTCGATGCTGCTGCTCGACGCGGCCTTCGCCCTGGCCTGGTGCTCACGCTACGAACCGTGGGAGCGGCGGCGCTCCGGCGACCGCCTCGGCGTCTGGACGGTGCGCGCGCTGGTCCCGCTTGGCCAGCTGACGATTCTCGCCGGCACGATCGCGACCGCCTCCGGCCCGCACGCGGGGGCACACGAGGGCCAGCTCGTGCACCGCTTCACGTTCGAGGGTACCGGCACCCTGGAATGGGTCGTGCAGAGGCATTCGGCGATCGCCGCCGCCTTCGGCCTCGCCGCGATCGTCGTCTGGTTCCTGCTGCGCCGGCCTGCGGGCGATGGGAGGGCGCTGAGGCCGCTAGGCGCCGTACTAGGTCTGCTCGCCCTGCAGGGCGCCGTCGGCGGCTTGCAGTGGGCTCTGGAGCTGCCGGGTGAGCTCGTCTGGGTCCACGTCGCCCTCGCCACCGCGACCTGGCTGGCGATGCTCTGGACCGTGGCGACTGCGGGGCGGCTGGAGTCGCGCGGCCTCGCCGCCGAAGGGCCCGACGCAGCCGACGCCCAGCCCGCCGCCTCATCCGCGGTCGCCGTTTGAGCTAGAGCGAGAGGATCACGGCCGCGATAAGGCCCATCATCGCGGCAAACATGGAGGCGCTGAGCCCGATCAGCGCATACACCAGCTTGTCGAAGCGAGCCTCGAGCCGATCGAACCGCATGTTCATCTCACCGCGAAGCCCATCGGTCCGGTCGCTCATTTCCCCGCGCAGCCCGCCGATCTGCTCACTCACCTCGGTGCGCAGCCCGCCGATCTGCTCGCCCATCTCAGCGCGCAACCCACCCACCTGTTCACTCACCTCAGCGCGGATGCCGCCGACCTGATTGTTCACGTCGGTGCGCAGCCCGGCGATTTCGACACGTAGGCCGCCGAAGCCCTGCTCCATGTGGCGGTCCAGGCTCTCGACCTGGTGCTCCAGGTCGTCCATGCGGTCGTCCGTCCAGCGCTCTGCCATCGCCTCCATTCTGACAGCGTAGAAGACAGAACGTTTCCTGGGTCGCGTAGAATCGGACGAAACCGAAACTAGTCTTTCGCCGCGGGCGTTCGCTCCACTTCCAGATCGACCACCACGTGAGTCACCGGCAGATCGACCTCCTCGCGAGCCCGCTCGACGACGCCGTTCTCCAGCCATCGCGATCGCTGTGGCGGGTGGGTCGAGATCACGATCTCGTCCGCCGGGAAGGCTCGCAACGCGTCCTCGATCGCCACCATCGGATCGGAGTCGCCAATCTCCCCCTTCGCCCTCAGCCCGGCTCCACGAAGGGCGATCAGCGAGAGCTCCATCCGCTGCCGGGCCAGCTCGATCGCCTCGTCGAGGTCGGAGGCCCAGTGCGAGCTGCGGGAGGCGGCCAGCGCCGGGGTGACGACCAGCGCCTCCGCACGGCGTCCGCGGCAGCGCTCGCGGATCTCGTCGAGCAGCGCCTCCCCCTCGGCCGTCTCGTTGGCGACGACGAGGATCCGGTGGCGGCCGTCGCCGCCGCGGGTGACCTCGACCTGTCGCGGCAGCGAGCCGCGGGCGCTCCGGTAACCGACCGCCGCGCCGCCGAGGAGCAGGAGCAGCGCCCAGACCGCACCCACCGCCGGCCGCGTCAGCAACGTCAGCGCGATCACCGACGCCGCGCACAGCCCGATCACGACCAGCCAACGGAATGCGTCGGCCTCCGATCTCAGCGGATTGTGCATCTGCCCTGTTGTACTACCCGAACGGCGCCTGGTCTAGCCGGTGACGACCGGCTGGTCCGGCGGAGCGGCGAGCGGCGCCTCTGGACCGCCATCACCGGGAGCCAGCGCGAAGTAGATCGTCGCCGCGGCGAGCGCCCCGATCGGCGCGGTGACGGTCGAGGCGATCAGGTTGGCCACGATCCGACCCCCAACGCCGTCGGCGATCGCGGCGCCGATCGCGGCGAGCACCGCCCCGACGGCCGCCACGATCACGAAGATGACGAAGAGCACGCCGAAGACCTGCCAGCCGTTGCCGCGGACGAGCTCGCGCGAGCGGCCGAAGGCCTCGATCACGCCGCGGTGCTCGACGACGATCGCCGGCGCGATCACGGCCCAGATCGTCAAGAGGAAGAGGCCGGGAATGACGAGGAGGATCATGCCGATTCCGATTCCGATGCCGGCAAGCAGCCCTGCCCCGATCAGCGGCAGGACGACGGGCCAGGTCGCGTCGATCAGGTCGCCGACCGACGAGTCGCGCCGGCCGTCCCGCACGTCTTTGACCAGGCCCACGACCATGCCCTGGTAGAGGGTCGCCGCCACGACCGAGACCGCGAAGCCGAGCGGGAAGAGAACGAGGCTGCCCACCAGCAGCGCGTTGACCACCGCGACGATCAGGTAGAGGCAGAAGGCGACCGGAAGCAGCACTCCGGCCTGGTCCCCATACGTCTGGAAGATCCGCGTAAGCGTGCCGCCGATGTCGAGCTTGCGTTCCATGGGCGTCATTTCGACCCCCGCGCCGATGCCCCTGCTTTTCTAGAGGATGTAGACCGTCGTGTAGACGATGATCCACATCACGTCGACGAAGTGCCAGTAGATGCCCGGCACCTCGACGCCGAGATGGTCCTTGGCCGCGGGGCCGAAGTGGCCGCGGAAGGCGCGGATCGTGGCGAAGCTGAGCAGGACGAGGCCGACGAAGACGTGGGCGCCGTGCAGGCCGGTGAGGCAGTAGAAGATCGAGCCGAAGCCGAGGTCGCGGGCGCTGAAGCCGAGGTGGACGTACTCGTTGACCTGGATGAAGAGGAAGGTCATGCCCAGCAGCCAGGTCAGCACGAGGCCGAGCTTGAGGCCGTTGCGGTTGCCGCGCCGGATCGACTCCAGCGCGTAGTGGATCGTAAAGCTCGAGGAGACGAGGATCGCCGTGTTGACCCCGGCGACGGCGACGGGCAGCTCGTAGGGGTGCGGCGGCCAGGTCGGCGGGTTGACGACCACCCGCAGGAAGAAGTAGGAGGCGAAGAAGGCCCCGAACAGCATCACCTCGGAGACGATGAAGAGCAGGATCCCCAGCGTCTGGCGGTCGATGCGCGAGCTCTCGTTGGCCTCGGGCGGCCCGTGGTGCTCCTCGTGAGCGTGACCCAGCGCGACGGTTGCGCTCTCCATCAGTGCCGCCTCCCGTGGGTACGGCCCGGCTCTGACGAGTGGCTGGGCGTGGCTGGCAAGTCCGGTGAACGAAGGCGATGCAGCGCATCGGCGAGTTCGCTGGACGCTGCCAGGTACGTCCAGACGCCGTCAGAACGGGTTGTACTCGCGTGAGTCGGCACTAGGTCTCCCCTCCCTCGGCTACGGCGGCGGCCACGGCGGCGGCCGGGCGGCCGACCTCGAGGTGCTCGACCGGCTTGTCGGTTATCTCGCGCACGCGGCCGAGCAGGTCGCCCTCGAGCCAGCGAGAGCTCTCGCCGGCGAAGGTCGAGATCAGCACCTCGTCGATGCGGTAGTGCTCGATCGCGTTCCGCACCGCGTGGAAGGGGTCGGGACTCATCGGCTGGCCGGTCGCGTCGACGTCGTCGTGGTAGAGCTCCGCCAGGGTGGAGGCGAGGTCGCGGACGATCCGCGGCTCGGTCACGTCCTCCGCCCGCGGGCAGATGATCGTGAAGCGGTGGGGACGCTCGGCGGCGTCCTCCTTGAGCCTGGCGACGAGGTCGGGGGCGGCGACGGTCTGGGTGGCGACGACGAGCTTGTGGTTGAGGTCCCAGCGGATCGCGTCGTCTTCGATCCGCACCGGGATGTGGGTCACCTCGACCTCGGGCTCGAACCGCGATTCCGCCCAGGCGACCAGATCCTTGCGGGTGATCCCGAAGCGCGTCTCATTGAGGCAGGAGAGCAGGATCTCGCCCGGTTCGTGGGCCCTGACCGCGTCGTCGAGGGCCAGCGCCGGATCGTGGTCCATCACCTCGCCGACGGAGTCGATCCCGTACTCGGCGAGGATCGACATCGTCACCTCGACCCGCGCCCGCGCCGCGTCGCGCAGTTCGCCCTCGGAGTCGATCAGCTGACCGACCGCGGGCTGGTTCTGGGGCGCGGCGACCGCTACGAACGGCACCTCAGCGGCCCGCTCTTTGACCGCCTGCAGCAGCTTGCGACCGCCCGCCACCTCGTTGAGGAAGACGAGCAGAGGACGAGCCTCGCTCATGTCGAGCCCACCGTCGCCGGCTCGGGAGCGGGCGCCTCGGCGCCTTCGCCGGCCATGATCGCGTGACGGGCGCCGGGAACGCCGAACTCGTAAGGACCGCCGACGACCCGCGGGATCTCGTCGAAGTTGAAGATCGGCGGCGGCGAGGAGACCTGCCACTCGATCGTCTTCGCCCGCCACGGGTTGCCCTCCGCGCGCGGCCCGAAGCGCCAGCTGACGACCATGTTGTAGAGGAAGACGAGTTGGCAGGCGCCGAGGATGAAGGCGCCGCAGCTGATCAGCAGGTTCCAGTCGCCGAACTGAGCCGCGTAGTCGGCGACGCGACGCGGCATGCCGTCCATCCCGACCCAGTGCATCGGGATGAAGGTGACCCAGGTGCCGAAGAGCGTGCCCCAGAAGTGGACGCGACCGAGCCGCTCGTCGTACATCCGCCCCGTCATCTTCGGGAACCAGTGGTAGATGCCGGAGAAGATCGTGAAGACCGAGCCGCCGAAGAGCACGAAGTGGATGTGGGCGACGATGAAGTAGGTGTCGGAGACGTGGATGTCGATCGGCACCATGCCGAGCATCACGCCGCTGATCCCGCCGATCGTGAAGGTGACGATGAAGGCGAGCGCGAACAGCATCGCGGTCGAGTAGGTGTGGATCTTGCCGAAGTAGAGCGTCCCCAGCCAGGAGAAGATCTTGATCCCGGTCGGCACGGCGATCAGCAGCGTGGTGATCATCATCGGCACCCGCAGCCAGCTGAACATGCCGGCGACGAACATGTGGTGGGCCCAGACCGAGTAGCTGAGGACGACGATCCCGATCAGCGCCAGCGCCATCAGCCGGTAGCCGAAGATCGGTTTGCGGGCGTGGGTCGAGATGACCTCGCTGATGATCCCGAAGCCGGGCAGCATCATGATGTAGACGGCCGGGTGCGAGTAGAACCAGAAGATGTGCTGGTAGCTG
>Ga0070693_100001269_pt1 | contig 11411 bp, 8 predicted proteins | sample KBSK1103metaG_FD_65472 | JGI IMG/M metagenome (GOLD analysis project Ga0070693, IMG submission 65472) | Corn, switchgrass and miscanthus rhizosphere microbial communities from Kellogg Biological Station, Michigan, USA - KBS K1-10-3 metaG | ecosystem: Host-associated > Plants > Roots >...
TGAGATCCATCATTCACGTCAAGAGATTTGTCATCGGGCGCGGCTGCCGTGTCCTGGTGATGTCGGTTCTCGTCGCGACGTTCGGTTGCGCGCGAGGATCGAACTCGCCGGGTGCGGCCGCGTTCTACGACCAGGCGTATCTGGCGGCGTCCCACAATTGGGCGTTCCGAAACGAGTTCCCTCGCGTCGACGCGCTGTTCAACGCGTTCGATTACGGCCACGCAAAATTGTACGAGACGCTCTGGCGCGATCCCCTCGCGGCAAACGAAGTGCTCGACCGGCGCGAGTTTGGTTTCATCACCAGCGATTTGTTACGACATCCACCCGGAGTCCCGCTCGACGAAGAAGCAATCGCACCCGAGTGGAGCAAGCTCGCGCCGGAAGTTGGCGCGATGTTCGACTGGGCCCACATGCTTCATCGCCAGCTGTATGACGTCTGGACGGACGATCGCATTCCTCCGTCGGCAAAGGATGCGAGGGTAGCAGCGGTGCTCGCTTATTACAGATCCAGACGCAGCCTCGCGTTCAGCTCTCTGCCCAAGAACATGAATCTGATGGAGGGCCAGCCCTACTCTCTGTCGTTTCGGAAGCGTTATCCCAAGTACAACGGCCTGATCTGGTCATATCACTGGCTGCAGATGGCTGTCTACGAGGCGCTGCTGGCGCCGGGTGGCGCCCAACAGCGAAAGGAGAACGTGAACGCGGTGGTCGCCAGATTCTGGGCGCTCCTCGACAGCGCTCCCGGCACGCTGCCGACCGTCATGCCGCAGGCACCGGAGATCGCTCCCGCATTCTCGAGCCGGTATCCGGAGGCTGCCGTAATCTTCGACAACCTCCACTCGCTGCACGACGTCGTTTCTGACATCCTGGCGGATCAACGCATCCCGCGGCCGGAAAAACGGCGACGGATACTCGAGGCGGCGGCGCGCTATCGCGACGACACGTCGTCCATCGTCAGCATCGACGACTGGAAGGCGATGGCGCGCGCGATGGGACTGGCCAACATGGGCGGAGCCGCGCCGATCGCCGGATCGGCGGAGCGCTGACTCAGCCCGACGGCATCGCTTACGTCTGACGCACCGACCTGAAGATTCCCACGATCGCCAGCATCAACCCGGATGCGACGACGATCGCCGCCCCGGTCGGCAGATCCATTTTGTAGGAGGCCCATAATCCGAGAAGGCTGGAGGCAGCGGCGATCACCCAGCCGATCGCCAGGCGCTTCCCCCAATCGACCGCCAGAATGGTTCCGCACACGGCCGGCACGATCAAATAGGAAAATGTGAGAAGCACGCCACCAAGTCGCACGAAGCTCACTACGACGAGCGCGAAAGCGGCGTAAAAGAGGAAATCCCACAGGCGGACGCTGACCCCTTCCGCGAACGCCCTTTCCGGATCTGACGAGATCAGCACGAAGCGCTTGTGAAACGTGCCGTAGAACGCTCCGAGTGCCGCGAACACCAGCACTCTCTGACCGATCTCGCCTTTGGTGACGTTCAGGATGTCACCCGTTAGCAGGTGCTCGAGCTCTTCCTTTCCGCCAGCTACTCGGCTCAGTAGCAGGATCACCGCCGCCGCGGCGACAACGAAGGTGATTCCGATGATTGCCTCCTGCGGAACGGCGGCCTTTCTCGAGCTCCGAGTCCAGCTGAAAAAAGCCGCGCCGAGGAACGTGACTGCCAGCGAGATCCAGAACGTGATGCGGTCATCGAAGTGATATCCCATCAACAAGGCGACGCAGGTACCGAGCGTCGCCACCTGGGCGAGTGCGAGATCCACGAAGATGACTTCGCGTTTGACGACGTGCAGTCCGAGATAAACCAGTAGAGGTGGAAAAAGCAGGCACGCCACGAAGGGCCACTTCATCACTTCCCATACGACTTGCCAGTCCACGCTCATTTCTGGGCTCCCAGTGCATTCGAGATCGCTCGCACCAGGTTGTCCATGTTGTCGAACCAGCTCGCTGTGTTGCTCGCCGCGCCGGGCTGCTGTGGAGCGTCGATGACAGTCGCGCCCGTCTGACGCGCTACCGTCTCCGCCGTCTTCCGATTCTGGAATGGCTGGACGAGGATGATCCTGACGTTGTTTGCCTTCATCCTGCCGATCACCTGAGCCAGGTGAGCGGGCGACGGTGCGATGCCGGGCTTGGGCTCGAGCTCGTCGACGATCGTCAATCCGAACCGCTGGGCGAGGTAGACGAAATCGCGGTGGTACGTCACGATCTTCGCGCCACTATAGGGGGCGAGTTGCTTCTGCCATTCCACGAGCCTGGCGTCGAGACGCGAGTTGAACTTCGCGAGGTTGGCGTTGTATGTCGCCGCGGACTTCGGGTCGACCTCGGCGAAGTGAGTCGCGATGTTGCGCGCAACGATCTTGACGTTCACCGGATCGATCATGAAGTGGGGGTTCCCCAACGAGTGGATGTCCCCCTTGGACCGGTCGAAGCTGGTGGGAATCTCGAGGAGCTTGATTCCCTCGGAGGCGACGATGTGACCGGGAGCTCCCGCCGCGACTTTACCGTTGCGGGCGTTCTCGAGCAGTGGCGGCAGCCAGCCGAGCTCGAGCTCCGCTCCTCCTTCGATCAGAGCGTCGGCCCGGTTGAGGGTGACGATGAAACTGGGCTTGGCATCGACGAAGTGAGGATCCTCCGTCGGTTTGGCGAGGGCTACTACGTTCACGCGATCCCCGCCGATGTCCCTCGCCACGGCGGCGAGGTCGGGAGTCGTTGCCACGACGCGCAACTGCGCGGACGCCAGAGAAGGCACGGCGGCGAATGCGCCCACGAGCAGCGCGGCTGTTCTCAAAAGATTTATCGATCTCATTTTCTTGCTTCTTCCTCGAGGATTAGAATTTGTGCGCGGCGTGCGCGCCAATCAGGAACTCGAACTGGAACCAGAGTGAATTGTCATTGCCCAGCTCGTGACGGTTGTCGTAGTTGTACTGCACCCGAAATTTCGAGAATTCCGTCGGATACCACGTAAGGTTCGGCGACAGGCGCGACTGATCGCGACGCAACTCCGAGGCGAAAACAGCACCATTGCCGCTGGCAACTTCACCGCGCAGTCCGGCCACGATTCGTGGCTTGATTCCCCACAGGAGCTGCGCATACCAGCCACGATCCTTTAGAGTTTCACTGGGCAGAGTCACCGCCGGATCGGCTTCTGAAACCCGTTGCGCCGCGTCGTAGTTACGCAGCATCCCTTCCGCCTGCAGCGACAGGAATGGAAAGCCCGCCTGGGCAGCTGCCGGCTTCCATTTCCAGTAGATGTCGGCGCCATAGATCTGCGTCTTCGCCGTGGGTCCGGAATTGTTCGGGCCGAACGCAGCCGACGCACCGAGCACGATCGTCTGCGTCTCGGTGAGGTCGAACGACGTATTGAGGCGTGGAGCGACCAGCATGTCGGAGAAACCACCGACCGGCTTCTCATCGATGACCCCGCCGTGAATCTCCGGTGAATCAGGCGACCGGAAGCTGGAGGTCGTTCCCCCCGTTGCATTGGCGACGGTGACCATCGCCTCCGTGTAAAACGGTGTTGGCAGCAGCCAGGAAAGTCGCAGGCCCTGACTGCGCAGACCGTCCGGTCCGAACATGCGGACCAGGACAAGCGGTGCGTCGACGAACGCCCATGAATGCGGGTGTTGCGGATTCTGACGTCCGAACTCGGTGAAGAATTGTCCGAATTTCAGCTGCAGGTTGGCCGGTAAGGAGGTCGTGAGCGCATACGCTTCCTCGAGCTCGATCCCGGTTTCACCGTTGGGCTCGATCTTGAGGACGATGTTGCTGAATCCCTTGAAATACGGATCGACCGCCCCGTCGAGTGATATCTCGGCGTTCGGAATGGTGAAGCCGTTCACTTTTGGATCATGATCGCCCCGCTCGATGGCGCCGACGTCGGAAGCGCTCGACCAGCCCGCATCGGTCAGCGCGACGAATCCGATGTTCATGTAACCGCCGGATGCCCGCGGCGCCTGCGCCGCGGTGCTCGCCGTGTCGGCGGCGGAGCTTCCCAGCTCTTTCTCCAGCTGCTTGACGAGCGCGATTGAATCGGCGCGCGCGATGCTGTCAGCGCGCGCGATTGAATCCTGTTTCGATTTTGGCGGGCCTACCTGCGCGTGCGCAAACGCCGGAACCGCGAACAGCGCGAGCGCGATTGTTGACCGCGTGAATTGCATTTGCTCCCCCAGAGAAGTTTTAAAACCACTGAACTAAGAGTTCAGGCTTCTCTGGGCGGCGCTCGGCAGGAGTTGGGGTGGAGTTGAGGAGCGGAGGGTCGATTTGCGTCCGCGCGCGCGAAGACGAGGCGCACCGCGTCACATACCGGGATCGGCTGAGAGGCAGGGGTTACCGTCGCATGAAACGAAAGCGCGGTGCAGGCGATGCAGGTTGCCTCGCTGTGCCCATGGTGCGAGCTCGTGCCGCCCTGCTCGACGTGCGAAATCGCGCTCGATTCGTCGCGAGCGAGACCCAGATACGCACCGAGCAGACCCAGCTGACCGGCGAACGCAAGCAGCACCGCGAGCAAACGCAGTCGCGATGCAGGCCCTCCGGTCAGGGTAAGTGCACGTTTCATCTCGATTTAAGCTACCCCGGCCGGCCAAAAAGGGTAGCACTCGGTTCGTGCGCATGGCATTTTTCCATGTTCCATGAAGCGTGAAGATGCCCTCGACTACCACTCATCCGGGCGCCCCGGAAAGATTGCGGTAGTCCCGACCAAGCCCCTCAACAACCAGCGCGATCTCGCCCTCGCCTACTCCCCCGGAGTGGCGCTTCCCTGCCTCGAGATCGAGTCCAACCCCGAAGAAGCCTATAGGTACACGGCCAAGGGGAATCTCGTCGCCGTCGTTACCAACGGCACCGCGGTGCTGGGTCTGGGAAACATCGGAGCGCTTGCCGGAAAACCGGTGATGGAGGGCAAGGGCAACCTGTTCAAGCAGTTCGCCGACCTCGACGTCTTCGATCTCGAGGTTGGCTCCGAGAGTCCCGACGATGTGATCAAATTCTGCCAGCTCCTCGAGCCCACCGTCGGCGGCATAAATCTCGAGGACATCCGCGCTCCCGACTGCTTCTACATCGAGGAGACGCTGCGGAAGACGATGAAGATTCCCGTCTTCCACGACGATCAGCACGGCACGGCGATCATCTCCGGCGCCGCGCTTCTCAACGCGCTGGAGATTGTCGGCAAGAAGATAGAAAAGATTCGCGTCGTATTCTCGGGTGCCGGCGCCGCGGCGATCTCGACCGCCGAGCACTATGTGCGACTGGGAGTTCCGCGCGAGAACATTCTCCTCACCGACAGGCAAGGCGTCGTCTACGAAGGTCGACTCGGCGAGCTGGATCCGTACAAAGCGAAGTTCGCCAACAAGACCAAGGCGCGCACGATTGCCGATGCACTGGTCGGCGCCGACGTTTTCGTCGGCCTCTCCGTTGCCGGCGCGATCACCGGTGAAATGGTGGCGAAGATGGCGAAGAAACCGATCGTCTTCGCGCTTGCCAACCCCGAGCCGGAAATCCTTCCCGACCAGGTCCGCGCCGTCCGCAGTGATGCGATCATCGCCACCGGGCGCAGCGACTACCCGAACCAGGTCAATAACGTCCTTGGCTTCCCGTTCATCTTCCGTGGTGCTCTCGATGCGCGCGCGACGGAGGTCAACGAGGAAATGAAGATGGCTGCCACCCGTGCCCTGGCGGCGTTGGCAAAGGAGGACGTGCCCGACAGCGTTTCGCGTCTGTACGGACTGCGCTCGGTCAAGTTCGGACCCGACTACCTGATTCCCTTCCCGTTCGATCCGCGCGTGCTGCTGTGGGTCGCCCCGGCGGTGGCCTGGGCAGCGGTTGCCAGCGGCGTGGCCAAGGAGATGATCGACCTCGAGCTCTACCGCGAGCAGCTCGAGGCGAGACTGGGAAGAGCCCGCGGTATCATGCGGGGCATCATCAACCGGGCAGTGCGCGATCCGAAGCGCGTCGTGTTTCCGGAGGGCGAGGAGCCGAAGATCATGCGCGCGGCGCGGATGATTCTCGACGAAGGAATCGCGTCGCCGATTCTGCTGGGGCAGCGAGCCGTCATCGAACGGATCGCCGACGAGAATCACATCTCGCTGCGCGACATCGCCATCGACGACCCCGGCAAATCCGAAAAGCGCGACAAGTACGCGGACTACCTGTGGAAGCGCCGGCAGCGGAAGGGTCTCAGCCACGGTGAAGCGCATCAGCTGCTCTTCAACAATAATTACTTCGGCTCGGTAATGGTTGCCTGCGGTGACGCGGACGCGCTCCTCTCCGGCGTCGGGATGCACTACCCCGAAACCATTCGCCCCGCGTTACAGGTAATTGGCCCGCACCCGAAAGCCGAAATCGTCAGTGGCCTCTACATGCTGGTGTTCGAGAAGCACGTTATCTTCTGTGGAGACACGACAGTCAATATCGATCCGACGGCCGAGCAGCTGGCGCAGATCGCATATTCGGCGGGAAGAATCGTCGGCAATTTCGGGATTCCGCCGAAGATCGCCATGCTGTCGTTCTCGAATTTCGGATCGGTGCGCCATCCGGAAGCCGAGAAGGTCGCCAAGGCGGTCGCGATTCTGCGGAAGCGCGACCCCGCGCTGGTGGTCGATGGCGAGATGCAGGCGGATACGGCGATGGACGAGAACATCCTCCGCAACGCGTATCCGTTCAGCGTCCTCAAGGAGCGGGCAAACGTACTCATCTTCCCGAACCTGAGCGCCGGAAACATCGCCTACAAGCTGCTCCACCACCTCGGTGGTGGGACCAAAATCGGGCCGATTTTGCTGGGTATGAATCTTCCCGTGCATGTGCTGGAGCAGGGCGCGGATGTACAGGACATTGTGAACATGGCCGCGGTGGCGGTCATCGATGCGCAGCAGCGGATCAATGAGAGGAAGGCACGGGATGGCAACTGAAATAAGGCCCCGGCGCAAGTCGATGGCGCGGGAGAGCACCAACGACTTGAGTAAACAGGGGCTTTCGCCGCGCGGCGAAGTCCACTGGAATTTGATTGCGCCCGAGCTGTTTCAGGCGGCGGCCCGCCGTAATGAGGGCGAATTTGCCGATATGGGTCCTTTCGTGGCTGTAACGACCCCTCACACGGGGCGGTCGCCCAACGACAAGTTCGTTGTGAAGGAGCCCACTTCCGACAAGGACGTGGACTGGGGCAAGGTCAATCAGGCGATGAAGACCGACAGCTACAGCCTCCTTCTCGCCGACGTCAAGCGCCATCTCAACGAGTCGTCGGAGCTGTTCGTCGAGGACCTGTATTGTGGAGCGGACCCAACATACCGGTTGTCGGTGCGCTACATCTCGCCCAACGCGTGGCACATGGCGTTCGTGCGAAACATGTTCATCCGGCCCGAGCTGAGCGACCTGCCGACCTTCGATCCCAACTTCACCGTTCTACACGCGCCGGAGTTCCAGGCAGACCCCGCCCGACATGGCACCAGGTCGGGCACGTTCATCGTTCTCAACGTCGCCGAGCGGACGATTCTCATCGGTGGAACCCGCTACGCCGGTGAGCTGAAGAAAGCGATGTTCACGGTGATGAACTATCTGCTGCCGAAGCAGGGCGTGCTCTCCATGCACTGCTCGGCCAACGTCGGCAAAGCCGGAGACACCGCGTTGTTCTTCGGTCTTTCCGGCACCGGCAAGACGACCTTGTCCGCGGATCCGAATCGCGGTCTCATCGGCGACGATGAGCACGGCTGGTCGGAGCATGGAATCTTCAACTTCGAAGGCGGCTGCTACGCGAAGGTGATCAACCTTTCGCCGGAGAGCGAGCCTGACATCTATCGGACGACGCAGATGTTCGGCACCGTCCTCGAGAACGTGGTTCTCGATCCGGCGACGAAGCAGGTCCGCTTCGCCGATCAATCGATCACCGAGAACACCCGCGCGTCGTATCCTCTGCACTACATTCGCAACTACGTCGAGGGCGGGCGCGGCGGGCATCCGCGCAATGTCGTCTTCCTCACCGCGGATGCGTTCGGTGTGCTGCCGCCGATCGCGAAGCTGACGCCGCAGCAGGCGATGTACTACTTCCTATCCGGTTATACGGCAAAGGTTGCCGGCACCGAGAGAGGCGTGAAGGAGCCGCAGCCAACATTCAGCGCGTGCTTTGGCGCGGCGTTTCTGGTGTGGCATCCGACCAAGTACGCCAAGATGCTTGGCGACCTCCTGCGCCAGCACAAATCGAACGTCTGGCTGATCAACACCGGCTGGATCGGCGGTCCATATGGAGTCGGCGAGCGGATCAAGCTGAAATACACGCGCACCATCGTCCATGCCGCGCTCCACGGCGACCTCGACGATGTAAAGACGCACACTGACGCCGTCTTCGGTCTCGCTGTCCCCAACGAGATACACGGCGTGCCGGCCAAGGTGCTGAATCCCCGCGAGTCGTGGTCAGACCCGACCGCGTATGATGCACAGGCGAAGAAGCTGGCCGGGATGTTCCGCGAGAATTTCGAGAAGTTTGGCAGCGTGGAGGCGGCGACGAAGCGCGCCGGCCCAAAGGCCTAACGCGAACCCCACGGGATAAACGGGGCGTGCGATTCGAGATCCTGCGCGACCCGGTCTGGAACAATATCCGCGTCGACGAGCTGACGCTCGCGCTCGTCGATACCGAGGTCTTTCAACGGCTGCGCTACGTGCGCCAGCTGGGTTGGACTTATCTCGTTTATCCCGGCGCGACCCATTCGCGTTTCGAGCACGCTCTGGGGACATACCACCTCTCGCGGCGCACGCTGGCGCTCCTTGGCGAGGCCGATGACTCTGCCTCGATCGGAGAGGAAGAGCAGGCAATCGTCAGGGCCGCCGCTCTCCTTCACGACGTCGGCCACTATCCATTCTCACATGCGCTGGAAGAGATAGGAGCACTCCACCACGAAGACGTCGCGCGTCCGCTCATCACCGAGGGCGCCGTGGCATCGCTGCTTTCAGCGCGGCTCGGGCCGGCTGCGCCAGGGAAAGTCTTCGATCTGATTCGTGGGCGCAGCGCGAGCGCGCTGCAGGGTCTCATTTCCGGATCACTCGATCTCGACAAGATCGAGTATCTCAAGCGCGATGCGTTCATGTGCGGTGTGCCGTATGGAGAAATCGACGTCGACCGACTCACCAACTCGCTCGTCATCGTCGATGATCCCGCCGATGGACGGCGCGCGCTCGGAGTACAGGAGAAGGCCCTCTCCGCGCTGGAGTCGCTGCTGTTCGCCAAGTACCAGATGTACCGAAACGTCTATTGGCACCATGCGGTGCGGAGTGCGACCGCGATGTACAAACGCCTCGTCGAGGACGCGGTCAGCGACGGAGTGGTGGATGTGCAGTCGCTGGCGAGATATACCGACGAAGGACTCATGCACCGGCTGGAGAGCAAGGAGGCCACGCCTCTGCTTTTCGCGCTGAAGGAGCGCCGCCTCTATAAGCGCGCCGCCGAATGGCCCGCCGCCGAGCTCGATGTCGAACGCGTCGAGTGGATCGCCAGCGATCGCCGGCGGGTGGCGGCGGCAGAGAACGAGCTGGCAAAGGATTTTGGACTCGCCCCGGGCGAGCTTCTGCTGGACTATCCCGCCAAGACTCAAATGCTCGGACTCGACATCCCTGTGCTAAGGCGCAGCGGGAAAGTCGAGCGACTCACGGGCGAAGGCTGGATCGGCACCATCAATCTTCCTTCGCTCTCCGAGGACCTCTATCGGAGCGCCCGCTGGCTGCGGGTGTTCACCGCGCGGCGGGCTACCGTCGACCCGCGACGGGTTCTCGACGCGCTGGAACGATAGGGTCCGAGTCGCGATATAACATGCATGCACGCACCGAGAGTACTGCTCGTTGCGGTCGGGAGCCTTTTCGCTGCCGGCTGCACGGTTCCGATGTCGGGGTCTACTCCTCCGCCAGCGGCGGCACCCGCATCCGCCGCATCGCGGTACAACGCCACTGAATCGCGCATCTTCGATCTGATCAACGCCGAGCGTCGGCGTCAGGGTTTGCAGCCGCTCGTCTACAACCCCCAACTGGATCGAATGGCAAAGATCCAGGCGGCGAACATGGCTCGGTTTCAGAAGATGTCCCACAACCTGCCCGAGTCGAGCGTGCCGACACTTGGCGACCGCGCTCGATACGTCGGCTACATGTTCGGACGGCTTGAGGAGAATATCGCCCTTGGCTATCCGAACGCAGAATCGGTCGTCCAGGGGTGGATGGGATCGGCCGGACACCGTCGAAACATCCTCGATGGGAACGTCGTGGAGACGGGAATCGGAATCGCCCGGTCGTCCGCTGGCGGCCTCTACTTTTGCCAGGTTTTTGGCAGGCAGCTGAGCGACCTCTAGGCCCACCCGAGCCGCCCCTGGTGTACAAAACACCTGTCTAGCGAGCCGTTTCCCCACACTCTAACCCCTTAAACTACATAGGGTTATGACGTAGTTGTGGATGAGGTCAAATAATGTGACCTCGCGGTACCGGAAACAGTCCTATTGGCATGACCAGACTCACGTCTGTAGCCCTCCTCCTGCTGGCTGTCTCTGGCTCTACGTACGCTCAGCAGGCGTCTTTTGCCGTTAACGACACCGGTCCGTCGTCCGATCTGATCTTCGAGACGAAGGACGCGGCGGTAGTCACGGCTGGCCTCGCCCCTTTGTCGAAGGCTGATCTCCGAAAGGGTGAGCGCGAAGTCCGAATCTGGTACTCCGGCTTCGGCAACCCGCAGTACCTCGTCATCATCCGTCAGAAGGGCACGAACGTCACCGGCCGCCTGATGCTGTGGTGGGACCAGTACTATGAGTCCTCACCTTCTGCCGCCGACGTGCGCGTCGACAACTTCGTGCGCAATACCTTTGACTGCGGCCAGATCTCCAAGCGCGATTCGCACTATGGCGAAGACCGCTGGGTAAGCTCGACCTGCGAAGCCGTGCTGAAGGGCACGCCAGACTGGAAGGCGTTCCTCGGCGAGGTCGAAGCGCACGCGCTGCCACAGAGCACCGCCGCCACCGCCGACGATCAGTCTGATGACCAGAACTGGGGAATCACCGTCGAGCGCAAATCAGGCGCGAACTATGGGGTGTCGCACTACCGCACCGCTCTCAGCTTTGGCGCGCCCGAGCCCGGTCGTGGACCGAAGCTCCAGGATATGATCAACGCGCTTGCAGCATCGGCGAAAAAGACATCCTCCGTGGCTTCTCAGCGCTAACACCAGTCTGGCGATAGCAAAAACGGCCGCGAGAGCGGCCGTTTTTTTTTGGCTATAAGCCAAATGAAGACTACCAGCCAATAGCTGCGAGCGTTTCGGCCGACAGCGCCGAGCCTAGGTTTGAAAACGGCGCGCTTTTATCAAAACCATGCTCGGCGCTGCCCGCTGTGCGGCTCGCAGCCAATAGCTGGTAGTCTTCCGTGGCCCCTTAGTCGCGCAGCT
>Ga0070693_100001272_pt1 | contig 11396 bp, 6 predicted proteins | sample KBSK1103metaG_FD_65472 | JGI IMG/M metagenome (GOLD analysis project Ga0070693, IMG submission 65472) | Corn, switchgrass and miscanthus rhizosphere microbial communities from Kellogg Biological Station, Michigan, USA - KBS K1-10-3 metaG | ecosystem: Host-associated > Plants > Roots >...
CATCATGCGTCTTACAATTGAAAACGTTAGTGCAGAAGATCGTCCTCGTATTATTGCAGCATTGTCTTCTAACGGCTTCACCGCGACAGAGTTAGTAGAGGTCGGGTAAAACTTTACAGATCTTTACAGTATTATATGTGCGTGGGGCTTGGCGGTTCCTGGTACACTCGATGTTGAACGCTTTTAGGAGCTTTCGTACATTGTTTCTCCTTATGAACTTATTTGAGTCCTCCTAACGGGGGACTCTTTTTTGCCGCAATTTATTTTTATAGACTCGGGTTATTAGTTGACGATAAACCGATTAAGGGGTTTCCAATGGAACCTATTTTTACTAAAAAACCAGAAGAATACACGCGCAACATTAGTATCATTGAAGCGTGTAGACAAGATTCGGTATTCTATCTACAACGTACTACGGGTCAACCGTATGAAGTTTGTAATGCGTATGTGCAATCCACTACGCAGTTTAATGGAACCTTTGGAGTAATTGATAGAGAGCTATTGTGCTTAACGAAAAAGACTCCTGGTAATAGAAAGAAGGAAGTCATTACGTTTACTGATTATCTCGATGACGTTACTACGAATAAACGTATTGTATCGCCTACGTTTGCGGTGTACATGAATAAGCAACAACAACCGTCAACGATATCAGAATTCATTGAAGGAAACATTACTAACCGTGCTATTGCTAAGAAAGAGATGTTCTTAGCAGAATCGAATGGAGATAATCTATTAGCAGCGTTTAAAGACTTGCAACAAACATCATTGAAGTTAAATAACAATGCAATGTCTGGTGCACACGTTTCTAGTTCTACTATTCTGTATAACAAATCAGCGCATAGTACATTAACCTCTACATGTCGTAGTGCTACCAGTTATGGTAATGCTAACAACGAGAAGTTCATTGCGGGTAATCGTCATTACTACAACGTGGAAGTTGTTTTAGCCAATATTGTTTCTATATCCCGTTTAACGGATATGCAAGCATTAAAAGCAGTAATGATTAAATACAATCTACACAAACCTACTGTACAGGATGTCATGGATTGTGTGCATTACTCAACACAGTTCTATTGGCGCGATGCTGCAGGTATGGAGCAGATCCATCAGTTAGTAGCAGGACTGAGTGTATTAGAGCGTAGTGCTTTCTTATACGTATCTGATTTACATCATTTAGCTAAACACAACCCTGAGGTTGTAAGGCAGTTCCTAGGCGATCTATCCTACAAGGCACATGGACCTATCGAGAATCCTGATGGCGCTGTAAATGGAATGGACGGCGATATGAAGGCATTCGTAAGCCTACTCTGCGCTAAGGATCTAAAAGGACACTCGATTAAACAAGTCAGAGATGGAGGAGAGATTAAAGGCGTTAAGTTTGATCCAGAACCCGCTGACTACATGACCATTGCAGCGACTGCTAAGAACGTAATGGATACATTAGAGAAATACAGGGATTTGATTAAAGCCTTGTGGGTAACTGACAATATGCCAGGTAGTATTGCTAATATTCCTAACATTATGCGTCGTACTGCTGTGGTATCAGATACTGACTCTACTATCTTTACTGTACAAGAATGGACCAACTGGTACGTAGGTAAAGATGATTTCTCGGATACGTCACTAGCAATTGCATGGACAGTTATTTACTTAGCCTCGCAATTGATTACGCATGTGTTAGCGAAGATGTCAGCTAACCTAGGGATTCCTGTTGAGTATATTCATCGTATTGCAATGAAGAATGAATATGCGTTCCCTGTTTTATCGTTAACGGGTCGTGCTAAACATTATTGGGCTTATGTATCCGCTCGTGAAGGTAATGTGTATCATGAGTTAGAAGTAGAGTTAAAAGGGGTAGCATTGCGTAATGCAAACGTTCCTCCTGTGATTATGAAGAAAATGAAAGCGTTGATCTGTCAAGTAATGGATGCGATTATGGATCGAGGTAACATTACCGTTAAAGAAGTATTGAAAACGGTAGTGGATGTAGAATGGTCTATTAAGAACTCTGTACTCAACGGTGGTTATGAATATATGACCCGAGCACAGGTAAAGGATGCAGCATCATACAGCGCTGGAGAGAAGGCGCCTAACTTTGCTCACTATGGAATGTGGAACGAGGTATTCGCTCCTAAATACGGTGCAGTAGAGAACCCTCCATACAGTGCTGTAAAAGTATCCTTGGATATTCGTAACAAAACTGAACTAGCAGATTGGTTATCGCGTATCCAGGATAAAGATGTAGCACAACGGATGGGTATCTGGTGTGGTAAGAATAACAAGACTAACTTTACGATGGTTTTATTACCGGAATCTATTATGGCTAATAGAGGAATCCCTCCAGAGATTATTGAAGGGGTTAACATTCGTAAGCTGATCTTCAGTACTATGGAATCTTACTATTTGATTCTAGAGTCGTTAGGATTGTTTATTACCAAACCCGATGCAGGTAAAGCTATTACTCGTTTGCTTAGCGATTATTATCATCCAGATGATTTTGCTGATACTAAACCCGTAGAGTTACTAACGCATCCTAAAGCAGCATAATTGAAAAGCAGCATAAATACCAGAGGCTAATCCCTCTGGTATTTATGCCGTAATTTACTTTATGACTGTAAGTAGGTTGCTATGTCATTTTGAATGTAACGTTTCAAAGGTAACAGCGTTTCCACATCCAGCTGGTTGTTTAACACATTATCACTTTCTAAACGCTTTAACATAATGCGCAAGAAGTTATACGATTGCGTGTTAGATGGATTAGCTTGGTTATTAGACTCGCTCAGATACATGGCATCCAATTTTAATAACGTACTGATAGTAGGAAGTACCGCAACGTTTAACGCCCATATAACCTGTATAGTGGGTCTAACATCGATTTTAGGAAAGAGTACATCAAACATATCTTTCTTATCAACGGCAGGGATAGTCATTAACGTAGTAGCAAAATCGATACGCCGCTTCTTAAATATCTCTACTAATCCATTAATCGTTCTATCAATTCGATCATAGTAGTTAATTACCATAAAGGAGTGTTGATTACGCGTAGGGGGATTAGGTCTATCGTTAACCACATTCACCAAACGATTAAAGATAGCGTAATCTAAGAACGAATAAATCATATTCACTAAAGGATACATAGCGACAAAGTTAACAGCCGATTCCATTCCAATGTTAGTATTGGTTTTATCGAGTTGTTCTTTATTCCATAATGCATACTGCAAACCGAGCATAGCGACATTAATAGAAATAACATATAGACTATCGTTATTATCGCCTTTACTAGTAGAGTAGTAGTTAGGATCTACACTGTTATTAAAGACAACCATATTGGTATCACAATGGGGGTGACGCAATACTTTAACCGGTTCTAAATCTTTCCAGTTGTTCTTAATGTTGTCAAAAGAAAAAGGTTCACTGTTGATCATGATGATCTCAGTAGAATCTCTATCAAAGAAAGCATGGTGATGGACTAACCCTCTATTGGATTCATGGGTTAGGTGTAAAGCCATAGCTAACGTAGGGAGTTCATTATTAACTCGCCGTACATAGTCGTAAGGATCACCCGTATATTGCACACTGATCGTATCCACTAAGCGAGTTAGGATATGGTTGCTTCTGACCATATAACGATTTGCTCTGTAATGACTAACGATCTTAAACGCTTGTTGTTTCAGTCCTGTACTCGCGTAAAAGAAGTCAGGGAACAGTACCGTTCCTTTTTTATTAACCGGTCTGCTAGTGAATAGTCGATACATTACTAATACTCCGTTTTATAAATCGTGTAAAAAAATACACGAGATGATGTATATTATAGATGGAAGCGTTTGCTTTCTCCTAGCGATTAACATTGCTAGGAAAACCTATGAGGCGAACGGGATTATTTCATCATATTGTTGGTGTACGATATGTTATTTTAATGGGTTATAAATATTTACGCAGAGTACCATTACTGTGTAGAAAAAGTATGATCCTAAAATATTACAGATCTACATTATTTACTTGTACCTAGGTTATTATTAACTCATAGGAGGGTACATGATCATTTATAAAACAGTAAAAGTAAGATTGTACCCTACCACTAATCAAGAGATACTTTGCATAAAGCATTGTAATAGTAGTAGATTTGTTTATAACTGGGGTTTAGCTAAAAAGATGCAGCTTTACGAAGCAGGTGAAAAAATAAACTACTTTGAGTTATGCAAAGAGCTTACCTTGTTGAGAAAGCATGAAGATTATCTTTGGTTAAAAGAAGTAAGCATGAATACGTTACAGCAATCTCTGTTAGATTTGGATAATGCTTATAAACGTTTCTTTACTAGTAAAGGTAAATTCCCTAAGTTTAAAAAGAAACATGGGAAAAATTCATTTAGAAGCCCGCAAGACTTTGAAGTTCTAACAGAAGTAAAAAGAGTTAAATTACCTAAAATAGGTTATGTAAAATACCGACACAAACAAACTATTTTAGGTAAGGTAAAATCAATTACTGTAACTAGGAAAGGGGGTTGTTGGTACGCTAGTATTTTAACAGAACAAGAAGTTGAAATGCCTATACATCCATCTAAAAGTATAATTGGTTTGGATGTTGGTATTAAAAATTTATTGACCACTTACGATGGTGTGAAGAGTCAACAATACCATCACAGTAAATCTTTAACAAGTTTAGTTAAACGATTACCACTTTTACACCAGCGAGTATCGAGAAAACAGAAAGGGGGCAATAATAGAAAGAAAGCGGCTTTATTGTTGAGCAAGTTTTATCAACGCATTGCCAATGTACGATTAGATACGTTACACAAACTCTCTACTGACATAAGCAAAAACCACGCTGTAGTTATTGTAGAGGATTTAAAAATTCGTAACATGTCTAAGAGTGCATCGGGTACTGTAGCACGGCCAGGTACTAATGTAGCTCAGAAAAGAGGACTGAATCGCGCTATCATGAATCAGGGTTGGGGTATTCTTTTCGATTTACTGGTTTACAAGACCCATAGAGCGGGTGGTATTTTTGGGATAATATCACCTATGCATACGAGTCAAACCTGTCCTAAGTGTTTACATGTATCTCAGGAAAATCGCGTCACACAGGCTCGTTTTAGTTGTGTGAAATGTAATTTTACTGAGCATGCAGATGTAGTAGGAGCTATGAACATTCGAAAGATTGGTTTATTGGCTACTTAGTTTAAAAAAGGGTGGGTTACACCCGGTTCGCCTGTGTAATGAGTCCTGCTTTAATGGGTCCAGTAGCAGGAATCTAGATGTATTAGAATATCTCATTATTTAAATGATACACCACTCGAATGGTGTGTTTGGCCAAACATTGAACTATTTTATAAAGGAAACAACCATGTCCTTAGACACTAATGATCAAAAAACAAAAACTACTGCAGATGAAGGCGTGCGCGCAGCTGTAGGTACTACTGCTAAAGTAGAGCGTTCTTCTATTGGTTCTTTGCACCAACAACTCGGCCAAAGTCGTCCACTTTCTCGTCATTCAACCGGTGAACTGGTTAATGGTTTCGTACAAGCATTTACCGATGCGTATACCATTTCCGGCACCAAAGCGTTTGACGTACTTCCCCTGGATGCACAACTGACTCGCACTCCTGTATCGGCGATTCTGGTTTATGGTACACACAAAGATGGCAACAACAGCGTAGTTGCTGTATACACCATTTTGCTGGAAGCGTCATGCATGCGTTTGAACCCACGTCAAGTATCGTCTGGCAATGGTTCTTTCGAAATCCCGCGTATCGTATCTGATGCTTTCGATGAGCATTATTTGGAAGCGGTGAAAACTACCCTTACCTCCAAAGGTATTGTGGGTACTATCTACAATGCTGGCGTTAACGTTATTCCTAACGATTTGTCAAAAGACGATGTGCAAGCAATCCGTTCAGTAGCGTTCTACGCTCAAGAAGCAATCCTGACTTCTTTGCAAAACCTGACTGATACCGTTACTTCTCCATTCTCAATTGCCAAAATCGATACCCGTGATACCCGTTTCCCTGCCCGTATCGATTACAGCACCGGCGCTGTATTGAGTGCTACTGGTCAGCCAAAGCGTACTGACATCAGCGTAACCCTGGCTGGCGCAGTAAACAACTCTGGTACACAAGCTTCATTGGTAGAGCAATCTATCGATTTGGTTACTGTAGGCGGCTTTATTGATCTGACATTCATTCCTCCAAACGTGAATGCCATGAATCAACAATCTACCAAAGTGTATCAACCGCGTTTCGTTATCACCAACCTCGATACTGATGGTGCCATCACCCCAGAAATGATCCTGTTGGGTTTGAGCACTGCCACTCTGCTCGATGAAGATATGCAATGGGCGAATACATTCCGTCCTAACATGTCCATCACCGGCAAAGGTAATGACGATCTGCGTGACATTGGTGCAATCGGTTTTGATATCAATCTTACTGGTAAAGCGAATAGCAAACCAGCACGTATTGATGTTAAAGCAGAAAACTTCGATACCAAAAACCTGATCGAATTGGTTGGCGCTACCATGCACGAGCATTTGGTGTTTTCCATTGACTTGGAAGAAACCGGCGAACTGTCTTGGATTCAAAATGCGTTCTTGGAAGCAGGTAATGGTAACGCTGGTGCAAACGCAGCAATTGTCCGTGCAGCTGATCAATTGACCAACGGTAACTTCTCTGATGCTTACCGCGATGCGTTGACTCGTTACGAAGGCATGGGCGATGCTGTGTGCTTCTTGGAAAACCTCCGCGTACCACTGGGTTACTTCGAAGATGCAAACCACAACAAGCGTGACATTCGTGAACTCGACTTGCTGGCGCTGTTGAACCTGCATGGCGGTTCTAACAACTCTGCATTGTTGGAAAAATGGTCTGATGTGTTTGACAACAACCAAATCTCTCCTGATCAACGTACCGCGTTGTATTTGGAATTGATCGGTAGTTTGATCTCTGCACCATTCCATCACAAAGGTTGGGCGCAACGTGCCACCTTCAACCCAGCGTTTATCGAAGCAATGAGCGTTGCTACTCGTAAAGCTGGTTTGGTGATCACTCCGAACAACACCGTTAAATCGTTCAACGTTCGCGTATCTCGTGGTAATGCGGCAGTACTGAACTACTCTGTTGGTGCTATCAACAGCGGCCTGTTCCGTAGCCATGGTGATACTCGCGGTGCTGGCTTCCGTGGTTATCAATCTGGTGCGCAATCCACTGTATCCTGGATGTAATGCAAAACGTTTAGGTATTGATTACTAAACGGGTGATTTAAAAGAGTGGGGTAAAACCCACTCTTTTTTTGCCCAAATTAACATCATCTGGAGTAAAGTATGGAAATAGATAGCATTGATGAAGAAGGTGAAGTCAATGAAGAGGTTTGGGATAGTCGCTTTGAACAAGTGATGACTGAAACTCATGAAAGCTATTTCGATGAAAATGAAAACCAAGGCGGCATCTATTTAGAGTTAGTTGACTTTAATGAAGCATTCGCCACATTGTCTATTGAACCCGTCATTATTAATAATTTTGATGTGAGTACAATGGAAGATAAAGAACGACTGAATAGTTTATTATACACGCGTTATGAAGGCGATACATTGGATGTATTACCGTCGTGTGATTGTGGTAATTTACGCGGTCAGTTTAATATCGAGTTAACCTGTTCTGATTGTGGTACTGAGGTAATAGCGGTTACTGAAAGACCATTGGAATCTACACTGTGGATTACGACTCCTAGAGGCGTAAAAGCATTAATTCATCCATTGGTGTGGGCTATACTTTCTAAACCGTTAACGAAGAGTGGTTGCAATATGCTAGAGTGGTTAGTTAACTCTTCGTATAAACCGCCTAGTTATCCTCCTGAGCTAGAAAAGTTAAAAGGCTTTGGATTTACGCGTAGTTTGAATTACTTCTATGATAACTTCGATGATATCATTATGAAGTTGTTTAAATATCGCATTATCAAAGCGACTGGAATAGAAAGAGAGAATCTCAGAGTGTTTCTCGAAAGAGAGCGCAATAAGATATTCTGTCAGTATATTCCAATCCCAAGTAAGTTAGGGTTTGTAACGGAAACGACTGCTGGCGCTACTTATGTCGATACGACTATGGCCCCTGCTATTGAAGCAATCCGTACAATCTCCTCTATTGAAACTGGAATCACTCCTGCTACTCAAGCTACACGAGAACGCCGAGTCATTAAAGCGATTGGACAATTAGCGAAGTACTATTTAATCTTTACTGGGAAACCATTAGGGAGTAAGCCTGGATTATTAAGGCAGCATGTATTTGGCGGTAGACCACACTTTTCTGGGCGAGCTGTAATCAGTAGTATTTATGGACATCATAAATACGATGAGTGTACATTACCGTGGGGATTAGCGGTGATGATGTTGAAGCTGCATATTGCGAGTAAATTGTTGAAGAGAGGGTTTACGCCTAATCAGATTAACAAATATATCTTTGAGCATGTGCGGCAGTACAGTGAGTTGTTGGATGAAATATTTACCGAGTTAATGACAGAAGGTAGCGCTGAAGGAAGATCTCAAATCAGGATCATTCTGCATAGAAATCCTTCATTGGACCGTTTATCTGCTCAGGCTCTCTACGTAACTGAAATCAGGAAAGATCCTAAAATCAACACGATAGGCATGAGCACGAAAATCTTAGTGGCTTAACGCGTTAACTTTGAAACAAATCCACTACCTGCAATTAATTTCAGGAACTTAACCTTTGTAGGTGATAAAATGACAAATGAAAATATCGTTGGAGAAGTAGTGTTCTCTGATGTAATATGGAAAGATATACCATGGTTTAGTAATTACCAAGCATCAAGTGAAGGGAGAATTAGACGGAAAGGTGATGATAAAATACTTGAGATGACGGGAGATAGAACAGATAAAAAGTCTTATCCAACCACATCTGCAATTGGAGATAATCGTAAAACAAAAACAGCATTCGTTCATGTTCTAGTTTGTCTTGCTTTTCATGGATTACCACCTGATGAGTCTACACTTTATGATGTTAATCACAAAGATGGTAATAAATGGAATAGTCGTCCTTCTAATTTGGAATGGATGACTAGAAGTGAGAATTTAATTCACGCTTATGAAACTGGCTTAAGGAATGATTGTTGTCGTGTAACCGTAAAAGATATTATCAATGGGGAAGAAAAGCAATTTTATTCTTTAAACAATTTTGGTTCGCATTTTAATCTTACGATAAGTGAAGTAAAGAAATTACGCTTCACTAAACCAAAGCTATTTAAAGAAATATACGAAGTTGTTTTCCATATTGATAAATACATTGCACCTAAACATGTTTGGATAAAGCCAATCATGGCAAAAAATTATAGCGATGGAGAAATATTGATCGCTAATAATAACTTGGAAATGAGTGAGATTGTAAACATTCATCCAGGAACAATTCAATTTTGTGCAAGTCAAGAAAAGGATAGCATGACAAACGGTTACGTGTTTCGTTATTTAACCGATAACGTTATTTGGCCTGTATACGCATCAGAAGATGTTATTAAGTCAAAAGAAAAATGGGAAAGGAAGAAGAAGGAGTATAGGAAGAAACGCTCAGGTATAGAAATAAAGGATTATATTACCGGTGAAGTTAGCTCTTTCGATAAATTAGAAGAAGGTGAAAGTGTTAGTGGGTTAAGTAAAACATTAATACAGCGAATGTTATTTTCTGATAATCTTCAGTTATATCGAGGTAAGTCAGTTCGCTATAAAGATGATATACGTTCATTCCCTGATTTCAATAAGGAGTTAATTAGAATATCATTAGATTTCAAGCCAGGTAAAATAGCACCTGTTCAAGTAGAAGATCTTTTATCTAACACTACCAAACTTTATGCAAGCATTGCTGAGTTTGCCAGAGAAAAGAATCTAAATAGTGTAAGCGTGGCAAATTGGGTTCGTCTTAATCCTAATAAACCATTGCAAAACATTTTTGTCATTAAACCGTATTTGTTTTAAAGTTAACTTTGGGGCCCTTTTAACAGTAATGTTAATCGAAAAACCTCCTTAATTGCTGGAACCTACTAAAAGCTATTCTACCAAAACAGAATCGGAAACGATATATGGCAATGGTTTGAAAACAGAATAGATTGGGCAATCAGCAGCCAAGCTTCTACGTACTGTTGTGAAACAGGATAGGAAGAAGGTTCAACGACTATCGAAACCATGCACTTTAGTGTAGAAGGGAGTAGAGTACAGCCTAAGTGTTTGAGGTTCAGGTTTGAGGTAATCACTCAATAATTCCTGATTAAATGGAAACGGGAGGCTTCCTAGTTAATAGGAAGATGATATAGTCTCAACATCTGAGTAAAACTCAGAGTGTTTTTTATAAACAGAATAACTGTAGCGAGTTATTTAAAGATATTTGCCTAATGCAGATTTTGATGGTAAGTTCATTGCCTTCAATTAAAATAAACCCCTCTAACTGCTGGAAGGTTCATTGGACTAAGTCCTCTAAAACACATTAAGCGCTAAATCGGAATCCGAAAGGATAAACGCCTATGCTAGAAAAGATTTAATGTGGAAATAATCAGCATCAAAGCTTCTACGTATTGTTGTGAAACAAGATATGAAGTGTGATCAGAGACTATCGAAAAGCTATTTATTACAAATAGAACTGAGTAGAGTAGGATATATTGGAAGTATATTCGAAACGGGGGGCTTCTCTGAAAATGAGAATGAAGATATAGTCCATACATGGATGTAAGTCAATAGGATGAATTAAACGTAGGGCTTATTCTAGATGAAGCAATGTGGAGTCGTGTAAAACGATTACAACCACATACCGGAGTACTGGATTTAAACAAACCCAGATCAGTTTCTAACAATTTAAAATTACCTACACCGATTTTATCTATGATAGGAAACTGGCTGCATTCGCCTGGTAAGTAGTCAGTAGTAAAACATTTATGGAGCCTCTTAAGTGAGGCTCCATTATGTCTCATTTTTATTTATGGAAAAGGTGGGCTCATGTCTGATTCTGATAAAGATAGTAAAGATCTTATTGCAGGTACTGTTAGCAACCCAGATCGAAAACCACACCGCAATTACAATCCTCAAATTTCAGCTGGTGGTGTATTTAAACCGCCTCCAGTTTTGAATAGTCTAGCACACGTACCGTTTAACGAAATGGCATTTGAAACCAGTGTGGAATCTAGACGGATTGATGCCGTAGGATTTGAGCAGGAGTTGTTAGTATTACTTGCTAAATACGGCATTATGGAAAAGGCTGAAGAGGTAGCGCCTAGAGCGTGTACTGGTCGTCGTATTTCATTTACCTTCCCCAGTGATCCTAAAGGATCGTTTGCGATTAATTTCCAACAAAAAGTGAGTCATACTCATTCTGAGTTTGTATCTGTCGTTACAGCCCGTGGTAAAACCG
>Ga0070693_100001273_pt1 | contig 11395 bp, 9 predicted proteins | sample KBSK1103metaG_FD_65472 | JGI IMG/M metagenome (GOLD analysis project Ga0070693, IMG submission 65472) | Corn, switchgrass and miscanthus rhizosphere microbial communities from Kellogg Biological Station, Michigan, USA - KBS K1-10-3 metaG | ecosystem: Host-associated > Plants > Roots >...
GACTGTGAACTCGTAGAGACCCGTTCGAAGGCGTGTCCTCAGCCCCGAAATCCTCAATTAGTCCGCAGTCCGGACTACTGTGTTAATCCGCAACCCTGAATCCGCACTTCCCGCTAAGAAAACTGCGCGAATCCCACCGTATTTCCTCCCGGTTCCTTCACGTAGATCTCCGTGCTCCCGTAGAACGTGTCGTGGCGCGGCTTGACCACTGGGGCGCCGTTGAGGGATTTCTCGACGCTGTCGAGGTCGGTCACGGTGATGAACAGGGCCACGGAGTGGCCGGTGAGGTCGCGAGCGGCGCTGGGATCCTCGCTCACCACGCTGGCTCGCGTCTGGTACATGATCTCGATCCCGCCTTTCTCGACGCTGGCGAAGATCAATTTCCCGTCGGGGTCCGGGACCTGGTTGTTGACGGCGAAGCCAAGCCGGTCGGTCCAGAATTTTATGCAGGGCTCGACGGCTTCGACTATCAGCACTGGAGTCAGCTGCTTGAGTGTGGGCGAGCCGCCGGTGGCGGGGTTGTCCTTTGCGTCAGTCATTGGTCACCTCGGTCGGACAATGACCATAACAAAAAAGCGGCCAGCCTGCGAGGCTGGCCGCTTTGAAAGGAGCGCGAATTACGACTGCGGGGAGTTCCCGCCCTGATTGGCGTCGAAGCCTGGACGGAATACGCCGCAGATGACGCCGAGTATTCCGAAGTCCATGCCGGGCTGGACGGTGATGTCACGCTCGGCAGGGTTGGCCGCTTCCAGAACGAGGCTTCCGTTCTTGTGCGAATACGTCTTGACTGTTGCCTCGTCGCCGAGCCGGGCCGCTATGACGTCGTTCTCGCGCGGCTCCTGCCTCGGATTTACCATGACATAATCGCTGTCATTGATGCAGCGACCGACCATGCTGTCGCCCTTCACTTTGAGGAAGAAAACCTCGTCGGAAGGAACGAAACGTCTGTCGATTGTAATGAAGCCCTGCCGATGCTCGGGAATGAGAGCCGGCTCGCCGGCGTGGATTTTTCCGTAAAAGGGCACCGGCTGGGTACGCATCGCGGCACCGAACCCGAGGAGATTGACGCCGCGTGATCTGGCCGGGTCTCTCTCGATGTATCCCTTCTTTGCGAGTGACTGAAGCAAGTCCGAGACAGTCTTGGTCGACTTGATCTTGAACTGCTTGCCGATGTCCCGAATGCTCGGTTGGTACGTGTTCTCGGCGGTGAAGTCGAGAAGGTAGTGGTATACCGAGCTCTCGAGCTTGGTTAACTGCTCGGCCATGGATCGTTCCTTGGAAAGGCGGTCTTTTACTAGGGGTTATTTACTAATCTGTGTACGGAATCGTACCTGGTCAACCATTTGATTCCTATACAAATGGTACTAATGGGCGAGCGTCGCAATCGCCTTATCGATGCGCTTCAGTGACAGATCGCGGCCCATCTGGATCAGCATCTCGAAGATTCCCGGACTGACCGTCATCCCCGTTAGGGCGACCCTGAGAGGCTGAAATACCTTCCCAGCAGTAATCCCGCGCGATTCCGCCAGCGATCGTAAAGAGGATTCGAGGGGCTCTGCGGTCCAATCCGTTACACTCGCAAGCGCATCCCTTGTGGCGCGCAGAAGAGCAGACGCCTCAGCCGGATCCTTCCAGTTTTTGGCGATGGCGGTTGGGTCGTACTCGATGTCCTCCAGGAAATACGGACCGGCCTGACGCACGATGTCATCGATGGTGCGCGACCTCACTCGAAGCAGATCCAGCAGCCGGAGATACCAGTCACGGCGTTCGACCAGTTCCTCCTCGGTCGCCAGGCGTGCCGTCACGATCGCGGGCGTCACGCGAGGCTCGAGCTCCTCGACGGAAATCATCGACAGATGCTGGCCGTTCATCCACTCCAGCTTCTTGGGATCGAAGATCGCCGCTTTTTTCTGGAGACCATCGACGCTGAAAAGCTCGACCATCTCGGAGAGCGTCATCACTTCGCGATCTCCCCCCGGCGACCATCCAAGGAGCGCCAGAAAGTTGAGCATCGCGCCCGGGAGCAGACCGTAATGCTGATAGTCACCAACGGCTGTAGCGCCGTGACGCTTGCTCAGTTTCTTCCCGTCGAGGCCGTGAATCATCGGCAGGTGCGCAAACGTCGGCAGCGGCGCGCCAAGCGCCCGATAGAGCTGAATCTGCTTGGGCGTGTTGGAGATGTGATCGTCGCCCCGCATCACGATGGTGATTCCCATCGCGATGTCATCGGAGACGACCGCCAGATTGTAGATGGGAGTGCCGTCCGAGCGCAGGATCACGAAGTCGTCGATGTCCTTGTTGGGAAACGCGATCGTCTCGTGGACCAGGTCGTCCCATTCGGTCGTTCCCTCGGGAACCCTGAACCGGATGACATACGGCTCTCCGGCTGCGACTCGACGCGCAACTTCGTCCGGCGAGAGCCTGTCGCAGCGGCGGTCGTACTTGAACGCCTCCTTGCGGGACTCCGCCTCGCGCCGGCGCTCTTCCAGCTGCGCGGGCGTGCAGAAGCAGCGATATGCCGCGCCGTTCTCGAGCAGGCGCTTCGCATCGGCCTGGTGGCGGGGCAGGTTGGCGGCCTGATACACGACTCCGTCATCCCAGTTGAGACCGAGCCACTCCATTCCCTCGAAAATCGCGCGCGTGCTCTCGTCGGTACTGCGGGCTTTATCGGTGTCCTCGATACGGAGGAGAAACTCGCCACCGAATTTTTTGGCGTAGAGCCAGTTGAAGAGCGCGGTACGGGCGCCGCCGACGTGGAGGTATCCCGTCGGAGAAGGAGCGAAGCGCAGTCTTGGCTTGTTGGCGTTGGTCATGGTCGTGCGAAATGAAAAGCGGGCCCACGGCCAGCGTGGACCCGCCGAGCGGAGAGAGAGGGATTCGAACCCTCGATACGCGTTTCCACGTATGCCGGTTTAGCAAACCGGTGCCTTCAGCCTCTCGGCCATCTCTCCCAAAGAGTTTTGAAAGTTAGAGGGGGAGGCGGGAAGCGGGAAGCGGGAAGCAGGGTGCGGATTCAGGGTTGCGGACTAACACAGTAGTGCTGACTGCGGACTAATTGAGGATTTCGGGGCTGAGGACACGCCTTCGAACGGGTCTCTACGAGTTCACAGTCGTCCGCAATAGTTCGCAGTAGTCCGGGTTTCTCAATTAGTTCGCACTTCGGAGCTTTGGCCGTTTGGTCCGCAACCCTGAATCCGCACTACCGCTTCCCGCTTCCCGCTTACGGCTTCAGCTCCCAAAGCACATTCACGATTACCCAGCGACCGCGCCACTTCGCCACCTGCAGATAGTCGATCCAATTGGATGCGTCGATGCGGACCGAGGCGGCGTTGCGATAGATGTCGAGGATGCGCACCGCGTCGAGGCGATTCGCTTCCGGCGTCTCCTTGCCTCCGCCATTGCGGGTGTTCTGGACGAGGGTCATCGCACTCTGGGTATCGAGGCGGTAGCGGCCGAGGCTGTCGCTGCGGACGATTCGCTTCGCCAGCTCGGGGTGGAGTGCGCGCTCCATACGAGCGCCGTCGCCGGTGTACCAGCCCTGGATGTAGTCGAGAGCGGTCTGTCGAATAGCGGCGGAATCGGCTGCGGTTTGACAGCCGGAAGAACGGAAACCACAGAGCGTGAGTGAAAGGGCGATTGCGATGGAGATTTTCATAGTCCGTTGGTTTGAGAAGTTGGGAAGCGGATTATTTGATTCGCTCGAACACCAGCCAGCTGTCGCCGGCAGCGGCGATAATTTTTCCGGTTGAATCCTCCTTGAACACGAGTCCACCTGGCGCGCCGCTCACTTTCCGGAAGAAAAGAGGGGACACTTCGACGAAGTGAGTGGGGACGCCGGTAATCGAGAGGGTGCCGTCGGGATTTGACATCACCTCGATCTTCGGATAGGCGCGACGATCGGCGCCGCAAGTGTGGCAGTACTCGGTGTGCTCGTACGTGCCGGCGAACCGGGCCACTCTGTTGCGATAACCCTCGAGTGGTACGGGCGGCACAGGGTTCCGCGTGTCGGGGAAGTAATGATCCAGCAGCGCCCTTTGAACTACGTCCCTCAGCTCGGCGGGCTCGTGCTGGCTGGCGATGAAGAAGCCGATGTTGCGGTCGGGAAGGAGGGCGAGCTGGGCTGAAAATCCTTCGACATTGCCGCCGTGCTCGAGCAAACGCTCGCCGTTGGTGAAGTCCTCGTAGAAGCCGTATGCAAAGCCAGGCAGCTCAGGATGCGAAGTGACATGCTGCCGGTGCATGTCACGCGCTGCTGAATCACTGAGAATTCGGATGTTGCCGTAGCGGCCGTTCTGGAGCTGGGCGATGATGAAGTGCGCCATGTCCACGCCAGTCGCGTTTATCGAAGACGCCGGAGTCGAGTGATACCATTCCCAGCTAGCCGGTTGATTACTGCCGTTGGTCCACTCGTAGCCGATGGCGACGTCGCCCTTGAGTGAATCGGGAACGTCGATGTTCGTTCGCGTCATCCCCAGCGGAAGCCAGACATTCTCCCGCAGGTATCTCTCGAAATCCAATCCGGAAATCTGCTCAACCAGATATCCGGCGAGGCTGATGCCGTACGTCGAGTAGCTGATTAGCTGTCCTGGCGGCCTGAGGCGAACAAGCTTCGGCGCCAGGAAATCACCCAGCGAAAGAAGCCCGGCTTTTGTCTCCGCGCGAGTACCCGGCCGGATTTCGTCGAACGCGGCAGTGTGCGTGAGCAGGTTCCAGATTCTGACTGGCTGGGGAAAAGTCGCTGGAACCTTGAACCGCGTCAGATACATGTTCACGTCGTCGGTTAGCCGAAAGCGGCCTCGGTCGGCGAGCTGAACGACGGCGGTAGCGGTGAACACCTTGCTGATCGACCCAATCCGCCAGATTGTCTTCGCCGGGTCGACCGGTTTTCTGGTGGCGAGGTCGGCGAAGCCATAGCCACGCTGGTAAACGATCTTCCCATCCTGGACGAGCACCAGGACAGCCCCCGGGATGTGTTCCTTTGCCAATTGCGCGTTAACGATTGGATCGACAAACGCGGCGAGCTCGCCGGGGTTGATTTGCAGGAAACCGCGAGGCCGACCGGCGGGTGCCGTGCTCTGTGCGGAAAGCCCCAGAGAGTAGAGACAGAGTGCCGTGATTGCGACTCGCGTGATCAAACAGGCCTCACGTGTTAATGGATGTGCGAAGATTTGGCAGCGAAAACGTCGGAGGGCAAAGGTGATGGGACGAACCGGCCTCGTGGTGGGACAGATTGGCGGCGAGTCCACCGGCCTATAGCTACTTTTTAGAATGCCCACGATGCGGATCGAATGAGGCTTTCGGACGAGCGTCGCGCGACCGTGCAGCAGGTGCTGCTGGTTTTCGCCGCGTGGACTTTCCTGGCCGCGTTCTCCAGCGCGCAGGGCGCGGTCTACATGACGAGCCGCGGACTGCCGATCAACTGGAGTGAGCGCCTGCCCGGTGTGTTTGCCGACTGGTATACGTGCGCCCTCTTTACGCCGCTTTTCTTCTGGATCTTTCGCCGCTATCCGATTGACCGGCGCAACTGGCGAGCGGCGGTGCCGTTGACGCTGCTCCTTACCTCGCTGTGCGTCGTTCTCAAATACGCGTTGCTGGTGCCGCTCGAGCATCTCATCGGGCTCAATGAGCGCTCCACGTTCACCAGTGAGCTGGCCCGGAATTTCGCTACCGAATCGATGGCTTTCTGGGCCGTAATCGGAATCATCCACGCCTTCGAGTTCAATCGCCGCTACCGGGAGCGCGAGCTGGCCGCCGCCGATCTGCGAACCCGCCTCTCGGAGGCGCAGCTGGAAGCGCTGAGGTCCCAGATCCATCCGCATTTTCTCTTCAACACTCTGCACAGCATCTCGACGCTGATGCATCGGGATGTCGAGGCGGCCGACAGCATGCTCGCGCGCCTGAGCGATCTCCTCCGCCTGACGTTGAAGCATCGCGGCGAGAACGAGATTGCTTTCCGGGACGAGTTATCACTCGCCGAGCACTACCTGTCGATCATGAGCATCCGGTTTGGCGATCGTCTTACGATCAAGCGGTCAATCGAGCCGGAGGTAATGAGCGCGCTGGTTCCACAGTTCGTGCTGCAGCCACTCCTCGAGAACGCATTGAACCACGGCGTCGCGGTTACCGCCGGGCCGGCCATCGTCGAGATTGCCGCCAGCCGACAGGGCAACTCGCTGGCGATTGCCATCACCGACAACGGTCAGAGCGTGGGGGTGGGGGTGCCCTCGCGTCCCGAGCGTCAGGGGATCGGACTTTCGAACACCAGGCTCAGGCTCGAGCAGCTTTATGGAAAAGACCAGTCGCTGATCCTGGAGAAAATTCCCGGGCGCGGCACGCGCATCTCCATCGAGCTCCCGTGGCACGCCGTGCCCGATCACACCGCGGCCGTCGCGCCGAGCGTGGCTTGAGGCGCATCAGAACCGGTATCGCCGACGACGAGCCGCTGGCGCGGGAGCGGATCGCGTCGATGCTGGAGGACAAACCGGATTACGAGATCGTCGCGGTGTGCAAGGACGGCGGGGAGGCCGTCGCTGCCATTCGCAACGAGGCCCTGGATCTGCTGTTCCTCGATGTGAAAATGCCGGAGCTGGACGGATTTCAGGTGCTGGACGCACTGGGTACGGGGCCGGCACCCGCTGTCATTTTCGTCACGGCATTCGACGAGTACGCGTTGCGCGCGTTCGACGTCAGCGCGCTCGACTACCTGCTCAAGCCATTCGACCGGGCCAGGTTCGAGAAGACGCTGGCCCGCTTCGAGACGCAGTGGAAAGGAGCCCGGCAGTCGGGCGCCGGCCCGGCGGGTATCAGCGAGGACCTCAAGAAATTTCTGAGCGAGCTGGCGGCGCGGAATGGCGAAACCTACGTCTCGCGTTTTGCCGTCAAATCGAACGCCGGGATCTACTTCGTCCGCGCGGACGATATCGAGTGGATCGAGGCGGCGGGCAACTACGCCGAGCTCCATGCCGGCGGAAAGAAGCATCTCATTCGCGAGACGATCAAGTCGGTCGAGGCGAAGCTGGACCCGAAAAAATTCATCAGGGTGCATCGCTCGGCCATCATCAATCTCGACAAGCTTCGCAAGCTCCAGCCGTATTTTCACGGGGAGTACGTGGTGACGATGCAGGACGGGACAACCCTTACTTCCAGCCGGGGCTACAGCGACAGGTTGAGAGCGCTGCTGCAATAGAGTTACGTTTGCAAAGAGGGAGTTCACCACTTTGCAAAATGAGGGGTTGATGCGGCTATCAAGCTTGGTTCTCGCGGGCGCTTTCCTGACTTTCGTGCCGGCGGTGTCATCCGCCCAGACAGCCACAGCTCCGGCATCGGCCGCGGGCGGCTCCAGCAGTCCTCTCATCTCGGCGACGCGCCCTGGGCGCGATCCAAATCAGCCAATCGACGAGGAGTACACGCGGAAGATCCGTGAGTACACCACCGAGCCGTTTTTCCTCTCCTCGCTGGTGGATTATCTCCCCGCTTCGGCAACGGTTCCGACACCCAAGGCCGTACTGGGCGATATCGCCGGCGCGCGCAACAACCTGCCGTACTCGAAGGAGGTGTACGCCTACATGCGGATGCTCGCCAAGGCGAGCCCGCGGGTGAAAGTCTTCTCGATCGGGACGACGGAAGAGGGACGCGAGATGATCGCCGTCGCGGTGGCGTCGGAGGAGCTTTTCGCGAATCTCGAGCAGAACAAGGCCAATCTCGCGAAGCTGGCGGATCCGCGCTCCATCGGGATGGACGATGCGCAGGCAGCACGCCTGGTGGAGCAAACGGTCCCGGTTTACTACATCACCGGTACCATCCACTCGACGGAATCCGGTGCGCCGACGGCATTGATGGAGCTGGCCTACCGGCTCGCCGTCGACGAGAGCCCGTACATCAAGAACATTCGCGATCACCTGATCACGCTCATCACTCCGATCGTGGAAGTGGATGGACGTGACAGGATGGTCGATCTGTTTCGCTGGCACATGGCGCATCCGGGCGAGACGTCACCCCCGCTTCTCTACTGGGGCCACTACGTCGCGCACGACAACAATCGTGACGCGATGGCGATGACTCTCAAGCTCACCCAGAACGTCCTCAACACCTACATCGACTGGAAAGCGCAGGTTCTCCACGACCTGCACGAGTCGGTGCCCTATCTGTACGACAACACCGTCGGCGACGGACCGTACAACGCGTGGCTCGATCCGTTGCTGACCAACGAATGGCAGATGATCGGGTGGAACAACGTCCAGGAGATGACGCGTCTGGGAATGCCGGGGGTGTTCACGCACGGCGATTTCGATACCTGGTCGCCCGGCTACTTGATGTTCCTCGCCGCCACGCACAACGGAATCAGCCGGCTCTATGAAACGTTCGGCAACGGCGGAACAGCGGAGACCATCGAGCGGACGTTGTCGGCGGACGAGACGTCGCGGACGTGGTACCGGCAGAACCCGCCGCTGCCGAGGGTGAAATGGTCTCTTCGCAACAACAACAATTACGAGCAGACCGGTTTGCTGACTTCGCTCAGCTACTTCGCCAACAATCGTCAGCAGTTCCTGGAGAACTTCTACGAGAAGAGCAAGCGATCGATTCTGAAGGCGCGGACAGAAGGGCCCGCCGCTTACGTGCTGCCGTCTGACGACCGCCGTCCCGGCGCGCAGGCGGAGCTGCTGAGAATTCTCCAGCTGCAGCACGTGGAGATATCGCGCGCGACGGCGCCGTTCAGCGTGATGGTGCCTGTCGCCCGCCAGCGCCCAGCTCCGCCGGCAAGAAGCGCACGGCCGACCGACAGCGCGGCGCGTGCTGATACGGCCAAGCCGGACGCGCCCGCTTTTGACACTCTGCCGAGGTCCTTCCAGCGAACTGAAATGCGCCAATTTCCGGCGGGGAGCTACATCGTCCGCATGGACCAGCCGTACTCGAGAATCGCGGACGCGCTGCTCGACTACCAGTACTGGAGCCCGAACGATCCACAGCGCACGCCGTATGACGATACCGGCTGGACTTTCCCGGAAAACTTCGCCGTACAGGCGGTACGGGTGGTCGATCCGAAGGTTCTATCCGTGCCGATGGAGAATGTGGCGGGCGAGGTTACGGCGCCGGGCGGTGTAACGGGAAGCGGATCTGTCTTCGCGATCAATCACAACGCTGACAACGCGCTGGCGACGCTCCGCTATCGCCTGAAGGCTGCCGATTTCCAGATCGCCGAGCAGCCGTTCGAGGCGGCGGGCCAGAAGTTTGGACGCGGTTCGTTCATCGTTCGCGGTATCTCCGCGGGCGAGCTGGACAAGGCGACTCGCGAGCTCGGCGTGAAGGCGTACGCGCTGTCCGCCGCTCCGACGGTGGCCACTCACCCGGCCCGCGCGCCGCGGGTGGCGATCATGCATACGTGGCAATCCACACAGACCGAGGGATGGTGGAGACAGGCCTTCGATTTTCTGAAGATCCCCTACTCGTACATCAGCGTGCAGGACGCGGCAAAGGATCCGAATCTCAACGCGAAATACGACGTGATTCTGTTCCCACCGACAAGCGGCAGCCCGCAATCGATTCTGGCGGGGCTTCCGATGTGGCGGAATCCGATGCCGTGGAAAAAGACGGAGCTGACCCCGAACATGGGCATCGATGAGACGGACGATATTCGCCCGGGGCTCGGCTGGAACGGCGTGAACAATCTGGTGACGTTCGTAAGGAACGGCGGCGTGCTGGTGACGGTCGAGAACACGGCCGAAATGGCGGTGGCGTTTGGCCTGGCGAGTGGAGTTTCGGTGAGCAATCCGCCCCGTCTGCACGTGGTGGGCAGTCTGCTCCGCACGCGGGTGGTGGATGACGCCAGTCCCCTCACGTACGGCATTCGAGACAGTCTGGCCGTTTACAGCGATGGTGGCACCAACTTCAGCGTCACCAACGTCCAGGGCACGCGGGGCGGCCGCTTTGCGGATTCAACTTCAGGGCGTCCGACGGGTCGTGGAACGGCCGACGAGCTCGATGTGCCGCAGGGAAGGGTGCCGCTGGATCCGAAATTCGACGTGGCTCTCAGAAAGCCCGTTCAGCCATGGCAAGCGGCGCCGGTAACGGACGATCAAATGCGAAATCCGCTATCGGTGATCCCTCCGGCGCTGCGGCCGCGCGTTGTACTGCGCTTCGCCGATCAAAAAGAGCTGCTGGCGTCGGGACTGCTCGATGGCAGCGATGTCGCCCAGCGCGCGGTCGTCGTCGATTCGCCACTGGGGAAGGGACATGTCGTGCTATTCGGCAACAACCCGATGTATAGAGGCGAGACGATTGGCAGCTATTTCCTCGTGCTGAATGCACTTCTGAACTTCGATCGGCTCGATACCGGCAGAAAACTCGATGCGAGATAGTACCGCACAAATACGTACGTTTGCGTGAACGAATTGATGAATCTGCTTCCCAACGGACGCGTTGTTGGCACCGTGCGTGCAAACCATAACGTGAGACTGGGCCTGGCGCGCAACGACGATGGAGGGGCAGCGGTGAGTTATCGGACCTTTCATGACTCGAGCGGAAAGCGGTGGGAGGTCTGGCTGGTAACCCCTGCCGCCGCCGAGAGGCGAAAGGTCGACAGACGCGCATCCACGGGGCAGACTCCGGAGGTTTTTGAAGGCTTTGCCGACCGGAGGCGTCACACCACTGACCGGCGCAAGAACACCTTCAGGCGCAATGTCGCGGTGGCCAGTGAATTCAGCGAAGGCTGGCTCTGCTTCGAGTGCGAAGGCGAGAAGCGACGCCTGGCCCCCGTTCCCGACGGCTGGGACCAGGCTGGACCCGATCGGCTCTCGTCCTGGCTGCAGGCGGCGAAGCGCGTTGTCAAATGCGGGCCGTGATGTAGATTCAGCGACTGGACGCGCTGGACCCCCCTCAGGAACTGGCGGTATCAAATCGCGACAATGCGCCAGAGTCTTCGTGAACGTGATGCGATGATTTGCCGGTCCTGCCACAATGAGGAGCGGGCTTCCGAAGGCTACCCGTGCTCCAATTGCGGAACCTTCATCTGCATCATTTGCACGTTTCGCGGCGTAGTGCTCTGTGAGAAGTGCGAGGAAGAGAGATCCGACGCGCGCAACAAGCGGAGCGCTTGAGCAGTCCATTCCCACCTGCGAGAAAGTTTTCCTCAACCGAATCGAGAATGAAAAAAACCTTCAGGCCATACTTTGTCGCGCTCGTCATCTGCCTTCCGTTCAGCCTCTCCGCCCAGGAGAAGCAACGATTCGCGACCAGGGACGAGGCCTCTCAGGCGTCTGGTATTCTTTACGGACGGCAGGGACCACGGGACGTGAACTGGTTCGAAGGCGGCAAGCGCTTCTCCTACACGGATCGTGATCCCCGCACCGGCGCCCCGGTGATTCGCGCCTACGATCCACCGAGCGGAAAAGACACCCTG
>Ga0070693_100001274_pt1 | contig 11389 bp, 11 predicted proteins | sample KBSK1103metaG_FD_65472 | JGI IMG/M metagenome (GOLD analysis project Ga0070693, IMG submission 65472) | Corn, switchgrass and miscanthus rhizosphere microbial communities from Kellogg Biological Station, Michigan, USA - KBS K1-10-3 metaG | ecosystem: Host-associated > Plants > Roots >...
GCCGGTGAGCTCGAACGTGCGGGCCGGCTGGATCGTCGGCGCCGCCGGCTGCGACGAGCCGGAGCCGCCGCAGGCGCTCAGGCTCGCGACCGCAAGGGCCGCGAGCAGGATCGACGGACGGGATGTCCTCTTCATCGGGAGCCTCCACGGGTCGGTGGCTGTCGCCTGCTCTTGCGCTTGCTCCGCACGGGCGGTCGTGCCGCCGGTGCGGGTTGGACCGGAATTCGCTCGATCCCGACGGAGACCGAGAGCAGGGCCGTCGCCATGCCCGCGACCACCGCCAGCAGCACCGCCAGCCGCGCGGCCGCCGCCGGCAGCGTCGAGATCACGTAGCCGTGCACGAACACCCCGAGGGAGCCGACGCTGAACGTGGCGGCGACGACGCCGATCCCGGCCGCCGCCCAGATGCGCAGCGAGCTCCACGGACGCCGGAGGGAGACGAGGGCAAGGGCGAGCAGCGCCGCGACCACACCCACCTCGACCCATTCGCCCGGCCCGCTGATCTCGTCGGCGGTCGCGAACGACGTGCTCGCAGCCAGCGCGCCGAAGGCCGCCAGGGCGCCCAGGACGACGAGCAGCCGGGCCCGGTCCTTCGGCAGCCGCCAGGCGGCACCCGCCACTGCCGCCGCCAGCACCGCCGCGCCGACCGCCCACGGCCAGGTGCTCGGGCGCGAGACGCGGACGATCGTGCCTGCGAGGACGGCCGGCCGCCCGCCCAGCTCGACCGGAATCGACCATCGCCCGACCGCACCGGACCGAAGGTCGGTCGGCGGGGCGAGGCGGTGGTCGTGCCAGCGGAGCCCGTGGCCTCGCGACGCGAGCGACCACGAGACACCGTCGCCCGCGGTCGCCCGGATCAGCTTCGCGCCGGCGGCGGTCGGCGAGTGGCGATTGACCCAGACGCCCCGGGAGTCGAAGCGGATCATCGGCTCCTGCAGGTCGCCGAGGACGACCAGCGTCGTTGGCGGGTCGACCTCCAGCCGGAGCCCCCGGTCGCCGTCCACGATCGTCGGCCGGACGCCGCGCAGCGCGCGCGTCGCCTGCGAGACGCGCAGACGGAAGTCCAGCGCGACCGTCGGCGCGCCGGAGTGCGCGGCGGCTGCTCCCGGAAAGGCCAGGAAACCGCCGATGACGATCAACACGCGGGCGGGGACACGCAATGCCCGCCCACGGGCGGGGTGTTGCAACGCTCCTCCTCTCGACCGGCACCCCCGAGGGGTGCGCGAAGGGCTAGGCCGGGGAGAGAGCGGGCGGTGCGCGGAGAGCCGCGTGCAGGGCGAGCGGCCGCGAGCGGCGGGGTTCGCCGGGAGCACTGCTCCAGGCGCGTGCGGCCGGCCGCCCGGAAGGCCGCTGATGCCGGTCCGCGAGGAGCGCGCGTACGGCCCGCTCGCCCAGCCGCGCCAGGAAGGCGAGCGCCGCCGCGCTCGCGGTCACCACGGCGAGGACCGCGAGCCACGGCCCGTCCGCCGCGGACGCGACCGACAGGGAGTGGGTGGCGACGCTCTGCTCGATCGACTCCTGCACGAGCAGGAAGGCGAGCCCCGACATCGCCAGCCTGATCGCCGACTGGTCGAACGACCGGCCGGCCGCCAGGCACGGCAGGCGGAAGTCGCGCCGGAGGAGCCCGAACAGGACCAGTCCGGCGAGGCCCGCGACCGCCGCCAGCGACAGTCCGGCGATCAGCGGCTGGTACCAGCTCAGGTAGGCGTGACGTTCATCGGCCGGGCGGACCGCGTGGTAGAGGGCGATGTGGCCGGCCAGCGCGCAGACAGCGGCAGCCAGAAGGCGTCCGAGCACGCCGATCGATCGCGACCGCACGACCTGAAGCATGCGTGCTCGGAGGCACCCGGCGCAAATGGCAACGGTCGAGAAGCCCGCGGGGAGATGATTTCGACACGATCGGGGCGTCTACACGGCGACAGCGACACGGAGGTGCGCAAGATGGGCGAGATCCACGTACACGAGTTCGTCAGCCTCGACGGCGTGATCGATGCGCCGACGTGGACGTTCGAGTACGGCTTCCACCCGAAGATGGGAGAGGCGATCGGCGCCGTCACCGAGCGCTGCCGGGGAATCCTGCTCGGGCGGACGACGTACGAGATGTTCGAGCCGGCCTGGTCGACCCGGACCGTCGAGGACGATCCGGGCGCACCGTTCTTCAACGACACGACGAAGTACGTGGTCTCCGGGACCCTGACGGAACCGACCTGGAGGAACTCGGAGATCGTCGGACCGTACGATCCCGGGACGATCCGACGGCTGAAGGACGAGGTCGGCGACCTCTACGTCTCCGGCAGCGCCACGCTCGTGCGCGCGATGCTGGCGGACGGCCTGGTCGACGAGCTCCACCTGTTCGTCTATCCGCTCACGCGCGGTGGTGGCCCTCGCCTCTTTCCCGAGGACGCTGCACCGGGCAAGCTGTCGCTCGCCGCCGCGGAGTCGTACGAGAACGGCGTCGTCTACCTGGCCTACCGGCCGCCCGGAGCCGTTTAGCGAGCTGGCTCGACGCCATGCAGGCCGAGCCACCGGGCTCGCCGGCGTACCCTGGTCAGCCGGTGAGGGGCGCCCATCTCACCCGGATTGTTCCCGAGCGGCGGTGGGAACCGACGCAGTCGACGCCCGGCCGGCGTCGGCGACGGCGAGCGCCTCCCCGAGCAGGCCGGCAAGCTCGTCGACGTGCGGCTCTTGCACCATCGAGTCGTGCGTCCCGGGTATCTCCAGGACCTGGGTCTCGCCTGTGAGCAGAGGGGTCATGTCCACGAGGTGGGACACGTCCCGGTCTCGGGTGGACAGCACGAGCGCGGGGCCGTCGTACGGCGCCGGCCGGTAGCGGCGGCCCTGGCGGGCGCTGAGGTCGACGTAGACACGGCACTGCTCGGCGTACGGCCTCGCAACGATTCCGGCCGTCGCCACCCGGGCGCGCAGTCGCAACGACGCCGCCAGCTGGCGGGCGATGCCCCTGCCGGCGGCGTAGAGGCTTCGGCTCGCCCGACCGTCCGCGGAGATCTCCGCCCAGCGGCGGAGCCGCTCCCCGTACCCGAACGGGTGCCAGGTGGGATCGAGCAGGACGAGCAGCGCCACCCGCTCGCCGGCCGCTTGGAGGCGGTGCGCGATCTCGAAGGCGGTCACGGCGCCGAACGAATAGCCGCCGATCAGATACGGCCCCGAGGGCTGGACGACGCGGAGCCCGCGCACGAACCTCGCCGCCGTGCGTTCGACCGTCCGGTCGGGCAGCTCGCGCCGTTCGAAACCGCTGGGGATGAACGAGTACATCGGGCGGCCGAGCCTGTGTGCGAGCGGCAGGAGCTGGTGCAGCACGTAGTCCCCGCCGGGGACGCAGAAGAACGGTGCGCCCGTTCCTCCCAGCTCGAGCGGCCACGCGACGCTGCCGCCGTGGTCGGCCGTGCCGAGCTGCCGGGCGAGCGCATCGACCGTCGAAGCGCCGAGCAGGTCGTGCGGCTTCAGGTCGACGCCCAGCTGGTCCTGGATGCCGGCCAGCACCTCCGTCATCGACATCGAGTCGAGGCCGAGCTCGAACACGTCGTCGGTCGCGCCGACCCGCTCGACCCCGAGCGCCCTGCCGACGATCTCCGCCAGCGCCTGCTCGCGCGGGTCGCCGGGCGGCGTGTATCCGGCCTCCCGCGAAATCGCCTCCAGCGCCGCCCGCCGGAAGCCGTCGCGGTCGATCTTCCCCCAGAGGTTCCGGGGGACCTCGCCGACGCGGACGAACGCGGACGGGATCATGTACGGCGGCAGCCGCTCGGCCAGCTCCGTCCTGAGATCCGGCGCGGAGAAGGCCGCCTCCGTTCTGGGGAGGATGTGGGCGACGAGCCTCGTCTCCGCGGCGACCGTCACGGCGGTCACCACCGCCTCGCGCACGTCGGGCAGCCCCGCGAGCGCATGCTCGACTGCCTGCGGGTCGACCATCTGGCCGTGCACCTTCACGCGCAGGTCGACACGGCCCAGGTGCTCGAGGCGCCCGTCGGCGAGCAGACGGCCGCGGTCGCCGGTCCGCACAGCCCGCCCGCGCTCTTCTGTCGGAAGGAACCGCTGTGCTTCCTCCTCGGGGTCGTCCCAGTAGCCGAGGGCGATGTCGGGGCCGCGCACGACGATCTCGCCGACCTCGCCGGCGGGCACCGGACTGCCCGAGCCGTCGACGACCTCGACCTGCTGCCACGGGTAGATGCGGGCGAATGGAATCGGCCCGTCCTCGAGCGGCTCACCGGGCTCGAAGGCCGTCGTCGCGATGAACCCCGCTTCGGTCGACCCGTAGATGACCGCCAGGGACGCCTCCGGCAGCACACGGCGGGCGGCCCGCAGGTCCTGGCCCTCGCAGCGCTCGCCTCCGACGAGGACGAGCCGCATCGAGCTCGCCTGCCGACCCCGCCGGTCGAGCGCCGCAGCCGTTACGCGCAGGGCGGAAGTCGACGTCATGTGCATCGTGACGCCGGCGTCGGCGATCCACTCGGCCAGAGCCTCGATGCCGTGGACGGCGGGGTCGAAGAAGCAGCCGCAGGCGCCGCCGAGCAGGGCGCCCAGCACCGGTCCCTGCGCGGCGCCGAACGACAGCGGCAGCGTGACCGCTACGCGGTCGCCGGCCTCGATCCCGCACGCGGTCGGTGACCAGGCGAGCTGCCGCTGGCTCTTGACCGTTCCCTTGGGCCGGCCGGTCGAGCCCGAGGTGAAGTTGATCACCGACGGCTGGTCCGGCTCGATCGGCAGCCGCGGGTCGTGTCCATAGCCATTGGCACAGTCGACGAGTTGCTCGGCCGAGACGGGGCCGACGCCGAGACGCTCTGCGATCAGGCGCACGCGTTCGGGCGGGTCGCGCGGGTCGAGCGGGACGAACGGACGGCCCGCCTTCAGGGTGCCGAGCATGACGACGATCGTCGCCGGCTCGAGCGGCGCGACCATTGCCACCGGCCCGTTGCCGCCCTGTTCGACCAGCCGATGCGCGACGCCGTTCGACATCGCGTCGAGCTCCGCGAACGTCACCCGGCGGTCGCCGGCTTCGAGCGCGGTGTGTTCACCGAATCGCTCGACGGCAGCGCGGAACGCGCCGGGGATCGTCTCGGCGGCGGGATCGAGCGTGTCGGTCATCGATGGTTCGCAGTGTGCGCCGGAGGCGGGAGGCCGGCAAGCACCCCATTCGGGGGACTTTGCCGCTTCCCCATCGACAACCCGGCCAGGGTCGCACACAATGGGCTGCGGGAGAGAGAGCTACCTAGGGAGAGAGCCGAGATGACGAGAGTGAACCTTGCCCTGCTTCGGGGTGTCTGCCAGACGCCGGCCTACGCCGCCCAGGAGTGCGGCTTCTTCCGCAACCGCGGCCTCGACGTGAAGATCCAGGTCGCGTCCACGGCGTGGCTGGTGCCGGAGCAGATGGTGTCCGGCGCGATGGATTTCGCCGTGATCCCGTGGACGCGCGTCGCCGCGGCCAGCTCGCGCGAGGAGGATCTCATCCTGATCTGCGGCTCCGGCTGCGAGGAGGCGGCGCTCGTGCTCCGCGCCGGCGTCGCTCTCGACGACGTGCACACGCTGGCCGTTCCGCAGGAGGGCGGGATCAAGGACCTGACCGCCGCAGCCCTCGTCCAGAGCCTCGGCTGGCAGGACCGGCAGAAGCTCCGCATGCCTTCCGGCGACGGCGCGATCCTCGCGCTCGTCGGCCAGGGTGCGGATGCCGCTTCGATGGTCGAGCCGTACGCGACCGCGCTCGAGGAGCAGGGTCTCGGGTCGGTCGTGAAGCGCACCGGCGACGTCTGGCCGGGAGCGCCCGGCTGCTCGCTGACGACGACCCAGCGGATGATCGACCGCGACCCCGAGCTGGTCCGTGAGGTGGTTGCCGCGTTCGTCGAGGGTGCCGCGTTCGTCGAGGAGAACCCGGCCGACGCAGCGGCGATCGCCGAGGGCTACATCGGCGTTCACCGGAACTTCATCGAGCGGGCGCTGGAGCACAATCAGCCGTCGGTCGACGCGCTCTCGAACCACGACGCGATGGACGCGATCCTCTCGCTGATGATCGAGCTCGGCTACATCGACCAGAAGCCCACGGGCTTCGCCGATCTCAGCCACCTCGAGGCGTTGCGCCAGAACACGTTCTCGCAGGCGGTCTGAGCGCTCGCTGACGAAAGCTCGACTCGACCGGAGCCGGTATCTCCCCGGTCCGGGTCGACGGCCGGCGGGCTCGACACCCGGGGAGGCGCTACGCTCGCGGCGGTGGCTCGGCTGACATGAGCGCGCTCGAATATCGCGAGCGTCCGGCGGACGGCGGGGCTGCCGGACTGCTCGTCCTCCACCATGGCCGCGGCGCCGACGAGCAGGACCTGCTCGGACTCGCCGACGTGCTCGATCCGGAGCGCCGTCTCCACGTCGTCACCCCGCGGGCGCCGCTGGCCATCCAGGGCTGGCCGGGCTACCACTGGTACGTCGTCCCGCGGGTCGGTTATCCCGACCCGGACACCTTCCACGCCGCGTTCGCGGCGCTGGCCGTCCTCCACGAGGAGCTCCGGGAGCGCACCGGCCTGACGCCCGACCGGACCGTCCTCGGCGGCTTCTCGATGGGCTCGGTGATTAGCTACTCGCTCGGGCTGGCCGCCGAGCGACCCGCGCCCGCTGGGATCCTCGCGTTCTCGGGCTTCGTCCCGACCGTCGAGGGCTGGGAGCCGAGCCTGGGCGACCGGAAGACCACTCGCGCGTTCGTCGCCCACGGCCGCAACGATCCGGTCATCGACGTCACCTTCGCCCGCCGAGCCCGGGAGCTGCTCGAGTCGGGCGGGCTCGACGTCGACTACCACGAGTCCGACGTCGTCCACCAGATCGATCCCGCGCACATTCCGGCAGCCGTGGAGTGGCTTTCGGACGTCCTGCCCTCTCGAGCGTCCTAGAGCTCTCGTTCCTCGTTGACGAAGGTGAGGACGAGGTGGCCGCGTGACGCGTTGCCGCGGACGTCGGCCGCCTCCACGTCGAGCCGGTAATCGCCGTCGGGGAAGGGCGTCGTGTCGAAGCCGCGCGCGACCCAGAAGCGGAACAGCCCCGGCTTGTTCGGCTTGTTCTGGCGCGTCCCGGGCGCGTAGACGTCGCCGAAGTGCACGTCGCTCGGCGGCTTGCCGGCGATCTTCGGGACGAACGAATTCCGGAAGTCCGACGAGATCCGCCAGGGGACGTACGCGTGGGCGTTGCGGACGAGCCGCCAGCGGATCAGAGCGGGCGTGACCGGCATCCCGTGCCAGGCGGGTTGCGGTGCGGAGAGCGGCGGCCGGTCGAACGTCTCCACGATCAGGTCGATGCGCCCGAAGATCTCGTCGAGTGGGCGCGAGCAAAGGACGCGCGAGACGACCGGCTCGCCGTAGTCCGCGAACGGAGTCATCGCTCCCGGCCGCAGGGGGTTCCAGTAGGCGTCGCCGCGCCGCTCGGCGAGGTGCACGTGGCCCCAGGTCTTCGCGATGTGTCCGAGCAGCGCCCCCTTGCGGATGCGCGCGCCGTCGGCAACGGAGGGCACCACATGCCAGTACGAGTGCTCCCGCGAGCCCTCGACCTCGATCACGGTGATGTTCTCGCCGTCGATCGAGACGCGGCCGCCCTTGACGGCGTAGACGGCGGTGCCGTCGAGGGCGCTGACGTCGACGCCGAAGTGGAACGACTTGCCGCCGCCGTCGCCGATGCGCGGGTCGCCGAACAGCCCACGGACCGGATGCTGGCGGTCGAACGGCTTGATCGGCCACGGGTGAGCGTCTCCGCTCGGCGACACGATGGGGGAACCGTAACGGCTCTCGGGCGCGCGTGCGGCCGCCCGGGCAGTTTCGGCGCGGCTGTCACGGGATCGTGCATCGTCATCGCGTCGCGCAGTAGGGTTGGGTGATGCCGCCGCTCGCTCTCGACCGCCTCGGCCGCGTCGGCGTGTGGAGCAGCGGCATCGCGAACGAGCCCGTCGCCGCGGTCCGCGAGGGGCTCGCCGAGCTCGAGTCGCTCGGCTATCCGGCGGTCTGGTTCGGTGAGGCGTTCTCGCGCGAGAGCCTGTCGACCGCCGCGCTGGCGCTGTCGTGGACGCGCGAGCTCGTCGTCGCCACGGGGATCACGAACGTGTACGCGCGCGATCCGGCCGCGGCCAACGCCGGCGCGAAGACACTGGGTGAGGCTTTTCCGGGCCGCTTCGTGCTCGGGCTCGGGATCAGCCACGCGCATGCCGTCGAGCTCCGCGGTCAGACGTACGGGCCGCCGCTCACGACCATGCGCGTCTATCTCGACGGGATGGAGGCGGCCCCGTACATGGGGCCGGAGCCGGCCGAGCACGTTCCCGTCGTCCTGGCCGCGCTCGGCCCGAAGATGCTCGACCTCGCCCGCGACCGCACCGACGGTGCGCATCCCTACTTCGTCCCGCCCGAGCACACGGCTCTGGCGCGTGAGCGGCTCGGGGCCGGCAAGGTGCTCGCACCCGAGCAGGCCGTGATCCTCACCGACGACGCCGACCGGGCGCGCGAGCTCGCCCGCGAGCACGTCGCCTTCTACATGACCGCGCCGAACTACCGGAACAACATGCTCCGGCTCGGCTTCGACGAGTCAGATCTGGACGACGGCGGCAGCGAGCGGCTCCGCGACGCGGTCGTCGTCTGGGGCGACGAGGCTGCGATCCAGGCCCGCGTGCAGGCCCACCTCGATGCGGGCGCGGACCACGTGTGCATCCAGCCGCTGCCCTCGGGAGTGCTCGACCTCGACGCCCTCAGGCGGCTCGCGCCGGCCCTGCTCGGGCTCTGAGCCAGGGACTTTCCCCGAAAAAGGGGACTGTCCCCGCAGAGCCGCAGCGAGCTCAGCCGTCGGGTCAGACACCTTCGCTGTCAGACCCAAGAAAAGAGGGATCGCGGCCGGATCAAGCCGTTTCGGGCTCCCCTGGGATCCGGCCGCGCACCGATCGAGGGGTGTTCTGCCCGATGCCGGCCGGGCCCAAACACGAATGCTCTAGGTCCGGTCGAGAGCGGGGGAGCGCGCACGTCGCGCGATGTCGGCGGGGTCGAGGACGATCGTCTTTCCGCGGGCGAGACGCAGTGACCCGCGTTCCTGCTCGGCGCGGAGGACGCGGTTGGCGGTCGCCCGCGACGTGGCCGCGAGCGCGGCGATGTCCTCCTGCGTGAGCGAGATCGACGTTCCTGCCTCCGCCTCGCCGTAGTGCTGCACGAGCTCGAGCAGCCGGCGGAGCACGCGCGTCTCCGCGGGTACGAAGATCGCTTCCAGCAGCCGGTCGCTGGCGCTGCGAACCCGCGCGGCGAGCAGCTGGACGAGCACGTCGTTCACCTCCGGGTAGTCGCGGCGCATCCGTTCGAAGTCCTCGCGGCCGATCGCGAGGGTCTCTCCGGCCTCGACCGCCGTCACCGTCGTCGAGCGCGGGACCGGGTCGACGAGCGCGAGCTCGCCGAAGGCCTCGCCCGGGCCGTGGATCGCGACCATGACGCTGTCCGTGCGCTGCGTGACCACGCGCGCCGAGAAGTGCCCCTTCAGGACCAGGTGGAGGCTGTCGGCCGGGTCACCGCGGTGGAAGACCACCTGGCCGCGCGCGAAGCGGCGCCGCCGCGCCACCGCGACGAGCTGTCGGAGCTCGGCCTCGGGCAGGCCGCGAAACAGCTGGGTGTCGATCACGGGCGAACTGTCACCGTCGTCACACGGCGAATGTCATGGCCGCGACGGAGGGGGAAGCGAGCCGCCCGGCGCGCCGTCTTCTGGGCAATGCAGCACACGACAGAGGATAGGGGGGAGAGGACGATGCGTCGCAGACGGCGGAGGATCCGCAGATGGCTGGCGCTGGCAGCGACGCTCGCGACGCTGGGCATCGCCGCGTCCGCCTCGGCGATGCCCGGCGGCGACGGCGCCGGCGCGCGGGACCACTACTCGCAGGGCGCCATGGCAGCCGGGGGCGGCACGGGCAGCTCGAGCTGGTGGTACGTCGTGATCGCAGCGGTCGTCGTGTTCGGCCTGACGCTCGCCGGAGCCGCGATCATCCGGCGCAGCGACCAGCGGCGGCGACTCACGGGGCTGGCCCACTAGACGGGGGAGAGGGACGGCGGCGGCATCGGGCCCGGGCAAGCGGGCCCGATGCCCTTTCGCTGCGCCGGCGTTACGATCCGCGCGAGCGGCGATGTCTCCGAGCCCTGGAACCGACGACGGCGGGAGCGCGGCGGCGACTGCGCCGCCGGCCGAGGCCGCGCGGCCGACCCCGTTCCGGTTCTACGACAACCGCCAGAAGTACCTCGCGTTCGTCACGACCTGCAACGAGAAGGCCGTCATCGCCCAGCGGTGCGCCGAGGAGATCGCACTCCTGCGGCCGACGCCTCCGGCGCTCGAGCTGTTCGACGCGGGGATGGGGGACGGAACCGTCCTCTCGCGCGTGCTGCGCATGGTTCACGACCGGTTTCCGACGGTGCCGGTGCTCGCGGTCGCGAAGGAGATCAGCCTCGAAGACGTTCGCCTGGGCCTGGACAAGCTGCCCGACCGGTTCGTCGAGCATCCGCACACCGTGGTCGTCGTCACGAACCTCTCCTATGCCGACGCGCCGGCGCTCCTGCCGAGCGATCCCGACGCGGCCGCGAGGCTCAGCTGGCAGGAGGTGGCGCTCGAGGGTGCATCCGCACACGAGCTCGGCGAGCAGATCGAGGCGCTCGGCCCGATGCTCGCGTCCGGATGGGGAACGAGCCCGAGCCCGGATACCGGCAATCCGGTGCCGCAGCAGCCCTCGGTGCTGGTGCTCTACCGCGACGACCACGAGTTCCTGCTCCACGACGTGATCGCCCGCCTCCGGACCCATGAGGCGTCGTACGACTTCGTGCTCGCCTCGCAGCCCTGGCGCGCGCGGATGGGGGCGACGTTCAAGGTCGAGAAGATCCTCGCTCCGCTGACCCGGAGCCTGGCGCCGGGTGGCCGCCTCCTGGCGGTGCAGTCGTGGGGCCGGGATCCGGCCGCAGAGATCGTCGAGCGGCTCTGGCCTGGCGAGCGTCCGTTCACCGTCGACCGGCACGTGCTGCTCGACGCCCTTCGGACGGCGCTCGGCGAGGAGGCCGGGGAGTACGACCTCACCGATCCTTCCGACGAGCAGGCGGTCTTCCGCTACGAGATGCACACGCTGCCGTCGGAGATCGGCGACCGGATCGGCACGTCGACCCTGTTCGCCGCCTGGAACGCCGTCATCTACGTCAACCAGATCGAGGACGAGCGGCTCCAGGAAGCGCTGCTCCGGAGCAGCTATCTCCAGGCGACCCAGGACGTCCTGCAGGAGCACGGCGCGCTCTGGTTCAACGACGAGGCGTTCGTCGTCGAACGGCGCCAAGAGTCGTAGGCGTCCGACGTCGCTTAGGGTCTGACCCCGGAGGGGTCTGATCCCGCAGGCTGAGCTCGCTGCGTCTCGTCG
>Ga0070693_100001275_pt1 | contig 11389 bp, 8 predicted proteins | sample KBSK1103metaG_FD_65472 | JGI IMG/M metagenome (GOLD analysis project Ga0070693, IMG submission 65472) | Corn, switchgrass and miscanthus rhizosphere microbial communities from Kellogg Biological Station, Michigan, USA - KBS K1-10-3 metaG | ecosystem: Host-associated > Plants > Roots >...
ACGGCGGGAATTTCCGCGCGGCGTTCCGGCTTGATCTGGTAGACCATCAGCATCGAAGGCGCCGGATGCGTCTGTTCGAAGTAGTCGCCGACGCGTTCTTCGAGAATTGAAGGCGCGAATGGCCGGAAGGGCTCGCGCTTTTTTATGCGCTCATTGAGAATGTCGCGCATTTCTGGGCGGCGTGGATCCGCGATGATTGAGCGGTTACCGAGCGCGCGTGGTCCAAACTCGACTCGTCCCTGAAACCAGCCGACAACCAAGCCATCCGCAATATCCCTTGCCGCCCTCTTCGTCAACTCACATTCGCTGTCCTCACCCTCGCGCTCGCTGTAGTCCTCGAACTCCAATCCCCGCGCTTCTAACGCTTGCCGGATCCGATCACTACTAAACTCGGGTCCGGTGTAAGCGCCGGTCATGGTTTCACAGCGCGACTGCTTCAGCACTTGGTTATATAAGTGGTAACAAACACCGAGCGCCGTGCCGCTGTCACCCGCCGCCGGTTGCACGAAGACTCTTTTGAAAGGCGTGTTGAGCAGGATCTTTCCGTTCATCACTGAGTTGTACGCTACACCACCTGCGAGACCGAGGTCTGTCAGCCCCGTCTGTTCGTGCAGATGATCGAGCACATGAAACGCGATCTCTTCCAGACGCAACTGCAAACTTGCTGCAATGTCGCGTTCACGATCCGTCAGCGACGCGCCCCGTTCACGCGCGCGCCCAAACGTCTTCACAAACTCGTCCGAGAAGATGCGCCCGATCACCGGCGAGCCGTTGTCCCACGTCATCTCCACACCTTCCGCTTGGTGGCGAAAGTAATCAAGATTCAAACGAAACTGCCCGCGTTCTTCCGTGCGAATGATTTCGCGAAACTGATCGATGAATCGCGGCCGGCCGTACGGCGCCAGGCCCATCACCTTTCCCTCGTCACCGTAATGCGGAAAGCCGAGAAACTGCGTGGTCGCCGTGTAAACGATGCCCGCCGAATGCGGATACTCAATCTGGCCCAGCACTTCGATCGAGTTCCCAACACCCGTTCCCCACATCGTGGAGATGAAATCTCCGAAGCCGTCGATCGACAGCAGCGCCGCGCGTTCGAAAGGCGAGACGAAGAAGCAGCTCGCGAGATGCGCCAGATGATGTTCGACGTTATGAAACTGCGCGCGCAGATTTCGTTTCGGAATGTTGAATACGCGCGCAACTTCGTCTTTGAGATCGCACACCTTCGCGGCGTTTGCGAGTCGATCTTTAGCCTGCTTGAAGATACCCAGACGCGAAGCCGCGTAGAGAATCTTCTTATGCAGGTGCGCTGACGGATCGCGCGAGATGCCGACGTGGTCCAAATCCTCGGGCCGCACGCCCGCCTCTGCGAGACAATAACGAATCGCTTGCGCGGGGAAACCGGCGCAGTGCTTGATGCGATTGAAGCGTTCTTCTTCGACCGCGGCGATCAGTCGGCCGTCTTTGATGATTGCCGCTGCAGCATCGCCGTGATACGCGTTGATGCCGAGGATGTACATCGCGATTCGAGCAAGTAAAGCGAGAGCATGAGTTCTGCCAGCGTGCGTTGAAACGCGTAGTAGAAGCCGCGCCAGCCATCGAAGATTCCACCACGAACGATCAGACAGTAAAGCAATGTCGCCGGCGGCGCGACGACAAGCCACAAGCGCAGCCAATCCCTGAAATCCAACGTCTCACGCCCGGTCGTGATTAGCCTCCCCCCTTCCAACTCCGCATAGCGCGCCTGCGAATACAACCAGCGTCGTAGAGATTTTCTATCGTCGTGTAAAAGAGGTACCCGCAACTCTTCAACGCGGCCATCAACAACGACGCGCTGCGTGTGTCCGTCCTGAATGTAAGTCGCGGCTTTACGTCGATAGAGCACCGTAACCGGCGGATAGATCCCGCTGTGGATCTCTTTGCCGTGAATGCAGTAGGTGAACTTCGCACGATAGCCAACGATGGCTTCGTCGGGCTGGAGCGCTTTCAGTTCCGCGATCGCTTCGTTCGACACAACGTAGTCAGCATCGAGCGCGAGCACCCACGGGGTCTCGATCCCCGTCTCGCGCAATCCAAACTCCCACTGATTGCGATGATTATCAAACACACGCTGAAACACACGCACCTGCGGAAACGACGACGCGATCTCCAGCGTCTCGTCATCGCTAAAACTGTCGACCACGACGATGTCGCGCGCCCACGCGAGCGCAGCTAGCGTACCGCCGATGTTCGGGGCTTCGTTGTAAGTGAGAATTAGTGGCGTGATCTGCTCGAGCATCGAACCTCTTCGTAAAGATCGATCAAATCCGCGGCCGTTTTTTTCCACGAATAACCTTGCGCAAAAACGTGCGCCGCTTTCCCACGCCGCACGCGCAAACTCTCGTCTGCCAGCGCCGCCGCGAGGCCCGCGGTCAATTCATCTCGCTCAACGATCCATCCGGCATCAGCGGCCTCAATCTCGCGCGCGAGATTAACTTGCGGGCTCAACAACACGGGCACGCCGCGCGCCATCGCTTCCAGCACACAGAAACCGAAGTTCTCCTGGCGCGATGGCAACGCAAGCAGCGACGCGTGGCGCAGCAGTGCTTCCTTCTGTTCGCCGTCGACCCAGCCCGTAAAAACGATCCGGTGCGAATTCGCGGCCTTCTCTCTCAATGCCGTGACATACTCGCGTGGACCATCACCGGCGATCACCAAACGCCACGCACCAAACTCCGGCCTTCTGACCAGCGAGATAAACGACTCGATCAAAACATCGAGACCTTTCTTCGGATCGAGTCGCGAAAGAAAGAGCACGTATCGTTGACTGGCCAACGCCGGAAACCACTGTGCGAGATCATTGCTCGGGGCCGCTTCATTCGCTTCAACACCCAACGGAATCACGCGCCCGTGGTTCAGTCGCAGAAAACTTTCCGTCGCTTCCTTCTCAGCGTCTGCCGTGTAATGCACCGCTGCCGACCGTTCCAGCATCTTCCTACCCGACACAAACCAGAAGACGCGTTTGCGCACCGGCTTCTGTTTCATGCTCCATGGATCAAGCGTGCCAAGCGGCCGCACGACATACGGCACCGCCGCGTTTCTGCACGCATTAGCCGCGGCAATAGATGCGTGATTGAAAACAGCGTGTACGTGGACCACGTCGAATTCCGGCGCGTTGTTCTTCAACCACGCCGCCAGCGGACGTGAGTATTTGAACGACGCGCCGAGTTGCACCGGAAAGAATCGCGCGGGCACTCCCTTGTAATCAGCCAAACGCTTCGTGTCGTGCTCCGTCAAGCCTTCATTCGTCGTAACGAGGAGAACATCGGTTCCAGCCTCGCGTAACGCACGGCACAACGGAACTATCGCCATCGCCGGCCCACCTGAGCGTTCAGCAACAGACGGAATGACGTGCAAGACCCGCATCACACTCGTGCTAAATCGCCACGCGATTCAGGCGGCACCACTGCGCCAGCACAAACAACGACCATGGCCTGGACCAGCCCACCGCGCGCGGCGCACGCAAAAACTTTCGCCACAGCTCTCTCGCGTCATCAGCAACGAGCCCTGACGCCGCAAGCTGCTTCCCATCCGCAAACACTGACGAGATCTCCGGCCGCAAACGTCCCTGCATCCACTTTTCAAACGGCAACGTGAATCCCATCTTCCGACGCGCCAGAAAATCCCGCGGCAACAAATCCGCCACCGCATCTGCCAGCAACCTCTTCGGAAACTCCGTGTGATCCTTCGTCAGCTTCCACTCACCCGGCAGCGAAAAGACAAATTCAACGACCTTCACATCGACAAATGGAACCCGCACCTCGAGCGAATGCGCCATGCTCATCGCGTCCGTATCGCGCAACAGCATATTCGCCATGTACCCCTTGAGCTCGAGCCTGGAAATCGCGTTGACAACATCCCTGTCTGGTCCGTGCTCATCCGTGTTCATCCGTGGCTCAAGACTCGTCGAAAAGAGCTGCCTGCTTATCCGGTAAACGTCTTCCGGACTTCCTCCACTTCCAACCAACTGCATGAACTTCTCACGCCGCACCGAGCCGCGCGAAAACGATCCACCAACCGCCGCAGCCGCACGCAACACGCGCTTCGAACTCCTCGGCATCGACGCAAACTTCAACGCGCGCCGAAAGCTCGGATACCCCGCAAACAACTCATCACCACCAAGCCCCGACAACGCTACCGTCACACCCGCATTCTTCACCGCGCGCGAAACAACAAACGTATTGACGCCATCCATCGACGGCTGATCGAGCGCGGCAATCGCTTCCGGCAACATCTCCAGCAACTGATCCTCGCCGAGCCGGATCTCGCAGTGGTCTGTGTTGAATCTTTGCGCGACCGCGCGCGAGTATTGCTCCTCGCTCAGCTCTGCTTCATCAAACACAACGCTAAACGTCTTTGGCCGTTGCGCGCTGACCTGACTCATCAGCGCCACGAGCGCACTCGAATCCATCCCACCCGAAAGAAACACACCGAGCGGCACATCGGTCACGAGATGCGCTCTCGTCGACTCTTCCAGTTCAGCACGCAGTTGGACGACAGCTTCCTCCCGGTTTTGCGGTCTCATTGAAGCAGCTTGATCCGTCGCGAACTTCGCGAGCGTGCAACTTAAACTGCCGCTATCAGTGGCCTTCACTCGCAGAGAATGGCCCGGCAGCAATTGCCTGACACCCTCAACGATCGTCAGCGGCGCCGTAACCGATCCAGTTGCGAGGTATGAATCGAGACCCGAACGACTCAGCTTGCGCGGGATCAATCTGCTGGCGAGGAGTGCGCGTAGCTCGGACGCAAAGACAAACAGTTGATCGGAGACGCAGTAATAAAGTGGCTTGATGCCGAAACGATCGCGCGCCAGCACGAGCTCACGTTTGTGCTCGTCCCAAATCGCGAGCGCAAACATGCCACGGATCTGATCGAAACAAGCGTTGCCGAATTTGTTGTAACAGCGAAGAACGACCTCAGTATCGGTTTTGGAGCGGGGATTAAGGCGGATGTGAGCGGATAGATGCTTGAAGTTGTAGGCTTCGCCGTTGTACGTGACGCAGTTGCCGGTTTCGGGATCGAGCATCGGCTGATGGCCGGCACTCGACGTGTCGATGATCGCGAGTCGCGTGTTGCCAAGCGAGATCTCGCCCTGACCGAAAACACGACTCCACGTCCCCTGATCGTCTGGCCCGCGATGTCGTTGCGCGGCATTCATCCGCACAACAGCTTCTTCGGTCAGACCGGCGCCGAGCTTTGTGATCCTCAGAAGACCGGAGATGCTACACATTCATTGCTTCTCGCGCGTACCGCACGAATCTTTCAGCACCGTGCCTAACGGTGTGCTCGCTGACGCTCTCTCGCGCCTGCTGGCCCAACTGGTCCAACTGCGCGTCCCCCAGCACCGCCGCCTCGCGCATCGCTTCGAAGATCTCGTCTTCATCCCCCGCGGAAATCAACCAGCCATTTCTTCGCATGCGCACAAACTCGAGTGCCGCGCCCATCTTGTCTGTCGCAATCACCGGCAATCCCGCCGCCAATCCTTCCGACACAACTAGGCCCCAACCGTCATATCTTGACGGCACACACAACACATCCGCCGACGCATACAACTCCGGCAGGTCGTGCCAATGCCTGAACCCGACAAACTCAACGCGCTCGACCACCGGCTGAAGCGTCCGCGCAACCGTTTCTTCAAGCACACCGGCGCCCGCGACTCTTAGTTGCACGTGCGGAAACTCCTGCGCAAGTCGCACAAACGCTCGCGCCACCAAATCAATTCCTTTGCGTCGCACGATCGCTCCCACAAACAAAAACACTAGCTCCGATCCAGTTGAACGCCTCTCCACAGCGAACCGATCCAAATCCGAAAAGTACGGCAGGTTCTGATACGCACGATCCTTTCCGAACTCCTGCCGATACCCTTCGACCGCAAACTCCCCGATCCCCCAGATCGGCGCGTGCGATCTACGCAACGCTTTCAGTTTCCACTTACGAAACCACGCACTTGCGAATCGTGGTTGTCGCAATCCCGGACGCTCGCCCCAAAAGCACCACGGCTTTCCCGTTTCCACACGGCGCGCGATCAACGTTTCCGCTAATGGATGGTTGTAGTAGTTGAAAACCGCAAAGTCCGCCGCGCGCAACGCACGCTCTGCCTCTGAAAGCGCTGCGCACGAGTCGCTGATGGTCCAGCATTCATACTGCGCTTTCGCCGGCTGCCACATCCGCGAAGAATCGGAGTCGCGCAGATAAGCGACTGACAAATCAACTCGCTCTCGCGTGGCGATCTCATTAAAGAACTCAACCTGATACGGCGACGGAATATCCGTCAACACAAACGTCTTCACGCCGTACTCCGATACGCGCCAAAGAGACGCGAGAGCATCACCCACGCGACAATCACGTAACTCACCAGCACTAGCTCAACCAGCGAACGCGTCCCGGAAAACAACGCCATCACGCCGATGCTGTAAATCACGACGACGCCGAGTCCCGTCGATTGCGTCAACACGCCATTCGCAAGCGCCGCCAGCCGGCCGTACAGCCAGCCGCCAAGCGCGACGCCGAGAAGTCCGAGCGACATGTAGAGCTCACCAATGACCGAACACGAATATGAAACCTCTTGCTCGCCCATCGCGCGCGTCAGATCAAAACCCGCATCGACCGGCTTGTTGGGCCAGAGCACGCGCGGAATCGGACGCACGACCGCGTACAGCAAATAACCATGATAGACGTAGGGATGCGTGCTCGGTATCAACTGAATCACCTGACACAATCGATAGAAATTGTCGTCGACGTGCACGTACTCGCCAGGCGGCAGTCCATCGTCTTCAATTGCCGGCTCGCTTAGCGCGACCGTGAGACCGGCGTTGCGATACTGAAGCATGATCTGCATCGCGATTAACAGCGCGACCAGCGTGACGGTTGCCATCAACGCGTGCTTGAGTTTGACGCCGCTGTCCCGGCCGAGAATCCAGAACACCAGAGCCATGCCGACGACGACGCCGATGACGCGGCGGCTTCCGCTTTGGGCCAGAAACATCGCCATCACTACCGACATCAGCGCGCTCACGAGCGTCCGCCAGTTTCGCCAACCCATGCGTCGCGCTACAACGACTGTCAACACCGCAGTGAGATATCCGAAGTATTGCAAATGGTCCAGGAATGCGTCCCAGCCGCCGAGCTGCCCGCGCGCCCACGGCGCTTCCCAGCGGCCGCTGCCGAGATAACGAAACATCTCGAACACGTTGAAGTCGGTGGCTGCGGCGAACTTCGACATGCCGAGTAGAAACGAGGCGATCGCGAGATAGAAGTAGACGGATGAAGGTAGATCCTTCGCAACGGAGTTTCTGATGAACGCGGGTACGCGCCAAGGTCTACTGATCGAGCCAAGCCAGATGCAACAGACAAATATGCCGATGCTGATGAACGCGGATTCGATCTCCGTTTGCGAGATGCCGGCCATCGAATATGCGCCTTGTAGTAAATCGAGCAAGAGCCAGTAGATGGGCGCGAGCACGAGCAAGTGTTCGGCGCGCAGCAATGCTTTGGGTTGGCGCAGCGCGGCGAAGACGGGCGCCACGAGCAAGCCGAGTGACAAGACGAGCGCGGGCCAGAAGAGTGCGCCTTCGGGTTCGGGATGTTCGGGAATCAGGTTCACCGCTGCGAAGGTCGCGATGATGGCCGCGGCGATGCCGATCGCGGGGTAGCGCGGGACGATGCCTTGCGCCGCGGCTGACGTCGTCGTACCGAAGTGTTGGCGATCTACGAGCGTCGACATTGTGGTTAGTTCGCGGCGAGTAGTTCAGACATCAGCGTGCGACGAAAGCGCAACCAGGAGAATCGTTCGGCTGATTGTTGCGCGGCTTCGCGGATGTTTGTGTTGCCTGGCAATTCGTGACTCAGTTTTTCGAGTTGTGAGACGAGTTGATCGATATGGCCGGCGTCGATGATGTTCACTGCGGCGCCGCTGATGTCGGGTAGAGCGGTGTTTGCCGTACCGAGCACCGGACAACCTTCCGCCAGCGCCTCGAGATACACCTGGCCAAAGCCTTCGACGAGCGAAGGCATCACGAATAACGTGCTGGTGCGAAACTGTTCGACCAGTTCGGCGCGAGTCAGGCTGCGAAGCAGTTCGACGTTGGGCGTGGATTTCAGTAGCGCGAAGATTCCGCTGTCGATCGTCCGGCAGACAAGAGTTAGTTTGCTATCGTTTGGTAATCGTGCTTTTTGCCAGGCGAGCAGCAGATGATGAAGACCTTTGCGTTGGCTGCCGGCGCCGACGAATAGCGCTTTGAAAGTTTCCGGCGCGTGAGGTTTTGTTTTTGAGACGTCGATGCCGTAAGGAATGACGAGGCACTTGGCTTCCGCAGCGCCGGCTTCGACGAGCGATTGGCGCGTAAAGCTACTGGCGCAGAAGATTACGTCCGCGTGTTTCCACGCGTCGCTGTTGCGTTGGCGCAGTTGTTCGTCGAGTCGCACGCCGGCTTCTTCCGTGTACGACTCGCGCACGAACGGGAAGCGTTTCTTGTCTTCCGCAAGGATGCGCGACTCGAGCGCCGGATGGGGATGAAACTGAAACAGCGCCTTGTGCGGCGTGTGACGATATCGCGCGGTGAACGCCTCCCAGGCGTACGGGCTGTAGAGAAAAAGGTGCGAACGGTTTTTCCGCGCGCGTTCGGCGGCGTGTTTGGAGAACTCCGGATCGTAGCGCGCGTAGACCAACGACTCTGGTCGCTTGAGATGAAAGTTAGCACGTTCGAATACGGTTGCAGTCCAGAGGCAACGGACCTGATCGTCGGGAATTCCTGTAGTGCGGCGCGCGAGAAGTTTTTCGCGGAGACGCGGAGGCAGACCGCGTGAGAGTCGTTTGACGGTTTCGGTGGCGTAGACGTCGGTGATGAAAGAGTCGAGCGATTCTGATTCCGCTAGCGCCAACGGCACCTGGTAATAATCCCTCCGCCCCCTGAACGCGCAAACGTATTTCGGCGTGGTCACTGGTTAATGTTTCGTGTGGTCACCCGGTTGTGTTAACAGGGCCAAGGCCATATCGACTCGCGACGCTGAGCGCCGAAGGCGCGGATAGAACAGCGCTGAGCGCCGAAGGCGCGGATAGAGCAGCGCTGAGCGCCGAAGGCGCGGAACAAGGTAGCCTGGGGCAAGTGCGTAGCGCCAGCGGAGCACGCAGCCCCTGGATCCAGCAGCGAAACGGGTTAGCCCTGAAAGGGCGACAGACACGCTGGATCTTCATTACGTTGCAGTTGTTCTGTCGGCCTTTCAGGCCTGTCCGGTTCATTTTTTATGATCCAGTGGCGGCGCGCTTCGCGCTTGCCACTGGCTACCCTGTTCCGCGCCTTCGGCGCTCGGCGCGAGGCGCGAGACGAGCCACCAGTTTTCTTCGTCGCGCAGTTCGCGGCCGATGAGTTTGAGGGGGCGCTGATCGATCTGGTCCAGGTGCAAGCCGTGGGCGGCGAAGAGTCGCGGAATCGTTTCCAGAAAACTCCGCTGGTGCACTTCGATCAGGAAACAGTTTGTGTGCGTTAGCCACGAAGACGCACCTGCGAGCACGTCCTCTTCGGCGCCTTCGACGTCGATCTTGATCAACGTGTGCTGACGATCGCCCGCCGCGCGCAACCTGCACTCAATGTTGTCGAGCGTCTTCATACTCCCCAGCTTGTTCGAACCGACAAAACTCTGCACGAGCGTGAACTCCAGTTGTTTCTGCGCATCACTGGCGAAAACATTTTGCTGTCCATGCAAACCATCACACAAACTGTGAAACGCCTCCGCCTCCGGCTCGAACGCGATGATCTCGCCATTCTTTCGCAACCGTTGAAACGCAGCCGCACAACCAAACGTGAAATAACCGTCGTTCGCGCCGACATCGATCACGCGATCCGTCAAACGCAACGCCGCTTCGAGCCACGCGTTCAACTCGTGCTCGTACAACCCGAGAATCTTGCGCAACGAGTTGCGCGGATTCATCACCGCACGCCCGCCACGCAATGGTCCACGCCAGATGCGCACCGGCATCGGCCGGTCCGGCAAGATCGATTTCAACGCGCCAAACGCCATCTACAAACGCCGTGGTGAGTCCGTACTCGGTGAAGCTGCTGCGAAGCGAAACCTGGATGACAGAACATGTCTAACTAAACCGGAGCGGCGGTAACGACGCCTCGATCTCCTCAAGCCGTCGCGATTGTTTCTTCAGCGCACGATGCAAACGATACGTGTCGCGCGTGACCGGTTCGCGCTCGCGCCAGCGCCGAAAGAGATCCGCGTACCCTGCCGCAGTGCCGCTCACCATGCTCGTAAACCAGCCCTGCGTAACCGCCGCCTTGAACCCATTGAACGTCGTGCCCGCAAGGTGCAACGGAAACTCCGGCAGCGGCACGTTGTGCCACGCGAACCTGATGTCGTTACGCCGTCCGGAAAAACTCGCGCGGCTCATATTTCGTTGCGGTGACTCCACGTGATGCATCGGATCCGCATTGCCGAGCCGCGTCACATAACCCACGCTCAGCATGCGCAAACACAAATCACTCTCCTCGCCCATGTAAAAGAAGTGTTCGCGAAAACCACCGACGCGCAAGAACACATCACGCCGCAAAGCATGCGCCGCGCCAACGAAACTATGCGTCACGTGAATCGCACCGTCGCCCGGCGAAGACTGAAGCACGCGCTGATCGTGATTCACGTTAACGTACGGAATCCCGATCGCTCCGATCCGCGGATGATTAAACTCAGCCAGCGTTTGCTCAACGGTCTTGCGTGACACGAATAGCGAATCATCGTCAACCGGAAAAACTATTTCGCTGCTTGCCAACTCGATCCCGCGGTTGCGTTGAAACGCCGGCCCACGTCCGTGAGCCAGTCGGTAGTAACGAACCGTTGGGAATGCAACGTCGATCATCCGCGCGATCTCATCATTCGCCGCGTCGTCAACAACGATGATCTCGACCGGCACCGTCTGACGCAGGCATGAGTGGAGCAGCGCCCTTAGCTCCGCAATCCGGTTACAACTCGGTATGACGATCGACGCGTTCATCAGTCCTAACCAGCCGCACTTCCCACAAAGAAAAGAGCCGCGGAGCGTTGACCGATCTCCGCGGCCGGCACGCCGGCATAAACTGCTTCCGCTGGAACATCGTGAGTGACAACAGCGCCCGCGCCGATCACACAACCGCGCCCGAGACGAACACCCGGCAGCACGACGACGCCCGCGCCAAGCCACACGTCATCTTCGATCACCACCGGCGCCGCTTCCATTTTCTGCTCTCTCACCAACGCTCCCGCCGCGCGGCCGTGGTTCGCGTCAGTTATATAGCAGTGTGGTCCAATCATGCAGTTGCGCCCAATCCGGATCTCCTGATGCGCGTCGAGCATCGTGTAGCGGTTGATATAAGTGCCC
>Ga0070693_100001276_pt1 | contig 11388 bp, 9 predicted proteins | sample KBSK1103metaG_FD_65472 | JGI IMG/M metagenome (GOLD analysis project Ga0070693, IMG submission 65472) | Corn, switchgrass and miscanthus rhizosphere microbial communities from Kellogg Biological Station, Michigan, USA - KBS K1-10-3 metaG | ecosystem: Host-associated > Plants > Roots >...
CATGGATATGGCGATGAAGGTCGGCGCTCCGGTGATCGGCTTGAACGATTCGGGCGGCGCTCGAATTCAGGAAGGCGTCGTGTCGCTTGGAGGTTACGCGGATATCTTCTTGCGCAACACCCTCGCTTCGGGAGTCGTGCCGCAGATATCCGCGATCATGGGGCCCTGCGCGGGAGGCGCTGTGTACTCGCCCGCAATCACCGACTTCAACGTGATGGTCAAGCAGACTTCCTACATGTTCATCACCGGACCCGACGTCATAAAAACGGTGACCCATCAGGAGGTGAGCAAAGAAGAACTCGGCGGCGCGATGACTCACAATTCTATTTCGGGCGTCGCTCATTTCGCCTCCGAAAACGACGAGGACTGTTTGAGGACGATCCGCGAACTGCTCTCGTTCATTCCGTCGAACAACCTCGAAGACCCGCCGCGCGTTGCGACTTCCGATCCCATCGATCGAATGGACGAGAGTCTGAATAGCGTCGTGCCCGAATCACCGAATGTTCCATACGACATCCGCGACATAATCCACTCGGTTGTCGACGACGCATATTTGTTTGAAGTTCACGAGCACTATGCAAAGAACATCGTCGTCGGATTCGCGCGGCTCAATGGAAGACCGGTGGGAATTGTCGCGAATCAGCCGGCGCACCTTGCGGGTGTGCTCGACATAGACGCTTCGATCAAGGCCGCGCGATTTGTGCGGTTCTGTGACTGTTTCAACATCCCGTTGATCACCTTCGAAGACGTGCCCGGGTTTTTGCCGGGCATCGAGCAGGAACACGGAGGAATCATTCGTCACGGCGCGAAGCTGCTGTTCGCGTTCGCGGAAGCGACGGTGCCGAAGATTACTTTGATAACACGCAAGGCCTACGGCGGGGCTTATTGTGTGATGGCCAGCAAGCACATTCGAGCCGATGTGAACCTTGCTTATCCGACCGCAGAGATTGCGGTGATGGGAGCGGAAGGTGCGGTCGGCATTCTTTATCGACGCGAAATTGCTCAAGCGGAGAGTCCGGAGTCCGAATCGAAGCGCCGTGCGGAAGAATTTCGGGATAAGTTCGCGTCGCCGTATGTTGCCGCCGAACGCGGTTTCATAGATGAAGTGATCGAGCCACGGATGACCAGGCCAAAGCTGATTCGAGCGCTGGAAATGCTTGATACCAAGCGCGACCAAAACCTTCCAAAGAAACACGGCAACATTCCACTATAGTCATTGGTCATAAGTCACCGGTACTTGGTCGCTTTGGTTAGATCGGAGCACATAATGCCGAGCTTGGGTTTTGAGAACTTGAAAGTCTATCAACTCGCCTTAGTTAGTACCTAATTCCATTCCGTTACCTAGTTTCCGAGTTTTTCCCCAGCGTGAGGTTCGTCCGCGACCCAGGCAGCGAACCTTCTCCTCTCGCCGCATTTGACTCAAGACGCGCCGGATCAAATCCACACTTACGCGGGGACAAGCATTCTGAAGGTCAGCGACGCCAAACGAGCCGATTTGATTTTGAATCGCGGCAAGAACCAATGCTGTCTTTTCACCGGGAATACTCTTCACGTCACCGAGCCGCTGTTCAAATTCCTTACTGGCTTCGGTAAGAATGTAGAGCAAGAAATTGATCGTTGGCCAAGGATCGTGCTTGCCTTCGTGCCAGCCTTGAGAGCTTTGTTCGAGCACTTCGTAGTAGCGTTCCTTGTTCTGCTCGATAAGCCGCTCGAGGCTGATGTAAGGGCCCACTTCCAGCCCACAGTGGTAGCAGGCAAGGAGGAAAGCAAACGAGAAGCGCGCCCGTTGCCGTCGCGGAACGGATGGATACAGAGGAAGTCGAGGTCCAAAGCAGCGGCAAGGACGAACGGATGAACCCATTTTTCCCGAACGCCTCGTTGCCACAATTCGATCATCTCAGCCATCGCCTTCGGTGTTTCTTTCGCGCTCACAGTTTTGAAACGACCGCGGCTGCGGCCATCGGCGAAGATCTGAATGATGTCAACATCGCTTTCTTGTATTCGCCGGCATCCCAAATTTCAAGAAAGTGTGTGAAGCTTCTTGATCGTGGCTTCGGAGATCGCAAGCTTCGCGCCGCGCTCGTGAATTAGTTTGAGGGCATCGCGATATCCGCGCACTTCTTCTTCGTCTCGGTCACGCAGGGCAGCTTTGCCAAAAATCGGCGTGGCAACGCGGGATTTGTCGACTTCTACGCCTTCGATGCGGTTCGATGAGATTGCGCTCTCGATAAGCGCGTGTTCACGAAGCACCTTTAGTTTCTGCGGCGACTGGCGGGTGAACAGCTCCTGCTTGCCGAGCGCTTCGGACAGGTCGGTCAAATACCACGTTGTCCGCGTGGGCAGCGTAGGCGGTTCGGCGGCGAGTAGGCGGAGAGTCATCATAGCTGTTACTTGTATTCGCTGAAGTCGGACTTGTTGGCGCTGCGCTGTTTCATCCGCTGATGCATTGCATGGTTATCCTTTGTATTCGGTGAAGCGACCGGGACGACGAGTGAAAATCACCTTTCGCCATTAATCTCAATTACAATCGCGCTCGCGGCTCAACCGAGACGGTCACCGAAGAACTCAGACTCCTTGATCGATATATTCGCTGAGTCGCTTTTTGAAAATCAGTAGCGGCGGCTTTCGGGATGTCCATGAACTTCTGAGGATTGCGGTCAACAAGCGGGAACCAACTGCTCTGAACCTGCACCATGATCTTATGGCCTTTGCGAAACGTGTGATACACATCCGGTAAATCGTAGCTGATCGCCGTCGGCTTGTTCGGGATCATCGCCTCCGGATGCTTGAAACTGTTTCGGAATTTCGCTCGGAACGGTTCCCCGCGCACCAGTTGTTGATAACCACCCATCTTAACCGCATTCGCTGGCGCAGGCTGAGTGCTCGCGCCTGGACGCGTTTCCGGCGACAGAGGTTGCGGATAGTCTCCCGGATAAACATCTATCAACTTGACCACGAAATCCGAGTCCGTGCCCGAGGTTGAAACCTGCAGATTCACTTTGATCGGGCCCGCGATGGTCAGATCGTCTTCGAGCGGCTCGGTCTGATAAACCAAAACATCAGTGCGCGAGGCCGCGAAGCGCTGGTCCTCGGTCATATAGTCGCGAGTCATGCCGTCGGCGACGTATCCCACATACGGCACGGGCTTGTTGGGATCGCTGATGTATTCGTCAAATGAGTCGCGCCCGTCATTTATGGGCGCGTCGCTACTCAGGCGTCCGCCTGCATGAAGGTAAAGCGATTTCGGCTGCAGACCTTTTGGCGGCCACGCGTCGAGCCTTCGCCATTCGTTGAGACCCGTCAAAAACATCCACGCTTCCGGCATATCAATCGGCTTGTCCTTCAAATATTTCACGAAGAACGGGAATTGAATCTGCTCGCGAAAAAATGCCGCAGTCTTTACGTTGAACGTCAAATTGCCCAAACGGTCGCCGTCGCCGCGCGACCAACACCCGTGACACCACGGGCCCATCACCAGAAGGTTTGTAGTGCTCGGATTGTTTTTCTCGACCGCTCGATAAATGTGAAGCGGGCCCATAGGATCTTCGGCGTCGAACCATCCGCCTACGTTGAGCACCGCAGGCGTGACGTTATTCATGAATCTCCAAAGCGAGCGCGACTGCCAGAACTCATCGTAGTTCGGATGATCGACGATCTCCTGCCAGTAGGCGGCTTCGCCGTTGAAATATCTTCGGCTCGCGTCCGCTAGAGGACCCATCTTCAGGAAAAACTCATAAGCGTCGGGAGTCCCGAAATCGAAATCGAGACGCTGCTTCGGCGCTGAAGGCTCGCCTCGCCGCGGAGTGAAGAAACCGTAGAACCCGAAATTCGCGCCCAGCATGAACGCGCCGTTGTGATAGACGTCATCGCCCATGTAGTAATCGGCGGTCGGCGCTTGTGGCGACGCAGCTTTGAGCGCCGGGTGCGCGTCCATCAGGCTTGCGGCGACGTGAAATCCCGGCTGCGAGATGCCTACCATGCCTACGCGGCCGTTGTTGTTCGGAATGTTTGCGAGCAGCCATTCGATCGTGTCGTAGGTGTCGGTGCTTTCGTCGATGTCTTTGTTGCTTTTCTTGTTCGGATGATAGGGACGCACTTGCAGAAACTCGCGCTCGGACATGTATCGGCCGCGCGCGTCTTCGTACACGAATATGAAACCCTCTTTCTCAAAGTGCTCGGATGGCCCAAGCGAAGTGCGATAGTGATCGACTCCATAAGGCGCGATGCTGTACGGCGTGCGAGTCAACAGGAATGGATATTTTTGAGAAGTGTCTTTCGGAACGTAGACCGCAGCGTAGAGCCGGGCTCCATCGCGCATTGGAATGTGATACTCGTATTTTGTATAGCGTTCTTTCACTCGCGATGCGTCTTGAGCGGGATCCTGAGCGGCGAGCGGAGCTTCGAGGCAAATAACTAAGAAAATGAATGCGGCGATGCGGCGAAAGTTTCTCATCGATGTCTCCCGGAATTCTTCAACGCGGGCTGATTCTAACTTAGCAAGTCGAGTGAAACAATTCGCGGGACTCAAACGCAGAGGTCAAGAAGAGTGCGCGTGAGGTCTTCGGCTTCGAGGACGCCACGGGCTTGCCCCGTTGGGGGTTCACGCTCGCCGCTAACCGCCTAACAGCCGTGCTTGCCACCAAGCTAGCGGCCACGTGAGTCTCCACGGGACAAGCCCGTGGCATCAATCGAGTCACTTGCTATTGGTTGTCGCCGCTATTGTGAGTCTCCACGGGACAAGCCCGTGGCATCATCGGAGTTTCCACAAAGTCTCCGCCGTTGGTATCACCAGAGTCTTGACAGTCGATTCGCGAAAACTGACGCAGACCCAATCAAGAATGTCTTTCAGTGTGATGCGCGGACAAGTGATATAAAAGTGATATCTTTAAGTGCGTATGAATGGAAAACAGCGAACAAACATCCAACCGGGAGCCGCGGTGGATGTGATACTGAAGAAGGATCAAGGCTCAGGCCGGCTTACGCGTGGCATAGTCAAAGACATCCTTACCAGGTCTTCGTTTCACCCGCACGGAATCAAAGTGCGGCTCGTGAGCGGTGAAGTCGGCAGAGTCCAGGAAGTCTTCGCGTCTTCGGATGAAGCATAGCGAATCGCCGGATTACACATGACGATCATCTCTCTCGAAGACATAACGATGAGCTACGGTCCCCGGCTGTTGTTCGAAGGCGTGACCTTCGGCCTCGACGATACCGACAAAGTCGGGCTTATTGGACTGAATGGTTCAGGCAAAACTACGCTGCTCCGAATAATCGCGGGACGCGAACAACCTCAACGCGGCCGCGTAGTCGTCGCCAATGAGCGTGTCGTTGCTTACTTGCCCCAGAATCCGGAATTCGATCCGGACCAGACAGTGCTCGATGCAGTCTTCAGCGCAAGCAATGAAACGCTTCGGTCATTGAGGGAGTACGAACTTGCTTGTCACGATCTAGCGCTGAATCCGAGCGATGAAAGAACGCTTGGTCGCGTCGCGAAGCTCGCCCATCAACTCGAAACGTCAGGCGCCTGGAACCTCGAGACCAACGCTAGAACCGTCTTGAGTCAGCTTCGGATCAGCGACACAACCGCGCGGATGGCGTCGCTCTCGGGAGGCGAACGCAAGCGAGTCGCGCTCGCGCACGCGCTGGTCTCGCGCCCCGATCTGTTGATCCTCGACGAGCCTACCAATCATCTGGACGCGGATACGATTGCGTGGTTTGAAACTTATCTTGCGCGCTATGCGGGCGCGCTTCTGCTTGTAACTCACGACCGATACTTTCTGGATCGTGTCACGAATCGCATACTCGAAATAGATCGTGGCCGGGTTCAGAATTTTGCGGGCAACTACGCCTACTACGTTGAAAAGAAAGACGAGCAGGAATCTCAGGAAGCCGCCGCGGGCGAAAAACGTGAAGCCCTGCTACGGCGCGAGCTCGCGTGGCTTCGGCGAGGCGCAAAGGCTCGTTCGACGAAACAAAAAGCACGCGTCCAGCGCGCCGAAGAACTTCAGAAGCAACCGGCAAGAGCCGCCAAAGCCGAACTCGACATCTCGATCGGTTTCAGCCGGATGGGCAAGAAGATTTTCCAACTCGACGGCGTAACAAAGTCCTATGATCACAGGAAGCTAATCGCAGGATTCAGCTACACATTGAAGCGCAACGATCGCATCGGCGTCATTGGTCCGAGCGGTTCAGGCAAGACAACCCTGCTCGACATGATCGCCGCGCGCATCGAGCCCGATGCGGGCAGCATCGATCGAGGACAGACAATCGTCATCGGCTACTATGATCAAACCAATCGCGAGTTGAACGGCGCCGAGCGAGTGATCGATTACATCCGTGAAGCCGCTGAGAGAATAGAGACCGCCGATGGGGAATCAATCACCGCGAGCCAGATGCTGGAGAAGTTTCTCTTTCCGCCGGCGATGCAGTACGACGTGATCTCGCGCCTGTCGGGAGGCGAGCAGCGCCGTCTGTACTTGCTCAGAGTGTTGATGAGCGCTCCGAACGTATTGATGCTGGATGAGCCGACTAATGATCTCGACATTCAAACGCTGGTGCGGCTCGAAGAATATCTCGACTCCTTCGCCGGGTGCCTGATAGTCGTCAGTCACGACCGCTACTTTCTCGATCGCACTGTGGAAAGCATCCTTCGTTTCGAAGGGGCCGGACGAATCAACGAATACGCGGGCAACTACGGCGCGTTTCTCGAAGCTCGCGAGCGAGAAGCACCGGAAGCCTTCGAAGCAAAATCTACTGTCGCGAAGACCGTGACAAATTCGTCCACTGCGCCACGCAAACTGTCATACAAGGAGCGGCGCGAGTTTGAAGAATTGGAAAAGCGAATCGAGATTAGCGAAGCGAGAAAAGCCGAACTCGAACAGGTGTTGTCGAGTTCATCGAGCGACTTCGTTGCAGTCGAAGCCGCTTATGTCGAGCTGGAATCGCTCAAACAGGAATTGGAAAAGGATGTTGATCGATGGGCGGCGCTGGCCGAGCTTGGGTGAGTCGATCAAAGTATTCGGTTCGTCGCGAGGGCCGGTTTCGGTGGTTGGATCGCGGACTATGCCGTCCCGAGCGATTCATATACCGCGACGATCTTCATACTCCCGTGAGATTGCTTCTCGCCGGCGCCTGCTCCGAGTGCTCTTGTCCTTATATAGCCTTGCGACATCCAAAACTTCAGCACTTGTTCCATTGCACCTTCGGGAATGCTCATGCCTGATTCAACCAGCTCATCATAGATTTCGCCGGTGTATATGTTCGGATGGAGGTCATCGAGAGTTGGATATTCGCCTGATGTCCATCTTCTCCAGATTATCTCTCGCATTTTCTGTTCTAATTCATGGTACATATAGCGCGCCTCGATGATGACTATAGCACGGTTATGAAACGTCTTGTCAGCGCACCGCGCACTCTCTTTCATAATCCAACCGCCGCCGTGTAGAATAAGCCTTCATTTATGCCTGTCGCGGTCAAACCCTTCAAAGTCGGAAAAGTCGAAGTTGGCGGCCCGGAGCTGTTCCTGATCGCCGGGCCTTGCCTCGTCGAAAGCGAATCGCACGCGCTCAAAATGGCCGAAGCGATCCGCGCAATAACCGATCGAGTCGGAGTGCCTTACATTTTCAAATCGTCTTACGACAAGGCGAATCGCACTTCGATCGATGCTCATCGCGGCCTGGGAATCGAAGAAGCCTTGAAAATACTCGGACGTGTTCGAAGCGAGGCCGGTGTTGCGATCCTCACCGATGTTCACGCGACCGATCAGGTGCAAGCGGCCGCGGAAGTCGCCGACGTGCTTCAGATTCCGGCGTTCCTTTCGCGGCAAACGGATTTGATCGTTGAAGCCGCGCGCTCGGGGCGCGCGGTGAACATCAAGAAGGGGCAGTTCCTGGCGCCCGGCGATATGAAACACGCGATCGAGAAGGCCACTTCGCAAGGTAACGAGCGGGTGATGATAACCGAGCGCGGCACGAGCTTTGGTTATAACAATCTGGTCGTCGATTTTCGCGGCATCCCGATCATGCGAGAGTTTGGGTATCCGGTTGTACACGATGTTACTCACAGTCTTCAGCGGCCGGGAGGACTCGGTTCGGCAAGCGGCGGCGACTCCCAGTTTATTGAATACCTGGCGCGCGCGGGTGTGGCGTGCGGAGTGGACGGCGTATTCATGGAAGTGCACGACAATCCCGAGGCAGCGCTTTCGGATGGGCCGAACAGTTTGCCGCTGGCGAGACTCGAACCGCTGCTCGAGAAGTTGAAGGCGATACACGAACTCGTTCGCGATGCATTGAAGTAACAGGGTTGCGCAGGTCTCAGGCACGGCTAGACCGAGACACTCGTGATCCATTCGAGACGTTAGTATCGTTTGGTAGGAGAGCTACGATGTCGGAACAGGCTGAGAGAATCTTTGAGCAGGCTCTGAGGCTTCCTTCTCCCGAACGCGCTGACCTGGCTGAACGCCTGATCGAGAGCCTGGCTCCCGATACCGACGCGCGTATCGACGCGTTGTGGGCGGCTGAGGCAGAGAGCCGTATCGCCGCGTACCGTCGGGGTGAGTTGCTAGCGATTCCAGCGGAAGAGGTTTTTCAGGAGCTCGATGCGGAGGCTGATTGAAGGTTCGATTCCTGAGCTCCGCTCGATCTGAGCTGCGCGAGGCTGTCCGCTGGTACAACGGAAAGCGATCGGGGCTGGGCCGCGAATTCAACGAGGAAGTCAAGAAGGCCACCGAGAGCATCGCGCAGTTTCCGGACGCCTGGCCGCCAGTCTCGCAAAACGCCAGACGGTTTCTGTTGGACAGGTTTCCGTACGGGGTGATCTATCTGGTCGAGGACAACACAATTGTGATCGTTGCGATTATGCATCTACGTCGCAATCCCGTAGTCTGGCAGAAGCGCTTGCAGAAAATCGAAGGCGCGTAGACACAAGAGAGTCACCCGATCTCCCAACCTGGCATAGCTGGCATAGAAGGTTTGATCTGATGCTCAAGAAATTCTTCTCGGCTCTTTTCATTACAACGGTGTTCGCAATAACCGCAACGGCCCAGGAAGTCGAAGTCGATCGCTACAACATCAACGCTCGCATTGACTCCGGCGCGAGCGCCGTCGATGTGCGAGCGTCGCTCAGCGTAACCAACCTCGGGCAATCCCCAAAACCGAAGCTCTTCTTCCGGCTGACGAAACTCGCGAAGGTCGCTACGGCAACGGTGAACGGCGCGTCCGCCACTGTTGAGACCTCCGACGATCGCCGCATCAATACTCTCTCGCAGATAACCATCACGCCCACTTCCTCGATCGACGCTGGCGGCAAAGCCACAGTCGAGATGAGCTATCGCATCGAGGCTCCGGAATCGACCGCGCTCATTCATATTTATTCGGGCGAGGTGCTGCTGACTCCCGAGTCGATGTGGTTCCCGATGCCTTCCACGATGTTCACCCTGTATGGCCCGACGACCGCGCCGTTCACCCTGACGCTCAGCACAACGCAGGGCGGCAAGTTCCGCGCGCTTGCGGCGGGCACGCTCAAGGGAGACGGCCAGAATTCCACATTCGAGCAGCCGCTCAATTCGCTGCCGCTGGTTGTTGCCGGAAACTTCGACCAACCGGTTATCTCCGAACGCGGAGGCGTTAAAGTTGAAATCTTCGTGCAGCCAGGCATTACCGCCGTGTCGGCGGATTCAAAGGCCGCGGATTCACAAGCGATCATCACGCGTCTCGGTGATGAGGCGGGCAAGGTGATCGACTTTCTGACGCGCACGCTTGGGCCTCCCCCGACTGGTGCGGCCTTTCGAATAATATCGTCGGTGCGCGCGGGCAACTTGTCGGAACCAGGTGTGCTAGTCCTTGGCGAACAGGTTTTTCGGCGCGACACGCTCAGCGCGGGGACGATTGAAGTGCTTGCCGATGCGATCGCGCGAATGTGGCTTGAAGGCCGCGTGCGCTTGCGCGGGCAAGAAGCGAGATCGTCGCAAGAGAATCGCACGCCCGTGAAACCACGAAGCGCGGCGTTTCTTGCCGATTCGTTGCCGCGTTATCTTGCGGCGCTTTATTTCGAAGACCGCTTCGGTAGAACCGCCGCGAGCGATGTGTTCACGCGAATGCGATGGGGCTATACGCCGGTCGCGCAATCAGGCCGCGACGCCGAGCTTGGGCTCCAAACCGTTCTGCTGCCGAACTACAGCGCCGCAGTTTTGAATAAGGGACCGCTGGTATTCAGGCTCCTCGCCGAGACTGCGGGCCGAGACAAGCTGTTCACCGCTATCAAATCGTTTTTCTCCGGCGCGCAGACACGCATAGTAACCATCGACGATCTGCGGGCCGAACTCGTCAAAGGCGCGTCGCCGGAAGTGGAAAGAATATTTCAGCAATGGGTTGATTCGATCGTCGAGCCCGACATAATCATCGGCGCGGCGCTGCCTTCGGATAAACCGGGCGCACAGCGAATCAACCTCCGCAATCTGGGCACGGGGGATGTTCGCGTGAATGTGTTGGCGACCACCGCTTCGGGCAAGCAGATGACCGCTTCCGTGCTGGTGCAGTCCGAGAGTCTGGCGACTGCTGAAATCAACACGGCCGAGAAAATTACCTTCGTTGAAGTCGATCCGGAAAAGCTGATCATCCAAAGCAACTACGATAACGATGCGCGCGATGCCGGCTCAAAGACTACGCGCACATCGGCTCAGACGTTAATGAACGAGAGCATCGCTGCATTCAACAAGACTCAATACGCCGAAGCTGAAACGAAACTGAGAGAGGCTCTTCGCTCCGATCCGCGGAACCCGGCATTGCACAGTTGGCTGGCTCGCTCGCTTGCCGCGCAGAAGAAAATGGAAGAGGCAGCGAGCGAGGCGAACGCGGCGATCAAGAGCGATCCGTCCGTGGGCTCGGCTCTAGCCTGGGCACGCATAACGCTTGGTCAGGCCGCGCTCGCCCGGAATCAGTCCGCCGAAGCCGCTAAACAATTTCGCGCAGCGTCGGTTGAAGCCGATGAAGCAGCCGCGCAGCTCATCGCGAAGGAACAGTTGATCCAGGCCGAACGCGCGGCCGGCACTGCGCCGCCCATTGATGAATCGGTTCGCGCATACATCGCCGCGCTCGATGCGGCGATCAAAGAGCCGGCTTCGGATAAGCTTTTCACGCTTGTAATCAGGAACAATCTAAAACGGTTTGTGCAAGGTCTGACTCTGACGCGGCCCGCGTCGTGGACAACCGAGATTCTACGCGTTGAGCAGATAGATGCCAGTCGCGTAGTCGTTGATGTCGCACTCAAGGTCCGAAGCGAGGGTAAGGATCAGGCGGGCACCGCGGTGTATGTGCTCACTCGCACGGGAAGCGGCTGGCAGCTAGAAGACGTGCCTCACGCGCTGTTCAATGTGAAATGAATCCCGGTTTCTGG
>Ga0070693_100001278_pt1 | contig 11377 bp, 6 predicted proteins | sample KBSK1103metaG_FD_65472 | JGI IMG/M metagenome (GOLD analysis project Ga0070693, IMG submission 65472) | Corn, switchgrass and miscanthus rhizosphere microbial communities from Kellogg Biological Station, Michigan, USA - KBS K1-10-3 metaG | ecosystem: Host-associated > Plants > Roots >...
GGCTACGCCGCGTCCGCGCGTGGCCGCGCGGAATGCCTGACAATATTGGAATGCGCAGTGCGCGCTGAGGGTGCGCGTGCTGTTTTCAGACCCGACTGGGAGGCGAGGATGTCCTCGCAGCGATGACCTCCGAGCGCATCGGATCGCTACGTACGAGTGCCAAGCTTGGGACCTCACCGCGATTCGAAGTGACCCAGCGCGAGGTCTCAGAGCGAAGAGGACATCCTCGCCGACCAGCGCGCGTCGAAGCGAGAGCACGCGCAGGACGATGCGATTAGAAGTGCCAGCCCTTCAGTGTCGCTATGGCTTTCTCCAGAGCCGCGCGCTGATCAGGATGATCGGCGACGGCGAGGAGCTGCTGGTAGGTGACGATCGCGAGATCGACGGCTTCGTAGTCGTGCTCGGCGCCGGCCAGCGCGGCGGCGTTGTCGGCGACGTTGGCTTTGGCGAGGAGGTCTTCAGGAAAGCGGGCGGAGACCTGCTGCCAGCGTGTGACACGCTCGCGCGGGTTGGACTCGGTGAGCGCCCACAGATGCCAGCCGGCGCGATTGTCGGGATCAGCCGCAATTGCACGAGAGGCCAGATCCCCAACAGGCTCCGGACCGGTGCCAATCATCCAGTAGTGATTGGCCAGCGCGACCAGTGCTTTCGCATCATTCGGATGCTCAGCTACGGCGCGCTCCAGTGCCGGCAAAGGGTCGACCAGATCGGGTTGCGATGTATGCGGTTCAGTCATCAAATCGTCATCAAAGTGAGCTGTTCATGACACGCCGAGTATTGACGAACAAATCCTAGCTGGACAATTTAAGCGACAGATAGTACCATTCTTGCACCAGCGCAGCCTAGTAGCGCGCATTCCCATACAGAATAGGGCTCCGGCACTCGCGTGAGTTTTTACCGCGATTTCGAGTGAGCCATTCGAGCAGCACTTTTCTTCTCAGCCACACCCCAATTGCATGAGTGAACGCCGTCGCCCATTTCGTCGCGGCCGAAGGTCTCGTCCGTCCGGACAACAATCACAAACTCCACTTCCCGACTCGTACGGTGACGTAGATCCGTACCTCGATACAATGGATTCTACTCCGAACCCTTCATCCCCTCCGGCCGACGCGGGCCAATTACCTGACGCGCGCGACAATATGACATCACCTGCAATTCCCACCGCCCCCTCTACTCCCGCTCCGGAGAGCGGCGAATCGAGCCCGCCGAGCAACGGCTCAGAGAACGGCGGCGGCGTCTCGGCGCAGTCGCAGCAGCAGTACAATCCGCAGGGCTCACAGGGCGGTGGTGGTGGTGGCGGCGGACAGGGTCAGGGACAACAGCAGCGCGACCAGGGGCAGCACCGCGATCGCGATCATCGACACAATGGACGGCGCGGACGCAACCAGCGTGGACGCGGCAGACAGCGCGGTGGTGGTGGTGGTGGAGGACAGCAGCAGCAACAGCAGGGCGGACCCCGCGCCGATCGCGGAGATCAGGGACAGCGCGCGCCGCTCGCTCCGATCGTTCCCGACAGCGAAACGAAGGGCTGGTTCGACCCGCAGCGCGAGGGCGGATTTGTTCGCCGCTCGGCAAACAGCTACCTCGCCGAGCCCGGTGATGCGTACGTGCCGACGCAGACAATGAGACAGTACATGCTCCGCCGCGGGGACGAAGTTCTGGCGACCACGGGACACGATCACCGGAATCGCATCGTTGTCGTCGATGTGCTGAAGATCAACGGGGCCGATCCCGCCGAAGCAGCGCGCCGTCCCGATTTCGGATCGCTCATCGCCTCGTATCCAGAGCGCAAGCTCAAGCTCGAGACGGGACGTCCCGCCAAGGGCGGCCCCGAGCTGACCCGCCGCGCCATCGACCTCATCGCACCCATCGGTTACGGTCAGCGCGCGCTCATCGTGGCGCCCGCCCGCGCCGGAAAAACGATGCTTTTGCAGGCGATCGTGGAGGGCGTCGCAATCAATCATCCGCAGGCAGTTCTCCTCATCCTCCTCGTGGACGAGCGCCCCGAGGAAGTGAGCGAAATGATCACCTGGGGTTATGGCGAGGTTGTTGCCTCCAGCTTCGATATGCCCGCCGTACGCCATACGGATGTCACCGAGATGGTGCTCGAGAGGGCTCGCCGCCTCGTGGAGCTAGGCAAGGATGTCGTCATCGTTCTGGACTCGATCACGCGTATGGCACGCGCCTACAACACTGTTGAGCGTGGCACCGGCCGCACCCTGTCCGGCGGCCTCGATTCATCGGCAATGGCCCGCCCCAAGGCCTTCTTCGGTTCGGCCCGCTCGGTCGCCCCGGAGCACGGCGGCGGATCGCTCACCATCATCGCCACCGCCCTCGTCGAGACCGGCTCCCGCATGGACGACGTCATTTTCGAGGAATTCAAGGGCACCGGTAACTGCGAAATCAAGCTGGATAGGTCGCTTTCCGAGAAGCGAATCTTCCCCGCCATCGACGTCGCGACCAGCGGCACGCGTCGTGAAGACAAGCTCTTCCGTCCGGATCAAATAGAGCATGTCTACACCCTCAGACGCGGTCTACAGCAAATGCCGTCCAGTTCGGCTATGGAATGGCTTATCAAGCGCATCGCTGCTACCCCAAGCAACGACGCGCTGCTCGAAGGGCTATAGGAGAGGAGCGGCACGCGGGAAGCTTCCCGCTTCCCTCCTTCTAACCGCCCTTCTTCCGGGGCTGCTCTTCGCCCAGCAGCCCGTCCCGACCGCCCCGGCAAGCCCGATCACCGCCTCGGCGCCCGCGCCGCCGGCGATGACGGACCGCCCGGAAGTCGTGAATCTCACGCTCAAAGGCGTGAAGGTGGTGAAGCAGTCGGACCTCCTCCAGAGCATCTACACTACTCCTTCACACTGCACCAGCGTCCTGCTCAAGCCGTTCTGCTGGATCAGCAAGTCGCACCTCTGGTTCACCAGAAAATATCTCGATCACAAGGAGCTCCAGCGCGACGTGCTGCGCGCGCGGATCTTCTACTGGAAGCGCGGCTATCGCGAGACGGAAGTCGATACCGTCGTCGTTCCGCGCGGCCACAATCAGGTCGGCGTCACCTTCCTGATCAAGGAAGGACCGCCGACTCTCGTTTCCGACGTCATCATCAAGCAGGACGGACTGGCGCTGCTGTCGCAGCGCGAGATCGACGCCCGCGTGGTGATCGGGAAAGGTGGTCCGCTCAACCTGCTGCGCATCGATTCGTCGCGAGTTTTCCTGCAGGCGCGGCTGTTCGACAAGGGGTATGCGGACGCCGAAGTCGACACGTCGGTAGTGGTGGATACCGCATCGCACACCGCGGCGGTGACGTTCGAGCTCAACCCGAAGTACAAGACCACCGTCGAGGACATCGTCATCAAGGGCAACGACGACGTCAGCGAGCGCACCATCCGGAAGTCGCTGACCTTTCACACCGGCGACGTTTTCCGGCGCTCGGAGATGCTGCGCAGCCAGCGCGCGCTCTACGAATCCAACCTGTTCCGCCGAGCCTCGATCGAACCGCGCCCTCCGATCGACATCGCTACACCCGATTCAGCAAAGGTCGTGGTCGTCAGCGTTGTCGAGGCGCCGCCCCGCGAGGCTCGTATGAGCTTTGGATTCAACACCATCGACTTTTTTCAGTTCGAAGCGACGTTCACGCACTACAATTTCATGGGCTCGGCGCGGCATCTCGACATTCAGGGCGTCGTCGGCAATCTGTTCGCATCATCGCTCAACGGGAAAGGAATCTTCCAGAACGTTTCGAATGCGCCTGGCTCCGACATGGCGCGCTATTTCGCGCCCACCTACAACGCCAGCATCAATCTGCGCCAGCGGTGGTTCGGCTCACCTCACAACGAGATCTCGCTCGGCATCTTCTCTCATCGCAAGAGCGACCCCGGCATCTACATCGATCGCGGCTACGGCACCAGCCTCACCTTCACCCGTGATCTCACGGAGCGCGCCCCGGCCAGCCTGAACTACCGGTTCGAAGTGAGCAAGGTCGATGCGGGCGACGTCTACTTCTGCGTCAACTTCGGGGTCTGCGATCAACCGACACTCGAGGCGCTGCGCGGCAATCAGAAGCTGTCGCCCCTGAGTCTGACGATGGCGATCGATCGGACGAACGATCCGTTCTTCCCGAACAAAGGCTATCGCGCCAGTGGAAGCCTCGAGACCGCCAACACCTTCACTGGCTCCGACTATCGCTACAACAGGACGACAGCGGACGGGGCTGCCTGGTATCAGATCAGAAAGCGCGGCGCCATCGGCGCTCACGTCAGCGTCGGTTATGTCAGATCACTCGGCAGCACCTTCGAAGCGACGGGGGTCTCGGCATCGCTCGGTGGCGGGGTGCTGCACCCGCGAAAGAGATTCTATTCGGGCGGATCGCACTCGGTGCGCGGCTTTGGAGAAAACCAGCTTGGTCCGCGCGTCCTGACCGTTCCAATCGGTGTGCTGCAGGCTCACGACAGCTCGAACATCGCGTGCGTGTCGGGCAGCGACGTCACGCAATGCAATCCAAACACGCCGACCATGCTGGATCGTGATTTCGAGCCGAGACCTCTCGGTGGAAACTTCCTGCTCGAGGGAAGCATCGAAGCGCGATTCCCGGTCTGGCAGTCGCTGATGGGTGCGGCCTTCGTTGACGCCGGAATCGTGAAGCAAGGCACCGACCCGACGCTGCCGCAGCGGAAAGCCGGCATCACTCCGGGAGTTGGAATCCGGTATGCCTCGCCTGTAGGTCCCATCCGCGCCGATCTGGCGATCAATCCGGGTGGGGCGGAGACGCTGCCGGTTGTAACCGAGAACATCGTGAACGGGGTGAGAACGCTAGTCAGGCTGCAGCAGACGCGCGTCTATAACCCGACCACCGGTGGGCTGCTCAACCGGCTGGTTTTACATCTCTCGATAGGCGAAGCGTTCTGATGCGCAGGTGGTGGGTGCGTCTGATCGCCGCACTCGTGGTAGTGGTGCTGCTGCTCGTGGCCGCTGTGTTTCTCCTCACCAACAGCGACTGGGGACGCGAGCGCGTCCGCCGCTATGTCGAAGGACTGCTGCAGAGAAACAGCCACGGGCTGGTCCACATCGGAAGCGTCAGTGGAAATCTTCTCAACGGTGTAGTGCTCCACGATGTCGTCATCACCGACAGCGCCCGCGCGCCATTCGTAAAGGCGGACGAGATCTGGGCGAACTACAGTCTCAACACGCTCCTGCGCGGCAAGAAAATCGATCTGAGCAAAGTGAAGCTGGTGCGTCCGATCATCGTGCTGGACAGGCATCCGGGCGGAAAGTGGAACTACGATCGAATATTCCCGCGTGACACCGCCACTCCATCCGGTCCACGCAAAACGGGCTGGGGTACCTGGATACGCTTCAGCGATGTGACGATGGTGCAGGGAGACATCACCGTCCGCGCGCCGTGGGAGCCGGACCCGAGCCTCAGCGCCGCCGAGCGGAAAGACGCGGTACGAAAAGCACTCGGCCCCGAGGGTCGCGCCAAGATTCTGCAGGTCGCCAATGGATATCAGAAGGAATTCAGCTTCCACAGGATCGACGGTCTCTTCCCTCTCATTCGCCTCGCCGATCCGGGCTATCCCAACAGTCTGATCGACGTCTCCGCTCTCAAGATGATCGCCGAGCCGTTCCGTCCACCCGTCGCCGACGTGCGCGGTTTGACTGGAACGTTCGAGTTCACCGGCGACTCGCTGTGGTGGAAGGGCGCGCGCGTCGCGTTCCCGGGGACGAAAGCCGCCGGCGACGGACGCTATTACATCAACAGCGGCGACCTCCATCTCCGGCTGCACGGCGATCCTGTAGATCCCAAGGACCTGCGGTGGGCGTGGCTGCAGCTTCCGGAGAATGGCTCAGGCAAGCTCGACTTCGGTCTGGACTGGACCGGCAAGAAGAGCGTCTATCTCGCGCGCAACATGGACGTCACGCTCGATCGCTCGCACATCGCCGGGCAGATCGAAGCTACGATCACCGACACGGTGGCGTTCCGTGATGCCGATCTGCGGTTCTCCAATCTCGACACGCGGCTCATCACACGTCTCTTCCCGACCATGACCTTCCCGCGCGCGCTCACGCTCACCGGGCACGCCACGTTCAACGGCGGCGAGCACGCGCTCCGCGTCAACGGCGACGTCGTGGTCGACGACCGCCTGTCGGGGCGCAGCCACCTGGTGGCGACGGGTGTGCTGGGACTGTCGAAAGGTGTCTTCACCGCGCGCGATCTGAAGACGCGCATGCTGCCGCTGCAGACCGGCCTGATGAAAGCGCTGGTGCCGAAGTTCTTCCTCAACGGAGCAATCAGCGGTAACGCGACCCTGAACGGATCGACGGCGGGAATCATGACAGCTGTCGGCGACGTGACACACGTCGACCGCGGCGCGGTGTCACGCGCGACTGGACGATTCGCCTTCCGCTCGCAGGGCGTGCTGTGGGTCGACGTCGATGCGCAAATGCATCCGCTCTCGCTGGTCACACTCGGCCGTTTTTCCGCGCCGACGCTCGGTTTGCGCGGCAGCGCGACGGGTCCGCTGCGACTGAAAGGGACGATCAACAACATGGCGATCAATTCACAGATGACGATCGCCGACGGCGGCTATGTGGATGTGCGCGGCACCATGGATCTGTTCAGCAAGGAGACGGGCTACAACCTCGATTTCACGACGCGCGATCTGAACCTGCATACGGTCGTGGCGAAGATGCCGTCGACGGCGCTCACCGCGACGGGATCGGCGCGCGGCCGCGGATTCAACCCGGCGACGATGCAGGCGCAGCTGGTGGCGGATGTCGGCGCATCGCGCGTCGATACGGTGAACGTCGACAGCGCCAACGTCAGAGTCGCCATCGCCAACGGTATGGCGCGCATCGACACCCTCGCCGTCGATTTGCCGCAGGGAATCGTCGAAGCGAAAGGAACGTTCGGAATGACCCCGTCGCAGACCGGCACTCTGACCTATCACGTCGCCGTCGATTCACTGAGCAACTTCGCGGGGCTCATCGGGAAAGACACCGGGGTGGTTCGCCCGCGTCCGGGGATTCTCGCTGCGCGCGTGGCGCAGGCGAAAGCCGATTCCAGCCGCATCGCGCGGGCGACGGAAGTGGAGCGCGCGATTTCCGGGCGACAGCTGCCGCGCACCGTAGTGGACACACCGAAAGTGGTGGCAAAGGACCAGCTCTCTGGCTCACTACGCGCCGACGGAGTAGCCACGGGGAACATCAGGCAATTCAGTCTCAAGGGGACCGCGTCCGGATCGAACATCGTTGCCCGCGGCAACACTGTCGGCTCGTTCACGGCAGACTATGACTGGATCAACGCGCTGACGCCGCAGTCACAGGTGAGAGTAGATGCGCAAGCCAGAACGGTGAGCGCAGCCGGCTTCAATCTCGACAGCGTCGGCGCGAAGCTCACCTATCACAAGCCCAACGGGACGCTCCAGCTGGTCGTCAGCCAGGACGACCAGCGCACCTACGCTGCCGACGCGGCGTTCACTCTGGACAAGATCCGCAACGAGCTGACGCTCAACAATCTGAAACTGCAGTTCGACACCAGCGTCTGGGCGAGCACCCGCGCCGCCGCTCTCCACTGGGGCCAGGCCGGCATCGACGTACAAAACCTCGAGCTGCGCAACGGTGCCAATGGTCGCATCTACGTGAACGGATTCGTGCCCAAGCAGGGCAATGCCAACCTCGACATCGCCCTCGACAACGTCAACGTCGAAGACGTCATCTCGCTGACGCAGAGCGGGATCAACGCCAGGGGTCTCGTGTCGATAAACATTCACGCGACGGGCACGCTGGAGAACCCGCAGTTCAAGGGAGTGTTTGGCGCGACAGATCTCGTCTACAACGGCACCGCGGTGCCGGAGGTACATGGAGACCTGGACTACGCGAACCAGACTCTGAGTGGCCGTGCCGAGGCAATGCGGCCCGGTGGACAGCCCTTCCTGGTCGCCGAGGGAACTGTTCCGATAAATCTCGCGCTGAGCGGCGTCACAGGATCGCGTTTCCCGGACAACCGGCAGATCGCGCTCAACATCACCGCCGACAGTCTGCCGCTGGACATGGTGCCCGCTCTCGATGGCTACATCGCCAACATGAGGGGCAAAGTCACCAGCTCATTCAAGCTGGCGGGGACGCTCAACCACCCGGTGCTGACCGGCCAGTTCAACATCCATGAGGGGCAGGCGCGTGTAGTGCTGGCGGGGATCACCCTCAACGGAATCGAAGCTTCGATCCGCCTGCTCGGCGATACGGTCGTCATCGATTCCATCGCCGCCAACAACAAGGGGCGCATCCTGCTCACCGGCGGCATCGGGCTCCAGTCGCTGACGCAGCCCAGCTTCGATCTCAAGCTGGTGACGCAGAACGCCGAGCTGCTGCACAACGACCGTGGCCAGATGCGTGTCATCTCCAGCCTGTCGATGATCGGGCCATTCAAGGACCCCCACATCACCGGCGACATTCGCTTGCGTGAGGGTGTCATCTACATACCGCCGTCGGAGAACAAGAATCTCATCGGGTCCGGGGATCCGGCGCTGTTCAACGTCCTGGACACCGCGGTGATGGCCGACCGCGAGCTGTTCCCGGCGCAGTCGCCGTTTCTCGCCAACCTGCGCATGGATGTGAATCTGAGAGTGGACCGCGATGTCTTCGTGCGCTCGCGCGAGGCGAACATCGAGGTCTACACCGACGACCCGATGGAGCTGCACGTCAACCGCGCCAAGGAGTCGCTGGTGATCGACGGCGTGCTGCTCACGGAGCGCGGCGAATACACCTTCATGACGCGCCGCTTCAACGTCAAGCGCGGCTCGGCCACCTTCGTGAACCAGTCGGAGATAAACCCGACCCTCCAGGCGCAGGCCGAGTACGAGGTGAACCAGCCCAACCGCGAGCAGATAACCATCCAGGTAGTGGTCGGCGGAACCCTGAAGTCGCCGAACATCTCGCTGACGAGCGATGCGCAGCCGCCGCTCACGCAAAGCGACCTGCTCAGTTATCTGGCTTTCGGGCAGCAGTCAAACTCGCTGCTGCAGCTCGAGGGGTCGGGCCTCACCAACGGCAGCGGCGGCAGCAATCTCGTCGGCCAGGGCGCGGCGCTGGCAACGCAGCAGATCGCCGGTGTGGCGCTCGGCGTGATGGCTGACCAGTTCGCCGGCGAGGCTGCGCGCTCCATGGGCGCGGACGTGTTCACCATCACTCCCGCGGATGTGCAGACGGATGTCGGCACTTTCCTGCGCGGCACCCAGTTCGAATTCGGCAAGTACATCAAGTGGCACACGTTCACCCTGCTCAAATCGCCGCTTGATTTCTCGCGGCCTGGTGTCCAGGTCGTGCATCGCTTCGGCGGGCTCCGTGGCTACCGCCTGGAGACCGGAATCGACACCAGGTATCTGCTCCAGGAACCGACGCTTTCGCGCGACCAGGATGTGGTGACGACGAGCGCTCTCGGGTTGTTCCTGATCAGGGAGTGGCGCTTCTAGCTCCAGCCTCTGGCTACATCAGGGCGATCACCAGACCGAAGCGGAGATTCTGCAGCGTGTATTTGAGCTTCGTTTCGACTTCGCGATTAGCGCGTTGATGCTTGACATCGATGTCGAAGTCGCTGATCCCATACCCTAGCTCACCCCCGAACATCGGTGTGAAGTAATAGCGATAGCTCGCGCCACCTTCCCAGACGGTAGCGGATAGATCGCTGACATCGGCCTGGATCGCGCGCAGGTCGAGACTTAGGATGGACTGGCTGCCAAAAGCCCACTTGCCGAACCCGCCGATCGACCCGGTTGGAGCGGTATAGGATCTTCCCGCCGAGAACTGCACTGCGTTGCTGGAGCCGGCGACCAACGCGTCGAGAGTGGCGTCGAGGAACAGCGCTCCAATGCCGATCCCCAGACCAGCCTGCGCGTTCTCCGTCGACCAGAGGGAGAACCGATAGTTCAGGAAGAGCTGATCGGAATCGAAGTTGGTGTGGACGCTCCTTCCGACTTGATAGGTGCTGTCACGAAAGACGATGTCGCGGGTGAGCACCTGGGATGCGTTTCTGCGCACAAACTGGTAGCCCACTTCCAGCTCATGCCGCCTTCCGGGGCGCCACGTTGCGGCGAACCGCGGCTGAAACTTGTCTTTTTCGAGGCCGAGAATTTCCTCGACGTCGATGTTGGTTCCCTGTGACTGATCACCATCGACGCGCAGATCAGACGAGAGAATGACCGACGCGCCCGACAGTGTGAAGTCCCAGGTGTCCCTCAGGTGATTTCCGTGATAGCTCTGCGCACCGAGCGCGCCGGTAGCGAGGAAACCAAAAACGAAAAGCGTGACGATCGTCGCTGGTGTGGGGGCGCGCACGAGTAATCTCCGTTGAGAAGCTGGGGAGATGAATGCCGACTACCGTGCAGCGCTGCTACTGGCTTTAAGTACAGTGAGCGAGCGCGCTAGCCCAAAGTGCAACTATCTCGAATCGTCCGGTGGCGACCATGGTTCGCGGTCCGAGCTTGGGAGAACAGCGAGTGACGGCCGATGGAATTCGGGCTGGCTGAGATAATCGAGTACGTTGCGATCGCCATCGAGCTGATGGCGATACTCATCGTCGTATTCGGCTCGGTGGAGGCCTTCGTCCGCATTCTCCGACTTGCCTTCGGATCGGCCTCCGAGCAGGACCGTCGCGTAACTTACGTCAGCTACCTGCGATGGCTCGTCGGCGCACTCACCTTCCAGCTGGCGGCGGATATTGTCCATACCGCTATCGCACCAACGTGGGAGGACCTCGGGAAAGTGGGCACGATCGCCGTGATTCGGACCTTTCTCAGCTATTTCGTCGCGCGCGACGTGCGAGAGGTGACCGAAGGCGGCGAGGCAGTCGGGAAGCACGAACGAGTCAGTGCTTCTCCTTCGCCCACTCGATCACTCTGACACCCTGGGCCGCTGTCGGCGTGCCGCCACGAATCAGAGTGAGTACGACCGGATTGGTGATTACCGTTCGTCCCGTCGCTTCATCCGGATCCACGATGTCGTGCGGAAGCTTGAGAGTGTCGGCAAACTCGTACACCACGACCGGACTCCCTTTTTCCCGCCAATGTTCCGCCAGCTCGTCGATCGCCTCGCGATTGATCGTCGCGTCGGTCGAGTTCGTCAGCACACGAATGTCGCGCGCCAGCGGCGGAGCATCGTCTGCCGCTTTTCGAACCGCGGTCCCCAGCTTCAGCATCTCTCCAACCCCGCGAGTGCTCCAGCCAAGCGTCCGGTCGGGCCGCAGTGTATCGGCGGGATCACTCTTCGAGTAGTTGGGAACCCGCAGCATCAGATTCATGGTCGGCGTCTGCAGGGTGGTCGAGAGATGTGACAGTCCGAGCGCGGGCGAGGCGACGATCACTCGCTGGACCGGCCGGAACTGAGC
>Ga0070693_100001281_pt1 | contig 11362 bp, 22 predicted proteins | sample KBSK1103metaG_FD_65472 | JGI IMG/M metagenome (GOLD analysis project Ga0070693, IMG submission 65472) | Corn, switchgrass and miscanthus rhizosphere microbial communities from Kellogg Biological Station, Michigan, USA - KBS K1-10-3 metaG | ecosystem: Host-associated > Plants > Roots >...
TCGTCGTTCACGTTCGCTCCTTCAGCCCGAGAGCTGCTGCGATGCGCGACAACAGCTTGAGAAGCTCAACTCGGTCGTACTGCCCGCCACACTCGTAGCAGCCGATAGAGCCCAGCACGAGGCGTAGGGTCTTCACATCCGCCTCCAGCCCCTCCCTATCAGCCCGCGGCGTCGGGGCAATGGGTCCAGGGTGACGCCCGTACTCGTTGGCCTGGGAGCGGAGGGCGGAGAGCTCGGCGCGCAAGTCCGCTACTGTCTTCGGAAAGCAAGCCTGCTCGTCGTCGGCTAAAGCCGCGATAGCCCCAGCAAGCTCAGCCCGAAGCTGCTTGACCTCGGCTCGCGCGTTCTGGGCTGCCAGGCGCTGCTTTACGGCCTCTTCCTGCAAGCTAGCACAGCGCACTGCACCGGATTGGGCTCCTCGGGCCTCCGCGTCGGCGATGGCTTGAGCGATGGCGTTTAGCTGTCGCCCGAAATCACCCTGGCAATTATCGGCGCCGCTGTCGAGCCAAGCAATAACCCAGGTGCGAGGCACACCCGTGTGTAAGACACGAGCAGCGTAAGCCGCCTCCCGATGCTCCCTCGTCACCACTGCTCGCTCAGTCATCACAGCTTCTCCAGTGTTCGAATCGCATTCGCCAAGATGTACAGCAACAACGGATCGAATCTCATGCGCGGGGACTGTCGCGCAGCACTTCAGTGACTCGCCGACTGCCGCACGGTCCAGCCACGAATCCAGGTCAACTCGCTCAGCCATTCGCCACCCCCGTCAACCCACGCTCACATCGCTCGAGCTCGAGCCACTCACGGTTCCAGTGCGCGACCCGCTCCCGCGTCGGAAACCCCTCGCGATACGGCTGGCGCACGTAGTCGGCCGCGTTGGCGTCGTCGATTCGCTCGGCGGTGTATTCGCGCAGCAGGCGGGCGCGGGTGGTGGCGTGGTCGGTGGTCATTGGTTCTCCTGTGGTCATGCGGCCTCCAAGACTGCTGAGATCAAGTCCCGCGCCACCGGCGGCGCGACCGCATTCCCGATGCCTCGAATCAGGTGCGTCCGCGGCGCGTTCGGGAGCTCGTAGGAGTCGGCGAAGCCCATGCCCCGCATGAGCTCGCGCGCGGTCAGGTTTCGGTAACCGTCACCGTCGACGAGGATCCAATGGTCCTTGGTCGTGATCGTGCGGATTGCCTGGTCGAGCGGCACTCCGGGGTGGCCGGTCACGTGCTGCACGAGGCAGCGCTTGCCTGAGCGCTTTTGCGCGAGGCGGATTCGGTCGCGAGCCCCCGGCGAGGCGCGGTCCACGAGCTTCCAGCCACCCGGGTCGAGCTCCTCCAGGCACTCGCCGAACGATGGCTCAGCGCGGAGCGGCGACGCGAAGGTGAGCGTCTTGCGCCCGCGCAGACCCACCACGAACAGTCGGCGGCGGCGCTGCGGGACCCCATGCCTTGCGGCGTCTACCACGAGCTCGGTGAGCCGGTAGCCGAGCGTTTCGAGGGCTGCGCGCCACGTGGGGTAAAGGCGCCAAGCTTTGAAGGCGAGCACGTTCTCGACGATGATGGCCCGGGGCTGCGTCACGTCGGCGCAGTCGACGATCGACCAGGCCGTCGCGCGCATGGCGTCGTGGTGTGGCCGGCGCTTCGGCTGGCTTGCGCTGGAGTGCCCCTGGCAAGCTGGGGATCCCAGCAGGAGCTCGAAGTTCGGCAGCGCCGACCAGTTCGCCTGGCGTAAGTCCTGGCACTCGTGACGCGCCGTCGGGTGGTTTAGTTCGTGCGTTTGGACGGCGAGCGGCCAGTGGTTTGCGGCGTAGACCACGCGGACGCCGGCCATTTCTGCGCCTGCGGTGAAGCCGCCGAAGCCAGCGAAGAGATCGACGGCTTTCACGCCGCCCGCCGTTTCTTCGTCACTTCCAACACCGGCACACTCACCAAGATCTCCCCCACCGCCCCGCGCTTGCTCGCGTTCGAGTTGATGCTGCGACGCGCCCCAACAACCTCGACGGTGTTGCCGGGCACGCCGTAGATTCTTCTCGACTCGATGGTGTCGGAGTTGGAGAGGAGGACGTGGGCGCCGCGCTTGGCCACAGCTCGCAACACGTCGGCCAGCCGCTCCTGGTCTTCAGTGTCAAATCCCGCTTTGGCAAATGCTCGGAACGAGGCCGTCTTTGACGCTGGCACGTACGGACAATCGAAGTAGCAGGCGTCGCCAGCCCCGGCCGGAAGGGCCACCCGTTCGAAGTCGCCGATCTCGATGTCGACCCCTTGCAGCATCCGAGACGCCATCCGCAGACCCTCTACGTCGTAGATGCGCGGCTTGGCCAGGTGTCCCCATGGAGTGTTCACGTGGCCCGCCTTGTTGACTCGATACAGGCCATTGAAACACGTTCGGTTGATGTAGATGAACCTCGCTGCCCCCGACGGACCACCCGCACAGCGAACCTTGGATCGCTGCTCGTAGAAATACTTCTCGCTGTTCTTGTGCGCGTGGATGGAGAGGTATTCGAGCACTGATTCGCAGTCGTCGCGGAGCTGCCGGTACACGTTGATCAGTTCTTCGTTGGTGTCCCCGAGCACCGCCCGCTTGAACCGCCCCGCACGCGCGAGCGCGAAGAACACGGCGGCGCCGCCAGCGAATGGCTCGTAGTAGGTCTCGATTTCCTGCGGGAGACGCGCCAAGATCTCGGGTAGGAGTTGGCGTTTGCCGCCGACCCAGCGGAGGGGTTGGGAGAGAGGTTTCACTAGAACGCCTTCCCGCCAGCCGCACGCGCCGCCAACGTGTGATCAACCCTGGTCTCGTTGTAGATCAGCTTCCGGCGATAGCTCTCGCCGAGGTCCAGTCGCAGATGGCCCGCAAGGTCGAACACCCGGATCAGCACGTCCGCCAGCTCGACTTCAATCATCGGCCGATCCGTCAAGTGCGTGTCGTTCAGGTTTTTGCGGTGACCCTCGAGCGCCTCCGAAACTTCGGAGTGAATGAGCGCCAGCATCTCGCCGATGTTCCGCTCGATGGGTGCGCCTGTTTTTGGATCGCGGTACCAACCCGCGCGCACCGATCGCCCGTGGCACTCGTCGATCATGGTCTCGATCGCCATGGCCTGTTGGTCGAGGTTGCTCGATTCTTGTCTTCTCGGTTCGGTCATTGGTTCCTCGGTAAAAAGGCGCCGGCCTTGTGCGCGGCCGGCTGCGCTTCTCGGTTTCAACACCCTTGGGTGGGGGCGTTGGCGGGTCGCTTACCCGCCCACTTCCACCGTTTTGCCCCGCACCGAGCGAATCCCGATGCGAAGTTCCGGCTGTTCCCGTTCGATGCCGGGGCAGTGGCGTGGGCGGGAAATCTGTTTAGTCGTCGCCGGGCTCGCGTTCAGCGTCGGCAGCGGCGCGCTTTTCTTCGTCCGACATGGGCACCTCTCCAGTTACCGGGTCGGCGCCTCCGAGCAGTGTGGACTCGAGGGCCTTTGCGCTACCCGGCACGAGCCCAGCGGGAATCGTCGTGGTCGAGACGCTCTCTCCCCAGGTGTCGATGGCCTCCTCAGCGGTTCCCATGCCCATCGCGAACTCGGGGCAATAGATGCGCGTCCACCAGGAGCCAGCGCGGTAGGTGAGCATCAGCTCCGGGATCGTCTGCCACTTCGATCCCTTCTTGCTGTACCACTCCTCTTTTTTGGCCAGGCCGATCGTGACGAGCGGGCCAACGCATTCCTCGCCGGTCTTCGCGTCCTTGGCGTAGGCGCGGCAACCCCAATCGTCGGACCCTTGCCTTCCTTCCCAACGATACCGAATCGGCGTGAAGCGGCCAGAGGCGTTCACGGTGGCGATCAAGAACTGCGCGCGCCAGCTCGGCCGGCCATGGATCACATCCATGTTCTGCGCGACCATGAACACGCTGCAACCGATGCGGTTCGCCAGCTCCATGGCGATCATGCAATTGGGAATATTGCCCTGGAACGTCGCCGGTAGGAGCGAGCTGGACGCCAGCGCCTTCGCCATGCGCTGCGATGTCTCGAAGGCGCTCGTGCTTGAGAAAGCGTTCAGCGACTTGGAGTTGTCCGGGTCGACGACGATCGCGCCGTTGGGTTTGGAGTCGAGTTCGATTTGCTGGGTCATGGTGCCTTTCAGTCCGCCCAAGGCGGCAGGGTCAGTTCGTTGATTCCGGGCGGATACCCGGGGAACACGTTGCGCTTCACGCAGTCGGCGAGTGTGTCGATGTCCTCGCGCGCGGAGCTGTAGCCACGGCCGATCCCATCCGCTTCGAGCGTGTAGACGGCGACTGCGTGCGGGCGCGGCTTCTCGACAGCGATGAAAACGAAGTGCTGCACGGGAGCGTCAACCGCCGCGAAGCCGGCGCGATAGAGCGCGTCTTGGACGTGGTACCGATACTTGACGACCGAGCGCCGGAAGCCGTCCGGACTCGCGTCGAGGCAGCTCTTGACGTCAGCCACCATCGCGAGCTTTTCGACGAAGTAGTCCGCGCGCGACTTGCACTGCAGACCGGTTTCCTCGTCTCGCCACGAAACGGTGAGTTCAGGCTGACCCTCGCGAATCATCTTACTCGCAAGCGGGTGGCGTCGAACGGATGCGGCCATGCCAAGGAGCATTTCGTGTTCGCCGAACGAGATCAGTTCACGCCCAGCGTGCGCAGCCCGCCAGTCGTCACGAGCGGCCTTGTTCTCTTTCTTGCGGCAGTCGCCGAAGTCAGGCTCCGCGGCGTAGGTAGACGCGAAGCGGTCCGGCTCGAGCACGGCGCAGTGGAAGGCTTTTCCGAAGTGGAGCGCGGGCGTCTCCTCTTCTTCGAGGGAGCCGTCGATCCAGGCTTTGTAGTGCGCTGGAGATCGGTGGACCAGATCGAGGGCGGACTTGCTCACCAGGCCGAGCTCGCGGCGGTGGTATTGGGCGTCGGGGAGTGCTGGGGTTAGGCCGAGCGGGATCATTTGAGGTTTCTCCGGCGCTTGCGTTCTTCCCAGAGGGCTTCGGCTAGGTCGTAGGCTTCCCGCGCGAATCGAGGGCTGCTCTCGGGATCGCCAAGGCCGCTGACGACGCGGATCGCGGCGCTGTCGATAAACTCCTCGCGCTCGCGCGCGGCTCGCGTCTTCTCGAAGAAGCGTTCCAGCCCACCAACTGAGTCGTATTCTCCCCCGCTGAGACGACCGAGCGTTGTTTCCCATGCCCACTCCGTGGCGTGCATGGCTTCGCATAAAGACTCGATTTCCTCGCGGCTACGATGAGCCAAGGAGATCTTCGGAGCTGTCCGGCGCTGATCGTTCATTCTGGCAACTCCGAAACGTCGAACTTCCTGTGATACGGGCCGGGATCGACGATCACGAGATCGCAGCCCTCGCACCCTTCTGCGTCGAGGCTGAGCTCGTACTCGTTGAACAATTCGGCGAGCGCCACGCGGAAGGCTGCTCGGTGCTCCTTCTTGGCGTCCTTTACGGCCTGCTCAGCCTCCTCGACCTTCGCAAGCGTGGCCGCGATTCGCTCTTTGGTTTTCATGCTGCACCTGCCTCTCGCGGCGGCTGCCGGCTCAGCCACTCGTTGAAACGAAACCACTCGGCGATCTCAGCGCGTCGGCAGAAGTCGATCGCCTGGCCGAGCGTGTAGAGCTTAGGGAAAGCCTCGCGCCCGACCTTTTAGAACAGCTCCCCGCACGCGCGGGCGTCGGCGCCTGCACTGTGCGCAGCGGTCAGGCTGATGCCGTGGCGCTCGCACGAGGCGCCAAGCTTGTGGCGCCCGGCGCCCTTAGCGTATCGATCATGCTTTCGGACCAGCATGAGCACGTCGATGAATGGCCAATCCCAGCGCGCGCCCAGCTCGAAGGGAGGGACGAAATACCGGTCGAAGGCTGCGTTGTAAGCTGCTGGCTGCGCGTCGGTAAGCAGCGCCGTGACCTCTTGCTCACGGAACGCGACACCAAGACTCGGCGCGTCCGCGACCATGGCGTCTGTGATGCCGTGAATGGCCGTGGACTCAGCGGGGATCGGTCGACCGGGGTTCACAAGGCGCTCGAGTCCTGCGGCGAACTTGCCATTTTCGAAGCGAGCCAGGCCGAACGAGACGGCGGTGTCGACACCAGGGAGAGGGCCAGTGCATTCGGTATCGATCACGCAAAGCGGCACCGACTCCCACGGATCATTGAAGTACTTCAGCATTTCTTTGGCTCCTTCCTCACCACCAGCCGAATCCGAACGACGTCTCTCCCGAGGTACTTCGCCCGCACCGCCTGAGCGCGAGCTCGCTTTGAAACGAACGCGCGCTTAGCCATTGGTCAAAAACTTCTCCAGCTCGAGGTGAGTGATCTCACACGCATACTCACTCGGCAGCGTGTCGCTCGACACGCAGTTCGCCTGGAGCCACTTCTCGCGTTCGAAGCTTACGGAGTCGGCCAGCAGGGTCTCTAGGCTTCGCGGCTCATTGAACTTCGGGCCGCTCTTGGTGATGGTAACTAGGCGGGTCATTCGAGCGGCTCCGGAGTAACGAACGATGGCGCGCTCCAACACGTGTAGAGCGACGTGGACCCGCACGTGCAGTAGTACGCGAGCGGACTGACCGAGCCATCGAGCGGCGTCGGTTGGTTGTGCGCGTTGAATGCGCAGGTGTCGGAAACGGCTGGCGTGCACGTCGCCTCGCCGTGGACGAAGCTCCGAGCCGACTGCTCGAAGCAGGAGTCGGGGATGCCGTCGTCCGGTGGTGATGTGCTGGCGGCGCAGCCGGTGAGGGCGAGCGCGAGTAGCAATATCAAATAGGTATTTCGCATATCAACTCTCCAAAGGTGCTGAGCAGTAGTGACGATCAAACGGCGGATGGGTGGGTGGGGAACGCCGTCTGACCGTCGCTACCGATCAGGACCGTTCCTTCAGCCACTCCCGCAACAACCCAACCTCGTCAGCCTCTTCCGGCACCGCCTCACCCCACACGGTCTCGTCGTCGGCAACGTCGAGCCCTTCGGTGATCTCGGTGCTGGCCACCGTCGGCGGGTCGCCATGCATGATCCCCATCTTGTCGCCGACCACCTCACGCGCGATCGCGTGTGCCTCGGCTTCGGTGCGCGAGCACACTGGAATGTCGACGGTGACGTGGACTCGGACGAATCGGATTTCTAGGGGCATCGTCACTCCGCCGCGATGGGCTGGTCTTCGGTGTCGTCGTCCGCTTCCGCCAAGCACACACCGCGCGTCGAATGGCAGACCGGACAGTTGAATAAGCAAATCGCCGCGTGCGGAAAGAACTGCGTGCCAACGAAGGTCTCGACGCTCGCCGCAAAGGTGTTGCCGCAAGAGCACCTCACGGTCTCACCCCGCGCGCCGCATCGAACCGCGCCGCCGCTTCCTCTTCCTTCGCCACGAGCTCTTCCAGCTCCTCCAGCGCGTTGGCGATGGCGTTCGCTCCGCCCTGCCCGCGCGCGCTGACGATTGCGACGCCGCGCTCGTACAGCGTGCAGGTGTTGCCGAGGCTCGTGCGGCGGACCTTGTACTCGCGGGTGGGGTCACCAGCTTGCCAGGCGTCGGCGGCCTCCATGACGTCATCAACTGTTTCGAGCGAGCTGGTTTTGATTTTGGCGTTCATTCGAATTGCTCCCCTGCCGGCAAAGCGCGGCTCTTGGCGTAGAAGGCCTCCTCGTCGTGTTCGCGACAGAGCCCGTTGACCACCGCAGGCTTCCCGCAGCAGCTGCAGGCGGCGATCGTCTTGAGCGCGAGCTTCGCGCGGGCCTTGCGGGCGGCCATGCAGAGCTCGTTGGCCAGGTCGACCACGTTGCGGTGAGCGCTCGGCACGTTGGGCGGGCCGTCTTCGAAGCGGCTCATCGGCTGGCCTCCACGCACGAGGCGACCGGTGCGCAATCCCACACCCCAGAAACCATCAGCCGCGTCTCCAGCTCGCGCGCTCGGCTACGAGACTCCGCCGCCCACTTCGAGTGGATCTTGACGAAGCAGGCGCTCTTGGCCTTGTCGGCCGCGGCATCCTCTTCCCGCGCATGCTCGTAGAGGCGCTCGACCTCGGCACGGATGCCGGCTTGCTGCGCGCGCGCCATCTCGGCGGCTGACGCCTCGCGAACCACGTAATCGTCGCCCGGAGCGGCTGACTTGACGACGAACACCGCGGCGGCGCCCTTGGCCTGCCAAGCATCACAGACGAACTCGACGGGCTTCGCCAAGCCTTCGGGGCTCGCGGCCATGGCGAGCTTGACCGCGTAGGTCTGAGCGCCGGTGTGCGTCTGGTAGAAGACGGGGAGAGCGGGGCGGGCGTCGTTGGCGGCGCTAGGGAGGAACGAGACGGGTGCGTTGTCGGTCACCATGACAACGTATGTAGTCGCGACAACAAACGTTGTCAACGACTACGACAACAATTATTTCCCACTCGGTCGATTTGCGCGGGGCGGCGCCTTTATCGTCCTGTGCGCATTTAGCGCGATGGTGCGCTTTTGAGAGCCTCAGTGCGAGCGCGCGTGATGGTCTCGTGGGACTCCCTGAGGTAACGAGCCCACTCTGAGACCGTCAACACAACGCCGGACTCTGCGAGAGCGCGCGCGGCCTTCACGGCCGCCTCGTGCCATGGCTCCGACTCGATTGCGGCCTCAAGCGGCTCTCGACCTTGAAGCCGAGGAGACCCTCGGCCGCCCATGATCCAGTCGTAGGAATAGCCCCAAACAGGCGCGCACTTCTGCAGCGTCTTGTGGCCGGACTCATGCCCAGCCTCGCTTTGCGCAACGATCTTTGCCAATGCTTGGCGACTGACCTTTTCCCCGGTCTTTTCGCGGACCAAGGTCGCAAGCGCCGAAAGCGAAAGCGGATCGCCTGGCTCGCCGAGCTCCTTCGCGATCTGCTTTATCCGGTCGTGAACAGCCACTCGACTACACCTGACGACACCCTTAGAAGGCGTCAACGCGAACAGCTTGACAACGTTCGTTGTCGGGACTACACCCGTTGTCGTGCATTCGATTTCAACTCGCATAGCGGCCGCCCGTCAGTTGGCGGGCATATCCGCAGCCCATCTTGGACGACTGGCCGGGCTCTCCAGGTCTGCAGTTGCCCTGATTGAATCTGGCGAACGGGAAGATCCCGGCGGCAGCACCGTCTCCGCAATTGCGGCAATCCTGGGTGTTTCCACTGATTGGCTCCTGAACGGAACAGGTGAGCCCCCCACTCTCGAAAGCGTAAAGCACGCGGTTGCGTGCGCCGAAACCCGAACCGGAACCAACGGTTGACCCCATGGCACGCAAACGTAGCGCCAAGACGCCGCGGCCTGCCAGTGCTGGGTCGGACAAAAAACCACTGCCCATTGCCATAGGCGAGCGTAACGCACCTACGAGCCACGGATTCAGTGTGCGCCTTCTCAAATCGAGGCAATCGATTGCCACCTCGTTCGTGCAGTGCCTGACCGCAACGGGCACGTCGCAGTCGGTTGCGGCCCGGGTCATGGGCCTGACGAAGCGCACGGTTGGCTCGTGGGCAAGGGCCGAGCGACCGATCATGGTCGAGCGAGTGCTCGCGGCACCCAGGCTGGCCAGTGCGTTTCGCGATCAGCTGTGCAGCTATGACCATGGCTCCGACTCGGCTGGGTATGTGCTGAAGAAGCCTCGGGGGTCGAAGTGACTTTCTACGTCTACGGCCTTGCAGAAGACGACGGGCCAATTCGCTATGTCGGAAAGAGCACCAATCCGGCGCGGCGACTGGATAGCCATCGCTCAGCGTCCGCGGCTGCACCGGTCCGCGCCTGGATCGCCGCGATGTCGGGTCGGGTGACCTTGCGGATCTTGGCGCAGACGGAAGACCAAACCAAGTGCGCGGTGCTGGAGCAGGAATGGGTCAAGCGACTGTCTCCTGGGCTGCTGAACAGTAGCGTTAACGTCGATACTCGTTCAGCGCCTCGGCGACCACGCTTTGAGGGAATCGGCAAGCGGTGCCTCGCTCGCCGTACCGAACTCGGCCTGAGCCAACTCGATGTTAGCCGCCGTGTTGGTTTACCGCAGGGACAACTGTGTCGGCTTGAAACCGGCAACCGTCCGCACATCTCCGCTGAAACCGCTGTGATGATCGCGAGGGCCATTGAGTGCTCCGTTGAGTGGCTGGTGACAGGCGAGGAGCGCGTTACAACCGGTGCCCCGGTGCGAGGCGCCGCGTGATGCCTGCCCTGCGCCCCTCCCTCATCGGCTCACCGCCAGAGCACGAGCAGCAGCTCTCGTACGAGGAGCGCGCTTGGGTCGCTTACGACGCGGCGAACCCGCACCGCGAGGCGCGCGTCATGGCGATCAGTGAATACACCGCGCGCGTCGCTGGTGGGATCACGCTGGGTGTCGCGGCCTGGCGCATCCGCGTGCGCGCTGCCGTGCGGTCAAGTCTCCAAGCGTAGTCGTCTCAATCGTCTTCGAGGTCGGTTAACCATGGCTAAATCATCTCCGCCTGCTCTTGCGATCGATTCTTCTTCTGCGTCTCCGTCTTTTGGCGTCAGAGCAAAGTCTCTTGGTCTGCATACTTCCAAGATAGCGGTCGCGCCGAATCGCAACAGGGCACGCAAGCCCGAAACGGAAAGCTTCGACTCGGCTCACTTCGAGGCGGCTCGTCGTTTGCGCGTGTGTCGCGAGGAAACCGGTCTCACGCAAGAAGAGTTGGCGGCGCTGTCGGATGAAGACCCGAAGACGATCGGGCTGCGTGAGCGCGGACAGGTAAGCCTCGGTCCGCTTCGCATGTTGGTGGTTCTCGAGCGCGCTGCGAGCGTGAAGGCGATCAAGAAATGAGACTGTCCGTAAACGCAATCGGCTGGATCACGTTGGGTTTCCTCGTTGCCCTCGGCCTCTTCTGCGGACTCGCCGGAGTGGCTCACGCGGATAGTGCTCCCCCCTCTTTCGTCGATCGCCTCGTAGCTGCTCAAGCTCCACTCGCTTCGCACAAGGAGGAAGCCGTGGATGCGCGTGAGCTTGCTGAGGCAATCAGCGCGGCATCGAAGGGCGACCGCGGTTGGGCTGCTCTTCTGCTGACGACGGCCGCAAGCGAGTCGGCGCTCTCGGCACGCATCGCGCGCGGTGACTGCCTGGAGCACGAGTGCGACGGGGGACGGGCCTGGTCCTTGTATCAGATTCACGAGAACCAACAGAACGCGCACGTCTGGGGCTCGCCGGACATCGCCGACCAAACCAACGAGGCGCTGCGCATGCTCAAGCAGGCCGGCAACCGTTGCCACAAGTTCCGCGACATCCCGCGCGCGACCTGCATCGTGCGAGCGTATGCGGGGCGTGATCCGCGGATGCCGCTGCGTGGGGAAGAACGGCGCTTGGCTATTTTCAATCGCCTGTTGAGGAAGCTGTGACCGCTGCTCTCGCCCTTGTTCAGGATGAGCCCCTCGCCTGCTCCGGCTGCGGCGACCCGATCACACTCGCCGAGAAGGGCCG
>Ga0070693_100001282_pt1 | contig 11356 bp, 10 predicted proteins | sample KBSK1103metaG_FD_65472 | JGI IMG/M metagenome (GOLD analysis project Ga0070693, IMG submission 65472) | Corn, switchgrass and miscanthus rhizosphere microbial communities from Kellogg Biological Station, Michigan, USA - KBS K1-10-3 metaG | ecosystem: Host-associated > Plants > Roots >...
TGTGTCCCGCGGGGACGCGCGTCCGCTCACTCGCGTGGCGTCAGGTGCGTGCTCCGTTAGTGCTGGCTGGCCGCCGCATGAAATCGGCGAGCAATTCGTGGAAATGATGCGTGCCCACTTCGCGGCGTTCCGAATAGCGACCGCGGTCGTACAGTCTCGAGCGCACGCCACGCTGCACTGACTCGACTACCTCTTCGTCTTCCATCTCGACGCGGTGTAATCCGGCGCCGACTCCGCTCTCACGCAGCGATGGGTTCCAGACGTAGGAGAGAAACGAGACTTTCGTGCGTCCTACCGCGAGCGGAGCGACCACATTCAGTGACAGTCCCCAGGGGTAGAAGTTGAACATGATGTTGGGGAAGAGCCAGAAATAGAACGCGCCAACGCGCTCGCCCGCATTGGGATGCGATTTGGGCAGATCGAACGAAGGCTCGCCGGCCTTGGCGATGCCGAGCTGGAGATTCCCCCATCGAAACCTCTCCGTGCGATAGCCGGAGTAGTCGAGTTTCTCTGCCAGCCCCGCGTGGACGTACGGGATGTGGAACTCCTCCAGGTAGTTATCGCAGTAGAGCGCCCAGTTCGCGTTGATCAGGTAGTCGTGCGATGTCGATGGATCGGCACTGAACTGGTCGAGCGGCATGAATGACACCCGATCGCGCACCGGCGCAATCCAGTCGTCGAACGACATCTCCGGGGCGAGGCCGCTGAACAACAGCGGACCAAATCGCTCCAGCGGGAGTTGAGGAAGGTTGTCTTTCTCGGACGGAAATCCGACGGTGGTGTCGAACTCCGGCATCGATACGAACTTTCCGTCCAGTCCGAATCGGCGTCCGTGATAGCGGCAGCGAAGGGTACGAGTATGTCCTTCGCCCTCGACGACGATCGAACCCCGATGCGTGCAGACGTTGGACAGGCACCGCATCGCACCTTCATCATCGGAAGTCAGAACCAGCGGCTCGCTCAGACACCCATCCAGCAGCGTGAGCGGCGCGACACGACCAGGCGCCTTTACGCGCGAAGCATCGCCGACGTATTGCCAGCTGCGGGCGAAGACCCGGTCTCTCTGCGCGTCAAAATATTCAGGATCAGAATAGACCCGCGCCGGCAGCGTCGAGGCGCGTCTTATATCCTTGTCGATCTCAAAGTCGCGGATCCCCATCTCCGCGAATCTAAGTTGGGACTACCTGACCGCCAGAGTCCCTGAGTCGGATGCTACCAGCCCCAAATGGCGAAGACCCTGTTCTAGAGCTTGCAAAGACCGCCGTAAGTCTCCGGTCTTCTGTCGCGGAAAAACTGCCAGACGTTGCGCACTTCGCGGATCTTGTCGAGGTCCAGATCGGCGACGACCAGCTCGTCGCGATCGCGCGACGCCTGAGCGATGATCTGCCCGCGGGGATCGCAGAAGTAGCTCTGGCCGTAGAACTCACCGATGTTCCAGGGCTTCTCGAATCCGACCCGATTGATGGCCCCGACAAAGAACGCGTTCGCCACCGCGTGCGCGGGTTGCTCGAGCTTCCATAAGTACTCCGACAGCCCCGCCACCGTCGCCGATGGATTGAACACGATCTCGGCGCCGTTCAGCCCCAGCTCACGCGCCCCTTCCGGGAAGTGACGGTCGTAGCAGATGTAGACCCCGATGTCGGCGTACTGCGTCTTGAAGACAGGATATCCCAGATTGCCGGGCTTGAAATAGAACTTTTCCCAGAACCCTGGCGCGGTGTGGGGAATGTGGCTTTTCCGGTATTTACCCAGATACGTCCCATCGGCGTCGATGACGGCGGCGGTGTTGTAATAGACGCCGGTTTCCTCTTCTTCGTAGATCGGGACTACGATGACCATCGAATGCTTCCTGGCAATCTCCTGCATCAGCCGTGTGGTCGGGCCATCGGGAATCTTTTCGGTCGCGTCGTACCACTTGGTATTCTGCTCGGCGCAGAAGTACGGGCCGGTGAATATCTCCTGCATGCAGACGATCTGAACGCCCTGCTTGCCGGCATCATCGAGAAACCTGAGATGCTTCTCGATATTGGCTTCGCGGATTTTCTCGAGCGGCGCGTCCGTGGGGCCGGCGTGGGTCGCCTGGATCAAGCCGCATTTTACGACACGGGACATTCAGATCTCCCTATGGTTTCCTGGGTGACGCCGCGGCTCTCGCCGCATCAGCAGCCAATAGATGAAAAAGCTAAGCGCAAAGGTGACGAACCACGCGTACGAGTATATGTGGTCGAAGAAATTAGGATTGGCGACCGTTCCACCGGGCGTTGAAACAGCGCGGATGAAGCCGGGGATCACTGGTGCAATTGCCAGGACCAGAGCAGTGACCGCTCGCGGATTGATTCCGTTTCGATAGGTGTAGCGGCCTTCCACCCTGAAAAGATCGTCCACCGCGAGCTGTTGGCGTTTGATCACCCAATAGTCGGCGATGAGGATCCCACCCAGCGCCCCCATTAGGCTCGAGTATCCGAGCAGCCAGGTAAAGATGTAGGCAGCTGCGTCGGAATACAGCTTCCACGGCATCATCACGATACCGACCACCGCCGTGATGAGACCACCTGTTACATAGCTTATCCGGCGCGGACTGAGATTCGAGAAATCATTCGACGGCGATACGACGTTGGCGGCCATGTTCGTCGTCAGCTGAGCCGCGAGCACTACGAGTGCCGCGAAGATGATCACCGGCGCGCGGCCAATGCGTCCGACAAGCACGATCGGATCCCAAATGGCCTGACCGAAGATGACGATTGTCGCACTGGTGACCGCGACGCCGATGAATGCGAAGGCTGTCATCGTCGTCGGCAGGCCAAGGGCCTGTCCAAGAGCCTGGGATCGCTGGCTCTTGGCGTACCGCGTGAAATCGGGAATATTGAGACTGAGCGTCGCCCAGTAACCGACGTTTGCCGTAAGTGCCGCGGGAAACAACGACCAAAAGACGCCCTGACCCTTCTGCAGCTTCTGCGACTCGTTCAGGATATGACCAAGCCCGCCGCCGTTTCTGATCGCCCACAGAAGCAGCAGCGCTCCGCCGGCGAGGAGCAGCGGAGCAGACCAGCTCTCGAGGATCTTGATTCCCTCGGTGCCCTTGAGAATGATGGCGACCTGAATGCCCCAGAAGATCGCAAACGCTATTACAGTGCTGCCTGAAAGATTGGCCCAGCCTGGCCACGCCGCCTTGAACAGGGCGTCCAGTGCAAGAGCGCCGATCCACGTTTGGATTCCGAACCAGCCGCATGCGACGATCGCGCGCAGCATCGCGGCGATGTTCGCTCCGCGCACTCCAAAACTCGCCCTGCACAGCACTGGAAACGAAATTCCATACTTGGTGCCCGCGTGCGCGTTGAGAATCATCGGCACCAGCACGATCACGTTGCCGAGCAGGATGGTGATCATCGCCTGCCACCACGTCATCCCCTGCTCCATCAGGCCGGACGCGAGTGTGTAAGTGGTGATGACGACACTCATGCCGATCCAAAGCGCTGCGATGTTGTAAGTAGACCAGGTGCGCCGCGCTGGGTCGGTCGGCGCAAGGTCTGGATTCCAGAGGGGACTGTTCCGAATGTCGTCCCCAGCGAGTGTGGGTGCCGAGTACCTCTCGCCGGTCGCGACTGAAGTCACGACGCGAGGCCCGCGCTCTTACGAGGAAGCCACTTACCGCGCCCTTCCCTGCCGATCACGCAGTAGTCGTCGACGATAACCTCACCGCGCGAAAGCGTGGTGCGCGCGAAGCCGGCCAGCTCCCACCCTTCGTACGGCGACCAATCCGCGTTCGTCTCCATCGCCGACGGCTCGACCGTGTGCTTCGTGTCCGGATGAATGATGGCAATGTCGGCGTCGGCCCCGACCTGAATAGCGCCCTTCTTCGGGTACAGTCCCATGATTTTGGCGGGACTCGTGGAGAGTTTGGTGCACATCTCCTCCAGCGAGATCTTGCCCGCCAGCACGCCGTGAGTGTAGGTGAGCGGCATCAGCGTCTCGAGCCCGGGCAATCCCATCGGGATCTTCGTCCAATCACCCTGCCACATCGCCTTCTGCTCCCGATTGAACGTGCAGGTGTCGGTTGATATCACCGACACTTCCCCGCTTTTCAGCCCGCGCCATAGTCGCTGAACATCCCTGGGTTTTTTCAGCTGAGGACAGCAGGCGTACAGATGGCCATCCTCGCGATCGAACACCGAGTCGTCGAGGACGAGGTACTGAACGCAGGTCTCGGCCAGCACCGGCACTCCGCGAGCCTGCGCCGCGCGAATGATGTCGGCGCCTTCGCCGGTCGACATGTGGACGATGTAAAGCTGACCACCGGTCGCTTCGCACCACTGAACAGCACGCTGGATCGCTTCCGCTTCGATGAAGTTGGGCCGCGTCATCCGGTGCAGCCTGGCGCCGTACTTCTTCATCAGCTCGGGCGTGTGGTTGCGCGCGATCAGCTCGTCCAGCACCCGCGCCGACTCGGCGTGCACCAGCAGCATCGTCCCGTATTCCTTCATTTTCTCGAGCGTACCGAACATCGCGCGATCGTCGGACTGCCAGCCCTCGGATTCATAGATCATGAATTCCTTGAAGGTCGTGAAGCCGCGATCGACCATTCCCTTGATTTGATCCTTGTGCTCGTTCCAGCGGGTGATGCAGATGTGGAAGGTGTAGTCGATCAGCGACTTGCCTTCCGCTTTCTTCATCCAGTTGTCGGCCGCCTGGCTGAGGGACTCGCCCGCGTACGGGATTGCGAAATCGATCAGCGTAGTAACACCGCCGCGCGCGCCCGCTCTGGTTCCCGTCCGATAGTCGTCCGCGGAGACTGCGCCCATGAACGGCAGCTCGAGGTGGACGTGAACGTCGAGGACGCCGGGAATTACGTGATGGCCTTTGGCGTCGATCACTTTAGTGGAACGATCACCTTCGAGATCGGTGCCCAGGGCGCTGATCTTCTCACCGGTGATTCCAACATCGCCGACAAATGTGCCGGCGGGTGTAACGACGTTGCCTCCTTTGATGATTCGATCAAACGCCACCGGTCGGTTGCTCCTGTTTGGTTGGCTACTTCGCCGCGGCCGTCAGCGCGCGGTCCATAACATCGAGCGCAAAGTCGACGTCCTCGGAGGTGATACACATCGGCGGCTTGATGCGAAGGACGTTGCCGTCGAGGCCTCCTTTGCCGACGAGCACGCCCATTTCGCGCGCAGCTTCGAGAACAGCCAGCGTCTCCTGCTTCGCCGGCTGCTTGGTTTTTCTGTCGCGCACCAGCTCCACGCCGAGCATCAGTCCCATGCCGCGAACGTCGCCGATCAGCTGGTGACGCTCCGAGAGCTGCTTCAATCCATCCTTCAGGCGCTTGCCCAGAACGCGCGAGTTTTCCTGCAGTCCCTCTTCATCGATGACGTCGAGAACGGCGAGTCCGGCAGCCATGCAAACCGGATTACCGCCGAACGTATTGAAGTGGATGCGCTGGGTGAGGGCCTGGGCAATCTCCATTCGAGTCGTGACCGCCGCGAGCGGCACACCGTTGCCGATGCCTTTCGCCATGGTGACGAAATCGGGAACAACGCCGAAGTTTTCGAATCCCCAGTAGTGATCGCCGGTGCGTCCGAAACCGGTCTGTACTTCATCGGCAATGCACAAGCCGCCATACTCGCGGGCGATCGCATAAGCTTCGCGCAGATAATTCGCCGCGCCGTGCGTCGCCCCTCCCACGCCTTGAATCGGCTCGGCGATGAACGCGGCGATCTTGCCCGGCGTCGAGTAGCGGACGATTTCCCGAATCTCGGCCGCACTCCTGGTGGCAATTTCCTCGGGACTTCCGCTGAAGGGACTCCGATAAGGATCGGGACTGACGACGTGGTGAATCCCGACCGCGCCAGGGATGGGAAACTTCCAGGTGTTGTGCGAGGTGAGTCCCATCGAGCTCGGGCTGCCCCCGTGATATCCGTTGCGCAGCGCGATGACGTCGGTGTTGCCGGTGAAAAGTCGCGCCATGCTCACCGCGAGGTCGTTCGCTTCGCTGCCGTCGTTCACGAAGTAGGTGACGTCGAGGCCTTTCGGCATCTTCGACGCCAGCTTCTTTGCCAGGAGCGCGATGTTCGGGTGCAGGTAGATCGTCGTCGCGTGCTGCAGGGTTTCAACCTGTGTCTCGATCGCCGCAACGATTTTCGGATGACAGTGCCCGCACGAGACGGTGACGATGCCGGCGAACATGTCGAGGTAGCGCTTGCCAGTCTCGTCGAACAGCCACTGCATGTGCCCCTCGACAATCAGCAGAGGCTCGCCGTAAAGCGTGAAGATCGCGGGGTTCATGTACTGCCGCCGCATCGCGAGAACTTCCTGGCGCGACGGCCCTTTGTACGGTTTGGGAACGTGATCGGAGGCCGGCATTGCAATCGGCCCCCTCGTCCTTCCCTCTTCCCTCTTCCCCGTCGGCGGCGATGTCTGGACGACTGTCATCGCCTAGGCCCGCACCACGGTCTCGGGCTGCGGCGCCGCGTAGCCTTCGACCGTCTCGTAACCCGAGTGGTAGTCGGCGGCGTCCGGACGGCGGATCTCCGACTGGAGCACGATCCTGTCGCGTCTGATGCCGCGGAAATCCTCGACGCTCTTGAATCCGTCCTTTGCGTGCTCTTCGATGAACCGATCCAGCCCGGCGAGCAGCTTCCTGATGACATTGGGGCCGACGGCCTGATCCAGCATTGCCGCCGTGCACACTTGCACTGTCCCGCAGCCCAGCAGGAAATACGAGGCAGCCTGGTTGAAATCGGAGATGCCGCCGATGCCGGAGAAGCTCTTGTCCGGGAAAGCCTTGGTGAGCTGAGCCATCTTCGCGAGGGATAGCGGAAGAATAGCGGGGCCGCCCAATCCACCGCTCGAGACAAACCCGTCGACATTGATCTCGAACTCGAGTGTCTCCGGATCGATCACCGGAATCGAGGGGAACGTGTTCGAGGACACAATAGCGTCGGCACCGCCACGGAAGCAGGCGCCCGCCTCGACTACGATGTCCGCCGTGGCGGGAGTCAGCTTGCACCAGACGGGAACCTTGGCGACCTCTTTCACTGCTTCAGTTACAACCGAGCACAGCCCCTGATCCTTTCCGATGTTGGAGCCCATGTCACGCCGATCCATATGCGGACAGGAAAAGTTGAGCTCGAGTCCGTCGGCCCCCTCGCCCTGCGCGGTCTCGGCGAGCTCCTGCCAATGCTTCAGCTCCTTGTCGTTGCCGGAGCCGGCCATGATCGAAGCGATCAGAACCTTGTTGGGGAAACTCTCCTTGATCCGCCTGATGCGCGGCGCCCACCACTCGAGGGTCTTGTCGGAGATGAGCTCCCAGTTCCACGAAGAGTGCAAAGCCGCACCCGGCCGTTTCTTCATGGAGACGTTGGCGTCCTCCGGCGTGGTGCGCATGAACTTCGCCTTGGCGCCATAGACGTTCACGACAGGGTGAAGGCCGATCGTCTTGGTGACGACTCCGCCCCATCCGGCCTCGAAGGCGCGCATGATGTTCGACTCGGATTCCGTCGGCGGCGCCGAAGAAAGCAAAAAGGGATTCTCAAACTGAATCCCGGTAAAAGTCACCGATCGATCTACTCCCATGCAGCCTCCCTATGCCATCCAGTTGGTTCCGGCTTCCTTGTTCCACTTCGTGGTCATCTTCTTGGACTGCGTCCAGAACTCGATCGATCCGCGACCCGTGATGTCGCCGACACCGAACTTCGAGTCGTTCCAGCCGCCGAAGGAAAACGGCTCGCGAGGGACCGGGACGCCGACGTTCACGCCGACCATTCCCGCACTGGCGTGCTCCATGACGTAGCGCGCCGTGCCACCGCTTTCCGTGAACACCGAGGCTGCGTTTCCATAAGGCGAGGCGTTCTCCACTTTCAGCGCCTCGTCGACGTTCTTGGTCCTGATGATCACCAGCACGGGCCCGAAAACTTCGTCCTGGGCGATGCGCATGTCTGGTGTGACGTGATCGATGATCGTCGGCCCGATGAAGTATCCATTTTCTTTGCCCTTCACCACTGCGCGCCGTCCATCGACAAGCACCTGCGCGCCGGCGGCTTCGGCTTCGCCGATGTATTTCTCGATGCGCTCCTTTGCCGCCGCGGAGATAACCGGTCCGATGTCTTTGCCGGGAACGATCCTCTTCGCGTTCTCCACCATCTTCTGAATGATGTGATCGGTGGTGCCGACTGCTACCATGACTGACGCTGCCATACAGCGCTGGCCCGCGCATCCGGACATGGATGCAACGACGTTGGTCGCCGTCATTTCCTGCTCGGCGTCGGGCATCACGATGAGATGGTTTTTGGCGCCCCCGAGGGCGAGGCACCGCTTGAGCGTGGCGGTCGAGCGACGATAAACGATCTTGGCGGTCTTCGTGGACCCGACGAAGCTCACCGCGGCGATTCCCGGATGATCGCAAATCGCCTCGACTGCCTCCTTGCCGCCGTTGACGATCTGCAGCACGCCTTCCGGAAGTCCGGCTTCCTTCAGGAGGTCGGCGATCCTGCCCGCGCTGAGCGGGACCAGCTCCGACGGCTTGAGGATGAGACAGTTGCCGAGCGCGATCGCGTTGGGTATCGACCAATTCGGCACCATGTTCGGAAAGTTGAACGGCGTTATCGCCGCAACAACACCGAGCGGATAGCGCTCGATTCTGCACTCGACGCCGCGGCTGACCTCCAGAACTTCTCCGGGCGCGATCTGCGGTAGCGAGCAGGCGAACTCACACAGCTCCGCCGACTTTAGAACCTCGGCGCGGGCTTCCGATGCGACCTTGCCGTTTTCTTCGGTTATGAGGGCGGACAGCTCGTCGATGTTTTTCTCGAGGAGCGCCTTGTAGCGATAGAAAACCTGGACGCGCTCTTTTATCGGCAGACTCGACCAGCCGGGAAAAGCCTTTTGCGCGCTGCGGACCGCAGCATCGACGTCATCCTGAGTCGAGAGCGGGACGCGCGAGATCACGCTGCCATCGCTCGGATTGTAGACCTCGAGAGAGGGCCGTTGGCTGCCGACGAACGAGCCGTCGACATAGTTCCGCACTTCCGGATACTTCATCCTTCCTCCACTATCCGCCGCGAGTGAGCGGCCGAGCGTCACTCAAGGCGAAGATGCGACTGGGGCAGTAGGGCCGCAAGACAATTCCGCGCTGCGTCGAGGGGTGCGTCTTAAAGCCGATGGCATGGCCACGAAGAGCAACCAAGCGAACATCCGCCACCCGGCTCAATGTGTGATCAACGGGGTCACACTCTTTGGCGGTACCGTCAGCTCAACGTCGCCCAGGAGATTGTAACCGGGAAAGATCCGATTACCGGCGCTGGGGGGGATTACCTCATAAGCGTCTGCAACGGAAAAGTCGACAGCGTAGCCTAGGTCCTTGAAGAAGCCCAACGTGATCGTGCTCAGAGGTGACCTGAAGCCGTGAACGAGGAAAGACGACATCAACTCGTCCGCAAAAACGCTGAACCTCCAGTGCGGATCATTCGGCCCGGCCCCGGTTACATCCTCCAACGGAACCGCCACGCCTGTATACCAGGCGCCGTGTGCAGCGAATTCAGATCGGGCCGTCGTGCCCTGAAAGTAAGGATCATTCCTGCCGCCGCCGGCCAATCCCTTCATCAGGTAGCTCTGCGGTACAAACCCTAGCGCGTGTCCCATCTCATGCGTGATCACGGCGGTAAGCACACCCTCAGCAACCATTAAGTCGAAATCTTCAGAGTCAATGCGAATGGCGCTCAGCATCGGCAAAGCGTCTCTCGAGCTCATTCCGCAGATTTTTGTGGCTGCGAGCTGGCCATGTTGCCCGTCGATTGGAAAGAAAGAGATCAGGATGAGCAAGTTGGGGTGCGTTTCGTTCAGCGCTGGCGCCCCCGAGAAACAGGTATTCGCCGGCGAATTCAGCCGGAAACTCCCAAGATCCTTGGAGAGCGCGCGTGACCATCGCGCCTGAGCCTCAGCTACTGCGCTCTTGACGGCTTCCGGGACATCGGTCGAAACAAACCTGACGTCGATTTGAGGGCTTTCTTCAGGCGGGGCTACAGCCTTATCCGAGCCACATGCGAGCAGACTCGCGACGGATACGAGAAGGGCGACGGCCCCCAGTCTGGTCTTTTGTGCGATTGTCACCATTGGCTTTATGCGGTTCGATTCAGTGGCGCAAATGCAGAGCCAGAAAAACAAACGCGTAGCCCTTGCCCGTCCGTCCGGCACGAACCATGATGCGATTAGCACGTCTCACCGTTCGACCTGTAACCGAAGCCACATGACCGAACCATTCGCGACTGCTGACCAGTCGCACGAAATACGACCCCCCATTGATCGTGGGATGTCGATCACCAAAGCGGCGGTGATAACCGCCATTTCGCTGATCCTCGTGATCGTTTCCTCATACGGTGTCGTCAAGGGATCGATGTCCGCCGGGATGACGCGCCTTCTCGCGGTGGTCGCCCTCCTCGCTCTGGTCGGTCTGGCTTACGGGCTGATCGAGCTGGCGCTGGCTGTAGTCGCCACCACCGCCGAGCGTCGGCGGCAGGCGCGGGAAGTCAGTGAGCGAAGGCAGGGAGATCGGGCTCGAAAGCCGACCCCACATTAGACAAAAAGCCCCGCTTTTGGCGGGGCTTTTCCTCTTGGTCTCGGAAGCTTACCAGCGGTAGTGCGCGAACGCCTTGTTGGCCTCGGCCATACGGTGGGTGTCTTCCTTCTTCTTCACCGCGTTGCCTTCGCCCTTGCTGGCGGCGATGACTTCGGCGGCGAGCTTCTCGGCCATCGACTTCTCGTTGCGGCCACGTGAGAAGGTGATCAGCCAGCGCATGGCGAGTGCGGTACGGCGGTCAGGACGGACTTCGACCGGGACCTGGTACGTCGCACCACCGACGCGGCGGCTCTTCACTTCGACGGCGGGCTTGAGATTGGTCAACGCCTGCTTGAAGATCGTCACGCCGGGCTGGCTCGTCTTGTTCTCGACGATGTCCATCGCGCCGTAGAAGATTCTCTCGGCAGTGGATTTCTTGCCCTGATACATGATGGCGTTGATGAACTTCGAGACGGTCTGGCTATCGTAGCGCGCGTCGGGGAGAATCGGACGCTTGATCGACTTCTTACGTCTGCTCATTACTTCTTGCCTCCAGCTTTCGGCTTCTTCGTACCATACTTGCTTCTGCTCTTGTTGCGGCCGTTGACGCCTGAAGCATCCAGCGAGCCGCGAACGATGTGGTAGCGCACTCCGGGCAGATCCTTCACACGTCCACCGCGAATGAGAACGATCGAGTGCTCCTGCAGATTGTGGCCTTCACCGGGAATGTAGGCGGTGACTTCGAAGCCGTTGGTGAGGCGAACGCGGGCGACTTTGCGAAGCGCCGAGTTCGGCTTCTTGGGCGTG
>Ga0070693_100001283_pt1 | contig 11349 bp, 9 predicted proteins | sample KBSK1103metaG_FD_65472 | JGI IMG/M metagenome (GOLD analysis project Ga0070693, IMG submission 65472) | Corn, switchgrass and miscanthus rhizosphere microbial communities from Kellogg Biological Station, Michigan, USA - KBS K1-10-3 metaG | ecosystem: Host-associated > Plants > Roots >...
TCCATCGTGCCCTTCGCACTTCGTGCAAGCACGGCGGTTTCATGCTTCAACGCAGGCTCCGTCGCGCCTTGCATGGCGCGCAGTGCCACGCGCGCAAATAAATTGAAAGTCACAGAGACTGACACCGGATTACCCGGCAGACCGAACACGAGTGTGCCGTTTGGGAGCCGCGCAAACACGGTCGGTTTCCCTGGACGAAGCGCGACGCGTTCGAAAAATATTTCCGCGTCCAGTTCCTTCAGGGCCGACTTCGTCACATCGTAAACACCCATCGAAACGCCACCGGACGTGACGATTATGTCGCAACGCTCTGCGCCATCCATTATTTGTTTTTTTAACACTGACGTTTCATCACCACTCAACGGCAGGCGTTCAACAACAGCGCCTGCGAGCTCGGCGTAAGCACCGATCGAGTAGTTGTTGGAATCGCGAATCTGATCCTGGCCGGGTTTTTGATCGATGGACACCAATTCGGTGCCGGTGGCGAGCACGCCGACGCGCGGCCGTCGAGACACGTCTACCCTTGCATAGCCAAAAGCGGCGAGCACTGCCATCATCGCAGAGTTGATCGTCGTTCCCGCAGTCAAAACCGTCTCGCCCGCTTTGATTTCAGCGCCTTGTTTGACGATGGATCGACCCGGTTCGACGCTTTCCAGTAGTTCGACGACAGTTCTGTCTTTCAATTCGTGAGCAAGTTCAACCTGTTGGACGCCGTCAGCGCCTGCGGGAACGGGCGCTCCGGTCATAATCCGCACCGCCTGTCCTTCTTCCAATTTATGGTGCCAGCCTCGCCCAGCCGCTGACTCTCCGACTATTCGCAACTGTACAGGAGCGTCCCTGACATCCTCCGCCCGCACCGCATACCCGTCCATTTGGGAACGATCGAACGGCGGCAGATCCGAATCGGCGACGATATCCTGCGCCAGCACCCGCCCGAGTACATATGGAATTTCCACGTGCTCCGGCTTCAACACGGGTGTTTGCAGCCTAACGATCTGGATAGCTTCAGCAACCGAAATCATCTGTTTTGTGCGCTTTTTGTACCTTTTCGTGGCTAAAAACCGAAAGGCCGGCTTAGGACCGGCCTCTCAAGGTTGGCGGAGGCATTCAGCCTCGATTGGTTACCGTCCTCACCCCGGCAACCACATTCACCGTTGGAGAGGATTGTATTCAAAACTCGCTCGCGGTCAATAGCACATGTGTGCTTATTTAATATTTTTATAAACTCGATGAAGAATGCCGGAGAAGTAAGGTCTCCGTGCGTTAGTGAAGTGAGTGGCGGAGCCGACGGGACTCGAACCCGCGACCTCCGACGTGACAGGCCGGCGTTCTAACCAACTGAACTACGACTCCGCAATTTTCAAACGTCATTTGGTAGGCACGGAGGGATTCGAACCCCCAACCTCTTCCTTGTAAGGGAAGCCGTCTACCATTGACGTACGTGCCTTCGTGGGACCAGCCCTGTCGCCAATCCCGCTTTCAACAAGGAGTCGCCATGCTATGAGAACGCGGCAGGTGTGTCAAGGAGAAGGGGAGAGACGCTGAGACGCGGAGATGGAGAGACGCGGAGACGGGGAGACGCGGTGACGCGGAGATGGGGCGAGTGTCACAGCGTCTCCGTGTCACCGCGTCTCCGTGTCACCGCGTCTCCGTGTCACCGCGTCTCCGTGTCACCGCGTCTCCGTGTCACCGCGTCTCCGTGTCACCGCGTCTCCGTGTCACCGCGTCTCCGTGTCACCCCGTCTCCCCCGTCTCCGTGTCGTTTTACAGTTCCCCCGCCGCCGGTTTATATTCTTCCCACGAGAGCCCATCCAGTTTGTCGCTATGTCAATACTTGTAAAGCAAAGTAGTCGTTTGTCCGGGCGGATCGTTCTCCTCGCCGCTGTGTTTGTCGCGGTCGTAAGCTGCGTCGTTTTTGATCGAAGCCACGCGCAGGAACCTGCGCAACAACCCGCACAGAGACCTCGGCGCGTCGGTGGAAGCAGTGAAACAACCGATCCGAAGAAGAGCGTCTCTGCCGGCGATGAGGTCGATGAAGGCGACGTAGTTAGAGTCGATACTCAACTGGTGTCTGTGCCGGCGGTCGTGACTGACAGCTCCGGACATCCATTGTCTGGACTACGTCCGGAAAACTTCCGGCTCATCGAAGACGGTCAACCGCAAACCATCACCAACTTCGGCACCACGGAGACGCCATTCGAGATCGCGCTACTCCTGGACACCTCGGGATCGACGCGTGACGACGTGGCCCTGATTCGCTCTGCTGCGAATAGTTTCATCGAGGCGCTGCGTCCCGGCGATCGCGTCGGAGTCGTGGCGTTCAATACAGCACGGACGGTCGCTGAGCCTGTGGCTGCGGTTGAAGTGCTGACGCCGTTGACGAGCGATCGCGAACAGTTGCGCGCGGCAATCGAGAATCTCGGCGCGAGCCAGGGGACACCTTATTACGATGCGCTGGAGAAAGTCGCCGACAGTATCTTTCGCGATCCGCCGCAGGATGAAGTCCGCGGGCGTCGTGCAGTCGTAGCGTTGACGGACGGCGTTGATTCGTCCAGCAACTCGGATTTCGTCACCGCAAAACAGAAACTGTCGCGCGCAGGTCTTGCTTGTTATTTCATTCAGGTCAACACGGAAGACTTTGTTGAAGATCGCCTGATGAAGGATTGTCAAGACGATGGTCAACTCGCGCTGTCGAAAAGACAGATCGAGCGTTACCGCCAGCTCTTTTTTCCGAAAGCGACTGCTGAGAATTTCAATAGCTTCTGCCAGATGGGCCCGTTTGAGCGCATGTCGATCAGTCGTGCGTTGTACAACCTGGCGCGGCGCGAGATGAACGACCTGGCGCGTGCTTCCGGAGGGAGAAGTTTTGAAGCAGCGACGTTGGCTGACGCGCGGACTGCTTTCGCACGAGTCGCGGCAGACATCGGTACGCTCTACAGTCTCGGTTACTATCCGACGAATAAAGCGCGCGATGGAAAGTTTCGCGCGATCAAGCTCGAGATGCAGGGGTTGAAAGTCAAGGCGCAGGTTCGTGCGCGCGATGGTTATTACGCTCCGAAACAATAAATGCCGACTTCATCCCCCTTCAACCGCGTCTTATTAATCGTTCTCGACGGCGCCGGCATTGGCGCAATGCCTGACGCTCCGGAGTGGGGCGACGCCGGCGCCGACACGTTCGGCCATATCCTCGAATCACGCCAGGTACGTCTTCCCAATCTGCAACGGTATGGCCTCGGAAATATCCGGCCACTCCAGGCAGTGCCACCGTTGGACCATCTCGACGGTTCGTACGGTCGATGTGCTTTACGTTCGAATGGCAAAGACACGACCACAGGTCACTGGGAGATGGCGGGCATCATTCTCGAACGCGCATTCCCGACTTACCCGAACGGTTTTCCTTCGTCAGTGATCGACAAGTTCGTTCGCGAGACGTCGGTGCCTGGCATTCTTGGAAACATTCCCGCGTCCGGTACGGAAATCATCAAGGTTCTCGGCGAAGAGCACGTCAAAACAGGGAAGCCGATCGTGTACACGTCTGCCGATTCGGTTTTTCAGATCGCGGCGCATGAAGAAGTGATTCCACTCGAAAGGCTTTACGAGATCTGCGAGATCGCCCGTGGGATACTCGACGGTGAGCACAAGGTGGGCCGAGTGATCGCGCGGCCGTTTCTCGGTCAACCCGGCGCTTTCTATCGTACTGAGAACCGGCATGATTATGCGGTCCCGCCTCCGCGCGAGAATCTGCTTCCGGCGCTCGCGGATGAGGATCTCGACGTTGTTTGTATCGGGAAGATCGCTTCGATTTACGATTCGATGGGCGTGACTCAGGATCTGACGGCGAAGAACAACGAACAATCGATCGAGCAAACGCTTAAAGCACTAAACAACTCGACGCGTGGGCTGATCTTTTCCAACCTCGTCGACTTCGACATGCTCTACGGCCATCGTCGCGACACTGAAGGGTACGCAAAGGCGCTCGAGCATTTCGATTCACGTCTGCCGGAAATCGAATCGGCGATGCGTGACGACGACGTCATGATGATCACCGCCGATCACGGAAACGATCCGACCTTCCGCGGCTCCGATCACACACGGGAATACGCGCCACTCCTGGTCTACGGCAAAACCTCTCGCCCCGGCATCAACCTCGGCACCCGCGACTCCCTCGCAGACATCGGCCAAACAATCGCCGCGAACTTCGGGATCAAATTAACTGCCGGCACTAGCTTTCTTACCGAGTTGTAGGCACAAAAGGCACAGAGAGGACACAAAAGGCACAAAATTGCTCGAAAGAATTTTTGGCGCCTTTTTGTGTTCTCTTTGTGCCTCTTTGTGGCTCTAGTTCTTCGCCGTTAAGCTCCGGTAGATAATCTCGAGCCACATGTCGGTTTTGATGAAGCCTGTGCCCCACGACTTCCACGTGTCGGGCAGGCCTTCGCTCTTTATCTGCTCCAGGGTTTTTCCGGCTTTGATTTTCGCGCGGACGATGTCACTCGTCGTGACCAGCATGTTGTGATAGTTCATGAGGTCTTCGATCGTCGAGAGTGGACCATGACCAGGAATCAGCTTTGCACCCGCGGGTATCTTCGTGATGATCTCGGCGATGTTCTTCGTCAATCCCTCGACACTGCCGCCGCTCTCGAGATCCACAAACGGAAATCGTCCGGCAAAGAAATCGTCGCCGAGGTGAACGACGTTCGACGTACTGAAGAAGATAACGCTATCGCCGTCGGTGTGGCCGTGCGGGAAGTGAATCGCGCGAATTTCTTCACCGTTGAAGTAAACGGTTAGATTCTGATTGAACGTAATCACCGGGAGCGCTTCCTTTGGCGACGCCGGAGTCGTGCGTTTGAAAAATTCAGACTTCTGCTCGGTAGCCATCCGCTTGCGCACGTTGTCGTGAGCGATGACCGGTGCTTCCGGTCCGAACGCCTCGTTACCGCCCGTATGATCTCCGTGCCAGTGAGTATTAAGAATGAAACGCAACTTCTTATCCGCAATACCCTTGAGCGCTGCCCGGATCTTGTCGGCGAGTGGTGCGAACTGATCGTCGACTATCAGGATGCCGTCATCGCCGACCGATACGCCGATATTTCCACCTGCGCCCTCGAGCATGTAGACGTTGCCGGCAACTTTCGTCACCTTGATCTCCACCTTCGAGAAGTCAGTCTGCGCGGTAACCGAGATCGCAAACAGCAGCAAAACAGCCGGCACCAAAAGTTTCTTCACGTTATTTCCTCCTAGGCGTCTGGATTCTTCAACACTGCGATATACGGTAGATTCCGGTAGCGTTCGGCAAAGTCCAAACCGTAACCAACCACAAATTCATCCGGAATCTGAAAACCGAGGTAATCGATCTTTACTTCTTTCTGCCTTCGCTCGAACTTATCGAGCAACGCCGCTAGCTTCACGCTCGCCGCTCCGCGCGACGCGAGATTCGCCAGCAGGTATGAAAGCGTCAGGCCGGTGTCAACGATGTCTTCGACGACGAGTATGTGCCGTCCTTCGATCGGAACGTCGAGATCCTTCATGATGCGGACTTCGCCGGACGTTCGCGTCGACGATCCATAACTCGAAATCGCCATGAACTCGATGCTCAGGCGCGTGTCGATCGCACGCAGCAGGTCACTGAGAAAAAAGCAGGCACCCTTAAGCACGCCAATCAGCAACGGATTGAGGCCTGCATAGTCGCGCGTGATCTGTGCACCGAGCTCCTTGATCCGGTCCTGGATCTGTTGCTCTGTCAGAAGTGTTTCAAGATTTGGATTGCTGAACTCCGAAGTGATATGAGCGGAAGAGGTAGCCAACTTGTTTCTCCTTCAGTAGTTTGCGTAGGCGCCGTGTGGTGCGACATACTATGCAAGCTCTTCCTTCAGGTCAATGACTGACACGTTTTCTCTGCGGCTCTCTGCGTATCTCTGCGTTCTCTGCGTTGAACCAGCTATTAACGCAGAGTACGCAGAGATACGCAGAGGGCCGCAGAGGATGACTCAAATGCTTCTTCGTATAGTAGTACTGTTGATCTTCGCGGTTCCTGTGCTTGGTCAGACGCCGGCGATCGAACCTTGCCCCGCGACACCTGCAAAGCCGAGCATCACCGCGGGTCCGGAGAAGGTTGGCGCTAAGCCCAAACGTACCGTTGTCGATGCGAGTGTCACTGGCGACGCTGACGTAGAAAAGACAGTCGCACCTTACAGCGAAAAGGTGCTGGTGCTGAGTAAAGTCATCGGCCGTCTCGAAGGTGGTTTGAACAAAAAGGGCGTCGGCGGCGGGACTATCGGAAATTTTGTGTCGGACGGACTCAAGGCGTACGCCAGGAAAAACGGAAAGTCTCCGGCCCTCACGATCATGAACGTGGGTGGGCTGCGCAAGACCGAGATCGCCGCAGGTGAACTCCGCGCCAGCGACATCTTCGAGTTGCTGCCGTTTGAGAATGCACTGGTTGCAGTCGAAGTAACCGGCGTCCAACTTGCGAAGATCGTGGAAGTTGTGACTCGTGATGCTCAATCCGGCGCGCGTATTCACTTTAAATGGAACGACGAAAGCCGCCCTGAATTCCTGAGCGGCAAGCTCCTCGATGAGAACGGCAAAGAGCAGGAGATCGATCCGCAAAAAATCTACACCATCGTCACAATCGACTATCTTTTGCGACGCGGTGGCGGTGCTTACGCGATCCTTCAGGAAGCAAAAAGTGAGACGCCGCTCAACATAACGCTCCGCGACGCTATCATGGAGTACGTTAAGTCCGAAACGGCGGCCGGTCGGCCGATTCGCGGCGTTAAAGACAATCGGTTTGTTCAGGTTGGTCCAGATCCAAAAGTAGTTGAACCTCCACGATGATTAATCGACGCAGATTTCTGACGACTTCGGCAGTTTTTGGTGCAACACTGGTTGCCTTTCCTCGAACTCTGCTCGAAGCGAGCGGCGCCGAGACTGTAATCACGATCCTTCACACCAACGACACGCACTCGCAGATCGATCCGTTGCCGCCGAACGACAGAAATGCAGGGAAGGGAGGCGTTGCGCGCCGCGGGACGCTCGTCAAGAGAGTCAGGAAAGAAAACCCAAACACGTTGCTCGTCGACGCGGGTGATGTGCTTCAGGGGACGCCGTACTTCAATTTCTACAAAGGCGAAGTTGAGTACAAAGCGATGTCGGCGATCGGTTACGACGCCGGAACGCTCGGCAATCATGAGTTCGATAACGGCGTCGAAGCACTCGCCGCCGCGCTGAAGTTTGCAAACTTCGACATCGTTTCAGCGAACTACGACGTGAAGGGAACTGCGCTCGAAGATCGTGTGAAACGTTACGTCGTAAAGACCGTGGGCGGAATACGAGTCGGACTATTCGGGCTCGGCATAAGTCCCACCGCGCTGATTACGCCCGCAAACTTCAAGGGCGTTACGTTCCTCGATCCGTTGATCGCCGCGCGCGACGTCGTGAAGAAGCTGCGTGAAGAGGAGCGCTGCTCGCTGGTGGTTTGCATGTCGCATCTCGGCTATCACGAAGACGGGAAACAAGGCAATTCGTTCCTTGCGTCGCAGGTTGACGGTATCGACTACATCGCCAGCGGCCACACGCACATTTTCATGGAACAGCCCGTCACGGCGACTCAACCCTGCGGCGCCAAGACGTTGATCTTCGAAGTCGGCAAGAGCGGGATTTATGTCGGCCGCGTCGACTTCACATTTAGAACTGGAAAACTCGTCGCTGTGGCGGGACGGTTGCTCGACCTGAGGAATGTTTGATGGCTGACGACGCAACCCGCGATCGAGTTCGCGCGCTGGTGCGCGAGGTGTTGGCGAAAGCGGCGCCGGAAAATGTTGCAGCAAAAGAAACACCGCGTGCTACTCGCTTCGTAGACACAGTCTCAGAAACCCCATCACAACCTGCTGTCACGCGTGACGAATCGGCGAAGAGCGTCATCACCGAGGATGACGTGCGTGGACTCGAGCCGGGCGCGGTTCTCAGGATCGGTGAAGATGCTCGCCTGACGCCGCTCGCGGCAGACATCGTCAACGAAAAGAAGATCGAGATCGTGCGCCGTGCTTCGAGACGCGGGTCGAAGACGTCGAAGATCGTTGCAGTGGGCGCTGACCACGGTGGGTTCAAGATGAAGGAAGAGCTCAAAGTCGTGCTCAGCGAGCTCGGACACAAAGTGCAGGACTTCGGCGCGTACTCGGAAGACGCAGTTGACTATCCTGACTTTGCACACGCGGTTGCGCGGGCGGTTGCTGATGGCAGTGCGGATCTAGGGATCGTGATCGATGGCGCAGGTGTTGGCAGTGCGATGACGGCGAACAAGGTTCCTGGTGTGCGGGCGGCGGCGTGTTATTCGGTCGAGGTGGCGCGCAACTCGCGCGAGCACAACGACGCGAACGTCCTGACACTCGGAAGCAAGACGATCAGCAGCGCACAGATGCGCGACATTGTTGCGACGTGGCTTTCGACCGAGATTACCGAAGAGCGCCACCGGAAGCGCGTAGCAAAAATCGATGCGATCCAGCGGCAATACCAAAGGTGAGCCACAGATTACGCAGATGAAAATGGATCAGTCTTCATCTGTGTAATCCGTGGCTCCATGCGATAGAATGCTCAGCGTCATGCCCTTCTCAAACAACGGCGATTACGAGGCACTGGTCGAGCAGATCACGGATGTAATCTACGCTCGCCTCAACGGCGATGGCGGCGAGCAAGCTGCCATGTGCGGCTGCACGTCCGAGTGTTTCCATCGCTGCCCGGAGCGGATGCATCGCATTGTCGACGCGGGCGCCGCTCGCATCGGCCTCGTGCTCGGACAGACGGCATCCGCGACAGAATGGGCTGGCCTGATAGACCACACGCTATTAAAACCCGAAGCAACAGACGACGACATCAAGAAGCTTTGCCAGGAAGCTGCGACTTACCGCTTCGCATCTGTCTGTGTTAACCCGACGTGGGTTCGCGTCGCCGCATGCAACCTGATCGGCAGTGGCGTTCCCGTATGTACCGTGATCGGATTTCCACTCGGAGCGACGCTTCCGGACGTCAAAGCCTACGAAGCTCGCCGCGCCATCCTCGACGGTGCGAAAGAGGTCGACATGGTCATCAACGTCGGTGCGTTAAAGAGCGGCGACGATTGTCTCGTGGAACACGACATCCGCTCCGTGGTCCAAGTGGCACACGAGTACGATGTGATCTGCAAAGTGATCATCGAGACAGCATTGTTGACCGACGACGAAAAGGTGCGTGCCTGCCAGGCGGCGAAGAAGGCCGGCGCTGATTTCGTAAAGACGTCGACCGGCTTCTCAAAAGGCGGCGCAACCGTTGCCGACGTCGCACTGATGCGCCGCACAGTCGGCTCCGAACTCGGCGTGAAAGCCTCAGGTGGCGTCAAAGGTCTGGAAGACGCACGCAAGATGGTCGAAGCCGGCGCAACACGCATCGGCGCCAGCGTCGGCGTAAAGATCGCACAAGAAGCCGCGGGAAAGAGTCCTACCCCTGCACGAACCTCCGCTTACTAGGAACGGTGAACACAAATGCCGGCGAACGCAAAGCTGTTGGCAGTTATTCTCGGCGGAGGCGCCGGGAATCGTCTCTTTCCGCTCACGCAGCAGCGATCGAAACCAGCAGTTCCGCTCGGCGGTAAGTACCGTCTCGTAGATATCGCGCTTTCAAACTGCATCAACTCCGACATCCTGCGCACGTTCGTGCTGACGCAATACAACTCAGCATCGCTCAACAGGCACATCGCACAGACTTATCGCTTCTCACAATTCTCGAACGGGTTTGTCGAGATCATAGCCGCCGAACAAACACCCGAAAGCCCGCAGTGGTTTCAGGGAACTGCCGACGCCGTCAGACAAGTCTTACCGCACATCCGTGACTGGGGCATCGACACGTTGTTGATACTCTCCGGCGATCATCTCTATCGCATGGACTATCGCGAGTTTCTCGAACGCCATCATCAATCGAATGCTGATGTAACTGTTTCGGTGATCCCATGCGAGGCGCGTTCTGCGAGTGAGTTTGGTTTGTTGAAGACGGACGAGACGGGACGCATCGTCGAGTTCAAAGAGAAACCTAAAGGTGAAGAGCTGCTCTCGATGCAGGTCGATACAACTCAGCTCGGACTCGATGCGAAGGAAGCACAGCGCCGACCGTTTCTCGCGTCGATGGGAATTTACGTTTTCAAGTATCCGCAACTCGAACAGTTGCTTGCCGAAGATCCCACGTGGGTCGATTTCGGCAAGCATGTGATACCAGCGGCCATAAGATCGAGACACGTTCAGGCACACATGTTCGACGGTTACTGGGAAGACATCGGAACTATCGGCGCTTTCTATCGCGCCAATCTCGATCTGACGAGCAAGATTCCGAAATTCAATTTGTTCGACGCCGAAGCACCGGTGTTCACGCGCGCGCGCTACCTGCCGCCGTCGAAGATCGAAGAGAGCCAGATCGACGATTCGATCATCAGCGATGGCTGCATCATGAACGGCGCTAAGATAACGAACTCCGTGGTTGGCGTGCGCAGCAGGATTTCGAAAGGAGTGCAGATCGATTCTTCGTTCATCATGGGCGCGGATTTCTATCAGACGTTGGAAGACATGCGGACCGACTTGAGTAAGAATTTGCCGCGCGTCGGAATCGGTGAGGGAACCGTCATCAAGCACGCCATCATCGATAAGAATGCGCGCATCGGAAAGAACGCCCGGCTGCTGAATGCAGCGGGCGTCGTCGAAGCAGATGGACCAGGCGGTTCCTACTTCATCCGCGACAGCATTATCATCGTCCCCAAGAACGCCGTGATTGCGGACGGCACGATCATTTAGACAGGATTCACAAGATTTTTCAGGATTAATCCTGCACGAAATCCTGTAAATCATGTCTAAGGTAATACTTTAACTAATGGCGACGTTCAGTTTCCCGACGACGGATTATCATCCGGCTTCAGTAGAGCGAAACTCGCCGCAGAAGCGCCGCAAGACCGCAGTCCCTCACATCAAGCTGCCAACAGATAAAACCACTCTCGACGTCGCAGTCGGAGACAGGGTGGTGCATCTGACCAACCTCAACAAACCGTTCTGGCCGAAGCTGCATGTCACGAAGCGAGATTTGATTCAGTATTACCTCGACGTCGCGCCCGCGTTGCTGCCGCACGTCGTCGAGCGTGCGATGGTAATGAAGCGTTATCCAAACGGCGCCGCCGGAGAATTCTTCTTCATGAAACGCGCGCCAACGCCGCGGCCAAAATGGATCGACATCTGCAACATCGAGCACGAGTCGGGCAACATCATCAACTTCCCGATGATCCAGGACGTGGCTTCGTTGATGTGGGTGATCAACCTCGGCTGCATCGATCTTAAC
>Ga0070693_100001284_pt1 | contig 11345 bp, 11 predicted proteins | sample KBSK1103metaG_FD_65472 | JGI IMG/M metagenome (GOLD analysis project Ga0070693, IMG submission 65472) | Corn, switchgrass and miscanthus rhizosphere microbial communities from Kellogg Biological Station, Michigan, USA - KBS K1-10-3 metaG | ecosystem: Host-associated > Plants > Roots >...
GGCAGCAGGAACCGTCCTGTGCTCGACGTCAGAGTCGAGCGGGAGGATGGCGAAAAAGTGACGGTCGACAATTGTGCGGCAGCATCCCGCGCGATCGAGGCCAGGCTCGACGCCGAGAACTTCGGCGACCAGAAGTACGTGCTGGAAGTGTCGTCTCCGGGGATCGAGCGACCACTCCGGAACGGCAAGGACTGGAAGAGATTTGTCGGCAGGACGGCTGTGGTTACCGCGAATGTCGCGGGTGATCCGGCGGGTCGGCGGACGGATGAAGTTGAGATAGCCGGCGTCGAAGGCGATGCCGGGCAGGAAATCGTGATTGTGCGCAACGAGCGCGGGGACGAGCGGCGTTTTCCGCTCTCCGCGGTCGAGAAAGCGCGGCTGGCTTTTCATTGGAAAAGGTAGGGGTTGAGACATGGCGGCTTCTGTAGAAATTCTGACGGCGATCCGCGAGTTGACGAACTCGAAGCAGATCGATCGCGCCGAATTGCACGGGCTTCTCGAGGACGGCATCAATGCCGCACTCGCCAAGAAGCACGGGCCTACGGTACAGGCTGAAGTCGATATCGACGAGAACAAGGGCGCGATTCGAATCGTTCTCCTCAAGACTGTCGTCGAAGAAGTCACCGACTCGGCGAGCCAGATCTCTCTCGAGGAAGCGCGTTTCGAGGACCCTGACTTCCAGATCGGCGACCAGATGGAAATCCCGGTCGACTTCGCCGAGTTTGGTCGCACCGCCGTCCAGGCTGCCAAGCAGCGCATCATCCAGCGGGTTCGCGAAGGCGAGCGCTCCAAGATCCGCGACGAATTCTCCAGCAGGGTCGGCGATCTTCTCTCCGGTGAAGTCCAGCAGATCGAGCGCGGCAAGCTCGTCATCATGCTGAACAAGTTCCGCGAGGCCGAGGCGATCATTCCGTACCGCGAGCAGAACCATCGCGAGCACTTCCATCAGGGCGATCCGATTCGCGCCGTTCTCAAGCGCGTCGAGGAGACACCCAAGGGACCACGGCTCGTCCTCAGCAGGGCAGACGCGCTCTTCGTGAAGGCGCTGTTCAAGCTCGAGGTGCCGGAAATCCAGCAGAATCTCGTCGAGATCCGCGCCAGCGCCCGCGAAGTGGGAAGCCGGACGAAGATCGCGGTCTTTTCGCGCGACGATTCGGTGGATCCGGTGGGCGCTTGCGTCGGGCTCAAGGGCTCGCGCGTCCAGGCCGTCGTCAACGAGCTCGGTGGTGAGCGTATCGACATCGTCCCATGGTCAGCGGATCCGGAGCGGTTCGCTAAGCTGGCGCTCGCGCCGGCGCGTGTCGCGCGCGTATTCAGCGATCCGGGTACCAAGACGATTCAGGCGATCGTGGACGAGGACCAGCTGTCCCTCGCCATTGGCCGCAACGGACAGAACGTGCGTCTGGCTTCGGAGCTCACCGAATGGAAGATCGAGCTGTACTCGAGCCGCGAGTGGATGGAGCGCGGTAGCGATCAGCCGATATTCGCTCCGCTGCCGACCGACGAGCCAGTGTCTGGCGTGAACCCGCGCCTGGCCGACATCGACGGAATGCAGCCGGCGACGGTCGCCGTTCTCGAGGAGGCCGGCTACCGGACTCTGGACGACATCATCGATCTGGAGCGCGAGGATTTCCTGCGGCTTCCGGGGATCGCGCCTGAAGAAGCGGATCGCCTGATGGCCATCATCAACGAGCTCACAACCGACGAAGCGACCGAGTCCCCCGAGGAGGCGGTCGCAACTACGGAGGCCGACGTCGAGGCGAGCGCTGAGATGGAATCCGAAGGTGGCAGTCCAGCCGGCGACGACGTCGCGGGCGGGGAAGGGGGAAAGAAGGAGTAGTCGACGTGGACGCCGTTCAGCAGCGCAAGCTTCTCGGCCTGATTGGCCTGGGGGTTCGCGGACGCGGGGCGATCGTCGGAGTTCAGCAGGTTAGAGAAGCGGCACGGCGCGGCAAATTGCATCTCGCTATTGCGGCGCCCGACGCTTCACGCAACAGTTTGGAGAAAGTGCTTCCGCTGCTCCACGCGCGGGGAATCACCGTGATCGCCGGCCCGCCGGCGATCGAGTTGGGTTCGGCCGCCGGGCGTGAGACGGCTACCGTGATTGGGATCGTAGATAAAGGTCTCGCCAAGGGAATTCGGGCGCTCAGTCCGGAACCGATGCGGGACGTCCGTCAGGATGGGGAGGAGTTGGGTTGAGCAAGCTTCGAGTGCACGATCTGGCAGGGGAATTTGGGGTTTCCAGCGACGAGGTGATCAACCTCCTTCGCCAGATGGACGTCCCCGTTCGCAGCCATCTGAGCCCGCTGAGCGATGACCAGGTGGCCCGCATTCGCGCACGCTGGGAACGCGAGAAGCGCGCACGAGTTGCGGCGCCACCGGCGGCTACCCGCCGTCGTCGCGGCACGCCCGCGGCTGCTCCTGCCCCCGAGCCAACCGTCGAAGCTGCTTCGTCCGAGGCGACGAACGTTCGCCGTCGTCGCCGTGCCGCCGAGCCCGTTGTCGAAGCGCCGGCCGTCGAAGAGCAGGCGCCTGTCGCGAAGACACCAGCTCCCGCTCCGGCACCGACTCCGGCGGCACCCGCGCCTGTCGTCGCCGCCGCCCCAACCGAGGCGCCCCCGCCACCGGTCGAACGTCCACGCACGCAGCCGCCGGCGCCCGCGCGGCCGGCTCCGTCTGCGCAGCCCACCACCTCAAGTCACGGCGGCGAGCGCACCGATTCGCGTGAGCGGCAGCGTCCTCAACCCGTCGTCCCCGGCGCCCCGCGCCCGCGGCCCATCGCCACTGGCGCGCCGTATACTCCGCCACGTCCCGTCGCATCTGCGGCTCCAGGCGCGGGAACCGCTCCTCCGCGGCGCGAAGAGCGTAGCGGCGGTGGTGGCGGTCGTGGTGAGGATCGCGGTGCCCGACGCGGCAAAAAGGGCAAGCGCGGCGTCGATCAGGAAGCAGTACAGGCCAACATTGGTAAGACGATGGCCACCATGCGCGGACCGATCCGCCGTGGCGCCGCTCGTCGTGCCGAAGACGGTTCCTACCGCGAGGAGCTCGCGGCGCAGCGCCAGGCCGAGGTCGAACGCGAAAAGAAGACGGTTCGCGTCAACGAGTTCATTACCGTCAGCGAGCTCGCCCAGATTCTGAAAACGCCGGCCGTCCAGATCGTCGGCTTCGCGTTCAAGAACCTCGGTTTGATGGTCACCATCAATCAGCGTCTGGATTTCGACCAGATCGAGTTGATTGCCGGCGAGTTCGGCTTCCAGGCGGTAAAGGAACAGGAGTACGCCGCCGATCTCAATACGGCGACGCCGCTCGAGGACACGGCGGAACAGCTAGAGTCCCGTCCGCCCGTCGTTACGATCATGGGCCACGTCGATCACGGCAAGACGTCGCTGCTCGACTACATTCGGAAATCCAACGTCGTCGCTGGTGAGTCGGGTGGCATCACCCAGCACATCGGCGCGTACAATGTTTCGCTTCCGGGCGGCAAGCACATCACTTTCCTGGACACGCCTGGCCACGAAGCGTTCACCGCCATGCGCGCCCGCGGCGCGCAGGTGACCGACATCGTCGTGCTCGTCGTTGCGGCTGACGATCAGGTGATGCCCCAGACCATCGAGGCGATCTCCCACGCCAAGAATGCGGGCGTCCCCATAATCGTCGCGATCAATAAAATTGACGTTCCAGGTGCCAATCCGATGAAGGTGAAGCAGGACCTTCTGCAGCACGGCGTCGTTCTCGAAGAGTTCGGCGGGACCGTTCTGTCGAGCGAGGTTTCGGCCAAGAAGGGAACGAACATCGATGCCCTGCTCGACCAGATTCTGCTGCAGGCGGAAATTCTCGACCTGAAGGCAAATCCGAATCGCAGTGCGACCGGAGCAGTCGTCGAGGCCCAGCTCGATCCGGGCAAGGGCCCCGTCGCCACCATCCTCGTCAACAACGGAACACTGCACGTCGGCGACGACTTCATTTGCGGCATGTACTCCGGTCGCGTGCGAGCGCTGCTGGACGAGCGTGGCCGCAGCATCAAGGAAGCGGGGCCGGCGATTCCGGCTCAGGTGCTGGGAATCGGCGGCGTCCCCATGGCCGGCGATCAGTTCGTCGTCGTCGAGGATGCAATCGAGTCACGCGAGATCGCCCAGCGCCGTCAGCGCCTCGATCGAGAGGCCAAGAGCCGCCGCACTGCCAAGGGAGTCGTTTCACTCGAGGACTTCATGTCCCAGACCGCCCCGGGGCAGAAGCGCACTCTCCGCATCGTCATCAAGGCGGACCAGGGTGGTCCGGCGGAAGCGCTCGCCGATGCACTTGGCCAGCTGTCGCATGAAGAAGTCTCGGTCGATGTCATTCACCGCGGTGTCGGCGCCATCACGGAGAGCGACATCCTGCTCGCCCGCGCGTCGGGCGCGATCATCGTCGGCTTCCACGTGCGTCCGGACAACAACGCCCGCTCCGCCGCCGAGCGCGAAGGCGTCGAGATCAAGCTCTACAAGATCATCTACGAAGCCGTCGAAGACGTTCGCGCGGCGCTCGAAGGCATGCTGCGTCCGGAAGAGAAGGAAGTCGTGCTGGGCGAGGCCGAAGTCCGCGACCTGTTCAAGGTCCCGCGGATGGGCGTCATCGCCGGTTGCTCGGTGCGCAGTGGCGTGATCAACCGTCAGGGCCGCGTCCGCGTGATCCGCGACGGCGTGGAGATCTACGATGGAGCAATCGCCTCGCTGCGTCGCTTCAAGGACGACGTCAAGGAAGTGCGCGAAGGATTCGAGTGCGGTATCGGCGTCGAGAACTTCAATGACATCAAGGTGGGCGATGTGCTGGAGTGCTATCGCAAGGAGCAGGTAGCGCGCACGCTGACGTCAGCGGCTGGCGCATCTGCGTAACACACGTCGAGCGGACCGCGTCGCCGAAGCGGTCCGTGTCGAGGTAGCGACATTCCTCACTGAATCGGCCAAGGATCCCCGCATCGTGGGCTTCGTGACGGTGACCGGTGCCGAGGTTACTCCCGACCTGCGCCACGCGAAGGTTTACGTGAGCGTGCTCGGCAGCGAGACGGAAAAGCAGGCGACGTTCGACGGGCTCGACAGCGTGGCGTCTCATCTTCGCTCGCGTGTGGCGAGAGTGCTGCGCCTCCGGGTCGCGCCGGAAATTCAGTTCAAGGAAGACGACACCATCGCCCGCGCCGCCCGCATCGAATCACTCCTTGCCGATGTCAAACGGCAGGATGCCGCGGCATCCAGTGGTCGCGACGACGACTGATCCGGCGGCAGATCCCTCGCTACCCATCGAGGGAATGCTACTCGTTGACAAACCCGCCGGAATTACGTCGCATGACGTCGTCCAGCGCGTGCGACGGATCTATGGCGAGCGGAGCATCGGCCACCTCGGAACACTGGATCCGTTCGCGACCGGTTTGCTGGTCCTCTTGCTCGGACGTGCGACCCGACTGGCGACGTTCATCGACACCGAGCCGAAGGTGTACGACGCGGCCATAGTATTCGGCGAAGAGACGGACACCGACGACTCCACCGGAACCGTGATCCGATCCGCGCCTCCGCCGAGCGAAGCCGCCATTCGCTCGGCGCTGCCCGCCGTTACCGGAAAAATCCCCCAGGTCCCTCCTGCGTACTCGGCCAAAAGCGTCGACGGCACACGTGCCTACGACGCGGCTCGTCGCGGCGAGCCGTTGGAGCTCCGCCCGGTGGACGTAGAGGTTTACGCCTGGAACGAAATCTCGTTCTCGAAAAACACGCTGACCGCGACCATTCGCTGCAGCGGCGGAACCTACATTCGTGCGCTGGCTCGAGATCTGGGTCGATTGACCTCCTCCGCGGCGCATCTCGGGGCGCTTCGCCGTACGCGGGTTGGCCGATTCGACGTGCGCGACGCTCCGACGCTCGACAGCCTCACCGCCGACCCATCCCGTATCAGGCCGCTGCGCGTCGTCACCGATGCCTAGAGATCTCTTCCTCACCGACGAATCGGGACTGCCTCCGCACGTGAGCGGAACCGTGATAACGGTCGGGACTTTCGATGGAGTGCATCGCGGGCACCAGGATGTCGTAGGGCGACTGGTAGAGCGCGCGCGAAAGCTCAAGGTTCCCAGCGTCCTCGTCACCTTCGAGCCACACCCCCTCGAGGTCGTCAATCCAGCCGCGGCGCCATTGCTGCTCACCACCCACGATGAAAAGCAGGAAGTACTCGCCGAAACGGGAATCGACTACCTGGCGGTGGTGCCATTCACGCCACGCCTGGCGGCGTACTCAGCCGAGAATTTCGTCGAGCTCATTCTGCGCCGCTGCTTTCGCCTGCGGGAGCTCCTGATCGGGTACGACCATGGTTTCGGAAAGCAGCGGGCGGGAAATGTCGAAGTCCTCAAGACTCTCGGCGAACGCGACGGCTTTCGAGTCGAAGTCGTGGCGCCCGTTTCCACCGCCGATGGCCATTCGGTTTCTTCCACCTCCATTCGACGGGCAGTCGCGGGCGGCGATCTCGATCGCGCCCGCGAATCGCTGGGCCGGCCGTATTCGGTCAGCGGTCGGGTGACGGAAGGTGTCAAGCGCGGCCGCGCCATCGGTTTTCCCACCCTCAATCTCGGTGCGCCGCCCGAGCGGAAGCTTCTGCCGCCCGAAGGTGTATATGCGGTTCGGGTCCAGACGCCACGCGGTCCGGTGGGTGGGATGATGAATCTGGGCCCGCGTCCGACATTTGGAGATTCAACGACGACCCTCGAGGCGCATCTCTTCGACACCAGCGGCGATTTCTACGGAGCCAACGTTCGGCTCGACTTTGTCGCGCGGATCCGCGAGACGCGCAAGTTTGCCTCGGCGGAACAGCTGTCGAAGCAGCTCGCTCACGACGAACGCGAGGCCAGAAACGCGTTGACTCTTTTTGCCACTCCCAATAACCTTAAAGGCTAGTCCCGAAGTACACCCTTTCCCCGTACAGAAGCATGAGTCTGAAGTGGCGGATTGCCATTATTCTCGGTCTTGTTGCCGCCTCGATCTGGGCGCTTTTCCCGCGTACCGTCATCGAGCGCGTCAAACGGAACGGTGAGTTTGTTTACGATACGGTCCGTCGCGTCCCGCTGAAGCGCGGACTCGACCTTCAGGGCGGGATGTATCTCGCGCTCGAGGTCGACGAGTCGAAGGGAGTGGTCGCTGACAAAGCCAAGGCGATCGACAACGCCCTCAAGGTGGTTCGCAACCGAATCGACGAGTTTGGCGTCTCCGAGCCGCTTGTACAGAAGGCCGGCAACGATCGCATCATCGTCGAGCTCCCCGGCATCGACGATCCGAGACGCGCCGAGGACGTCGTACAGAAGTCTGCCTTCCTGGAATTCCAGATAACCGACGAGACCCAGGCTCTCGAAAAAGCGCTGCCGCGCATCGACGCCGCTCTCAAGGACGCGAAGGTGACCGTCGCCGCTGCCACACCGGGCGCTGCCAAGGACACCACCAGCGCTGGCCTCCAGTCGCTGTTCAGCACCGATACCTCGAAGAAAGCCGACTCGACGAAAAAGGATACGACGGCTGTCGCCGGTTCGATTGGTGGACCAGGCGCCTTTTCCAAGCTGATCCAGCAGGGTGGAATGCCCGGCGAGTATTACGTCGCCCAGAAGGACGTTCCGCTGGTCACGCAATATTTGTCTCTCCCCCAAGTCACCGCCGCGCTGCCGCCCGGCAAGGTCATTCGCTGGAGCAGTGACACCGCCTCGCTCGGCGCTCAGGTTTATCGCCCCCTCTATGTTCTGGACGCCAAGCCGATCATCACGGGCGAGTATCTCACTGACGCCAAGCCGAACACCTCGCCGACCGAAGGCAACATCGTCGAGTTCACGATGAACAACGAGGGAGCTCGTCGTTTTCGCGTGGAGACGGGAAGACACGTCAAGGACTTCATGGCGATCGTGCTCGACCAGCGCGTGATGGGACGTCCCCCGGTGATTCAGAGCGCCATTGGCGCGCGCGGGCAGATTACCATGGGCGGCAAGGATCTTCAGGCAGCTCAGGATCTGGCGCTGGTGTTGAGAGCTGGATCTCTTCCCGTGCCGCTCAAGGTCGCGGACGTCAGACAAATCGGTGCCAGCCTCGGCGCGGACTCGATTCACAAGGGAATCACCGCTGGTGTCATCGCGGTCGCCCTCGTCATTCTGATCATGCTCGGCTACTACCGGTTTTCGGGAGCATTGGCCGTCGCAGCTCTCGGCTTGTATATCCTCTACACCCTGGCTGTTCTGGCCGGATTCAGTGCCGTGCTGACGCTGCCGGGACTCGCCGGATTCGTGCTCTCAATTGGTATAGCCGTCGACGCCAACGTCCTGATCTTCGAGCGAATACGTGAGGAGCTCGGTCACGGCAAAACCGTGAGAACGGCAATTGACGAGGGTTTCCGTCACGCCATGAGCGCGATCGTCGACTCCAACGTTTCGACGGCGCTCACCGCGGCCGTTCTGTACCAGTACGGCACCGGTCCTGTCCGCGGGTTCGCCGTCACGCTGCTGGCTGGTATCGCCGCGTCAATGGTGACCGCAATCTTCGTTGTTCGCACCTTCTACATGATCTGGCTCAACCGCTCGCGTGAAGCCCAGACAACACTGAGCATCTGATGCTTCGAATTCTCCACGATACCAACTACAACTTCATCCGCTGGTGGAAGGTGATGGCGGTTGTCACCATCGCCTTCATCCTGCTGGGAATTGGCTCCCTCGCCATCAAGCCACCCAACTACAGCATCGAGTTCACCGGCGGCACGCTGATGCAGCTCGAGTTCGCGCAACCGCCCGACGTCGGCGTAGTAAGATCCACACTCGATGAAGCCGGGATCCGCGGTGCCGAGATCCAGCAGTTCGGCACCAATAAGGAGTTCACGGTTCGCGTGCAGAATGCCGCCGCGGTGGCGTCTCAGTCGAAGGGTGCCGAGAACATCGCTGTCGCGATCGAGAGCGTGCTGAAAAAGAAATTCGGCGACAACAACGTGACGGTCAAACGTACGGAGGCCGTCAGCGCGCGCGTCGGCGACGAGTTCAAGCGTGGCGCCGTCATCGCGATCATGCTGTCATTCCTCATCACGCTCGTCTACCTCTCCATTCGCTTCGAGTGGCGCTTCGCCGCCGCGGCCGTCATCGCGACGAGCCACGACGTCTTTACGACGATCGCGTTCCTCAAGCTCATGCACCTGGAGATATCGCTCACCGTCGTGGCCGGCCTTCTCACCGTGCTCGGTTACTCCTTGAACGATACGATCATCATCTTCGACCGTGTGCGCGAGAACCTCCGGAAGGGAAGGAAGGAGACGCTCTACGAGACGCTGAATCGCTCGATCAACGAGACGCTCCCGCGCTCAGTGCTCACCCATGCCACGACCTTTGCCGCCACCCTGGCACTGCTGTTGTTCGCGGGTGAAGTGATCAGGCCGTTCGCCTGGGTAATGGCATTCGGTGTCGTCACTGGTACGTTCAGCTCCATTTACGTCGCTGCGCCGGTACTCCTCTGGATCGAACGCAAATGGCCTCGCAAGACGGGCGTCCGTCAACCTTCATCGACAGCCACGCCCACCTCGCGGACGACGCGTTCGCCGGTGACCGCGACGCGGTAATTGCGCGCGCCCGCGAAGCGGGCGCGATCGCGATAGTGTGCATCGGGGAGTCTCTGGCGACGGCTGCCGTCGCCGCCGACCTCGCCGCGGACAATCTCGGGTTCGTATTCGCCACCGCGGGAATACATCCGCACGACGCCGCCGGGTTCGATGCCGCTCGCGATCTACCGCGGCTGCGGCAATTGATGAGAGACGCGGTGGCGGTGGGGGAGTGTGGCCTCGACTATCACTACGACAACTCCCCGCGGGAAACCCAGCGCGCCGTTTTTTCCGCGCAGATCGGAATCGCGGCGGAAACCGGCAAGCCGCTGATCGTCCACACCCGTGACGCCGAGGACGACACCAGGTCGATGATCCGCCAGGCTCGCACCGCCGGCGTCACCGGCGTACTGCACTGCTATACCGGCTCGCATGCGCTGGCCGAGCTGGCCATCGATGCCGGCTGGTACGTTTCGTTCAGCGGCATCATCACCTTCAAGAAATGGACGGACGACGACCTTCTTCGGCTGGTGCCGGAGAACAGGCTGCTCGTCGAATCCGACTCTCCCTACCTCGCACCAGTGCCATTCCGTGGCAAGCGCAACGAGCCGGCGTGGGTGGCACACACCGTCTCCAGGCTTGCTCTTGTCCGAGGCGTCGATCCGGAACACCTCGGCACCGTTACAGCGTTCAATGCGGAGCGGCTGTTTGGTCTGGCTTTGGACGCTGCTTAGTGTGTAACATTCGCGGTCTCCACGCTCATGTGAATCGCAGCGCACCCGAATGGAGCATTGAATGCCATTGAAGACAATCAATACCGACAAAGCGCCGTCAGCGATTGGACCATATTCGCAGGGAATCATCACCAACGGCTTCATTTTCACCGCGGGCCAGATTCCACTCGATCCGAAGGCTGGCAAGATCGTCGAAGGCGGGATCGTCGAGCAGACCGATCGCGTCATGGAGAATCTTCAGGAAGTGCTACGCGCGGCCGGCGCCACCTGGAGCGATGTGGTCAAGACAACGGTCTACTTGAACGACCTCGCCAATTTTCCGACGGTGAACGAGGTCTACGGCAAATGGCTGGGTGACGCGCGTCCGGCGCGCTCTACTGTGCAGGTGACGGCTCTCCCGCGCGGGGCGTTGGTGGAGATCGACGCCATTGCCGTCGTTTCCAAATAGGGAAGCGGGCGCAGGGTGAAAACGAGCAAGACGCGCGAAGAGCTCTTCAGGCTCACGGCGTTCGCGCGTTGCGCCGGTTGAGCGTCGAAAATGGGTCCGGGTGACCTATCCCGCGCGCTGGCCGCGCTCCCCATAAAATCTGATCCGCGTCTGCTGGTTGGCAGAGAGACCTTCGACGACGCCGGGGTTTTTCGCATCTCCGACGATCTCGCTCTCGTGCAGACGGTGGATTTCTTCGCGCCCATCGTCGACGATCCGTTCGATTTCGGCCAGATAGCCGCCGCGAATGCGCTGTCCGACGTCTACGCCATGGGCGGACAGCCGCTGACGGCGCTGAACATCGTCGCCTTCCCGACAAAGGATCTGCCCCTCGAGGTTCTCACGGGAATCCTTGCCGGCGGACAGGAGAAAGTGCACGAAGCCGGCGCGCTCATCGTCGGCGGTCACACCGTGATCGATACCGAGCTCAAATACGGATTGTCGGTCACCGGTCGCGCGCATCCCGATCATCTGTTGACCAACGCCGGCGCCAAAGTGGGCGACAGGCTGGTCCTCACCAAACCGATCGGCAACGGAATACTCGCCACCGCAGGGAAGCG
>Ga0070693_100001286_pt1 | contig 11337 bp, 10 predicted proteins | sample KBSK1103metaG_FD_65472 | JGI IMG/M metagenome (GOLD analysis project Ga0070693, IMG submission 65472) | Corn, switchgrass and miscanthus rhizosphere microbial communities from Kellogg Biological Station, Michigan, USA - KBS K1-10-3 metaG | ecosystem: Host-associated > Plants > Roots >...
GCCGCACCCTGCGCCGCCGCGCCAGCCGGTGGCTGGCCGGCAGGACGAGGTGCAGCGGGTCTTCGAGCAGCTCGAAGCGACGCAGCCCGGCGCCGAGCCGCTCGCCGACGCCGGGGAACTCGAAGAGCAGGGCGAGGTCGAACTCGCCGGCCCGCAGGCGCGGCGCGATCCGATCCGGCTCGTCCTCCGCCAGGGTCAGCTCGACGCCCGGGTGCGAGGCGCGCAGCCCGGCGATCGCCCGCGGCAGCAGGGTGCCACCGGCGGTGGGGAAGGAGGCGACTCGCAGCCGCCCCCCGCGCCCGCCCGCGATCGCCTCGACCTCGGTCTCGGCCGCCTCGATGCGGGCGAGGATGCCGTCGGCGTGGTGGGCCAGCGCGGCTCCCGCCGGCGTGGGCAGGACGCCGCCGCGGTCGCGCTCGATCAGCTTCGCCCCGACCTCGCCCTCAAGCGTCGCGATTGCCTGCGAGACGGCCGACTGCGAGTAGGAGAGGGCGTCGGCGGCCGCGGAGAAGGAGCCGCGGGCCACGACCTCGCGCAGGACTTTGAGCCGAGTCGCGTTTAGCATAAGCAAAGCTTATTCAAACGATAGGAACTAACAGTTGCACTGATGCAAGGAGCGTGTGAGCATCGAGTCGAACCTCTCTCCACGACCGATCGCCCACAAGGAGGAACCCAGATGTCGACCCGCATCATCGTTTCCTACGACGACACCGACAACGACCGCGACGCGCTGGCGCTCGGCCGCCTGCTCGCCTTCGGCGGCGCCGAGCTCTCGCTCGCCTACGTACGCCACTCGCAGGGCGGTGCGCTCGAGCAGAAGGAGGCCGAGGACCTGCTGGCCCACGGCGCCGAATCGGTCGGCGCTCCGGACATGCCGCGGCACGTCGTCGTCAACCCCGGCACCAGCGTCGGCCTCGCCGAGCTGGCCGAGCGCGAGAGCGCCGACGTGATCGTCTTCGGCTCCGAGTACCGGACCGCCCCCGGCACGGTCAAGCCCGGGATCTCGGCCCACAAACTGCTGCTCGGCGGCCCGGCGGCGATCGCGGTCGCGCCCTCGGGGCTGCATACCCGCCCCTCGGTCAGCGTCAGCACGATCGGCGTCATCGACGAAGGCGACGAGGCGGCTCGCCGGACCGCGGCCAGCCTCGCCGATACGCTCGGTGCTTCGGTCGTCGAGCGCGGCGGTGGCCCGGTCGACCTGCTCGTCGTCGGCTCGCGGCCCGAGTCCCCGCTCGGCAAGGTGACGCTCAGCGCCGCCAGCGACTACGTGATCGAGACGGCGACCTACCCCGTCCTCGTCGTGCCCCGCGGCGGCCCGATCGAGTTCGCCAAGGCCGACGCCGGCGAGCCGGTCGGTCCAGCCGACCCGGAGCCCGCCGTAACCGCCTAGGGCGCGCGCTTCACGACCAGGATCACGGCCGCGATCGAGGGATCGCGGCCATCGATCCGGTCGGCCGCCTCGACCCAGGCGAGCGGCCGGGCGTCGCGGCCGGCGACCATCTCGGCGACCGCCGTCTCGGGCGTGTCGGCCTCGACCACGAAGGCGTCAGGGGCCCTGGGCGGTGGCGCGCTCCGCAGCTCTCGCGCGGTGACGTCCTCGGCCGAGCGCTGAGCGTTCGACCAGCCCTGGCCAAAGGCGAGGTCGGGGTTGTCGAGATGGCTCCCCTCGAGGATCGTCAGCGAGGTCTCGCGCGGGTCCCACTCGCTTTCGGCCAGCTCGAAGGCTCTGCGCGCCAGCCACGGGTCAAGCACCTTCTCCCGCAGCTCCTCGCGGTTCAGGTTGAAGAGCCGCGCGTGGTTCATCGGCGAGCTGAGCTGGACGTGGAAGGGCACCCCCGAAACATATGCTGCGCGCGATGCCGAGCCCCCTGCCCGCCGCGGTGATCTTCGACAACGACGGCCTGCTGCTCGACACCGAGTCGGTCTGGACCCGGGCCGAGCAGGACCTCTTCGAGCGGCGCGGGCTCGAGTTCACGCCGACCCACAAGCGCGAGCTGGTCGGTACCTCGGCCGCGATCGCCGGTGGCGTCCTCGAACGGCGCCTCGGCGAGCCGGGGCGCGCCGCCAAGCTGATCGAGGAGCTCAACGAGCTGGTCGTCGCCGAGCTCGAGCACGGCGTCGAGGCGATGGTCGGCGCCCGCGACCTGCTGCGCTCGCTGGGAGAGCGCGGCACCCCGCTCGGGCTCGTCTCGAACTCGCCCCTCGCCTTCGTCCGGCGCTCGCTGGAGATCGTCGGTTTCCACGACCGCTTCGACGTCGTCCTCAGCGCCCACGAAGTGGCGGCGCCGAAGCCGGCCCCGGATCCCTACCTGGAGGCTTGTCGGCGCCTTGGGGTCGAGCCGAGCCCCGCAGTCGTGGCCCTGGAGGACTCGCCGACCGGCGTCGCGGCGGCTCGGGCGGCAGGTCTGACCGTGATCGGGGTGCCCTCGCTGGAGGGGATCGAGCTGGAGGAAGCGCATGAGATCGCCGAGTCGCTGCTCGATGCGGTTGTGGCGCGGCGACTGGCGTTGTAAATGGGGCGGGGGGAGGGCGCCTCCCGTTCTGACAAGTGCCGGTCCAGTTGGACCGGCACTTTGAGTATCCGCCAGCCCGGGAGGCGCCCTCCCCCCGCCCCCAGAAGCGCCCGTCTCAGCCCTGCAGGATCCGGCGCCGGCGGAGGACTCGCTCGCAGAGAGATAGGAGGTCAGCCAGGCCGGCGGATTCGGTGGGGTCCAGGTCTCCGCTCAACGCAGACGTTGCCAGTTCGACTGCCCCGTCGCGGCGGGACTTGATCGCGGCCATGTCGGCTTCGTGGTCCGGGTCGTCCAGGGCGTCGGGAAGCTCGACGAGCAGTGCTTCGATGCCGACTCGGAGCTGTAGTGCGGCCTCGCGGGTGCGGCCGGCGTCGAGGTCGGCGCGGGCGCGGAGGAGGAGGGTCTCGCAGGCGTCCAGCGTCTCGCGGCCGCCGAGGACGGCGGCGACGCGTTCCTGGGGGCGAAGCTCGTCGTCGCGGCGGCGGCGAGGCGAGGCGCCAGCGTGGATGTCCACCTCACGGGCCGCCGAGGACTCGCCCACCGCCACCTGCTGGCCGCTGCCGTAGCCGAGGCGCGCGGCGACCGCTCGCTCCGAGGTCAGCGCCTGAGGATGGGGCTCGGCGCTGGCCACCGCGTGGGCGTGCAGGGCCTGGTTGAGCGCCGTAACGGCCTCGGCGACGAGGTCGTCGATCGCCTTCTCCTCGGTCGTCGCGCCTTCCAGCCAGCGCCCGGCGGCCTCCTCCCCGTCGAAGGCCGCGAAGGCGCGAACCAGGGTCGCTCGGCTCAGCGGGAGCGGCGGGGGCTCGGCATCCGGGGTCGCGGCGCGGGGCCTGCGCCGCTTTCGCCGCGGCGGAGGCGGCGCCCCGTGCGTTTCGACGACGAGGACGCGCTCGCGCTCGTCGTCGCGCAGCACGTAGCGGCCGTCGGCGATCGCGAGGGTCCCGGGGAGGTCGAGCTGGACGAATGGGAAGAGACGGGTCAGGGGCCCGATTCTGCTGGAAATCTCAGTCGCCCGAGTGGGGCTGTTCGCCGTCGCCGCCCTGCCCGTCGGGCAGGGCGTAAGGTGAGGGCGCGGTCGGCACCGTCGGGTTTTCGATTTCGTCGAGCCGCTTGGTCAGCCGGTCCCACTTCTCGGGCGAGAGCTGGCCGAGGCTGGGCGCCAGGGCGCTGGCGCCGCCGATGCCGCCGAGGAAGGAGGCCATCTCGCGGCCCCATTGGGTTTCCTCGCCCTCGTCGTATTCGCCGTGGCTGAGCGGCACGCCGTCGGCGTCGGCGAAGCCGATCTCGATCGAGCCGCCGGGGAGGAAGGTCGCGATCTGCTCGCCGGCGGAGACGCTCTCGCCCGGGCGCACCGTCGCCGCCACGCCCTCGTAGACGAAGATCACCTGACCGGCGCGCTCGCCGCTCAGCAGCTCGTAGAGGACGCCGCCGCCTTCTGGCCAGCCCGGAGCCCCGACGGCGAGGATCTTGGCGTCGCCGACGGCGACTATCGGCCCGGTGCCGGTGAAGTCGACCCCCTGGTCGATGCGCCCTTCGGTCGCGGAGAGGAAGGGGCTGACGTATTCGATTTCGAAGCCGGGCCGGTAGCCGACGTGCACGTGGTCGTAGTGGTCGGCCATCGCGAAGCTGGTTTCGCCGGGAAGGTCCTCGAGCGAGATCACCTGATGCGGGTGCATCGTTCCCTGCAGGCGCAGCACGGTCTTGACCAGGGCGTCCGCCAGCGTGCCCGGGCCCTGGTGGCCGGTGACCGGGACGCCGTCGATCGTGGCGATGTCGACCGCGTCGCCGGTGCTGTGCTCGGAGACGTTGCCCGAGGTGGTCAACGTGCCGTGGCCGCACTCCAGCGAGGTGATCGTCAGTTCGAAGCCCTTCGAGGTCAGGTACTCGAGCATCGCCAGGACCCGGCGGTCGATCCTCCCCGAGGCGACGTCCTGGCGGCCGCATTCGTAGATCGAGAGAGCTTCGTCGTGCAGCACGCGCTGCTGCAGGGCTTCCTTGGGCAGGAGCAGGACGCCGCCGATGCCAAGGCCGGCTGAGAGGGCGTTCTTGCCGTTGGCGCGGTAGATGGCGGTTGCTTCCAGCAGCTTCCAGCCGTCGAGGATCGCCTTCGGATCGATCGCCGCGGCGCCGGAGCCGGCGGGGAGGATCGCGAAGTTGAGGTGCGGGTCCAGGCCGCCGGCGCCGCTGCCGACGCGCCCGATCACGGCGCCTCCCACGACCCTCGACCCGACCTTCAGGGTTGGGGTCGAGTCGGCGCCGGACTCATCGTCGCCGTTCCCCGACCGATCTTCCTGGGCCCGGTCGGGCAGGGCGTAGAGGCGCGGGCGCAGGTTCTCGCTGTCGACGACCGGCTGCGGTTCGGTGCCGGCGCTGAGCACTCCGCCGCCGTCGCGGACGATCTCGCCGAGCTCGGCGTAGACGTAGCGGTTGCGGTAGGCGTCTTCGAGGACGATGTAGTTGCCCAACTTCGGTGAGCTCCCCATCGCCTTGATCACACCGTCGTTGACCGCGACGACGGGCGCGCCCTGGTGGGAGAAGATGTTGATCCCGCGCTGAGTGGGGGAGGAGGAGATGATCTCTTCGGAGGCGGCGCCGTCTCCGTCTTCGCCTTCGCCTGAGCGCTTCAGCGCCTCGCGGGCCGAGAGGTCGTCGGCGTAGCTGGCGTCGGCGGCGACCGGGAAGTGCGCGCCCTGGGTCAGGCCGGTCAGCGACCCGACCAGGTCGGGCGGCAGCTTGCCGTAGGCGCGCGCCGTGGCGAGGATCTCCTGCACGTACCAGTCGGCATGGTTGTAGGTGTAGATCGCGTTGTAGAGATCGCCGCTGCCGCCGCTGATCTTCAGCAGGTGGGCGGCGGCGCAGATCGCGTCGACCGGGTTGTAGGGGTCCTTGCGCCCGTCGCCGTTGGCGTCGAGCCCGTAGGCCTCCCAGCTGGAGGGCAGGAACTGCATCCAGCCGATCGCGCCCGCGGTGGAGGGCCCCATGTTGGTGCCGAAGCCAGTCTCGATCTTGTTGATCGAGGCGAGGATCTCCCAGGGGATGCCGTACTCGGTCCCGCACGACTCGTAGATGGGCAGCAGGAAGGGCGGGATCTCGAAGGAGTCGATGACGAAGTTCGGGACGCCTATCGGAGCCGGTCCGAAGGGTGCGATCGTCACCGTCGGGTTGGCTTCGGTCGGGGCGCCGCCGGTGCCGTATTGCAGGCCGCCGCTGGAGCCGCCTTCGGGGAGCTGGACGCCCGCCGTCGCGGGGGGCGCGGCAACGCCGCCGGAGTGGCCGCCGCCGCCCGTCTGGGCGCCGATCGCTTCGTTGCGGTGGGCGGATTCGCCGCCGCCGATCGGGGCGCCCTGCTGGAAGTCGGCTTCCCCTGACGGGGCCGGCGTCGGCGCTTCGGCTTCTTCGCCGCTGACCGGGGCGGCGGGTTCCTCGCCGGGGTCGGCGGGCGAGGCGCAGTCGGGGTCTTCGGCGTCGATCGCGCCATCGTCATCGTCGTCGAGGCCGTTGGAGCAGGCCGGGGCTTCGGCGACCGACGGCACCGTGCTGAGCCCGCTGGCCTCGGTCGGCTGGGCCGAGGAGAGCTGCTCGGCGCCGGCGAAGCCGACCCCGAGCGCCGTGGCGATCCCGAAGCAGGCCAGGGCGATTGTCAGTGCAAGCTTGTGTCTCATCGGACTGCTTCGTCGTCCCCGCGATACCCGTTTAGCGGCCCGTGTGCCCACTCCCCGCGCCACACGCCAGCCCAAGCTACTTGCTGGCCGAGGGGTTGGCAACGACCCCCGCCCGCCCCCAACAAGCCCTTAATCAACGTCGATCGCATGCCTGAGCGAGCCAGGATTTCAACTGAGCCGGATGCGCTCGTTAAGCTGCTGTCAATGGAGGAGTACGACCCGGACGGGCTGCGGGCGCGCAGCGAGCAGGCGATCGGCGAGTTCGCCCAGGCGCTGCTCGACAGCAACGTGCTCGAGAACGCCGTCGCTGCGGCCTTCGGAGCCCGCGAGAAGGCGCTCGAGGCCCAGCACGCGGCGATGAGCGCGCTCAACCTCCCCTCCGCGGGCGACGTCGAGCGCCTCGAGCGCCGCGTGCGCTCCCTCTCCCAGCGCTTGGAAGAGGTCGAGGACCAGCTCGACCGGGTTGCCCGCGACGTCAGCGAAATCCGCCGTCAGATCGCGGCGGAAAAGCGCGCTGGCGAAAAAGACTAACTCTCTAGTTTAGGTTGAGAGTGCGGCGGCGGCCGCCCGTCCAGCGCGTTTCTCGCGGGTCTCCAGCTCCTCCTTTTCGAGGGTCCGGCCGCCGGCGTCGAGCTCGGCCACGATCAACACCGCCGCGAGGCTGAGGCCGAGGCCCCGCGCGCGGCTGAGCAGCGGCGCTGTCTGCATGTCGGCGACGAGGACGCCGGCCGGCAGCGTCTCCGCTCCCGGATGCAGGTCGTAGCTCGCAACCGTGCCGGCCCGCCCCTCGCTGCCGATCGCCTCGGCGAGCCGGCCGGTCAGGTCCGGGTCAGGTCTCGCGGCAGCGCCGGCGGCGAGGCCGTGGGCGGCGGCGCTGCCCCCTTCGGCAAGCGCCTCGCTCACCACGAGGAGCTCGCCCAGCCGCGCCTCGGCGCCACCGGCGCAGCTGCCGACTCGGATCGCCCGCCGCACGCCGAGCTCGGCGAGGTCGCCGAGCACGAGCGCGGCGCTCGGCCCGCCGATACCGGTCGCCTGTACCGTCAGCGGGTCCGCGGCCGGCGTCTGGCCCGAGTAGCCCCAGAGCCCGCGGGCGTGGTTGCTCATCTTCGGCTGTTCGAGCAGCTCCTGGGCGAGGAGCAGGGCGCGACCGGGATCGCCGACCAGGATCGCGTCGGCGGCGAGCGGGGCGGTCGGGCGGAGGCGCAGGGGCACGGCCTGACCCTAATCGGCAGAGCCGCCCCGCCTCTCGCTAGCCTCGAAGCTCGTGCCGACCGACGAGCGCATCTCCCTTGCCGAGGCGTCGCGACGCTCGGGGGTCTCGGCGAGCACGCTGAAGCGCTGGGCTGAGGAGAGGGTGGTTCCCGTGCGTCGCGGCCGCTGGACGGCCGCCGCCGCCGCTCAGGCCCGGGTCGTGGCCCGGATGCGGGCGCGCGGCCACTCGCTCGAGGACCTGAAGCGGGCGGGGCGCGAGGGGCGCCTCGCCTTCGGCTTCGCCGAGGATCTCTTCCCGGCGCCCGCGGAACAGGAGACGGTTGAGCAGGTCGCGCGCGACACCGGTCTCGAGCCCGAGCTGATCGAGCGCATCCTCGTCATCCTCGGCACGCCGCTCGAGCGCGAGCGGCTGCTCAGCCCCCACGACGCGCGGGCGATGCGTCACTGCGCCCGGGTCCTCGCCGCCGGCTTCCCGCTGGTCGCCTTCCTGCAGCTGGTGAGGGTGTACGCCCAGTCGCTGCGCCGGATCGCCGACGCCGAGGTCCGGCTCTTCCATCATTTCGTGCACGAACCGCTGATCCGCGACGCCGTGCCCGAGCTCGAGATGGCGGAGGAGATGGGGGAGCTGGCCAGCGACCTGCTGCCCCTGGCCTCGCCCCTGATCGACTACCTGCACAATCGCTACCTGCGCTTCTTCCTCGAACAGGACGTGATCGGACACATGGAGACGGATTTCGACGTCTCTCCCGATCTGAGCCAGGTGCCGGTGACGCTCTGCTTCATCGACCTCACCGGGTTCACTCGCTACACGGAGGAGGAGGGCGACCTCGAGGCGCTCGACGTAGTCGAGACCTTCGTCGAGACGGTGGAGGCGACCTTGCCGCCCGAGGCCACGCTCGTGAAGACGATCGGCGACGAGGTGATGGTCGTCTCGCCCGACGCAATCTCGCTCACCGAGTGGGCGGTCGGGCTGCTCGACCGCTTTCCCGCTCGCCCGCAGCCGCGGGTCGGCATCCACTTCGCCCGCGCCGTCTATCGCGACGGCGATTACTTCGGCACCCACGTCAACCTCGCGCACCGGGTGGTCAACCGCGCCCAGGCGGGGGAGGTGCTGGTCACCGACCGGATCGTCGCGGCGATCGACGGCCGCGACGGGCTCGGCTTCGAACCGATTGGCGAGGTCAGCCTCAAAGGCTTCCCCGAGCCGACGCCGTTGTTCCTGGTACGCGCGACACTTACGACGTGAACCCAGAGACGATGTTGGAGGCGGTTCGAGAAGGTGGATTGCTGCCGCCCGGCAAGCCGCTGGTGGCGATGCTCTCCGGCGGGCGGGACTCGACCTGCCTGGTCGACTTGGCGGCGCGGCTGGTCGGCGCCGAGCTGGTGACGGCGGTCCACGTCAACTACCGCCTGCGGGAGGGCGCCGACGAGGACGAGGCGTTTTGCGAGCGGCTCGGCGAGCGGCTCGGGGTGCGGATCGAGGTCGAGCGGCCACGGCGGCCCGCCGGGCCGGGCAACCTCCAGTCCTGGGCGCGGGACGAGCGCTACGCCTCGGCGGCGCGGCTGGCGCTCGCCGCCGGGGCGCGGATCGCGTCCGGTCACACCGCCGACGACCAGGTCGAGACGATCCTCTACCGGCTCGCCTCCTCGCCGAGCCGGCGGGCCCTGCTCGGGATGAAGCCGCGCGACGGCAGCCTGGTGCGGCCGCTCCTCTCCTTCACCCGGGAGGAGACGACCGCCTACTGCGAGGAGCGCGGGCTGGGCTGGCGCGACGACCCGACGAACGAGGGGACCGGCTACGCCCGCAATCGAGTGCGCAACGACCTCCTCCCGGCCTTCGCCGAGATCCACCCGGCCGCCGCTCGCAACGTGCTGCGCACGGCCGAGCTGCTGCGCGACGAGGCCGAGGTGCTCGACGCTCTGGTCGACGCGGAGCTGGATGGCTCCAACGGGTCCGGCGGGACGATCTCGCTGCAGCGCCTGGGGGAGCTGCAGGGAGCGATGCGCCGCCTCGTCGTCCAGCGCCTCGCCGACCGCGCCGCCGGCCGGCCGGTGCCCGGCGCCGCCAACCACGCCGACGAGGTGGCGGGGCTGCGTCGCACCGGCACGGCGATGCTCGACCTGGGCGGCGGCGTCCGCGCCGTGGTCGAGCGCGGCATCCTCCACGCCGAGCGCTGACGCGCCGTCCCTTAGAGGTTCCTATGGGTACTCAACTACCGGCGCGTCCTGGGCGTCCTAGACTGGGCGCCGTGAGCGACTCGGAGATCGGCGAGATTCTCGTCTCCAGCGAGGATCTCCAGCGCCGCGTCGCCGAGCTGGGGCGCCAGATCAGCGACGACTACGTCGGGCGTGACCTGTTCATGGTCGGTGTGCTGAAGGGCGCCGTCCTCTTCCTCGCCGACCTGATGCGGCACGTCAGCGTGCCCTGCGAGATCGACTTCATGGCGATCTCCAGCTACGGCTCGCAGACCGATTCCTCGGGCGTCGTGCGAATCATGAAGGATCTCGATGCGCCGATCCAGGGGCGCCACGTGCTGATCGTCGAGGACATCGTCGACTCCGGCCTCACCCTCCAGTATCTGGAGCGCAGCCTGGAAGCGCGCGAACCGGCCTCGCTGGAGGTCTGCGCGCTGCTGACCAAGCCCGAGCGCCTGCGCACCGACGTCGAGCCGCCACGCTACGTCGGCTTCGAGATCCCCAACCGTTTCGCGATCGGCTACGGGCTCGACCACGCCCAGCGCCACCGCAACCTGCCCTACGTCGCGGCGTTGGACGAGTAGACCGCCCGAGCGCGGTCGCTCCAAACTGCCCTGGTACGCTGGATTTTCCCTGTGAGGCGTTTTTTCAAGAGCGCGGCTTTCCCGATCCTCCTGGTGGTGATCCTCGCCTTCGTCGCCCAGCGGGTGATCAGCAGCCCCTCCGGCGGCGAGGCGCCCGCCTACAACGATCTGATCAAACAGAAGACGGGGCTGATCGCCGAAGGCAAGATCGACGAAGTCGACGTCAACGTCAAGGACAGCACCCTCGACGTCAAGCGGACCAACGGCGAAAGCTTCTCCACTGGCTACCCGCCCAACGCGGAAGAAAGCCTGATCGACAGGCTGGAAGCCGCCGAAGTCACCACCAAGGTGCACGGGACGGGCAGCTCCGGCCTGCTCTCGCTGCTCACCTACGTCCTGCCCTTCGTCCTCTTCTTCGGCTTCTGGATCTTCCTGATGAACCAGATGCAGGGCGGCGGGTCGCGGGTCATGAACTTCGGCAAATCGAAGGCGAAGCGGATGTCGGTCGACGCGCCCAAGATCACCTTCCGCGACGTCGCCGGCGTCGACGAGGCGGTCCAGGAGCTGCAGGAGATCAAAGAATTCCTCGAGAACCCGAAGAAGTTCCAGGCGCTCGGGGCGCGCATCCCCAAGGGCGTCCTTCTATATGGACCGCCCGGCACCGGCAAGACGCTGCTCGCCCGCGCCGTCGCCGGCGAGGCCGGCGTCCCCTTCTTCTCGATCTCCGGCTCGGACTTCGTCGAGATGTTCGTCGGCGTCGGCGCCAGCCGAGTGCGCGACCTCTTCGAGCAGGCGAAGCAGAACTCGCCCTGCATCATCTTCATGGACGAGATCGATGCCGTCGGCCGCCACCGCGGCGCCGGCATGGGCGGCGGCCACGACGAGCGCGAGCAGACCCTGAACCAGCTCCTCGTCGAGATGGACGGGTTCGAGATGAAAGACAACATCATCTTGATCGCCGCGACCAACCGGCCCGACATCCTCGACCCGGCCCTGCTGCGGCCCGGCCGCTTCGACCGCCAGGTCGTCGTCGACCGCCCCGACCGCAAAGGCCGCAAGCACATCCTCGAGGTCCACACGCGCGGCAAGCCGCTCGCCAAGTCGATCGACCTCGACGCGCTCGCCGGCCAGACCCCCGGCTTCACCGGCGCCGACCTCGCCAACCTGATC
>Ga0070693_100001288_pt1 | contig 11329 bp, 11 predicted proteins | sample KBSK1103metaG_FD_65472 | JGI IMG/M metagenome (GOLD analysis project Ga0070693, IMG submission 65472) | Corn, switchgrass and miscanthus rhizosphere microbial communities from Kellogg Biological Station, Michigan, USA - KBS K1-10-3 metaG | ecosystem: Host-associated > Plants > Roots >...
AACACGTGTCATCGCACGGGCGTGAGCAGCGACGGCGCCGGTGGGGCGCGCCGAGGGGCATGCTGTTGGCTGGCGCGCCGCTCGCCGCGGCTAGGCGCAAACCGCAACTCGGCGCGATCTGCGAGCGGCGTGACAGCCAACAGGATGACCCGAACGCGCCGGGGCGGGCGGCGCGTGAGGAACGGGCCGCGACGAGCGTGCGCCGGGTGGACGGTGAAGCGGCACTTCGGGCACTCGCCTCACGACGAGTGTGGTTTTAACGCAACAGTCGAGTGCCCGAAGTGTCGCTTCGGCGGCGGCGCGGTTTGCTGGTCGCGGCCCGTTCCTCACCTCTGCGGCGCTGCGAGGTGGACGTAAACGCTTGCGATGATTGGCGTTTACGACCTAAGTAGTTCATCCACCGCATGCCGCGATGCAATTCGCAGTCGCATGCCGCCGCCGGCCGAACAGCTTCGGGCGTGAGTGCTTTCGGTTTTCACGTGAATGCTTTCGGTTTTCACCTTCATGCTTTCGCTTTTCACCTTCATGCTTTCAGTTTTCACCTTAATGCGTTCTATTCAGATGTCGCGGCGCGTTTTACAAGTTCCGACTTTCACAAGTTATGGCTCCGGTCCTGTCACCTTCTCACCATGCGTAGCGGTTGAACGTCGGGAGTTGGAACCGGGACATTCCCTTGTCCGGCTAACGTGATCACTCTAAGCTGCAAAAACCGCCTCACGTGCCTGCCCCGGAAAGTGGCACGACGGCTGCCGCGACTAACAACGGAGTGGCAGGAGCGAGATGCAGCCGGCGTGACGCGCGCGTGCAGTTCGAGCCGCCGAGGCGGCTCGCCGCCGGCCAGCGGACCGGCGGGTTTTGTCAGCTTGTGAGGGCAGTTAGCCGGCGCCGCCCAGTTGCGCCAGGATGAATTGGTCACCGCGAAAGCAGTCCCGACGTGCGAGCAAGACGAACACCTTGAAATAGAAGGCAAAGTCCTCGCGCTCGGTTGGAACTACACTGGTTTGAGTCGTTCTGTGTTCAATGTCCCATTTCGTACGGATGCAAGGGCTATCCGCTTGGTATTCAATGACGAATACTCCGATACGACGCGAGAAGTTGTTTGGAGATGGATAGATGTCGTAGTCAGTCTCGGTGCTATTTGCGAATAACAAGATCGCTGACTCCACGACGGAAACAAAAGCCTGAACCAGATCGTAGAAGACCTCAAGGTCGGCGAGTTGAGGATTGTGATACTCGTGCTCGATACGATTGCGTATATTGTTGAAGCGCGCGAGCGATCGCGAGCTGAATAACGCAATGTCATGAAGAAAATTGAGCTTGGCGTCGAATCCAAGATTCGCTCTTTGTACGATTGCGTGTAGGTTGCAGACGTGAAGGAAGGTATCCATCTGGCACTCTGCGGCGCGTTTAAGGTGGCTCACGCAATTGATTCTGCTTTGTGGGCTTGTTCCGAGAAGTTCGTTCTCAGCGAACTGCAGGTAATCTCGTGCAGTGAGCTCGAAGGTTGGAAAGTGAGGGTGGCCGCCACTTCCGCCCGATCGTTCCATGCGTGGCAGATTGGCGACGATGAAATTGTGTAGTTGACGTGTCTTCTCCGTTGGTGGCATGACGAGGACCTCGCGACCGCGAAGTCAGAGATTAACAGAGTGAGCTGACGTTGAGCCATAGTGCGCAACATCGAACATGTTCTACGAGAGAATGCGGCCGGCTAACGTAGCCTTAAGCAACGACAAGTCGGTTGTGCGGGTCGGGAGCAGCGACGGCGACGGCGGGACGCGCCGAGGGCCATGCTGTTGGCTGGCGCGCCGCTCGCCGCGCCGGAGGTGCAGGGCACTGAGGCGCGAAATTGCGAGCGGCGTGACAGCCAACTGGATGGACCGAACGCGTCAGGGCGGGTGGCGCGTGAGGAACGGGCCGTGACGAGCGTGCGCCGGGCGGGCGGTGAAGCGACACTTCGGGCACTCGCCTCCGCTGCTATTGTGATTCGTTCGAGGAAATTAGTGCCCGAAGTGTCGCTTCGGCGGCGGCGCGTTTTGCTGGTCGCGGCCCGTTCCTCACCCTGCGGCGCTGCGCGGGGGAACGCGAAGCTCGCGACTAACGAGAATTACATCGTTGCAATCCTCGGTCGAGTTGCGGTTAATTGCGTTCGTGATCGTGCGCAACTCGTCCGGTCCGGCTAACGCGATCACTCTAAGCTGCAAAAGCCGCCTCACGTGATTGCCCCGGGAGCGGCGCGGCGGCTGCCGCGACTAACACGAAGTGGCGGGAGCGAACTGCAGCCGACGTGACGCGGGCGTGCAGTTCGGAGCCGCCCAAGGCGGCTCCGCCGCCGAGCCAAAGCTCGGCGGTTTTTGTCAGCTTGTGAGGGCAGTTAGGCGGTTTTTTCGAACGTGCGAATGAGCGCGTCATATGAAAAGACGCGAACCTTCACTTCAATATTATCTGTCGCGAAATCTTGGGCCATTAATGCCACACCACGATCTTGCTCTCTCTGCGTGACGCCGTGCGTAACGATGACAAGTAGAACACTCAGCGGAATCGCCCTCCCTCGTCCTGAAAAGCGACGCGCGGTAGAAGCCGCCATGGCGGCATACTCATGCCATTTGGGATTTTCAGTGTACTTCAATTCAACAGCGACCTCGCCATTCGAGAGACGAAACATTGCATCATAACCACGATCGCGGCCGGCAGCAGCTACCCTATAAACTGGCACGCCGAATTCGCGCTCGAGCTGCTTGAGTGCATATTCCTCCGCCTTCTCAACGCGGTAGCGCAGGTCTCCGATCGGTTCCTTCGACATTGCGGCGCCATCGGGCCTTTCGGCTTTTGCGTTCGCAACGAGTCGCTCGATACGCTCGCGCCACTCGTCGACACTCATCATGACTATATCGTCGAGCCGACCTTCAGCGGATGGTGAGATGCACGCCTCAGCGAACTCGCGTCCAAAATCAGAGATATCAAGGAACTGTTTGTCTATGTGAGCTTTATAATATGAACTCGTCAACGCTACGCGAGGCGGGATAAGCAATGGCGCGGAGCCGCGGGCTTCGGGATCTTGGATATATGCAATGGATGATGTTATAACGCGATGTGACAGAAGCGGTGCGTACAAATCCTGGTTTCTCAAGTAGCTTCCCTGCGGTATCGTCGCGAGACCAAGTCTGCACAGATTTTCAAGATAAACGGGTCCAGCGGCGGGATTTATGCAACCCGCCTCCAATGGCAATAATGACAAATGCCTAAAGACGTCTAGCAAGCCCTTACCGGGTCCGAGCGCCGCACCTATCGAGACGACGGGAAACCGTGCTCGTCGTGAGAAATGCCCGACAATCTTTGCCTCGTCGGGCGTCAATTGCTTAATTACCTCGACAAAAGAGGGATGTGCGAGGTGAACGGTGTTGGCATCCATAGCGGTGGCAAGAAGCGTGGCGTACATTTCACGAAGCGTTGGCTCTTCGGCGGCGAACCTGAGATTCTCAACTGCTGGGCCAGCGATGGTCGGCAGCGGCGTGACGATTCGCTCGGGCGGCACGTCTTGTAACTTCGCTTCAAGCCGTGACTGTAGCCAATCCGCAATTCGATCATATCCCCAAATTAAAGAGTTCAGCGGCGCCAACGCGACGCGAACCATACCGCGTAACGTAGGGGCGACTTCATCACGCAACGCGGGTTGTAGTACGTCCTGATAAAGGGGTACTGCTTCAGCTATCCCGCGGACAGCATCGGCAGCGTCGCGAATCTTGTTCTCGTCGCTCAACGTTACAAGGTTATCCAATTTGCATCCGGACGGCAACGTTTGCCTATCCGCCTAACGTGATCACTCTAAGCTGCAAAGGCCGCCTACCATGCCGGCCACACTTCGGCACGGAAGCCGCCGCGACTGACGTGTGATTCGGAGAGAACGAGGTGCGGCTGCCGTGCCGGCGTGCAGTTCGGAGCCGCCCGAGGCGGCTCCGCCGCCGAGCCAAGGCTCGGCGGCCTTTGGCAGCTTGTGAGGATAGTTAGGCGCCGTTGGTAGGTCAGTCACGCGGAGCCTTTTCGACTAGAGTCGCGATCGCCCTCCAACGACGCTCTACGCGCGTAGCAAGGGCGAAACACGATAGGGTAACGGCTGCCAAAATGAAGTTTAAGAGAATGCTTACCGCTGTACACGTTGCAGTTGCCATTGGACTTACTGTCATGCCCCATTTAAGTGAATCCAAGTCGTGCCCGACCACAAGCGCATGCACAAGCCACGGAATCGCGATTATCGCTCTCGCAAAGAAGCTCCAAATTACGTGTGCCTTCATAATTGTCTCGTGATGCGCTAGCGTTGGCGGAACGGTGAGCAACTGTCGCATTGACAGCAGTTCGTAGCAAAGGCGAGGCTCGTGATGAAATGTCGCCTCATTGAAGGTAAGAGACAGGTTATGCAACTCACGCCATAGGGCAAACCGAAGCCAGATCACCAGGATCACGAGCGTAACTCCACCAAGCAATCCAAGATCATTAACATCGAACACGGCACCTATGAACGGTATTTGCAGCGATACAACATGATTGACTTGGTGCTGCTCTAGAGCATTCAGGAAGTTTGATAGTTGCTCCTTGCTGGTGATACCCCGAACATCCAAGTATTCAGACGCTCGCTTAAAGGACTTAGCTGTTAGAAGTTTCCGGATCTCGGCACGGCGCTCCGGTGCAACGCCCGGCTGTTGTGCTTCCAAGCGTAGATTCAGAACCTGCATCGCATCACGCGTGGCTTCAACGCGCCGGTTGAACCAGCCGCCCTGACGCGAATTCCAGAACGCGCCGAAGATCAGGATGCTTGCGGTTGTCATGATGATGATAATTTCACGCGATCTGGTAGCGGCGGACGCGGTTGCATCTATGTACGCAGTGACATGATCCCGCAGAAGCTCCGTGCGAATAACTAATGGCTCAACCGGCATGCATCACCTCGATGAAGGAGTGACGAATCGACACGTTTCACCACCCGTTCGACCATGTACCCACGCACCGCGGATAGCAGCCTGCGATAGAGATTAGAGGTACGGAACGTTGCGGGTCAGGCCACAAAAATGCGTGCTCATTCGGCGCGGCGTGGCCGGTGCGCCTAACGTGATCACTCTAAGCTGCAAAAGCCGCCCTCCGTGCCGGCCTCCGAAAGCGGCGCGGCGGCTGCCGCGACTAACACGGGAGTGGCAGGAGCGAACTGCAGCCGGCGTGACGCGGGCGTGCAGTTGGAGCCGCCCGAGGCGGCTCCGCCGCCGAGCCAAGGCTCGGCGGCTTTTGGCAGCTTGTGAGGGCAGTTGGGCGGCCTACCGCTTCGAGGGTTTTTGTTTGCGGCGACTAAAGGATATGTGCCGCCGCACAGCATCACGAATCGCGACTTCTGTCTCATGCTGTTCAGGTGCGATTTTGAACATGATGCGCCGGTCCGCTATTTCGAATACAACCTTGATATAGGAGGCACTTGCCGGTTCGTCCATCTCTAGGAGGCGAACATCCGGTGCAGTACGAAACTCACTTTCGATTATTGTTGCAACGGAACGGCCGAATTCTGTCTGCACCGGCATTGAAGGCATTTTACCTCGAATCTGTCGTGGCGCTAGCAAGCTGTCGGACGCAAAGCCTGTTTCGTCAACCAGTCATCAAGCTAGCCCCACGGTGATGCTACACTTCTGCGCGTGGAACATGACCGCTGGATGTTGTTTGTAGATGGCGAGAATCTCACGATTCAGGCCCAAAAACACTTTGGATCACGTTTGACGCCCGGTCGTTGCTTCAAGCAGGATGTATTTGTTTGGTTTCCTGAACAGCGAGCGACGGGGTCAATGTTTGGCTCTAACTACGCCCCAGATTTGTACGGCGAAGCGGTTCGTTCGTATTATTACACGAGCCTGACTGGTACAGATGACGACATAACCACAGTGCGTGCTGATTTGCGCGCCATCGGCTTTGAACCAAGGGTTTTCAAGCGTGAATTCAAGGGCCGGCCATCGAAGGGCGTCGATATCGCTCTGGCTACAGACCTGCTCGGGCATGCGTTTCGAAATAACTTCGATGCTGCCGTCCTGATCGCTGGCGATGGCGACTATGTTCCAATGGTAGAGGAAGTCAAGCGTCTCGGGAAAAGAGTCTATGTCGCGTTTCTCGCCAACGATAGTGGCTTAAATTCACGGCTCCAACTAGCAGCCGACGAATTTTTTTCGTTGGAGGCTTGGTTCAAGCGGAGTTGGAAGCCGACGTAGTAACTCGGATCCGTCCAACGTGCTCACTCGAGGTTTGGACCGGCCGCAGACCTACCCCCGAGTAGGCGCCGACGTGTACCGTGCCCATGCATGGGTCGGGCGGTGGAAGCGAGCGTTCGACGTAGTCTTCATTGTCCGCCCAACGTGCTCACTCTAAGCTGCAAAAACCGCCTCACACGCCTGCCCCGGAAAGCGGCGCGGCGGCTGCCACGACTAACACGGAGTGGCAGGAGCGAACTGCAGCCGACGTGACGCGTGCGCGCAGTTCGAGCCGACCGAGGCGGCTCGCCGCCGAGCCAACGGATCGGCGGTTTTTGTCAGCTTGTGAGGGTAGTTGGGCGGCCTTTTGGAATGTCGGTGATCTCCACCAAAGGCTCCCCTGCTTCAAGTAACGACAACGCACCCGGCAGCGTTTCCATGAGTACCACACGCATATGTGCGTTTGACGTGTTCCCGCAGCGAACCCACAGAACCTGAGGCGGTGGACCGAATCGTTCGAGGAGAATGACGAAATCGGAATCTTTAGTCATGACCACCGTGCCCGCGCTACGAGCTGAGCTAAAGATGTCTGGGTCGAGCGCCTTAACGAAGCCAAGGTATCGGAGGCTAGCAGCATCGACTCCAAATTGTTCGGTCATCCACGGCGCCAATGCCGGCGAGAGTTGAGCATCGACCCAGATGATCAAGCAACAAGCACCGGGTGATCAAGATAGCGGGAAGCAAAACGGAGGCATGCCTGAAGGTCTTCCGCCTCAAGATCGGGCATTTCCTCGAGAATTTCAGCGCTCGACAGCCCCGCAGCGAACAGGTCAAGAACGTCACTTACCCGAATCCGCATGCCGCGAACGCAGGGCCTTCCTCCGCACTGCTGGGGATCAACGGTAATTCTTTCCGAGATCTCGTTCACGGTGCCCAGTATACCAAGGGTCGGTCGAGGAGTAGAAGTCGTTGGCGACGTGCCGCGTAACGAGGAGTCTGCGCCGTGGCTATGGTTTACGTTTTCTTACGGTGCTTCGTGGACGGATTACTTTCCGGTTCTTTCCGAGGCGCACCTGGATGACTTCGTAGTGGTCGCCGAGAAGATCCGCAATGGCACGAGCAGTACGTCTTCTCTTGAATATTGTGGCATCCTGGATTTCCATTGCCCACATGTCGTTCGAAATGTCATAGAACAGCTCCCACCTGTTAGGCGGTTCCGGTAGCAACACACTAACAATAATGTACCGCCTGGGGTCAGAGGAGTCTTATACGCGTCGTTCGATCTCGCGGATCCATGCCGCGCTGAGGCGTGGTTCTTCGGCGCGAGTGGTTGGCGATTTCGCCATCGGACGGGCATTTCGCTTAGGCACGGGCGAAATTCTACCGCTCTTGCAGCCGTCTGTTCTCGCGCGTCCGCCCAACGCGCTCACTCTAAGCTGCAAAAGCCGCCTCCCACGCCGGCCTCAGGAAAGCGGTGCGGCGGCTGCCGCGACTAATACGAAGTGGCGGGAGCGAACTGCAGCCGGCGTGCCGCGGGCGTGCAGTTCGGAGCCGCCCAAGGCGGCTTCGCCGCCGAGCCAAGGCTCGGCGGTTTTTGTCAGCTTGTGAGGGTAGTTAGCCCGGATTATTCATGAGCAGAGGGAAACGCGTGACGGAGTGTAACCGGCCCCTCTCGGGAAGCTACCGCTCATGAATAATCCGGGTTAGCCCGTGCTGCAATTACGACCGCACTCCGACCGTTACGGCTTGGTCATGGCTACGGCAACAATTTTTTGCGATGAATCGGGGTATACCGGTGGCGATCTGCTGCAAGGGAACGACCTGTACTTTTCCTTCGGTAGCGTTGCGATCGCGGCGGAAGAGGCTGACGAGCTGGTGCGTCGCTTGATGAAGGACTACCACGTGCAAAGCGGCGAGCTAAAGGGCCGGCTTTTACTTAAATATGCCAAGGGCCGACGAGCAGTCGCTGAGGTGTTTCAGCACCTGAACGGCCGGTACAGGACGGCATTATTCGAAAAGCGCTATGCGCTCGCTTGCAAATTTTACGAGTATATATTCGAGCCTGTACTCGCAAGCCATAGCTTGGTTTTTTATGCGCTGCGCTTTCACCTGTTCATCGCGAACCTGCTGTATCTACACTGGAAGATGAAGGCGCGCTACGCGGAGGAGATCTTCACACAGTTTCAGGACTTCATGCGCAGTTTCGACGACCAGAGGTTATCTGTGCTTACAAGCGAGCTGTACCTGCCCGGAATGCCGCCGGTGCTTGATTTGATTGGCGCCTTTACCGTAGCCAATCTCCCGTCGGTTAGAGAAGAGATCGATACTGTCATCGGTAGCACCGGCAAGTGGACGCTGGACTTGAGCAGCACTGCATTGCAATCATTACTCGGGGAATGGGCTGAAGTACACGATGCTCTTGATGTGACTTGTGACGAATCAAAGCCGCTCGCGGCGAGCAAACCGATTCACGATTTGATGGTGGGCAATACTACCAAGGCTTATTCACACATCTTCGGCGAGAAACGTCGCATTACGTACAACTTAGCGCGACCGATTCAGTTCGCGAGGTCAATCGACTGCGCCGGAATCCAGCTGGCCGATGTCGTTGCCGGTGCTACCGCGGCGATCTTTGAAACGCCGAAGAATAGTGAACATGACGGATTTCGGGACGCGGCCATTGCGGGCTTGATTCCAAGCGTCGCTGTCCTGCCGATGCTAGACGAAGTTGACCTAAATGAACGAGCAGTAGTTAGAAATTCCCTCATTCTAAAGGACTTAGTTCGTCGGAGCTTGTCACAATCACCGATTCTGCCCGACGCCGCGGCGTTCGCGCTGCTTTTAACGCGCGAGATGAATCTTCCGCTGCCGGCTTTGGACCAGGCTTTTTCGGAGGAGACGGCGACATCGGGCTAACGCGATCACTCTAAGCTGCAAAGACCGCCCGCCGCGCCGGCCACTGGAGAGCGGCGCGGCGGCTGCCGCGACCAACACGCAGTGGCAGGAGCTAACTGCAGCCGACGTGACGCGGGCGTGCAGTTCGGAGCCGCCCAAGGCGGCTCCGCCGACGAGCCAGGGCTCGGCGGTTTTTGTCAGCTTGTGAGGGCAGTTAGGCGGCTGATGACAACAGAAGGGTTGAACTTCGGTCGATTTTGTAAGTTACGCGGATATTTTGCATGTGTTCTTGACATCCGCCCTTACAGAGCTTAGGTTGAAAGCGCCCCCTTACAATTGGTCTGGGACCAGAAGGAGCATCTATGTTTCGACGGTCGCGCCTTTATTTTGTGGTTTTCTGCTTTGTCTCCGCATTGCTTACGGCGGACGATTTCGACGGTGACCGGCGGACCGATATGCCCGTTTGGCGCCCGAGCAACGGCACATGGTTCGTGCTGACCTCATCGACTAACTGGAGCGCAGCATCACCAACTAACCGACAATGGGGAACGGCGGGCGATCAACCGCAAATGAATACCGATTTCGATGGCGACCGCAGAGCGGACATGGCTGTTTGGCGGCCTTCCAGCGGTACATGGTTCGTGCGTACTTCGTCTACGAACTGGAACAGCACCTTCAGCCGACAATGGGGAACCGCAGGCGATATACCAATCGTAGGCACCGACTTCGACGGTGACGGCCGAACCGATATGGCGGTTTGGCGACCGTCGAATGGGACGTGGTTCGTACTTACATCGTCAAGCAATTGGACCTCGTCCTTCAGTAGGCAATGGGGTACGGCCGGCGACCAACCTATAATGGCCTCAGACTTCGATGGCGATGGCAAGGCGGATATGGTCGTTTGGCGACCGTCGAATGGCACGTGGTTTGTTCTCACTTCGTCGAGTAATTGGACTTCGTCGTTCAGTAGACAATGGGGAACGGCCGGCGATCAGGTCCTGATGAACACGGATTTTGACGGCGATAGACGCGCTGACATGACGGTATGGCGGCCATCCAGCGGAACGTGGTTCATTCGGACATCATCGACGAATTGGAACGGTACGATCAGTAGGCAATGGGGAACCGCTGGCGATCAGCCGATTCTGAACACCGACTTCGATGGCGACCGCCGAACAGATATGGCAGTCTGGCGACCTTCGAGCGGAACTTGGTTTGTCCTCACGTCGTCAACAAACTGGAACGCTGGATCGCCGATCGTTCGTCAATGGGGAACTAACGGAGATCGACCACTTTCGGCGACAGACTACGACTTAGATGGTCGCGCCGACATGACCGTATGGCGGCCGTCAAGTGGAACGTGGTTTGTCTTGACGTCTTCGAGCAACTGGACATCGTCTTTCAGCCGTCAATGGGGCACTAACGGCGACGTAACGATCGCCGGTGACTGGCTTCACCGACGTTAACGGGGGGCTAGGTCAAAGTTGTGGCCGCCTAACGTAATCACTCTAAGCTGCAAAGGCCGCCTACCCATGCCGGCCACACTTCGGCACGGAAGCCGCCGCGACTGACGTGTGATCCGGAGAGAACGAGGTGCGGCTGCCGTGCCGGCGTGCAGTTTGGAGCCGTCCCAAGGCGGCTCCGCCGCCGAGCCAAGGCTCGGCGGCCTTTGTCAGCTTGTGAGGATCGTTAGCCGGCTCTCGCAATTCCGACGATTCGTGCGATCAACGATTCTGCTGGAAACGAAGCGACGGGCACCATGACGATCGGCATTGTCGTTGCGGGAGGGCCACGGAATAGCGAATAAAGAATAGCGAATGCAGAATTAAGAATGGCCCCTGACGCTTGATGTGCTCGCAGCTAGTAGAGAGTAGCCGGAACCGATGAGCAGCGTAGCGTCGTCACGCGTAACGCTCTCGCGCAAATCTGAGCCACCAACATCGTGAAGTGAGCACCACTGTTGCCGCTTCCCTGTTGGTACGATTGACGTTCGAGGCAGCGGGCGGGCGGGGGCAGACTCGGATGGGACTTCCGTAACGATGGGCAGCGTAAAGCTCTCGCAACACTCGTGATCAGAATTGCGTTGCCGATGGCTTGAAGAGTGTGCTCAGAGAACACGTGCCATCGCACGGGCGTGAGCAGCGACGGCGCCGGTGGGGCGCGCCGAGGGGCATGCTGTTGGCTGGCGCGCCGCTCGCCGCGGCTAGGCGCAAACCGCAACT
>Ga0070693_100001291_pt1 | contig 11315 bp, 13 predicted proteins | sample KBSK1103metaG_FD_65472 | JGI IMG/M metagenome (GOLD analysis project Ga0070693, IMG submission 65472) | Corn, switchgrass and miscanthus rhizosphere microbial communities from Kellogg Biological Station, Michigan, USA - KBS K1-10-3 metaG | ecosystem: Host-associated > Plants > Roots >...
GAAGACGAATGCGACGCTCTGGCTTCCGTTGACGGTGCGGCACCCGACCACGGTGCCCTTCGTGTTGATGGCCAAGGCCCGCCCCAATCCCTCCGGCGTGATGTCCACCACGACCCATTCCGTCGCGATCGCATGGGCCGCAAAGCTCGCCCAAGCCGCCAGTACCGCGGCGATCCCGCTGAATCCTCTCCCCATTTCCCCACGCTCCATCGAAAGCTCGCTTCGAGTCTACGAAGCGGCTTTGTGGAGTAGTCCGCGATCTCGACTAGTTCCCTTGGACCATGCGCGCGCGTTCGGCCCACTTGGCGACGACCATGTCGTGGAAGGGGCGCGTCGCTTCGTCGCGCTTGTTGGCGCCCAGCCCCGCGCCACTTTCCCCCGCGTAGGCGCACCAGTAATTGGTGGGCCTGGCGGTGTAGACGAAGTGCGTGAGCTGGGCGAGCTGGATCACGAAGTCCCAGTCCTCGTAGCAGCCGATGCGTTCGTCGAAACGCGCGCCCTCCTCCACGAGCGAGCGATGGAAGAGGACCGCGCCGATCTGCATGTAGTTGCCGATGAACAGGTGCTGGCGATTGAACTCCGCGCCGATGATCATCCGCGTGCGGCCGTCGGGCTCCACCACGGCGCTCGCGCTGTACGCCACGCGCGCGCCGTCGGACCGCGCGATAGCGGCAAGCAGCGTTTCGACATGGTTGGGCGCGAAGGCGTCATCGTCGTCCAGGAAAACGAGCCACTCGCCCTTCGCATGGTCGAGCCCCGCGTTGGCCGCGCGCGGCCGGTCATAAGGGCCGCCTTCGACCCGGCGCAGCGCGACGTCGCCGGTCGCGGGCAGCGGCGGCAGCGGATTTCCCGACGCATTCACGACGACGATCTCGAGCGGCCGGTGCGATTGCGCCACCGCGGCCGCGATGGCGCGCGCGAGCGTGGCGCGGCCCATCGTGCGGATGAGGACGGAGACGAGGGGTCGCGCTGCCATGGGCGTTTGCGAACTCATGTGGACACCTTCAGCTTCAGTCCATCGCGGGGAATGAGCGTCACGCGCGCGACCGGAACGGGCTCGCCGCCGCCGTCGCTTTCGAACCGCGCATGCTGCAGGAACGTGGCGAGGATCGCCACGCCTTCCATCATCGCGAACGACATCCCGATGCACACGCGCGGCCCCGCGCCGAAGGGCATGTACTGGTAGCGCGGGATCCCTTCCTCGCGTCCCGCCGCGAACCGGTCCGGATCGAACTGGTCGGGATGCTCCCATCGCTTCGTGTGCCGGTGGATGGCGTAGATCGGCATCAGGATCGACATTCCGGCGGGAATCTCGAGGCCTTCGATTCGCGCATCCGCCACCGCCTGGCGGCTCATGAGCGGCACCGGCGGGAAGAGGCGCATCGATTCCTTGAGCACCTGCTGCACGAGGACGAGCTTGTCGATGTGGCGCGCTTCGATCGGCGCATCGCCCGCCACGCCGCGAACCTCGGCCGCGAGCCTTGACTGCCATTCGGGCGAGCGCGAAAGCAGGTAGAGCGTCCACGTGAGCGCCTTGGCGGTGGTCTCGTGGCCGGCGAGATAGAACGTGAGGAGGTTGTCCACGAGTTGCTCGTCGTCCATGGCGCGTCCCGATTCGGGATCGCGCGCCGCGACGAGGCGATGCAGCAGGTCGTCGCCGCCCGCCTCGCGTTGCACGGCAAGCAGCCTCGCCACGGCGGCGCGCAGCGCGCGGCTCGCGTCGTACGCGCGCGCCATGCCGGGCCGCGGGAACCACGCCGGCAGGTTCAGCGACGCATAAAGCATGTCCCAGCCGCCATTTCGCTGCAGCGCGCGGATCGATTGCTGCATCGCATCGGTGAAGGACTGGTCCGCGGAAGGCAGGAGCGTGGCGCAGATGACGTCGAAGGTTACGCGCGTCATGTCCTCGTCGACGGCCTGCACGCCGGGCCGGGCGCGCCAGCGTTCGAGCGTTTCCTCGGCCGCGCGAACGAAGGCCGGAACGAAGGCGCCCAGCGTCTGCGGGCGGAACATCGGCGCGGAAGCCTGCCGCTGCCATTTCCAGTCCGCGCCCTCGCTGGTGAGGATGCCCTTGCCCAGGAGCGGCCCCAGGAGGCGGATCTGCGTGAGCTTGCGGAACTTGTCGCGCTCGTCGAGCAGCACCGCCTTGATGATCGCGGGAGACGTGACCCACGCGCGCGCGCTCCCGATCGTGACGTAATCCTCCTCGTAGGCGGCCTGCGGGATCACCTCGAGCGGATTGCGCACGAAGGTGGTCATGAATGCCGTCCGCCCCGGCGCGCGCGCCGGCGGAATCACGCGGGCAGGCGTCAGGAGAACGGCCATGGCTCGGGGATGGCGGCGCGCGCCTTCCCGCGCGTGAGGCACAGGCGATGGCGTTGCACCACGCGCTCGGCGAACCCCTGCGTCGTGAAGCGCCGCGTGAACTTGGGACTCTGCAGCTCGATCGCGGGGACCACGGCGCGCGGCATCGGCTTGCCGTTGCGCGCATCGGCCAGCTCGAACACGCGCCGGTAGATCGCCGTGGCCTCGAAATCCTGGCGGGATTCGGCCTCGAGGTCGCGCCGGATCTCGGCATCGCTCATGGCGAGCCTCGCGGCGATGGAGCGCGCCGCGCTCTCGGTCTCGCCCACCACGGTGCTCTTGGGCACGACGAGGTCGCCGTCCAAGGCGACCCGGGTGTCGGACACTTTGGCGAGCGCCGCCTGGAAGGCGGCGTTGCGGCTGGCGTAGTGGCCGGCGTTGTAGTCGGCGTAGCGATAGAGGTATCGGTCATAGCCGGCGGGATAGTCGAGCAGGTGCGCAATGCCGAAGTACATTCCGCCGCGGCGGGTGAACACCTCGTCGCGCATCGTTTCCATGACCGGGTACGGATACGGTTTCGCCTGCGCATGCGCGCGGGCGTACGCCACGCTCACCTGCATCGGCCCGGCGGTGCGAACGGGATTTCGATCCTCGAAGAACGTGCGTCCCAGGGGCACGCGGCCGATCAGGTCCTCGAAGGTCTCCGACAGGTCGCGCTCGGTCTTCGCCGCGTCGATGCGCTCGCGGTAGGTCCTGCCGTTGGTGGACCTCACCGCGAGCGCCGCGTCGAGCGCGAACTTCGGCACGCCCACCTTCTCGCGCTGGCGCTCGATCTCGGCCCATGCGATCGCCGGCAGGTTGGGGATCGCGGGATCGGCGCGAAAGCCGCTCTCCTGCTCGGTGATCGCCACGATGGCGCAGATGTTGTCCGGCGTCACGGGGATCTTCAGCACCGCAACGGCCGTGTGGATGTCGGTTGCCCACCCCTCGCGATCCGACACGGCGGCCGGGATGTACGAAGCGATCATCGCGCGCGCCTCGGAAGCGGTCATGCCCGCCCGCTCGGTGCTGCCGCAGCCGGCGATGACCAGTGAGACCAGCACGAGGGTGCGCTTCACGCTGGCGAGTCTAGCCGAATCCATATAACCTCCCTGCCTCGTCGAATACCGATCGCCCCACTTCACCGCCCCCATGAAAAAAATCTCCCTTGCCGCCGCCTTCTGCTTTCTCCCCGTCGCCGCTGCCGCCGCCACCGAGCGCCCCCAGGACCGCTGGAAGCTCGAGGACCTCTACGCCGACGAAGCCGCATGGAACGCCGATGCGGCCAAGGTCGAAGCGCAGCTCGCCGACGTCGCGAAGTGCAAGGGCAAGCTCGGATCCTCGGCCAGGCGCCTTCGCGAGTGCCTCGACCTCGTCTATGACGCGACCAAGCGGGCCTACCGGATGGGGGTCTACGCGGGCGAGCGCGAGTCGGAGAACACGGGCGACCCCGGGCGCCAGCAGCTGAACCAGAAGGCGCAGGTGATCGGCACGCGCATCGGGGAGGAGACCGCGTTCGTCACGCCGGAAATCCTCACCGTCGGCAAGGCGAAGATCGACGCCTTCTTCAAGGCGGAGCCGGGCCTGAAGGTCTACCGCCATCCGATCGACGACATCCTGCGCACCGCCCCGCATACCCTCGACGCCAAGGGCGAAGGGCTGCTCGCGAGCTTCGGCCTCACGCAGGGCCAGGCCGGATCCATCTACCGGATCCTCACCAACTCCGACATGCCCTGGCCCACCATCAAGCTCGCCGACGGCAACGAGGTGAAGCTCGACCAGTCCGCGTACACGAAGTGGCGCGAGGTCGCGAACCGCGACGACCGCAAGAAGGTCTTCGACGCGTTCTTCGGGAAGTTCAAGGAGTTCGAGGGCACGCTCGGCACGACCTACTACTCGAGCCTCAAGGAAGACAGCGTCTACGCCAAGGTGCGCAAGTACCCGGACTCGATGACCCGCTCGCTCGACGCCAACAACCTGCCGCGCGCGGTGTACGACGCGCTCATCAAGAGCACCAACGAGAACCTGCCCACGCTGCACCGTTACTTCCGCCTGCGCGCGAAGATGCTGGGCGTGACCGAGATGCGCTACTACGACATTTACCCGCCGCTCGTCGGTGGCGGGCGCGAGTATCCCATCGACGAAGGCGTGCGGATGATGGTGGAGGCCGTCGCGCCCCTGGGCCCCGAGTATGTCGCCGGAATGAAGAAGGGCCTCGCGGACCGCTGGATGGACGTCTATCCGCGGCCGAAGAAGCTCTCCGGCGCGCACATGGCGGGCGACGCGTACGACGTGCACCCGTACCTGCTCATCAACTACAACGACAACTACGAGTCGGTCTCCACCATCGCGCACGAGTGGGGCCACGCGATGCACACGTATTTCTCGAACAAGGCGCAGCCCTTCCCGATCGCCTCGTACGCGACCTTCGTGGCCGAGATCGCCTCCACCACCAACGAGGCGCTGCTGCTCGACTACGCGCTGAAGACGGCGAAGACCGACGACGAGCGCCTGCTCTACCTGGGCTCGGCGCTGGAGCAGCTTCGCGGCACGTTCTTCCGCCAGGCGATGTTCGGCGAGTTCGAGCAGAAGACGCACGAGCTGGTGGACAAGGGCGAGCCGCTCTCGGGCGAGGCGCTCTCGAAGATCTACGGCGACATCCTGCGCCGCTACCACGGCGACGCGCAGGGCGTGGTGAAGATCGACGACCTCTATACCGTCGAGTGGGCGTACATCCCGCACTTCTACAACGCCTTCTACGTCTTCCAGTACGCGACCTCGATCTCGGCCGGGTCGCTCTTCGCCGAGGACATCCTCGCCGGCAAGCCGGGCGCGCGGGAGAAGTACCTGAAGCTCATCTCCTCCGGCGGGTCGGACTATCCCTATGAGCTCGTCAAGGCGGCGGGCGTCGACATGGCCACGCGGGCCCCGTACGACGCCGTCTCGAAGCGCATGAACCGGATCATGGACGACATCGAGGCGATCCTGGCCAAGCGGCGCTGAGCCGCAACTCAGCTATTCGACAGGATCGATCGTTCCAGCGACGCGCGCGTAGGCGCATTCACTGCGCCATTCGTCTCACACGTCGGAGGCATCGTTTCCCCCGCTTCACTGTCCACTTCCCTGGAGGTGCGAAATGCGGGATGTGAACCTATCGGTACCTGAGATGATCTTCGTCGCGCTCACGCGCGGCATGGCGGGCGCCGGCATCGGCCTGCTCGTGGCGGACTTCATCGAGCCTGTCGCGCGCAAGCCCATCGGCTGGACGCTCTTCGCGATCGGCGCACTCACCACGCTACCCATCGCGGCGACGCTCATTGGTCGCGCACGGCGGCCGCTTCTCGCGGACTAGTGCCTCCTCGCGTCGGCACGCCGCTTGCGTGCCAAACGTGCACGGGTGGTGGGCGATATTTTTCCACCTGGCCAACTCAACGGAAGGAAATACCACATGAAGCTCAAGCAACTCGTCATCGCCGCATTGGCGGTCAGCAGCGCAGGCGCCATGGCGGCGGCCAACCCGTCGTCGTCCACCGCCACCCAGCCGTCGGATCAGAGCTACACGTCCCCCACGGCATCCCAGGCCAACGTCTCCTCGCAGGCCAGCGCGGGATCGCAGGGCAACTCGCAGGTGAGCCAGGCCCAGCAGGCATTGAACGATGCCGGCTTCCAGGCCGGCCCGGTCGACGGCAAGCTCGGCCCGAAAACCAAGGCGGCGCTGAAGCAGTTCCAGCAGTCGAAGGGCCTCACGGCCTCGGGCCAGATCGACTCGCAGACGATGGTGGCGCTGAATAGCGCCGGCAGCGCGTCCAGCTCCAGCACGAGCGCGAGCACGCCGTCCACGTCGGATCAATCGAGCAGCAGCACGCCGTCCTCGTCGTCTTCGTCGAATCCGTCGAGCAGCAGCACGCCGTCGTCCTCGACGAGCTCGGGCATGGGCGCCAACGGTTCGACCGCCAGCTCCTCCGGCACCAACCAGCCGGCGGCCACGGGCGCGACCAGCTCGAACAGCCCGACCACCAAGTAGGTCGGAAGCACTTCGGATCGTGGTCGTTCACCATCCCGACGCCTTGCATGAAGGCGTAGCAGATGGTGGCGCCCACGAGCCGGGTCGGAATATCCCGAAGAAGAAGTAGAATTCCCGTTGTCTCCTCGACCCGGCCTCAGACGCCGGGCTTCCACCCATTCGGCCGCCCCGGGCCGCCTTCAAGAGTGCGCCGCCTGCCTCCCGAGGCTCATCCATCGTCCGGGAGGACCCCATGCACTCGAAGAAAGCCGCATTTGCCGCGTTGATCGCGGCCGCCTGCTTCGCTGCTCCTACCTACGCCGGTCCCGAAGTCACCGTCGTCAACACATCCGCGCAACCGATTCCAGCAACGATCCAGGGCACGGTAACCGTGACCGGCACCACGACGCTCGACGGATTGATCGGGATCGACCCAGCGCGCAACACGGTGCGCGTCGATTCCGATTTTTTCCGGCCACTCTTCATCAGGGACTCGGACCGACTGGAGCGCACGCCGCAGCAGACCGCGCTACAAAGCTCGAGCATCGCCGGCTCGAATACGGCCACGATCCCGATGTTCGTGCCCCCGGTTCCAGGATGGATGCCCGTCGTCGACCTGGTCTCGATCCGCGTCGCTGCGCCCGCCGGCGCCACGGTGGCGGGCGTGGTCAACTTCACTTACTTCCCCAACTTCCAATATCAGGGAGTGGTGCAGGGCAACGCCATCTACGTCGCCAGCGTCGATACGCGCATCCTGGGCGACTTGGGGGGCGGAACGCCGCTGCAGATCGCGTTGTCGATCACGGTCGATACCAGCGCATCACCCGCTCCGGTACAAAATGACTTCTCATTGGTGACGGCGACGGCTCGCGCGCACTTCGTGCACGTCCAGTAGTTCAGACCTGGGCGCGGAAGCACTTCGGATCGTGGTCGTTCACCATCCCGACGCCTTGCATGAAGGCGTAGCAGATGGTGGCGCCCACGAACTTGAAGCCGCGGCCGGCGAGGTCCTTGCTCATGACCTCGCTGGCCGCGATCGCGCGGCGCCTCTGTGAGCGCGGGATCGGCTTGCCCGCCGTGAATCCCCAGATGTAGCGATCGAAGGAACCGAACTCCTCCTGCACGGCGAGGAACGCCTTCGCGTTCGCCACCACCGCGTCGACCTTCAGCCGGTTGCGGATGATGCCTTCGTCCTTCAGCAGCGCCTTCTTCTTGCGCGTGTCGTAGCGCGCGATCTTGCGCGCATCGAAGTCGTCGAAGAGCCGCTTGTAGTTGGCGCGCTTCTTCAGCACCGTGAGCCACGACAGTCCCGCCTGCGCTCCCTCGAGGTTCAGCATCTCGAAGAGGTGGCGGTCGTCATGGACCGGCACGCCCCATTCCGAGTCGTGGTACGCGGCGAGAAGGTCGTCGCTATCGGCCCACTTGCAGCGCATGGCTACGAAGGATTCTTCGGCGGCGCGCGCAGTTCCTGGCCCAGCGCCGTGGCCGCCTGCGAGAGGGTCTGGTCGAGCGACTTGATGCCGGCCAGGTGGTAGCGGCGCGCGGCCGCGCCCTCCGCGAACTTCACGTAGGTTTCCACCTGCGCGTCGGAGGCGGTGCGATAGACGTACGAGTAGGTCTGCAACGCGCGGTCGGCGAAGTACTTCACCATCTGCGGGCGCTGGATCTCCATTCGGCGGCGCAGCTCGTTGGCCGCGAGGTCGGCGTCGGTGTCGGGCGTGACGAGCGCGATGCCGAAGACGATCGCGCTCGTGAGATTGATCGTGAGCGTGGCCGTGCTGTTGCCCGCATCGAGTGCCGCCGCGAGCCGCTGGAACTTCTCCAGCCGCGCCTTCGACAGGGCCGCGCGCAGCTTCGGTGCTTCCGTCTCGGCCTTCTGGAGCTCCTTCATTTCGCCCGCCTGGACTTCCATGCGCGTGAGCCGCTGTCCAAGGTCGGAGGAAAGCCACCGGAGCACCTCGGTCTCGTCGGCCGCGTTGAGGTTTTCCTCCATGTAGAGGGTCATCGTCTCGCGCAGCACTTCGGGGGCGAAGCTGCTGTCGATGGCGGCGGTGAGCCGGGCGAAGGTCGCGTCGTCCATCAGCTTCTGGTTCGCCGCCTGCGCCTGGCGGCGCGCCTCCATCACGCCTCCCACCATCTGTACCCGCAGCAAGGCGACCTGCTCCCACAGGCCGGACTTGCGCGTGAGCTCCTCGATGTTGCGCGCTTGCGCGGAAGCGAAAGTCGCCGCGCAGCAGGCGAGCAGCGCGGCGAGCGTGAGGCAATTGCGAATCACACGGGGCATGGCCCCCGATGTTACCGACCGCCTTTCGCGTAGTCGAGCATGCCCTGGAAATCCACGACGATCGCGGGCTCGTTGCCGACGACCCACGCATCGTGGCCGGAGGGCAGCAGCGAGACATCGCCGGGCTTGCAGTCGAACTCGGCTCCGTCATCCATGAGGACGCGAAGCACCCCGGAGACGTGGTACTGGAAGTGCGGCGCCTCGCAGCTCTTCGTCATCGCGATCGGCTGCACCGAGCTCGCCCAGCGCCAGCCGGGCTCGAAGACCGCGCGGCCGATGGTGGCCCCGCCGATGCGAATCAGCTCGACGCGGCCCTTCGGGAATTCGCGGACCTCGTCGGGCTTGCCGAAATGCTTGAGCTCGGCGACTTCGCTCTTCGAGACGCGGGAGTGTTCATGGGCGATGGTCATTGGCGGTCTCCTTGCTTCTTCTCGGCCGCGACGACCCAGTTCTCGATGTCCGACTTGCCCTCGCGCACCATCATCGCCTTCGCGTCGAGCTTGCCGTCGCGCACCACGCCGGTCCAGACGAGCTTGCCGTACTTGGCGCTCTGGGTCTGCGCCTCGAAGCGCGTCGTGTCGCCCATGGCCGCCGTCTTGTAGGGCGCGTCGGAGTAGCCGTACTGGTCGCAGGCGAGCGAGCGGAAGCGCCCGTCCTTGAACACGATCGTGTCGGCGTCGCCGGAGGTCTTGCCCCGCTGGATGAAGACGCCCTCGAACTTGCGCCCGTCGAGCGCGTTCGATTCGGCGAAGGCGGGGAAGACGGCTGCAGCGGCGAGCGCCGTGATGGCCGCCGCACGGGTGGTCTGGTTCATGGTGGCTCCTGTCGGGTTGAAGGAGCCCGCATCGTGCGACGCGAGCGCGCGCCGCGAAATGGAGAGGATTGCGTACTACGCGGCGAGCGCGGCGAGCGTCCGGTCGGCCGAGGCCTTGAAGCGCGCCACGTCGGCGTAGGAGCGCGCGATCATCATGGCGCCTTCGAGCGCGCCCACCAGCGACTGCGCGACCTCCGCGGCCGAGCCCTGGAACTTGAGCGTCTTGTCCTTCTTGCCCTGCTGCAGGACGGCCACGAGCCAGCGCTCGTTCGCGTCGAAGTAGTGGCGCATCTCGTCCCTCATCGCCTTGGGCAGCGTGCCGAACTCCGCCGCGAGCATCCCGCACAGGCACATGCGGTTGTCGGAGAGCACGTCCTCGTAGAGCGCGGCGTAGCGGCGCAGCTTCTCCCGGGCGTCGTCCGTCTTGCCGTCGATCGTCGCCAGGGCCGCGAGGAAGTTGCGCTCGTAGCGCTCGATGAGGCGCGCGCCCAGGTCCGACTTCGCCGGGAAGTGGTAGTGCAGGCTCGCCTTGGTCACCTTCAGCGCCTGCGCGATGTCCGCGTAGCTGAAGCCGTTGAAGCCGCGCGTCTGCACGAGGCGCTCGGCGATGTCGAGGATGCGCTGGGCGGTGTCCGGGGCGGCCATGGAGGGCACTCTAGCAACTTACCTACTGGTTGACAAGTTACTTACCTACTGGTAAATAGGTGCCACGACAGACGGGAGGCGGCATCCATGCAAGCAGCCCTTCGTACCCGGGACCTGAGATCCGCGCTCGATTGCCTGGGCGCCATCGCCGAGGCGAGCGTTTCGGACCGGTCTTTCGCCCGCCACGGCGTGACGCACCTGAAGCGCGTGGTCGCCGCCGACATCACCACCCTTTCCGTTTGCGACCTCGCCACCGGCCACCGCGGCGTGGTGAGCGACATTCCCGGCGCCATCGGCCGGCGCCAGATCGAGGCGTTCGACCGCCACTTCCACCAGCATCCGCTGGTGCTTGCCCATGGCCGCAATCCGCGCGCGTTCACGCAGCGCATCAGCGACGTCCTGCCCGACGTCGAATTCCGCCGCACGGCCCTTTTCAACGACTACTACCGACCCATTCGCATCGATCGCTGCATGGCGGTGCCGATCCACGTGTGCCAGGACGTGATCGTGAGCTTCGTGCTGAACCGGGCCGGGCGCGACTTCAGCGACCGCGATCGCGATTGCCTCGAGTCGATCCGCCCGCACCTGGGACACCTCTACCGCCTCACGCGCGATGGCGAGGGCCCGCGCGCCGCGTGGGGCGTGCCGTCGGCCCATCCGCCCTGCGACCCGCGACTGAGCATCCGCGAGCGCGAAGTCCTCGATTGGCTCGCCGGCGGCAAGACCGATCGCGACATCGCCGGCATCCTGGGCATCAGCCACCGCACCGTGCACAAGCACCTGCAGCGCATCTACGAGAAGCTCGGCGTGGAGAATCGCACCTCCGCGGTGATGCGGGGAATGTCGCTGGCACCGCACTAGGCCGGGGAAAGCGCCTACGGCGCCGACACGAACGCGAGCGCGGGGTGGGTCACGAAGTGATAGAGGTTCGCCGGTGCCGTGGGGCCGATGCCCACGTCGCGCACCGCGAGCTCGGGCGTATCGACGCTCACGCCGAGCGCGACCGGAACGCCGCGGGGCGCGTGCATGCCGAGCTTCCTCGCGGTCTCGCCGATCAGCATCGTTCCCAGCGTCACCGAGAACCTCCCGCACCACGTCACCCGGTATTGGTCTGGATTGTCCGGATCGACCATGGTGTCGTAGAACTCGCGCGCCTTCTGCACCTTGAAGAGGCCGCCCAGCGTGTCGCGCATGAGCTTGCGGTCCTGGTCCACCGCCTTGGAGTA
>Ga0070693_100001296_pt1 | contig 11286 bp, 7 predicted proteins | sample KBSK1103metaG_FD_65472 | JGI IMG/M metagenome (GOLD analysis project Ga0070693, IMG submission 65472) | Corn, switchgrass and miscanthus rhizosphere microbial communities from Kellogg Biological Station, Michigan, USA - KBS K1-10-3 metaG | ecosystem: Host-associated > Plants > Roots >...
TCGAGCTTGCGCAGACGTTCGGGTTCGTGTTGTTGCAGAACCGGGTACGCTTTGATGAATCGTTGCTGCAAGCGGAACTCATCTTTCAGGCTGTCGTCCGAGTTGTCGTTCGACGCGGATGAGAAGATTCGTTCCGCACGCGCCGTCGTCTGCAACTCTTCCTCGTGCTGCGCATCGAGAATGACATGACGCAGGGCCTTTTCGATTTTGCTCGACAACTGGCGCACGGCCTCGCGTGGTGGTGAGCCGTCGGGTTCGAGTGTGACGGGTTCGACGTCGATCGGATTTCCGAAGTAAAGCAGGGCGTCACTGCGAAATCTCGTCTTGGACGTGTAGTAGAGTCCGGCCGGGATGATCTTTAAATCCGAGACTTCGCCGGTTGAGACTGCCGCGAGCGAGATGCGCGCTGCGCCTGTCTTGATCGGACGTAAGCCCGGTTCGTCGTGCGAAACACCCTCGGGGCAGATACCGATCGTCCCGCCCGTTGCCAGCAGCTTGCGCGCGGCGACGAAGGTCTCCTGGTTTTTAGTTATGTCCTCGCCTTCGTCTTGGCGTCGATAAACGGGTAACGAGTCGAGAGCTTTCACGAAATAGCCGATGACGGGCATCCGAAAAAGTGGTGCTTTGGCCAAAAACGAGATACGCCGGGGCGTGAGACAAAACAGGAAGACGGGATCGACGAGCGCGTTCGGATGATTGAGGACGAATATGACGGGCGTGTCGCGCGGGACGTTTTCGAGGCCAGCCACCTCGATGCGCTGGAAATAGATCCTGAGTGCGAGCCTCAAGATTCCTACTATCAGATAACGAATCATAATATTGGCCACAAAAGGCACAAAATGCTCAAAATCTGCTTATGTGACTTTTGTGCTTCTTTGCGGCATGCAATAATACTCATGCTTTCCCAGTCCATTCAAAATCCATCTGCTCGAGGAAGATCATGAAGCGTTTGATTGCTCTGTTTGTTGTCTTGTTAGTGGGCCCATTCACTTTCGTCGCAGCCCAGAACCGCTCCTACACGATTGACGACCTGCTCAAGGTCCGAAGGGTCGCGGACCCACAGGTTTCTCCCGACGGTAAACGCGTTGCTTTCAGTGTTGGCGACGTCAACTTCGACGGGAACCGAGTCGTGAACCAGATCTACGTTATGTCGATCGAAGGCGGATCGATGAAGCAATTGACCACCGGCGACCGTTCATCGAGCGCGCCGCGCTGGTCTCCCGACGGAAAAAAGATTGCCTACACGACGGGCAGCCAGGTCTGGGTGATGGACAACGACGGCGATCACAAAGAGCAGGTAACGAAGATCTCGACGGGAGCCGCCGCTCCTGTATGGTCTCCTGACGGGAAGTGGATCGCGTTCACGTCAGACGTCTACCCCGATTGTGACAACGACGATTGCAATAAGAAACGCGACGAGCAGGCCGACGCAAGCAAGGTCAAAGCCCACATCGTCACGCGACTGCTTTACAAGCACTGGGATGAGTGGCGCGATGTGAAACGCACGCACGTCTTCGTCGTCTCGAGCAAAGGTGGAACTGCTCGCGATCTGACGGCGGGCGACTACGACTCACCTCCATATGCCGCAGCGAGCGGTGTGGATTACGCATTCTCACCTGACTCGACTGAGATCGCATTTATTCGCAACCCGGACAAGGTCGAGGCTATTTCAACCAACAGCGACATCTACGTGATGCCGGTTTCCGGTGGTGCTCCAAAGAATATCACTATTCGAAATCGAGGATACGACGCTGGTCCAGTTTACACGCGAGATGGAAAGTTCATCCTGTACCGATCGCAGGCAACCGCAAGCTTCGAAGCCGATCGCTGGCGGTTGATGGCTTACAACCGCGCTACGGGCACGAGTGTCGAGCTGACAAAGGGATTTGATCTCCAGGTTGAAGACGTAGTCCCTTCACCTGACGGCAGCACGATCTACTTCACTGCCGGCGATCGTGGAAAGAGCCCTGTGTTCAAGATTCCATTCGCTGGCGGCGTGCCGCAGAAGGTGTTGCCGAATGTTTTCGCCTCAAATCTGCGGATTACGCCTGACGGCAAGGCGTTTGTATTTGCCTCGAGTTCCATGGCCGCACCCGCGGAGATCTACACATCGAATGCCGATGGCACTGGATTAACAGCGCTAACTTCCGTGAATTCGCAGTTGATGAGTCGCGCGAACCTGAAACCAGCGGAAGAAGTGGAATGGACCGGCGCCCTCGGCAAAAAGATTCACGGTTACATAATCAAGCCGACGAACTTTGACGCAAGCCGAAAGTACCCGCTGCTTGTTTTGATTCACGGTGGACCACAAAGCGCGTGGAATGATAACTGGGGTTATCGCTGGAACCCGGAAGTATTCGCGAATGCTGGTTACGTTGTTTTTACACCGAACCCGCGCGGCTCGACCGGATATGGTCAGCAGTTTGTCAACGACATCAGCGGCGACTGGGGTGGCAAGGTCTACATCGATCTGATGAACGGCGTCGCCGATGTTCTGCGTCGCAGTCCTTTTATAGATAGGAGCCGCATCGGCGCCGCGGGCGCGAGCTACGGGGGCTACATGGTGAACTGGATACTCGGACACAACAACGATCCGCGGTTCCATTTCAAAGTGCTCGTCTCGCACGACGGCGTCTACAATCTCGAAAGCATGTACGGGACGACGGAAGAGCTTTGGTTTCCGGAATGGGAGTTCAAGGGCACGCCGTGGACGAATCCTGCGATGTACACTCGCTGGTCGCCACACAAGTTCGCGAACAACTTCAACACGCCGATACTGATCATTCACGGCGAGCTCGACTACCGCGTGCCGATCGGCGAAGGCATGCAGTTGTTCACGACAGTCCAGCGCAAAGGGATCGATTCGAAGATCTTGATATTCCCGGACGAGGGCCACTGGGTGCTGAAACCACAGAACTCACGGCTCTGGTACAACACCGTGCTCGACTGGCTGGATAAATACTTACAACCCGCGACGGCGACGGAGTAGTTTTAGCCACAAAAAGGCACAAAAGGCACACAAGAAGAAGTCATCGTTTGGCAACAAAAAGCACAAAGGCACCACAAGAAGAAGTCATCTTTTGTGTGCCTTTTGTGCCTTTTGTGGCCTCACTCCGGTCGTTCCGGTGGTGCGACGACGGCGACGAAGTCTTCGGCGAAACGTCGCCCGTATTCGCCGAGTAATTCGTTCACGCGTTCAAGACGCGAGGCACGGACAATCAGCCCCGCATGATGTCGCTTCTTCACGCGATAGATGATCTCCGGGTCGACGTACGCCGACGTGTCAGGCTGCTCTTGTTTCGCGAGTGACAAGATGATTCCCGCATAGTCCTTGCGCAACGGTGTAACTTTCGACGTCGGTTTTCCGTCGGCGATCTCGAGCCTCGCCCATTCGCGCCACAAATTAACACCTGACGCGGCTTCTAGTACGTCCGCGATGTACGCGCCGCCAACGCGCGCGGCAATCTCGAGAAAGTAAAACTTCCCATCGGCGTCACTCTTGATGAACTCGGCGTGCGTCGCGCCGCGTTCGAGCCCGAGCGCCTTGATCAGTTTTTTATTCGTGCTCAGCAGTTCCTTTTCTTCCGCCGATCCGCGCGCCAGCGTCCTCGAGACGTACGCACCACCCTGGTGGGCCACCTGCATCGGCGGACGCCCGTACTGGTTCGTACCGGCAAACACAACCTTCCCATCGTTAACCAGCGAGTCCACGTGAAAAACCTCCCCGGGAATGAAACGCGCCAGCACGTAATACGAAGCGCGCTCGCGGAGATTCTCACGCCTGTTCATCTCCTCGACCGCGCGCCAAACCTCTTCGGGTTCCGATACCTTCCTGATTCCGATGGCTGACACGTCCGAACGCGGCTTGATGACCCACGGTCCGGGTACCGTTTTCATGTACTGGTCCACTTCTTCCGAATTAACGAGAGGCACAAACTCCGGCACGTTGACGCTCGCGCGTTGCGCATGAACGGCCATCGACAGCTTGTCGCGAAACGCCTTCGCGCCGGAACTGCTCAATCCCGGCAAACACAAATGCTCCCGCATCAGCGCGGCAGTCACGACGTCAAACTCCTCAAGCGCGATAATCCGATCCACCTTCGCTTTTCGCGCCAGAAACGCCAGCAAATCGATGAACAACGCTGGACCAGCATCGTTCGGAACGGCGATGAGGTCGTCGAGACTCTCGCGCGGCCAGTCTTCAGCGAGCGTCTTTTCTTTCGTGATCAAAATCACATTGCAACCATGTTCTTTGCATTCACGAATAAAATCAGCGCCTTTGAAGTAGGTTGCGAGGCAGACAATATTGAGGGGGTGATTCATTTCGTTTTCTCTTAGTGCTAAAGTACCATTTATTTGATTGATCCTGACCCCAACTAAACACAAATGATCATCAAAGGACCCTATCAAGACGTCTCTGTACCTAAAATCGCCCTGACGCCTTTCGTCTTGCACCGCGTATCGGACCTCGGCGACAAACCCGCGGTCGTCGACGGTCCAACCGGCAGAACATTGACATTCGCGCAACTCGCCGACGCGATCAGCATCGCGGCGTACAACCTCGCGCAACGCGGATTCAAGAAGGGCGAGGTGTTCGGCATCCTCAGTCCAAACTGTCCGGAGTATGCCATCGCGTTTCACGCCGTGGCGACTTTAGGCGGAATCGTCACTCCGATCAATCCGCTCTACACACATCACGAAATTGAACACCAGCTCAAGGATTCGGGCGCGCGCTTTTTAGTAACCGTGCCGGGCTGCGCTGAGAAAGCCGGCGAAGCGGCGCATGCCGCGGGCGTCGAGGAGCTTTTCGTGTTCGGCGAAGCGCCTGGCGCCACGTCATTCGACTCGCTTCTCGTCGATAACGGCCGCGCAGAGCAGGTCGAGATCGATCCACTCGAAGATCTTATCGCGTTGCCATATTCAAGTGGCACTACGGGACTGCCGAAAGGCGTGATGCTCACGCATCACAATCTCGTCGCGAACATCCGTCAGATGGAAGGACTCTGCTACTTCTACGAGACAGATACTCTGATCTGCGTGCTGCCGCTGTTTCACATCTATGGACTCGTCGTGGTTCTGAACATGGGACTCTACAGCGGCTCGACGATCGTGTTGATGCCGCGCTTCGACCTCGAGTCGTTCCTGAAAGCAGTACAGGACTACGACGTGAGTCTTGCGCACCTGGTGCCGCCAATCGTGCTCGCACTCAGTAAACATCCCGTTGTCGACAACTACAAAATGCCGAGCCTCAAGACGATCTTTTCCGGCGCTGCGCCACTGGGCGAAGACCTCACACGCGCGTGCATGGATCGGCTGGGCATCAACATCCGACAGGGGTATGGAATGACAGAGACGAGTCCGGTCACACATTCTTCACCTGCGCCTCCGGCAATCGCAAAGTTTGGTTCTGTCGGTGTTCCCGCGCCGAATACTGAATGCAAAGTCATCGATCTCGAAACCGGCGAACCACTTCCTCGCGGAGAACGAGGCGAAATTTGCGTACGCGGGCCACAGATCATGAAGGGTTATCTCAACAACCCTGAAGCAACAGCGCGAACGATCGACGCCGAGGGTTGGCTACACACCGGCGACATCGGCTACGCCGACGAAGACGGACACTTCTTCATCGTCGATCGCGCGAAGGAGTTGATCAAATACAAAGGCTTCCAGGTTCCGCCGGCGGAGCTCGAAGCAATACTGCTGACGCATCCATGTGTCTGTGATGCCGCGGTGATTCCCTATCCCGATGACGAAGCAGGCGAAGTGCCGAAGGGAATAGTCGTATTGAGGGAGCCGGCGGCGCCCGAAGCGATTCTCGAATTCGTGGCGGAAAGAGTCGCCCCGCACAAACGAATCCGCCATCTCGAGTTCGTCGACAAAATACCGAAGTCACCCTCGGGAAAGATTCTTCGTCGCGTGCTGGTGGACATGGAAAAACAAAAGATGGCCTCTGCGTGATCTCTGCGGCTCTCTGCGTATCTCTGCGTTCTCTGCGTCAAAACGATAGATAAACGAAGAGGACGCAGAGATACGCAGAGAGCCGCAGAGCACCGCTTGACAGTCCAGTATCGCGCGGAATAGAGTCGCCGAAACCAACTGATTCACCGCTTCCGGCACGGCTGAATCAGCACTCCACTTGGTCAATGCTAAATCGGAGGTAATGACATGCATTTTCGTCGTTTACATTTGGTGCTGGGAATGCTTCTGTTAGCCGCACTCCCGCTCGCCGCCCAGGGTCAAAAAAGCGGTGAAGCATGGACAGAATGGGAAACGCTCAGTCCGGAGAACGAAGAGTTCACCGTGTCGATGCCGAAAAACATAACCCCGGAATCAACTACGTTTGCCTATCACAAGATGGAACTAAGCGCGCGGTTGTATCTCGCAAAATCGCCCGCCGGACCAGTTCTCGCAATCGCTTCTTTAAGCGGCATTAAATCCAACCCGGCAGCGTACACAGAGTTCGCGCGGTTCAATTCTTACGTCGACGCATTCAAAGATTTCTTTCCCGAAAAGGTTCGACCCAAAGGCACTGTAGCCAAACTGACGCTCGTGAGCAGTAGTCCATTCCATGGTTACACGAGTCGATCCTTCAAGATGACGATCGGCGATCTGAGTGGATCTGTCCAGGCAGTGGTGACAAAGAAGCGCTTCTACGCGATTGTTTCGCTCAACACCAAAAAGGACGACGCGCTCGAAGAAAAATTTCTAAGCTCTTTCGTTGTGCCCGAGCGACAAGTTGAGCAGCCGAAGGTAGCGGAGCAGACCGCACAACCCAATGCTGAAGATCCGTCAGTCGTGAAACCGGATCGGAGTCAGGGAGTGCCGGCCGAGACCGATCCGAACCAGCAGCCGGGAACCGACAACAGAAGCGACGCGGGCGTGACGAACCCTCCCAACACTCCACAACCACAGCCAAACGCCGGCGCAAAAAAGGGACCCATTGCGGGTGGTGTGTTGAATGGGAAGGCGATTTACATGCCGACACCGGAAGTTCCGGGTGGTGAAGCGAGCGGCGTCGTACTCGTATCAGTTCTGGTTGACGAGCAAGGAAGCGTCGTCGAAGCACGCGCGATTTCTGGTCCAGCACACCTGCATAACGCGGCCGTCAGCGCGGCTCGTTTGGCAAGGTTTTCGCCGACGCTGTTGATGGGAGAACCGGTAAGAGTCAGCGGAACGCTGAGTTACAATTTCTCGAAGTCAAACTAAGACAACTTCTCTCCGAATGCAGGGCACACTAAAGCGCCTCGATACAGTTCACGAAAAACTGTCGCTGGCGGTTAGGAACACGAATCCCAACCTCTACTCCAAGCGTCCGGCCGAGAATGAATGGAGCATCGCAGAGGTGGTCCAACACCTCTGCCTGGTCGAGGAGCGTATAACTGAGGCTCTCGAGAAGGGTCGCAAAGGCGGCTCACCAAAGGTCGTATTTCTTAAGAAGTTGATTCCCATGCGGATCATCTCGCTTCGATTCAAGAAGTTCAAAGCTCCGAAGCTGGTGACGCCGAGCGATCCGCCGCCGATGAACGAGTTACTCGAGAATTACGATCGCGCGCGCGGGCGTCTCAAGCAGTTCTGTGCCGAATGCGGGCCGGAACGTCTGAAAGCAATGTCTGTCAAGCATCCATTCCTGGGCGACATCGACGGCGTGGCGGCGGTTTCGATGCTCAACTTTCACGAAGAACGTCACTACAAACAGATTCGCGAGATTCTCAAAAAGCTGGAGGCCCCGAATAAACACTGATGACAGAGATCGGAATCGCAACGTTGTGTCCGGCATGGTCCATACCTGGTTACCTTGAAGTTCAAAACGATCACTTGACGGTGAATGGCGTCGACACGCTCGAATTGGTCAAGGAATTCAACTCGCCATTATTTGTCTTTTCTGAAAACCGTATTCTCGACAACATCAAGCGTTTGCAGCGTGCCGCTGACGCCGTGGATCGGCCAATCAAGTTTTGCTACGCGTCGAAGGCAAACTCCAACATGGCGATCCTCAAGGTCGTGCTCGATTCGGGAATCGACATCGAAGTCAACAGCGGCGGCGAACTCTTCAAAGCACTGCGCCTGGGCTTCCGGCCCGAACAGATCATCTTTAACGGCACGAGCAAGTCTGACGACGAGCTTGACGATGCAGTGCGCGCCGGAATTTACGCGATCAACGTCGATTCGATTTATGAGATCGAACTGGTGGAGCAATCGGTGGAACGCTTGCGGGCGCGAGGTGAAGAAGTCGCGGTAGCTCGCATTACGCTGAGACTAGTGCCCGAGATAGGCACGCGCTCGCATCTCGGCTTGCAGACTGCATTGCTTACCTCGAAGTTTGGAATCTCGTCGTCTGAAGTTCTCGCGGCGTTTCGTCGTGGTCTAAGCCGTCCCGATTTAATAAGAGTGTGCGGGATTCATATTCACGTCGGATCGCAAACGCCTGACGTCGAGCCGTTCGCCGAAGCATTCAAGAGCATGTGGGAGCACCTGATGACGATTCATCGTGAAACGGGGCACACGCTCGAACACATCAATCTCGGCGGCGGCATTCCGGTGAACTACCTGCGAGATCGTTCGCAAGCGGATCAACTCCCGGAGCATGAGCGCGACATGCTCGGCGCCGACCTCGAACCCACAGCCGTGCTCACAGAAGCATTGCGAGTCGCGCGCGAATCAGCTCGCGCCGCTGACGCCGAACATCTGCTCGATCAGATCACCATTTTGTTGGAACCAGGACGCAGCATCATTGCCGATGCGGGTTTGGTGTTGACGACGGTGCGAAACATCAAGAGCCGTCCTGAAACCGGCGATGTGTGGCTGTTGACCGATGCCGGTTACAACATCATGCTTTCGATGAACAATTACAAGTGGTACTACCACCTGATTTCCGCGTCGCGAGCAGGTGCGCCGTACGCGCGAGATTACAAAGTCGCCGGCCCGTTGTGTGATTCGGGTGACGTCTATTTCGACATCGAGCGCGAAGGGCGTCTACCGGATTATCGGCGGCTGCCGGATGACGTTGGACCAGGCGAGGTACTGGCGTTACTCAACTCTGGCGCTTATTCACTGGCCCAGATGTTTCATTACAACGGCAGACCTTTGCCCGCGGCAGTCCTGGTCCGCAAAAACGGCACGGCCGAAGTGATTCGACGGCGAGATACTTACGAAGATCTGATCGCGAACGACACTGGATACTGAACCACAGATTACACAGATGACAACTGAACATACGCAACTCATCCGTGGGCTGGGATTGATCGGCGCGATCTCCGTGAACGTCGGCAACATCATCGGCACCGGCGTCTTTTTGAAAGCACGCGTGATGACGTGCAACGTCGGCTCGCCCGGCAAAGCGCTGGCCGTCTGGGTTGTCGCTGGTCTGCTCGCGATGGCCGGCGCGTTGACCTACGCCGAACTCCTCGCGATGAAACCGCGCGCCGCTGGTGAGTATGGAATCGTGCGCGACGCGTACGGGCGCCCACTCAGTTTCATCTACGGCTGGACTCAATTCTTAATCGCGCGCACCGCCTCGGCTGCCGCACTCGCCGTCGGCTTTGCGATCTTTCTCAACGATTTACTCGGCGGCGCCTTACGGCATCCATACTTTGAATACACACTTCCCGGCGGGCACGTTATTTCGTTTGGTCGACTTCAGCTCGTAGCACTGGCGGCCATCATCGTCACTACGATAATCAACTGCGCGGCTGTAGCCGTGAGCGGTGGTGTTGCCGCCGTGCTCACCGGCGCAAAGATCGTCGTGCTGATTGGTGTCGGTTTCGGCGCGTTCTTCTACAGCGGCGGTGATTGGGGAAGTCTCAACATGGCAAACGCGGGCGGCGCTTGTGAAGGGGTGGCGATCACGACCGGCGGAATCGCCGGGTTTGCCGCAGCCATGATCGGCGCGCTTTGGGCGTACGACGGTTGGAACAACATCACCTTTCTCGCTGGTGAAGTGAAAAACCCGGGTCGCAATCTGCCGCTCGCGTTGATCGGTGGCGGCCTCGTGGTAATGGCGCTCTATCTTTTTGTGAACATCAGTTATTACCACGTGATGACGCCGACGGAGGTTGCGAACGTGGCCGCATCTTCTTCAGTCGCCGCAGAAGTGATTAGAAGGTTACTCGGCGCTTTTGCGGTTACGCTGATGGCGGCTGCAATGATGACGTCGTCCTTCGGCGCGCTGCACGCATCGGTGCTCGCGACAGCTCGCATCCCGTACGCACTCGCGAAGGATGGCCTCGTCGTGAAGAGTTTGGCGCGGGTATCGCCACGCACTCACGTGCCCGTCCGATCATTGCTGATCCAAGGTGTATGGGCATCCTTGATCGCGCTGTCGGGTTCGTACGACACACTTACTGACTACGCGATCTTCGCGTTGACACTCTTCTATGCGCTTGTCGCAGCATCGATTTTCATCTTCCGGCGGCGCGAACCCGATGCAGAGCGACCGTACAAGACGTGGGGATATCCGGTGGTGCCGATTCTGTTCCTGATCGTTTCGACGTGGCTGATCTTCGAGACGATTCGCAGCAATCCAGGCCGATCGGGAATCGGTCTGTTCTTGATTCTTCTCGGCCTGCCTGTGTATTGGATTATTGAGAGCCGGCGGAAGCGCGCACCTCAGCCGGAGGTGGAATTCGTCAAGGATTGATCGCGACCTGAATCAGCGGAGCATTCTTTCCTTCACTCGTGGCGAGCAGCGCTTTGCCGTCGAGTCGGTATGCGATCGATTCACCCTGCTTGCGCTTGCCCAGATCGAATACGGTCATGCGCTGTTTCCAGATGTCGTTGAAGTCAGTGCTCTTCGGCGGTAACACCAACTCGAACCCCTGAAGATAATCGCAAAGCGCGACGCGACGACCGTCGGGAGAGACGCTGCCTCCCGTGAGCACGCCACCGAGTAAACTCGGCACTCGAATCTCACCGATCCGTTTCATCGTGATCAATTGGCCGGGCGTGAATGGCGCTGCTGCCTCGTAAACCACCGGCCGAAAAACCGCGATTTTCGTGATGACGTAGATGTCGCCGGTCGCGGGATTGACGAGCAGTGTCTCTGCGTCGAACTTGCCATCGGGATAGCGAAGTCGAATTGCTTCCGCGTTGGCGGTCATTCCAGGCATTTGCCTCGTGAAGTTTACAGTCTGAGGTGTAAGGGCAGGTTCGGCGACACGATATACGACGATCTCCGGACGTATCGAGTCGTTGTCACCGATGTCGCCGATGTAAAGGTACGACTTGCCGGGTTCTGGTCCAGGTCCGATCGAGATGTCTTCCCAATCGCGTGCCTGAACGCCCGGGACG
>Ga0070693_100001300_pt1 | contig 11250 bp, 2 predicted proteins | sample KBSK1103metaG_FD_65472 | JGI IMG/M metagenome (GOLD analysis project Ga0070693, IMG submission 65472) | Corn, switchgrass and miscanthus rhizosphere microbial communities from Kellogg Biological Station, Michigan, USA - KBS K1-10-3 metaG | ecosystem: Host-associated > Plants > Roots >...
TGGGACTGGCGCGCGGCTATCGCGGCCGGCCTGATCTGACTGCCGAGAAGTTTGTGCCGAACCCTTACAGCGCTCTTGCCGGCGCGCGCATGTACCGAACCGGCGATGTCGTCCGCCGTCTGCCCAACGGAGACATCGAATACCTCGCGCGCGTGGACAATCAAGTGAAGGTGCGCGGCTTCCGCATCGAACTGGGCGAGGTTGAGGCGGCGCTCGAAGCGCATCCGTCCGCGAGTGAAGCAGTCGTCGTCGTGCATGAAGATGCGCGTGGTGACAAGCGTCTGGTGGCCTACCTGGTATCCAACAGCGAAGCGTTCCCGGAGCAGACTTCGACAGAACTAAGGGCACAATCGCAGTCTGCTTCAACACTCGGGCCGCAGTTGCGTCAGTTTCTCGAAGACAAGCTACCCGCGTACATGGTTCCCGCGGCATTCGTCCTCCTCGACGAAATGCCACTCACGCCAAACGGCAAAGTCGATCGGCGACAACTCGCCCAACGCGATCTGAGCACAGCGATCACTGAAGAAAACTTCGTCGCGGCGCGCACCCCAACCGAAGAGTTGATCACGGGCGTGTGGCAGGAAGTGCTCGGCATCGAGCGCGCCGGCATCGACAAGGACTTCTTCGAACTCGGCGGACACTCGCTACTGGCGATGCAGGTCCTCTCGCGCTTGCGCGACGCTTTCAACCTCGAACTGCCGCTGCGGATTCTGTTCGGCAAACCGACGATCAGAACGTTAGCCCACGCCGTCGAGCAGGAGTTCAAGACCGGGCGAAAGCTGGACGCGCCGCTAAGCGAGATCCTGTCGCGAGAAGAGAAGTTACCCCTCTCATTCGCGCAGCAGCGTTTGTGGTTCCTGGACCAGATGGAACCCGGCAACCCGTTCTACAACCTCGGCGGCGCAGTGCGTCTGCGCGGACCGCTCGATATCGCCGCACTGAAAAAATCGTTCAACGAGGTGCTACGGCGTCACGAAGTTCTGCGCGCGATCTTCACCGGCGCGGGCGAAGAGGTGCGACAGATCATCGCGCCTGAAGTGGAGTTGCCGCTGCCCGTCATCGATCTCGAGCGCTTCCAACTTGATCAGCGCGAAAGCGAGATCCGCCGCCTTGCGGTCGAGGAAGCACAAAAGCCTTTCGACCTGGGCCATGGTCCGTTGCTTCGCACCACGCTACTGCGTCTGACCGAAGACGAGCACGTGGTCCTCTTCACTATGCATCACATCGTCAGCGACGAGTGGAGCATCGGCGTGCTGCTCAAGGAGATCGGCGTCTGCTACGAAGCGTTCTCGCGCGGGCAGCTTCCACTGCTGCCTGAACTGAAAGTGCAGTACGCGGACTATGCCGGTTGGCACCAGCGCTGGCTGAGTGGAGAGACCACGGAGACGATGCTGGCCTACTGGAAGAAGCAACTGGAGGGCGCGCCGCTGGTGCTCGAGCTGCCCGCCGAAGGTTCACGTCCGCCTATCCAGACCTATCAAGGCGCAACGTACCAGTTCGAACTCGGCGCAACGCTAACTGAGAAACTCAAAGCATCAAGCCGGCAACACGGAGCAACGCTGTTCATGACGTTGCTCGCGGCGTTCCAGACGCTGCTCTATCGCTACACCGGTCAGGAAGATTTCGTAATCGGCACACCGGTCGCGAACCGCAGCCGCCAGGAGCTCGAGCCGTTGATCGGCTTCTTCGTGAATCTGCTGGCGCTGCGCTGCGAACTCAACGTCGGCATGACTTTCGCTGAGCATTTGCGCCGCGTGCGCGAGACGGCGCTCGACGCTTACGCACATCAGGATCTTCCGTTTGAGAAGCTGGTTGAAGAGCTGCAACCCGAGCGTGACCTCAGTCGCTCGCCGGTCTTTCAAGTTCTCTTCGCTTTGCAAAACGCTCCCGTCGATCTGCTTTCACCGGATCTCGCGGGCGTTGAAATGAGTGCGATGGAGATCGAGCGCGGGATCTCTCGCTACGATCTCGGTGTGTCAGTGATCGAGACGAACGGCAGCTTGTACGTCGCGTTCGAGTACAACACGCAATTGTTTGCTGCGTCGCGCATGATGCGCATGGCCGGGCATTATGTGAACGTGCTCGAGAGCATCGTCGCGGAGCCGCAAAAGACGATCGGAGAGCTGGAACTAATAGGCGCGGAAGAGCGCCGCTTGTTACTCAGCGACTTCAACCGGACGGCGCGCAGTTATTCGCGCGAAGCGTGCGTTCACGAACTCGTCGAGCAACACGCGCAGCAACGGCCAAAGGCGCTGGCACTGACTTTTCAAAACGAGCAGTTGACGTTTGACGAATGGAACCAGCGCGCGAACCGTCTCGCAAATTACCTGCGCCATCTCGGCGTTGGACCGGAAGTGATGGTTGGCATCTGTGTCGAGCGTTCGCTCGATTGGGTCGTCGCGTTGCTCGCGATTCTCAAGGCGGGCGGCGCTTACGTCGCGCTCGATCCCGGTTATCCCGCCGATCGACTCGCTTACATGTTGCAGGATTCGAAGGTGCCGGTGCTCGTGACCGTGGAACGTTTGCGGCCGCTGTTGACTGCACCTGATGCGCAAGTGATCTGTCTTGATTCGGATGCAAAACGCTTCGCAGAAGAGAGCGATCAAAATCCGCCACCTCTCGCACGCGCCGAACACCTCGCTTACGTCACTTACACTTCCGGCTCGACCGGACGTCCGAAGGCCGTGATGACCACGCACGGCTCGCTGCTCAACCTCGTCTTCGCCCATCGCCGCGAGTTCAAAGTAAGTGAGGACGATCGCTCGCCGCAGTTTGGGCAGATGGGTTTCGACGCTTCGGTGTGGGAGCTATGGCCCTACTTGACGGCCGGCGCGAGCGTGCATTTAGTGGACGATGAGACGCGCCTGTCACCGGACAAGATACGCCAGTGGTTCGTGGACAAAGAGATCACCATCGGCTGGTTGCCGCCTGTGCTCGCGGAGACGGTGCTGGATGACAACTGGCCGGAGACACTGAGTCTTCAGTTGCTCATCACCGGCTCGGACAAGGCCCGGCGTCATCCGCCGTCATCGCTGCCTTTTGCTTACGTGAACAGCTATGGACCAACCGAGACGACGGTGCTCGTCACGTGGGGAACGGTGCCGCTCAAAGCGAACTCGGACAGCGCGCCGTTGATCGGCCGGCCCATCGACAACACGCAGATTTACATGCTCGATCGACAGTTGCGGCCCGTTCCGATCGGCGTTCCCGGCGAGCTCTGTATCGGTGGCGCGAGTCTCGGCCGTGGTTATTTGAACTGGCCGGATCTGACGGCCGAGAAGTTTATTCCTGACGCGTTTGGTCCAGCCGCGGGAATGCGGCTTTATCGCACCGGCGACCTGGCGCGTTACACCGAAGATGGCGACATAGAATTTCTCGGACGCATCGACGATCAGGTGAAAGTGCGCGGCTTCCGCATCGAGCTGGGTGAGATCGAAACTGTTCTCGCCGAGCATCCTGACGTGAGCACTGCGCTCGTTCTCGTCGACGAAGACTCCGTACACGACAAGCGACTGATCGCGTACGTCGTGCCGCAAGAGCAATTAACCAACGGCGCGGGAAATCATTCGCACGCAATGACGAGCCGCCTGGCCCAACACCTGCGCGACAAGTTGCCGGCCTACATGGTGCCGTCTGCGTTTGTGTTGCTGAAGGAGATGCCGCTCTCGCCCAACGGCAAATTGAACCGGCGTCTCTTACCGCCGCCCGATGAGAATGATCTGGTTTCCTCCGGGACTTACATAGAACCGCGCACGCCGGCGGAGCAAACGCTCGCCGACATATTCAAGCGCGTGCTCAGAGTGGAAGCGGTCGGCATCTATGACAACTTCTTCGAACTCGGCGGACACTCATTGCTCGCCACGCAAGTCGTCTCACAGATTCGCGAACAGTTCGACGTCGAATTGTCGTTGCGCAGTTTCTTTGGCGCCCCGAACGTGGCTGGTGTTGCGGAGATCGTCACGGCTCAATCTCAGGCCACAGCGCCAGAAACCCACATCAAACCGGCCTCGCGTCTCCGGCCTTTGCCACTCTCTTTCGCGCAACAGCGCCTGTGGTTTTTGGACCGTCTCGAGTCGGGCAACACTGCTTATAACGTGCCGCTCGCGGTTCGGCTTTCAGGTTCGCTCAACATCGAGGTGCTCAAACGAACGCTCAACGAAGTGGTGCGACGTCACGAGATCCTGCGTACCACGCTGACGGAAGTCGACGGCGAACCGCGGCAGATCATCTTGCCGCCGGCGCCAGTGAGCGTCCTGTTGCTTGATCTGTGTGCGTTGGGAGCCGCGGAGCGTGAGAGAGCCGTGCAGCGCCATGTCGACGAGGCAACGGAACAGCAGTTTGATCTCGCGTTTGGTCCATTACTCAGAGTCGAGCTGCTCAAGCTCGCGGAAGACGAGCACGTCTTGATCCTGACGATGCACCACATCATCACGGACGGCTGGTCCATGGGCGTGCTCATCGAAGAATTTGGCGCGCTGTACCAGGCCTTTGTAACCGGACGTGAATCGCCGCTGAAGAAGTTGCCAATCCAGTATGCCGATTACGCCATCTGGCAGCGCAACCGGTTGCAAGGCGAGGTACTGCAAGAACTGCTCGACTACTGGCGTGAGCAACTGGCCGGTGCCCCGGCGCTGGAACTGCCGACTGACCGGCCGCGTCCTGCTCGTCAAAGTTATCGCGGCGCGCGCCTCGCGTTTGAGTTAACGAGAGAGTTAACGCAGAAGCTGTACGAATTGGGCCAGCGTGAAGGCGTGACGTTGTTCATGACGCTGCTGGGTGCGTGGCAGACGTTGCTCGCGCGCTACAGCGGACAGTGGGACGTGAGTGTGGGGACGCCGATCGCGAACCGCACGCGCAGTGAAGTCGAAGGATTGATCGGGTTCTTTGTGAACACGCTGGTGTTGCGCACGCAGATGAATGCGACCGCGAGTTTTCGCGAACTGCTACAGCAGGTGCGGGAAGTGTGTCTCGGAGCATACGCGCACCAGGATGTGCCGTTCGAGAGAGTGGTGGAAGAGTTGCAGCCCGAGCGCGACTTGAGCCGCTCGCCGTTGTTCCAGGTGTTGTTCGAATTGCAGAACGCGCCGCTGGGCTACCTGGAATTGCAGGGACTGAAACTCGAGCCGCTCGTGGGCAAGCTCGACACGACCAAGTTTGATCTGACGCTGACTGCGATGGAGGCCGAGACCGGGTTGCAGGTGTGGTGCGAGTACAACACGGACCTGTTCGAGGAACCGACTGTCGCGCGGATGTTCGAACACTGGCGCGGGTTGCTGGAAGCTGCAGTTGCTGAACCCGAACGATCGTTGGCTACGTTGCCATTATTGCCGGAAGCAGAGCGGCAGCAACTACTCGCGTGGAACGAAACGCAAGTGGATTATCCGCGTGACGGGACGCTCGGTGAATTATTCACAGAGCAAGCGAGGCGCACACCGGCGGCAGTCGCAGTGGAGCATGACGGTGTGCAGTTAAGCTATGCGGCACTGAACCGGCGGGCGAACCAGTTGGCCCATCACCTGCGGCGGTTGGGAGTAGGACCGGAAGTGCGCGTGGGGTTGAGCATGGACCGCTCGCTGGAACTGGTGGTGGGATTGTTGGGCGTGCTGAAAGCCGGTGGTGCTTACGTGCCGCTGGATCGTGAGTATCCGATCGAGCGTTTGCGGTTCATGATCGACGACGCGCAGTTGCGACTGGTGCTGACGAACGAGCCGTCTGCATTTACTGAAGCGGGTGTGGACGTAATCGACTTGAGGGCTGCAGCCGAAGAGATCGATAGCGAAAGTGAAGCCGAGCCTGAGAGCGGCGTGACTGCCGCTAACCTCGCGTACGTGATCTACACGTCGGGCTCGACCGGAACACCAAAAGGCGTCGAGGTGGGCCATCGTGCGGTACTGCGCACGGTGCTGAACAGCGACTACATCCAGGTGACGTCTGACGACCGCGTGGCCCAGGCGGCGAACACTGCTTTCGATGCCTCAACCTTTGAAGTGTGGGCAACGTTGCTGAACGGCGCGACTTCGGTAGTGCTGGACAAGGAAACAGTGCTCGGCGGAGAAAAGTTGACCGTCGCGATCAAGGAACAGCAGATCAGCGTCCTGTATCTGACGGCGGCGTTGTTCCACCACATGGCGCAAGTCGCTCCCGGAGCATTCGCGCCGTTGCGCGCGATGTTATTCGGGGGCGAGACGGTGGATCCGCGCTGGGTCCGAGCAGTGTTACAAACTGGATCTCCCGAGCGACTGTTGCACATGTATGGTCCAACCGAAGTGACTGTGTTCTCGACGTGGAAAATGGTGACTGAACTGGCGAGTGACGCGTCGACGGTATCGATCGGGCGCTCGATAGCTAACACGGAAACCTGGGTGCTGGATGAGTGGCTACAGTTGGCGCCCGTCGGGGTGAATGGAGAGTTGTACCACGGCGGCGATGGTTTGGCGCGCGGTTATCTCAATCGGCCGGAGTTGACGGCGCAGCGGTTCGTACCGAATCCGTATGCGCGTCATGCGGGTGAGCGACTCTATCGCACGGGAGACGTGGTGCGGTATCACGCGGACGGCGAGCTTGAGTTCGTTGGCCGGCGCGACGCGCAGGTGAAGGTGCGCGGCTACCGCATCGAGTTGGGCGAGATCGAAACGGTATTGACTCGGCATCCGCAAGTGCGTCAGGCGGTGGTTGTGGTCAGGGAACCGGAGCCGGGAAACAAACAGTTAGTGGCGTATGTCGCGGGCGAAGTGACGGTCAGCGAGTTGCGCAGCTATTTAAAGGAGAAGCTGCCGGAGTACATGGCGCCGCAGTTCATCGTGACGCTGGAGTCGTTGCCGCTGACGCGCGTCGGAAAGATAGACCGGCAAGCGTTGCCTGCGCCGGAGGCGTTAGCGTCCGAAGATTACGTCGCGCCGCGCACCGCGACCGAGCAAACGCTGGTTGAGATATTCAGGAAGGTGCTCAAGCTGGACGAAGTCGGCGTCTACGATAATTTCTTCGAACTCGGCGGACACTCGTTGCTTGCCACGCAAGTCGTTTCACAAATCCGCGAGCGGTTCGCGGTAGAGCTTCCGCTGCGTAGTTTCTTCACGTCGCCGACAGTGGCGGATGTTGCCGCGATCATCGAGTCGGACTTCGATCTTCAGAGCGGTGCGCAAGGACCGCAGATCAAACCTTCCTCGCGTGCCCGGCCGTTGCCGCTTTCCTTCGCGCAACAGGGACTCTGGCTTACGGATCGACTCGATCCCGGTGGCACTGCTTACAACGTGCCGCTGGCGATTCGACTTTCAGGTTCGCTCGACGTCGAGGTGCTCAGACGAACGCTCAACGAAGTGGTGCGGCGTCATGAGATCCTGCGCACCACGCTGGCTGAGATCGATAGCGAGCCGCGACAGATCATCGCGCCGCCGTCACCAGTGAGCGTGCCGTTGATCGATTTGTGCGAGTTGGAAGAAGCGGAGCAGCAGGCTGAGTTGCGGCGTCACATGCAAGAGGCAACGGACGCGCGGTTCGATCTCGCGCGTGGTCCACTGATGAAGATCGAGTTGCTCAAGTTGGCGGACGACGAGCACGTCTTGATCATGACGCTCCATCACATCATTACCGACGGGTGGTCCATGGGCGTGCTCATCAACGAGGTTGGCGCGATTTATGAGGCTTTTGTGTCCGGACAAGAATCGCCGCTGCCGGAGTTGCCGATTCAGTATGCCGACTACGCCATCTGGCAACGCGAGCAGTTGCAAGGCGAAACGCTGGAAGAACTGCTCGACTACTGGCGCGTGCAATTGGCCGGCGCGCAGGCGCTGGATCTGCCGGCCGACTATTCGCGCCCGGCGGAGCACAGTTTTCGCAGTGCGAGTTTGCCGTTTGCGCTGACGCGTGAATTAACGACGGCGCTCAAGGAAATATCGTGGCGTGAAAACGTGACGTTGTTTATGACGCTGTTGACGTGCTGGCAACTCTTGCTCGCGCGCTACACGGGTCAGGAAGACATCGTCGTGACGAGTCCGATCGCGAACCGGACGCAAGCGGGGTTTGAAGGTGTGATTGGGCTCTTCGTCAATCTGCTGGTATTGCGGACGCAGGTATCAGGTGAGCTGACATTTCTGGAGTTGCTGGAGCGGGTGAGGGAAGTGTGTTTCGGCGCGTACGCGCACCAGGAGTTGCCGTTCGAACGGCTCGTGCAGGAGTTCCAGCCTGAGCGGGAGTCGAGCCGGTCGCCGCTCTTTCAGGTGTTGTTTCAGGTGCAGAACGTACCGCAGCAGGAGTTGAAGTTGCCGGGACTGAAGTTGTCTACGCTTCCGATCATGCCTGGACCACCGAAGGTTGATTTGACGTTGACGATGAGCGAGTTTGAGGACGTGCTGTTTGGGGAGTTCACGTACAGCCAGAACCTGGCGAGCGATTCGATCGTGGCAATGGAGCGACAGTGGCGCGCCTTGCTGGAAAGCGTGGTGGACAATCCCGACTGTCCGATCTCCGCCCTCGCTATGGGGACGGAGCAGGAGTACGCGGAACTGATCGAAGGTTTCAACGAGCAGCTGGAAGTTTGAGCCACAACGAGGCACAAACGGCACGCGCCGAAGGCGTGAAGATAAGGTAGCCAGTAAGCGCCGAAGGCGCAGAGATAAGGTAGCCAGTAAGCGCCGAAGGCGCAGAGATAAGGTAGCCAGGGGCAAGCGCGAAGCGCGCCGCCCCTGGATCACAGAGCCAGGAGTTCAGGCCTGCAGGGCCGACAGAAATTGTGTCTGAGCGCGTGTCTATCGCCCTTTCAGGGCTCCGTCGTTTTGTCGATAACCAGGGGCAGCGTGCGCCGCTGCGCGTCGCACTTGCCCCTGGCTACCATATCTCCGCGCCTTCGGCGCTTACTCTGGCTACCATATCTCCGCGCCTTCGGCGCTTACTCTGGCTACCATATCTCCGCGCCTTCGGCGCTTACTCTGGCTACCATATCTCCGCGCCTTCGGTGCTCACTTCGGACTTTTAGGGCAAAGCCCCTGGTTGAGTAAACAGGTTGACCATGCTTGCCGGACAGATCATCGCACCAGGTAAACTGGATTTCGTCGAGTTGCCGCTGCCCCGCGTCGCGGAGGGGCAGCTTTTGGTCAAACTCGAGACGGCCTCTCTCTGCGGCAGCGATATTCCTTATTTTCTGCACGACACGTCGCATCCTTCTGTGGCTGGTCAAGCGTTGCCGCTGCGGCCCGGATTATCACTGCACGAACTACTCGGCACTGTTTACGATTGCAAGTCGAAACGATTCAAGGTCGGTGATCGCGTACTCGCGTTGCCATTTAATCACCTGCACGGAATGTCCGAGTTTTTTCTGTCGGACGATAACCTTGCCGTTCCGCTGCCCGCAGGTCCGGCCGAGCGACTGGTGCTCTCGCAACCGCTCGGCACGGTGGTCCATGCTTGCCGGAAATTACCGAACATACTCGGCAAGACCGCGGTGGTCCTGGGTCAGGGACCGATCGGGCAGTTGTTCTGCGCGTTGCTGCGTCACATGGGCGCGCTGCGCGTGATAACGGTGGACAGGCTTGCCGAGCGATTGCGAATTTCATCGCGCATGGGCGCGACTCACGTGTTCGGCGAAGACGCCGGCGATCTGAAAACAGCGGTGCTCGATCTTACTCACGGTCTGGGCGCGGACCTCGTTGTTGAAGCGATCGGTAAAGAGGAGACAGTGAACCTCGCGGCCGATCTGATTCGGCGCCACGGCACCGTGATCCTCTTTGGCCTGCCCGTTCGTTATACTTTCAACGTTGCGATTCACGAGTTCTTCTACAAGGAGGCGCACCTGATCGGCTGTGTCGGTCCCGATGTTCAGCAAGACTTTTCGTTGGCGGTCGAGTTGATTTCAAGTGGCGCGATTGACGTGCGGCCGCTCATCACGCATAAGTTTCCCTTCCTGAAAGCGCAGGAGGCCTTCACGCTTTTTTCAAGACGCAGCGATGGGGCGATGAAAGTTATTCTGGAAACCAACGGTGGATAGTATTTCTACTGCGATCGTGCTCGGCGGTTTGGGCCAGGCCGGAAGTCTTATCGCCGGCGCGCTCACACACGCGGGAGCGGAAGTGGTCCTTGTCGACGTGTTGCCCAGACCGGAAGCAGTCGCGGCGGCGAGTTATATTCAAGCAGATGTCACACGGCCTGACGACGATCTACTACGAGCGATCGCGGACACAGACTGTATCGCGATGTGTCTTCCCGAGGACGCTGCTCTTCGAGCCGCGCCGGCAATCCTCAATGCGATGGCGCGAGGGGCGTTATGGATCGACACTCTATCGGTTAAGCAGAACATCTGCGGGCTGCTGCGGCGCTATAAAGAAAAACTCGAGCTCGTTTCCATAAATCCGATGTTTGCGCCTGCGCTCGGCTTCGACGGTAACTCCGTCGCTTTCGTCGAAATTTCCGGTGGTCCAAAAAGCGAAGAGTTTGCCCGCACACTTCGCTCGCTGGGTGCAATTGTCGAAATGCTCACGCCCGAAACACACGATCGGCTAACAGCAGCGATTCAGGTCGCGACCCACGCCGCGATTCTGTCCTTCGGCGCCGCCTTGCTCGAACTTGATTACGACATTGAGAAAGGTTCGGCGATCGCGACTCCTCCACATCGCATGTTGCTCTCGCTGTTGCAGCGTATGAGCACGGCGAATCCGGAAGTCTACTGGGACATCCAGCATCATCATCCTTTTGCAGCATCAGTGCGCGAGAGCCTGAGTCGTGCATTGAAAACTCTTGATGCCGCCGCGCGCGAAGATTCGCCTCGCGAATTCCAGGAACTCTTCGAACGCCTGCGCCTTCTATAAGTCTTTATCCCGCCGCATTCTGTTTATGACATTAAAAACGATGACTTTACCGGGCGTGAGCCTGGCCGGGGCGACCTGGGTAGAGGAACCCGACTCGCGTTTGAGAGACTGGAAAGCGGTGGGCCATGGCGCGTGCAGCGCTCATCACGGCGAAATCCTCCAGGGCATGTTCGAAGACAATGGCAAACTCCATCGTGCCTTGATCTCGATTCCGTTTGGACATCTCACCTCTGCGGCAACATTCCAACCCGACGAAACGAGTAGCTCGATCGTGGTCCAACCGGCAAACTGCGTCAAAGCACGAGCGGCGGCGGAACTAACCTTGCGGAAGTGCGGCCGGAAACATGGCGGTTATCTGACTTTGTCCAGCAACATCCCGGAGCGAATCGGCCTCGGTTCATCGACTGCTGACGTAGTTGCCACAATCGAAGCGACGGTTGACGGCTGCGGCGTT
>Ga0070693_100001318_pt1 | contig 11181 bp, 7 predicted proteins | sample KBSK1103metaG_FD_65472 | JGI IMG/M metagenome (GOLD analysis project Ga0070693, IMG submission 65472) | Corn, switchgrass and miscanthus rhizosphere microbial communities from Kellogg Biological Station, Michigan, USA - KBS K1-10-3 metaG | ecosystem: Host-associated > Plants > Roots >...
CCGCTCGTTCGATGTGAACGTCCACATGCCCACGCTGCCGCCGTCGACGATGCTCTGCCGCCGCACGAAGTCATCGAGCCACTGTGCGAATGCCGGCGATTCGTGGATGTAGTGGACGCCGAGCTGTTCGCGCGTCTGCCGCTCGGGCGTTCCGGGCGGCCGATACCCCGGATACATGCTGCCGGAGTTGTCGAACAGGATGCGCACGGCGAGCGGCGCACCCCGAACGATTGGCGCCGCGACGGCAGGCATCGCCAGCGCGATCGCGAGCGAGCAGGCAGCGGCCTTCAACGCGGCACTCCTTTTTCGCACAGCTCGCGTAGCTCGACGAAGCCGTCGCGGTTGCCGGCGGCGATGTAACCGTCGAACGAAGCGAGCGCGGTGATCGGCGCGGCAGCGTTGCCGGCGAGGCGCCATACCTCGTGGCGAGGCGGATGGGCGAGCTCGTAGAGGAGGACGCGACCGTCTTCCATCCCCACGGCGGCGGCGGAACCGCGCATGACAACCGGCGACGGCTTCGTAGCGCGCTCCAGCGGCGCGAAGGAATCGCGGATCGCCGAGCGCGCGAAAAGAACGCCGTCGCCATCGATGCGCACGCCGTCGCGATCCCACGCCGCGTTCTCGTCGTGCGTCAGAGCGAAGAGCAACGTGTCGGGCTCCAGCGGTTCTTCGATGGCGCCCGTGGCGGCGCTGATGCGGTAGAGCTGGCGCGCAGGGCCGAAGATGCCGAAGACGTTGCCGCCGAGGAACGCGATCGGCTGCTCGGCCAACGCCGGAAGCGATACCGGATGCGAGACCACGTCCTGCCGGACCACATGCAGATGCACCTGCGAGTTTTCTTCGGAGAAGAAGAAAACGTCACCGGTCGCCGGATCCGCCGTCAGCCAGCTCGTTTTTAGGGAGCGGTGCAGTACGCGCAAGGCTGCGCGCGGCGGGCGGCCGCTCTGCTCGATCACGTGCACCTCGCGCGAATCGCCGGCCGCGACGGTCACGAAGAGACGCTCGCCGGCCGGAGTCAACGCGAAGATGGGCGTACCCTCGATCGGCAGTTGCCACAGCGGGCGCACACGCGGCGGGTCGAGCGTCATCGGACCGAGCACGTAAGCGGTGAGCTGATTGCGCGTCGCAACGTAAAGAATCCCGTTGTCGATACACGGCTCGGCGGTGACCGGCCCCTGCGTTTGAAAACGGCAGACGCTCCTGGCGCGAATGGGATCAGCGACTTCGATCGTGCCGTTGAAGCCAACGGCAATGAGGTGGCCATCGCAGGCCAGGAGGGTACGGCATCCGTCGTCGAGCCGGAGCGTCAGCGCGACCTTATGCGCGGTCCACTCGGACGGCCCGCGTCTGGCGTTGAAGCCGAGACGGCGTGCACCGCCTTTGAAGCCGCTCCAGTTCGACGGCGAGAGGGGCAGCGGCGCGGCGCAATTGCGGCAGAAATTCGCGAAGGCCCGATTGCGCGCCTCACATTGCGGACAGCGCCGCAGCACGTGTCCATTCGCGCAGCGTGGCGCGCTGGCCGCAACCTTGGCCGCACAATTCGGTTCCGCACAAGCGAGTGGCAAGCGGTCTCCCTCAGCGCATCCGATTGACGATCACCTCCGGCTGCCGAATGACCTGCTGGCCGCCTTCGATGAAGCCGTTACGGACGACACCAGTAATGACACCGTCCGGGTAGCGAGGGTCGTTGGATGTGGCGCGGCCGATGTGGCGCGTGCTGTCGAACGCGGTCTCGCCGAGCTTCACTTCGATCGGTTCGACCGAGGCGAGTTGGAGGAGCTGGCGGACGACATTCGCGCCGCTCCGGAGATCGCCTCCGCGCTTTTCCAGGTCCGCCTGCTGGCAGCGCTGGAGATAGAGGTCCGCGAACGGCAGGAACATGTCCGTGACCCAGCGCTTGAAGCGGAAATTCAGCGGATTGGCACCGTCTGCACCGCTCTGCGCCGCGGCCAGGAGCCCAGCGAGCTCGCGCGTGCGCCGCAATTCCTCGGCGTCGGTCGGCAGGCGTGGAATCTTGCGCTCGATAATGCGCGGAATCAGTGCGACCTTCTTCACAAAGAGGCGATGCTCCTTGCACGGAACGTAGACGGCCTCGAAGCTCGGCTGAAGATCGGGCGGGATGTATTTCGGCAGCTCGTCGAGCAACGATTCCCACGCCGCGTTGCCGCCGGCGTCGTCGAACGCGGCGTGGAGGGTCGGATTCGCGCGGAACTGTTTCCACGATTCGCCGAGCACTTGATGCTCGAGCGCCACGGGATCGGACGTTTGCTGCGCCGGCGCGGTAGCAATCGACTCGACGGCGTCGCCGAAACGGGTCAGGTCCGCGCGCAAGCCACTGATCTCGGCTGAGACGGCGTTGAGGTTCTCGACCTTGAGCAAAGAAACCTGCTGAACCTTCGCGCCGAGGCTGCTGCTCGTCATCTGCAGCTGCTCGTCGAGAAATTGCAGGTTGTTGTCGAATTTCGAGGCCGTCGCGCTGAGGCGGCGCGCGAGGTCGTCGTGTTGCGCCCTGGCATTTTCGACGGCGCGGCGGATCAGCCGGAGCGTGATGATGACCGGAACCGGTGCCAGCAGAATGGCCGCACCGAGGATGCTCCAGGGCAGCCAGGGAAACGGCTCCTGGACGAAGATGTGTTGCACGATGCGCGGCGGCTTCGGCTTTGTTTTGCCCGCATCGCGAGTGGCCGGCGGCGGCTGCGGATGCTTCCCCTCGAAGTAGTCGCCGAGATTGTCGAGCAACGCGTAGTCGGGCGCAGAGTGCTTGTAGTCCGGGAGATGCGTTTCCAGTGCCGCAGCGAGCGCGGCATACGAGCGTTGCCAGCCATTCGCGGCGTACGTGCTCTGGATCTCTTCGACAACATCGTTGACGTCGGCGGTGGACACCGATTTCTCGATGAATGCCGCGAGCGCCGCCGCCACCGCCGCGGTATCGGGTTTCTTGCAGTCCATCACGACGAGCGATGCAGACGGTTTGTGTCCGGCGCTCAGCTCGTCGAGGTACGGCTTCATAGAATCGCATGCGCAAGCGGCATGCGCGGATGCGATGGTCAGCAGCAATGCGGCAAATGAGCGCAGCTTCATGTCGTCACCTCCAGCTCCTCGGCAAACTGCGCGCGCGCGGCGACAACGTCGCTCGGCATGCGTGCCTCCACGGTTCCGCTGAGCCGGCGCCCGCTGCCGCTGCGGCGGAGCCTCACCGCCAGCCGTAACGTGTCGCCGGCGTCCGCGCGCAGCTCCAAAGGGAGCACGCACAGCGTCGCGTTTCCTCGCGGGACGCGGTCGGCGCCCCACAGCAAGTTCAGAAGAAATGCTTTGCCGGCGCCCTCGCCGGCGAAGCGGAAATCGGCCGTAAAGTGGCAGCTCTCGCCAGGCGCCGGCAACTGCTCCGGCGTCAGAAGCTCGACCGCCTCGCCGCGGCCGCTGTCAACGCGCAGCGTGCCGCCGCGCACGATCGCCACATGCCGTGAAGCACAGCGCGCCAGAGCAACCGAGCGGACGGCGTGATCGAGTACGGGCGCGTTCAGCGCGGCCGTCGCGGCGAAGGCTTTGCGCACGGCGTCGAGCGCGAAGATCTCACCGACAAACACGACCGGCTCCGCCGCCGCGCCCAACGCGGCGAGCGGCGCGCGCAACCGCTCGCGGACCTCGGCCGCACGCGAGGCGATCCACGCGTCGTCGAGTACGCTCTCGAGAGCGCCATGCGTGAGGCGTGACGGCAGCGACTCCGGCGAGCCGGTCAGCAGAGAGAGGAGGCCGCGCTCGAACGCCGACGATGCCGGCGTCCGCAGCGCCGCCGCGATCTGTTCGCTCCATGCGCTCCAGCCCAAGCCCGGAATCGTCATCGAGGCGACGGTGCGGAGCTTGCGCCGGTCTTCGACATTGTCATCGTCGATGGTGACGCGGTGCAGATGGAGGTCGTCGTCCGAGGCGTCGATCACGAGACAGACGGCCGGCACCTGTTCGACGAGCGCCATCGCCGCGGCAATCTCGCGGCAGATGATCGTCATCCGCCGGAAGCCGCGGCGACGGAACAACGTCTTCAGCACCGTGCATGCGGCGCGGCTGGCATGCGCTGCCAGCACCACGACCGCAGCGGCGTCGGCGGCGTCGATACCGCGCTCAGCGACGAAGGCGAACGTCGGCTCGAGCAGCGCGTCGAGCAGCGCGAACGCGATTGCCGGCGCCACGGCGGAGGCAACGGGGTCGGCCAGCGCCGCTGGAGATGAGAGTACGTCGATCGGCGATGTCAGCGGCAGCATCTCCGCGGCGGCCTGCGGATCCCACGGCCGGCGTAGGCCGATGCGCCGCGCGCGCTGGAAGAGATTGCGGGGCGTGGCCTTACCGAGCATCTCCAGGGCTTCGTCCCATACGAAGTCTGGGTCTTCGGTGACGCGCGGATCGAACAACACATCGCTCGACACGTGCCGCGTGGCTACATGACGGATCTCCTGACTGCACGGAACGAGTTGCCCGTCGGCGGTGACGAGGAGCGCCGACAGCACGCGGCCGCAATCGACGATCAGCTGCGGTCTCATCCCATCCAACTCTCTTCCTCGTGCAGGCGCGCTGGCTCGATCTTCACGGCCGCGCCGTTAGCAAAAACTTCGAGCGTGCGGTTCGCGCCGACGGAGAACATCACGTCGCAGCCGGAGCGCCCGGCCGTGTCGATGGATATCTGTCCGATCAGACTGACGCGCGGGTTGCCGACGATTGCCTTCGCGACGCCGGTGTTCTGGTAGAACTTGATGTTCAGGTATCCGCCGGGCGGCACCATGTCGGGCGGATATGACTTCGTGCGCTCGATCGGGTAGCTCTCCCCGCGGCGGATGACCTCGTCGAACTCCGGCTCGATTGGATTCGTGAAGGTCTCGACGCCGTAGCTGTGCGGCAGCTTGCGGCCTTCGCTCAGAAAAAGGATCCGCGCTTCGCGGGCGATGAGGCGGTCGCGCATGGAGCCGTAAAGCGCGGCTCCCTTGGCCACACAAACCTTCAGATGCTCCTCTTCGAGGAGATCGCGCTCGTCGCCGAGGCTCGGGAAGAGCTCACGAACGCAGCGGCGGATGTGGGGAAGGAGACTTTGACGCCCGGTGTGCAAGAGGTAGTCAACGTCGTCGACCTCGATACCGGCGAGGGCCAGCGACGACCGGATCAGCTCTCTGCTCTTCGCCAGCACCGATTGCAACAGATCCCCGAAAACGCTTTCCGGCAGCGGCTGGATCGCCACGTCGCCCGGCGCAAACTGCACGCCGGCGTTCGTCACGCGCAGGATGAGATCGGGAACAACATTCACCGGCAGCCGCCGGCCCTGGGCAACGTCGATCTTCACCTGTTCGGCGAGATCCTTCCACTGGGCGCGCGCGCGAAGCACTTGCTGCCAGATGTCGCCGCTCCATTCCTCGCGTTCACGACGCCGTTCCAGGTCGCGGAAGTTGGCGGCGATGAGCGAGGTGTCGAATTCGAACTTCGGCGCCGGCAGCTCGTCGGCGCAGCGGCGGAGAAGCTCCTTCATCAGGATGATGTCGATATGGTCGCCGCCGATCGTGTTGTCGCCCATGTTGGCGAGGATGCGCAGCCCGGTGCCGCCGCCGCGCAGCTTTGTGACATTGGCAACCGAGACGTCGAGTGTGCCGCCGCCGTAATCGAAAACGAGGAGAGTCAAGCCGCGCTCGCGGGCGATCGCCTCCGAAATTGCGGCGGCGTCGCGCGTGCGCCGGAGAAAATCGATGTAGTAGAGGACGGCAGCGGAAGGCTCGTCCAGGATGATCCCGGCGTTGACCAGTTCTCCGTCGTCACGATGCGTCTGCTCGACCAGCCGGACCCGCTCCTCCTCCGTGTCGAGGCCGGCGAGGCGGCACGCTTCCAGAACGTCGCGAATCTGGAGGTCGTAGAAGTTCGCTGGTACGGTGATGATGGCGCGGCGGATGTCGTACTGCGCGCCGTTGCTCGAGTCCAAGTGCAGCTTCTCCTCGGCGAGTTGCACGAGGCGCCGGATGATCCGCGAGGCCAGCTCCGCGGCCGAGTAGGAGCGGTCGAAGAAGGTGCGGTCGCTCTCATAGCCCATGACCCGCTTGATCGAGCGCACGGTGCGATCGGGAGCGGTATCGGCCTCGTTGCGGGCAGCCTGGCCAATCTTGTACGTGTCGGGGTCGTCGAAGACGAGAACGCTCGGAATCAGCTCTTTTCCCGAAGCCTCGTCCCTCACCAGCTCGATGTCGCGTCGTCCGTTTTCCATGACCGCCACGACCGAGTTGGTCGTACCGAAATCGATGCCGATGTAGTCCTGGTACTCTCGCGGCTTGACGACGGTGATCTCGACCGGTACGACGACCGGCGCTTGACCATGCGGGCGGATGGTGACGGCGGCGCGATGTTTCCCCTCAACCAATGCGCCGCGCCGGCAGAGGATCTTGAAGTCGAAAAAGCGGACGAACGTCGTCGGCGATAGCGTCCGGCCGCTGGCATCGCCGCGCAGCAGCGTGAATGCGTTGGCGCGCGCCACCACGTCCAACCAAGGCTGGTCGCTTTCGATCGAGACGATCTCGACGTCCGTCGAGCCGCGGTTCTCGACGCGCAGCGTCGCCGTGTAATCGCGCTTGGTCAACGCGTTTGAGAAGCGGACCGAGGGCGGCTTGACGTCGAGGCGATAGCGGAACGTGCGCGCGCGCACCGGCACATCGACGGCGGCGGCGTAGTTGACGAACTCGATGTGCACCGCGCCGCTCTCGCCTTCCGCGGCGACGTTTTCCTCACGCGTGGCGTTCCAGACGACCGGGATCGACAGCTTCTCGCCGTAGCGCAGCAGGCGGTCTGCGTAATCGCCCTCGGTCCGCAGATGCGGCGACCCGTCGCTGCGCACGCCGCGGAGCCGCAGCGGCACGCTGCCGGCGTTCGTCAGCTCGACGAAGCGGCGCGCGCTCTCTCCCTCTTGTAACTCGTCGAAGTCGATGGCGGGCGTGAGGAGCTTCGGCAGCGGACCAGAGCGGACGTCCACACGAAGAGTCCGCTGCTTTCGCTCGTCACCGTCGACGATGCAGGCGTATTCGAGTGTGCGATGGAATCCGGCCGGCAACAACGCGCCGTCGACGGCGGCCATCACCTGCACCTGCCCGCCCGCGGGAATGGTGATCTCCCGTCCCGGCGTGAAGGCGAGGGCCGGCAGCGGTGCATCCTTCGCCACGATCTCCAGCCGCATCGGATACGCGCTGCCGTTCTGCAGCGTGAACGGCTTCGCCGGCGCCAGCGTCGAGATGAGCGTATGCGCGTCCGGCGCGACGTCGAGCAGAAGGAGCAGACTGCCGCAAAAGCTGCAGTACGTATCATCCGCGGCGGTCACCCATTGGTGGCAGAAGCGGCACTCTGCGGCGGCGGCGGACGGGCTCATGTCACGCCTCGCACGATCAGTACGAAGACGATGAGCAGGAGAACCGCGGCCGCGCAGATGATTTCGACGCGCGTGACGACCGGCCGCGGCTGCGGCGCCCTATCTAGGGGAACGGGAGCCGTGGGCGCGGGCAGCGATTTGCGGATGGTGGTGATCGGCGACACGTTCCGCGTCTCCGGCTCGGCGGACGCCGCCGGAGCATCGACGGTTGCGGAAAGCTGCAGCGCGATCGCACGGTATTGCGGCCGCGGATCGTTCGTCTCGATCCGCAGAACACCTTGGTGGCGTCCCGCCACCCGCGCCCACAGGTGGATGATGAACGGCGCGCGCCGCTCGAAGAACAGGCCGGCCAGAGGTCCGTTGCGCCGCTGGCCGCCGGCCTCGAAGACCAGCCACGGCGGAAGATCGGCGAAACGCACGACGAGCGGCACGGAGCTGCTGTTGGTGACGGCGAGCCGGTACGGCCGCACGCCGTTGCCGAGATCGAATGGGCGCGGGACCGGCGATCCGTTGAAGTCGAGGTGCGCGATCGGATACGCACGCCGCGTGGTCATCCGCACCGGCAGTTCCTCGATCCGCGGCGTTCCGCGCTCGTCGACCAGGAAGCGAATGCAGCCGTCGAAGCGCTTCTCCGCGTCGTGCACGGCGGTGAGCTCGATCGTCTCGCCCGCCCTGCCCGCGGCGATCGTCACAGCGTCTCTTTCCGCATCGCGCCAGCGCACCGTCAGCCACGATGGGCGATTGCCGATGGTCACATCGACGGACTCTCGGCCGCGGTTGAGGACGCGGACGCGGCGGGCGTCGCATCCCGGCGAATCGACGGTACCGAAGTCGATGGCACAGCCGCCGTCGCTCCCGCGCACGGCACTGCCCGCGAAGGCGAGCTGCGACGCCGGCACCGGCTCGAGCCAAGTGCGCGCCGGAGCGCTGAGCGCGCCGACGAAGTGGCGCTCCAGCGCGAGCATCGTCTCGCGGGAGAGACTCATCGCGCGGTCACGGCCTTCCCGCCCTGCTGCACGAGGGCGACGATGTATAACGCGTTCGTGCCGATGACTTGTGGGAAGCGCCCCTTCTCCTCTTCGACGTACGCTTCGATGCCGTACGTCCCCTGCGGCGCCTTCTTCGGAAGCGTGAGCTCGACGGATGACTCGATGATGCCGCCGCCCCGTGGGATGACGAATTCGTTCGGGCCGGCGCCGAAGATGTAATCGTCGCCGTACTTGATGCCGCGGAACAGCCGCACGCGAATGGCTTCGTTCGGATTCGGGCTCAGGACGAGGTAGCGGACATAGAGCGTCGCCTTGTCGCCGGGCTTTGGATTCGGCGGCGTGAAGGAGACCTCGTCGATGCGGGCGACGTAGCCCTGGGCTTGATCGTAGTTGGCCTGGCGCACCGCGACATCGCGGCCGGCGAAGACGCGGTCCTGGTGCTTGCCGAAGGCAAAGCCGGCGGCCGCGCCGGCCACACCGCCAGCCAACGCGTTGCGCACGATGTCCTCGCGGCTGCCGCCGGTGACGGCAGTCACGCCGCCGCTCAGTGCCGCGCCGATCACACCCCAGACCAGCGCGTTACGCTGCGCGCGGTTGTGCTCCATCACCCACTCTTTGACGTTCGCCGCCTTCTTCGTGCTCTTCTGCGGCGGTGCGGTGGCGCAACTGCTGGCAAACATCGTGGCGATCAAAAGCGACGCAATCCTCTGCTTCATGAGTCACTCCTAGTGTTCATTCCTCGGCGGTGACGAGGATTTCCGGATCGAGTTCGTGGTCGGGCCGACCTTGGCTCCTTCCTGAAAAATCTTCTTGAGCTCTTCCTGTGCTTGTTGACTGAACTTCTGCGCCCGTGCGGCGACGCCAACGGGAACGTTCGGTTCGGCGAGAAGCGCTTGCGCCATCGTTTTCGCTTCCGGGTATCGATTCCGGCTCATCGCGTTTTCGATGGTCGCGAGACGCGATTCCCAGAGCGCTTCCTGTTGAGCGACCCGGGCGACGTCGGCGATGCCATTGCGCACGGCGTCTCGCAAACGCTGGATCTCGTTGAACTCCTGCCACAGATCGCCCGCGTGCGGCTGGACGCGCGACGCGACGTCATCGAGGCGGTGCGTAGCCGAGGTGAAGTCCTTGATGCGGATGTCGGCTTCGATCGGCGGAAACATTCCATCGATCTCTTTGCGCAACGCTTCGAGCTCGCGACGCTGCCGCTCCATCCGCTGCGCCTCGGTCTCCTGCGCCGGCGGCGGAGCAGAAATGATGACGATCTTCTGATCGGGCTTCGCCACGGGTGCCTGCGTGACCGTGATCTGCGGCGGCGCCGGAGGCTGGTACACGATGCGCGCACGGCTGACGCGTGGCGGCGTTAGTGCCGGCATCGGCCGCCGGAGTTGCAGCACGAGCGCAACGGCCGCGCCCAGCATGCACACTGCAAGAAGCACAAAGCGCCAGACATAGGGTTTCGGTTTTGGCGGAGGTATTTGCGACCCCTGCGTCAGCTCCGGTTCGATTTCGTCCGGCTTCTCCTCCGGCAAGTGCAGGAAGCCGGCATCGCCGCCGCGCAGGGCCTCGCGGAACTCGGCCGCCGAACGGAAACGGTCCGCGGGATCGGGGCTCATCGCCTTTGCGAGCGCGGAGCAGACGCCCGGCGGCAATTCCGGCACGATGCCCTTCGGGTCACGCGGACCGAGCAACCGCTCGTGTACCTGCGCCAGATACTCCTTGGCCGTGAACGGGTCGTGGCCGGTCAACATCCGGTACAGCACGAGCGCGGCGCTGTAGATGTCGGAGCGGCGGTCGACGTCTTTCCCTTCCAGCTGTTCGGGTGACATGTACGCGGGCGTTCCGAGCAGCGTCAGCGACGACGTCAGGCGCGGCATGCCGGCTAGGAGGGCGATGCCAAAGTCGATCACCTTCACGCGGTCTCCGCAGACCATCAGGTTCGACGGCTTGAGATCGCGATGAACGATGCCATTGCCGTGGACGAACTCGAGCGCGGCGAGTAGCTGGTAGAAAAGGGGAAGTGCGTCGCTGACGGCCATGCGCCCATCGGGTAGCGCCGCCAGCGCCGCCTCGAGCGTCACGCCGTCGAAATACTCCATGACGAGGAACAATTCGCCGTCGTCCTCGTCCATCGTGTAGATCGTGACGATGTTGTCGTGCTTCAGAAGCCCATGCGCCTTCGCTTCCCGAACGAAGCGCTCGCGGAGCTCGGCGGCGATCGGCAGATCGCGCCGGAAGGTCTTGATCGCAACGACGCGTCCAAGAGCATCATCCCAAGCGCGATAGACGACACCCATGCCGCCCACGGCAATCGTGTCGTCGATCCGGTACGAGCCGATTTGCGTTCTCACGTCTTTTCTCGGACTTGCCGAGAAAGACACCGCTGCCGCGATTCGGTTGTTCGGCGGCGGCGGACCCACAAGAGGACTAAGGCCGTTGCGCCCACGGCGAACGGCAGCAGCAACCACGGCGACGGCGGGCGTCGCACGATGAAGAGCTCCGCGGGCTCGAAACGGATGTTGTACTGGGCACGAAGCCGGGAACGGTCAGCGCTCAGCTGCAGCCGGTACGTGCCGGTACGGCCGGCACCGTGCAGCCAGCCGCTCAACAGTCCGCCGCCGGCGTAGCGGAGGTCGAGCGCGGCGCCAGTTGGCAAGCCGTCGCGCCAGACCGCGGATCGAACGACCTCGGCGGGAGAACCGGCGACGACGCGGCGAAGATCGACCGGGCCCACGCCGCGAGCGTCGCAGTCGATCCGCGTCCGCACCGGCAGGCACATTGTCGCCGTCGCGGCGCGCACGCGGCAATCGA
>Ga0070693_100001321_pt1 | contig 11162 bp, 10 predicted proteins | sample KBSK1103metaG_FD_65472 | JGI IMG/M metagenome (GOLD analysis project Ga0070693, IMG submission 65472) | Corn, switchgrass and miscanthus rhizosphere microbial communities from Kellogg Biological Station, Michigan, USA - KBS K1-10-3 metaG | ecosystem: Host-associated > Plants > Roots >...
CTTCGCCTGCTTGTTCACGCCGCTGTGGTCCGTGACCATCTGCTTGGCGAAGTCCTTCACTTCCTTGCTCTTGGCCTTGCCCTGGGCGAGCTTGCCCGCGTCGATGTCCACCTGGTTGGCGGTGACCACGATGTGGGCGATCTGGGCGTCGTTGGGGGCCTGCGCGAGGGCGACGGCAGGCGCGGCCACCAGGGCCGCGAGGAGCAGTTTCACGTTCATTGTTCACCTCCGGGGGTTGTTGTCCCCATTGGATGGAGGTGAGCGCCCGCCCGTTCCCGGTCAGCAGTCGTGCTGGGTCGGATCGCGCCGCCGGGCATTGCCCAGGCCATCGAGGGCGTCAGCCACGAACTTCATTGGCGGGAAGTTGAGCGCGCACTCGGGCACGTTGCGGGCGCCCGGGTCGTTCTTCTCCGCCGCGGCGCGCAAGGAGCGCACCTGCGCCGGATCGCGGCCCTCGCGCATGGCGGTCACCCATTTGCCGTAGAGCGCGAGCGACAGGCTCTGGCGCGCGTGCGGATAATCCTTGATGGCAAGGGCCTCGCGCGCGTAGCGCTCGCCGGCGTCGAAATCCTGCAGGAACATCATCAATCCACGCGAGTAGTCGCCGGGAATGAAAGCGTTGTCGGGTTGCAGGCGGAACATCGCGACGTATTCCGCGTGAGCCTTCTCCCGCTCGCCATGCACGAGATATTCCTCGAACCGCTTGTGGTGCTGGTCGAACTCCATCTTCGGATCCGCGCGGCCCGCCTTCACGAGCAGGTCGCGATACTTGTCCACCTGCGATGGATCGTACTTCTCGGCGTACTCGAGCTGGTAGGGCACGAGCCAGGGCTCGTCGTTGCCACGCTGCTTGCTTGCGCGGTAGAACCACTGGCGCGGATCGATGGTCCGCGTTCCCAGCTTCTCCTGGATATGGACCATCAGGATATAGGTGGGGGCGTACGTGGGGTCCTTCTCGACTGCGCGCCAGAGCATGAGGTTCGCCTTTGTGAGCGACTCGCGGCTCTCGTTGCCGCGAGCCAGCTCTACGCGCGCCTTCTGCACCAGCGCGGGAGCGAACTCCGCGTTCTTCTCCAGCGCCTGGTCGGCGAGTTTCTCGGCCTCATCGAGCTTGTTGGCGGCGACCAGTTCCGAGGCGCGCGCGGCGAGCTGCTCGAGGGATGGATCGTCGGCGGCGCCGAGCGGAAGGGAAAGGAAAGCTGCGGCCGCGAAGGCGGCGATGCGTGTGCGGGAAGTCATGTCCTCAATCGTAACCCGCCTCGCGCGACCGCTTCCGTGACGCATGTAACAGCGTCAGTCCGCGCGCTCGAGATAGCTCTGGAATATCCCGACGTGGACCCGGGCCGGATCGCAGCCGTTGGGCCAAAGGTCCTCGGCGTGGAATCGCACGTCGTACGTGGGCTCGTCCTCGGCGTGGATGCCGTGCGCGTGGGCATCCGGGAACGGATAGGCCGGCGATTCGCCCACGACCGTGCCGACCTTGCCGCGGACGTAGCCCGGCAGCCGGATGTGGCCGGGGACGAAGTCGAGCTTGACCCGGACGCGCTCGCCCGGCTTGAAGCGCTCGCGCTGCGGCGCGTTGCCCCGGCCCGGCGCGCTCGGCGACGAAAGCGGGAACGTCCCGTTGGCGCGCCGCTCCAGCTCTTCGCGGGTGAGCACGCCCTTTTCGACGAGGAGCGTGGCGAATCCCGTCAGCGATCGTTCGTAGTAGCTCGCCGTGAGGTAGTGGCGCGGCTCCATGCGCTCGATCGCATGGCGGTATTCGTCCATGTTGAAGATTCCGCTGCGCACGGCGTGCGCATACATCGCGTTCACGCGCACTTCCCAGGGCGAGTGGAACGCCGTGGCGTCCAGCGTGTAGCGGATCGGGCCGTAGCCCTGCTTGCCGCCCAGGTCGTGGATGCCGTCCATCGCTACAGCCTCGCCACGCCGATCAGCGAATCGCGCGTGACGATCCCCGCAAGCTGCTCCTCGGTCCAGCCCTGCGTGCGCGCGGGTCGCTCGGGAAGCACCATGTAGCGCGTGTCCGTGGTCGTGTCCCAGACGCGCACCTCGACATCGGAAGCGAGCTCGAGCCCCATTTCCTCCAGGACCGTGCGCGACTCGCGCACGACCCGCGAGCGATATTGCAGGTCCTTGTACCATTCGGGCGGCAGGCCGATCAGGGTGAACGCGGTGCACGAGCAGAGCGTGCAGCAGATGACGTTCTGCACCTTCGGCGTGTTCTCGAGGACGACGAGGTGGCGGTGATGCTTCGGCATCGCGAAGCCCATCTCGATGGCCGCTTCGCGGCCGTTGGCCAGCAGGCGCTTGCGGAACTCCGGATCCACCCACGCGCGGGCGACGATGCGCGCGCCGTTCTGCGGGACCCATTCTTCCTGCGCCTTGTGGCCGAGTTCCTCGACCGCTTCGCTCGCCTTGAATCCCCTCTCGTCGAGGGCCGCCTGGATCGCATCCACGCGATCCTCGACGGTCGCGGTCCGGAACACCACCCGATCCTTGTCGTTCATGGGTTCGCCTCCTCGGTGACGCGCCATGCTACCGACCCCCGGGCCCCGCGGCCAGTACCGGCCGAAGGATGTCTCTTTTTGCCCACTACTTCGTCGGGATCAGGGCGTCGGCGAGCTCCGCGAATCCCGCGGCGCCGGCCGACGGCGTGATCCACTTCGGGAAATCGGTCATGAGGTCGGCCATCTGCAGCACGTTGGCCACCCCGACCGCGTTGGGAAAATACGCGAACATCGGCTGGTCGTTGGGCGAGTCGCCCGCGAAGACGAACATGTCGCGGTCGCGGTCCAGGTCGATGTCGAAGTCCTCCTTCATCATCTGCCGCGTCGTGGAGAGCTTGTCGTAGCCGCCGAACCAGCCGTTCACGTGGATCGAGCTCACCTTCGCCGTGAGCCCTTCGGCTTCCATGATCGCGACGATCTTCGCCACGGCTTCGCGCGGCAACTCCGGCACGTCCTCGCGGAAGTCGATGGCGAGGTCGGCTTCGCGGTACGGCTGGTCCGACGAGATGGCGCTGCCCGGGACCTCGGCCAGGATCTTCCTGCCGATCTTCAGCAGCTGCTCGGCGCGCCGGCCCCGCTCCATGTCGGAGACGACGTAGCGCTTCACGAGCTTGCCCGCCTTGCCGTCGTGGCGGAACCAGAAGGCGCCGTTCTCCCCCACGACCGCATCCACCGGCCACATGCGCGCGATGTGGTCGCACCAGCCCGCCGGGCGGCCGGTCACGGGAATCACCAGCAGGCCCGCGTTGCGCAGTCGCTCCAGCGCGCCGTACGCGGCGGCGAAGAGCCGGCCGTGGCTGGTGAGCGTGTCGTCGATGTCGGCCAGCACCCCGCGGATGCGCCCGCGCTCCTCGACGGGGAAATCGGCGAGCGGCTTCACTTGCCCGACTGCATGAACTCCGCGACCGACTGGCGCTGCGCGGGACTCATGTGCAGGCCACACTTGGTGCGCCGCCACAGGACGTCCTCGGCCGTCGCGGCCCACTCCTCGGCGACCAGGTACTCGACCTCGTGCTGCGTGAGGCCCGCCCCGAAGTTGCGCCCCAGCCCTTCGACGTAGCGCGCGTCACGCAGGATCTTCGGCGCCCGGCTGCCGTGCCGGCGCACGATGCTTTCCACGAGGTCGCGGCCGATGTCCGGATAGCGCGCGCGCATGGCATCGCGGAACGCGTTGAAGTGGCCCACGTCGCCGCCGGGAAGCTCCTCGCCCGCGGTCCAGTCGCCGCGCATGCCGGGATAGAAGGGCTTCAACCGCGCGAGCGCCTCTTCGGCGAGCGGGCGGTAGGTCGTGATCTTTCCGCCGAAGAGGGTGATGAGCGGCGCCTTGCCGTTGTCCTCGTCGAGCTTCAGCACGTAGTCGCGCGTGATCTGCGACGGATTGTCCGAGCCGTCGTCGTAGAGCGGGCGCACGCCGGCGTAGCTCCACACGATGTCTTCCTTCTTCACCGGTTTGGCGAGGAAGCGGTTGGCCGCGGCGACGAGGTAGTCCACCTCGGCGTCGCTCACCTTCGCGGCTTCCTCGATGGAATCCACCACGACGTCGGTCGTGCCGATGAGGCTGTAGTTGGCCTCGAACGGGATCACGAAGACGACGCGCTTGTCGGTGTTCTGCAGGATGAAGGCGTGTCCCGACGAATGCACCTTGGGCACGACGATGTGGCTTCCCTTGACCAGGCGCACCTTCGCGTTGATGCGGTCGTCCTGGATGTCGTCGAGCACCTTCGCCACCCACGGCCCGGCGGCGTTCACGAGGCCCTTGGCGCGCACTGTGCGGGCCGGCCCGCCGGCCGGCTCGATCACGGCCTCCCACGCGCCGTCAGCGCGCTTCGCGGAGACGAAGCGCGTGCGCGGCAGGATCACCGCGCCCTTCTCGCGAGCGGACATGGCGTTGATGATGGTGAGGCGCGCGTCGTCCACGCGGCAATCGGAATACACGTAGCCCTTGCGGATCTCGGGCTTCAGTCCCGCGCTGAACTCCATGTGGGGAAAATCGAGCGCCTTCGAGCCCGGCAGCGTGATGTGGCCGCCGATGTGGTCGTACATCCACAGGCCCACCCTCATCATCCACGCCGGGCGCATGGACGGGTCGTGCGGCAGCACGAACATGAGCGGTCGCACGATGTGCGGGGCGAGCTTCAACAGCACCTCGCGCTCCTGGAGCGCCTCGCGCACCAGGCGGAACTCGTACTGCTCGAGGTAGCGCAGCCCCCCGTGGATGAGCTTGGAGCTCCACTGGCTCGTGGCCGAGGCGAGGTCGCCCTTCTCCACCAGCGTGACGGACAGGCCGCGCCCGGCCGCATCCCGGGCGATGCCTGCGCCGTTGATGCCGCCGCCGATGACGAGCAGGTCGGTCAGGTCGGGTGCTTGCCCCATCGTGCCCACCACAGGAGTCCCAGGGTCGTCTTCGTGTCCGTGATGATGCCATCGCGCACCCATTCGAGGGCATCGGCGATCTTCGCCTCGAAGGTCTCCAGGTGCTCGCCGACATCGAGCTTCGCGCCCACGTGCCTGAGGCCGCGCGCGCCGAAGACCTCGATCACCTCCGTCGAGTAGCCGATGCAGGGGTCGAGCGTGGCGACTTTCCACCATTCGGAGGCCTCGAAGCCGCATTCCTCGACGAGCTCGCGCTGCGCGGTCGCGAGCGGCGCCTCGTCCTTCTCGAGCTTGCCCGCGGGCAACTCGATGAAATGGCGGTGCTTCGGGTAGCGGAATTGGCGCTCGAGGATCAGCGTCCCGGGATCGGCGAAGGCGAGGATCATGACCGCGCCCGGATGCACGACGTACTCGCGCCACGCGGCGTGGCCGTCGGGCATGTGGACCTCGTCGCGGCGGATCTTCAGCAGCCCGCCGTCGTAGACGAGGTCGGTCGAACGGGTGGTCTCGGTGAAGTCGGAATCGAACCGCGGGGGTTTCGCCACGCGCTTAGAGCGACGCGGTGATGGCGCGGGCGCACAGGTCCATGAGCGGCGCCGGCGCGAGGCCGAAGAGGAGCGTCGCGATCGCCATGGCGGAGAGCACCCAGCGCGCGTCGGTGCGCGGCTCGAACGTCATCTCGCCCGACGGCGGGTCCATGTACATGATCTTCACGATGCGCAGGTAGTAGAAGGCGCCCACCACCGAGATCAGCACCGCGAAGACGACGAGCCACGTGTAGCCGGCCTCGAGGGCGGCCTGCAGCACGAAGAGCTTGGCGAAGAATCCCATCGTCGGCGGCAGCCCCGTGAGCGAGAACATGATCACCAGCATCACGAAGGCGTACCACTTCGAGCGCTGGTTCAGGCCCCGGAAATCCTCCAGGTTCTCCGCCTCGAACCCCGCGCGCGACAGGAGCAGGATCATGCCGAAGGAGCCCAGGGTCATGATCGTGTACGCGATCACGTAGAAGAGCGCCGCGCCATATCCGGTCTCGGTGGCCGCGAGGATGCCCATCACGACGAACCCCATGTGCGAGATGGTCGAGTAGGCGAGCATGCGCTTCAGGTTGGTCTGGGCGATCGCGACGACGTTGCCGAGGAACATCGAGGCCACGGCGAGGATCACCAGCATCTGGCTCCAGTCCGTGCTCATCGACTGCAGCCCCGTGGCGAGGAGGCGCATGACGAAGGCGAAGGCCGCGAGCTTGGGCGCGCCGCCGACCAGCAGCGTGGTGGGCGTGGCGGCGCCGTGATACACGTCCGGGATCCACATGTGGAAGGGCGCGTTGCCGAGCTTGAACGCGATCCCCGCCACCACGAACACGAGGCCGAAGACCCCGATCATCGGCATGGGCGAATTGCCGCGCTCGAGGACTTCCGCGACGCGCGAGACGTCCAGCGAGCCCGTGGCGCCATAGATCATCGACATGCCGTAGAGGAGCAGGCCCGAGGAGAGCGCGCCCAGCACGAAGTACTTCATGGCCGCCTCGGTCGCGCGCACCGAGTCGCGCTGCAGCGCCACGAGGGAGTACTGCGACAGGGCCATGAGCTCCAGGCCCAGGAAGAGCGTGACGAAGTTGTGGGCCGAGGCCATCACCATCATGCCCAGCGTGCCGAAGAGCGCGAGCGTGAGGAATTCGCCCCTGAGGAGACCGCGCAGCTCGAGGTAGGTGCGCGACATCATGAGCGTGGCGGCCACCGTCACCAGGATGGCGACCTTGAGCAGCTGCGAGAGCATGTCGGCCACGAACATGCCGTTGAAGGTGACCAGCGACGGGCCGACCGTGAAGATCGTGAGCACCGCGGTGCCGATGAGCGTGACCTGCGCGAGCCAGTAGGTGATGTGCCGGTCGCCCTCGTCGAGGAAGGCGTCGATGAGCAGCAGCGCGCACGCGAGCGTGAGCAGCACCATCTCCGGCATGGCCGGGGCGAGTGTCGCGAGCGAGAAAGTGGCCTGGCTCATCTGAGCTTGGACTCCGCGACGTGCCTGAGGAGCGCGTCGATCGAGGGGTTCATCACGTCGGAGAACGGTTTCGGGTAGATGCCCATGGCGAGCACGGCGATGGCGAGCAGCCCGAGGAAGGTGAGCTCGCGCGAGCCCACGTCCTTCAGGTGGGCCACGTGGTCGTTGCCCACCGCGCCGTAGATCACGCGCTTGGTCATCCACAGCGTGTAGGCGGCGCCGAAGATGAGCGTGGTGGCCGCGAGGAACGCGTACCAGAAGCTCACCTTGATGGTGCCCAGGATCACGAAGAACTCGCCCACGAACCCGCTCGTGGCCGGCAGGCCCGAGTTGGCCATGGCGAAGAACACGAAGAACGCCGCGAACACGGGCATGGTGTTGGCCACCCCGCCATACGCGCTGATCTCGCGCGAATGCACGCGGTCGTAGAGCACGCCCACGCACAGGAACATGGCCGCCGACACGAAGCCGTGCGAGATCATCTGCACGAGGCCGCCCAGCATCCCCTGCTCGTTGAAGATGAAGAAGCCCAGCGTGACGAAGCCCATGTGCGAGATCGACGAGTACGCGATCAGCTTCTTCATGTCGTTCTGCACCAGCGCCACCAGGCCGATGTAGACCACGGCGATCAGCGACAGCGTGATCATGAAGGTGTCCAGCAGGTGCGAGGCGTCCGGCGCGATGGGCAGGTTGAAGCGCAGGAACCCGTATCCGCCGATCTTCAGCGTGATCGCCGCGAGGATCACCGAGCCGCCCGTGGGCGCTTCCACGTGCGCGTCCGGCAGCCACGTGTGCACCGGCCACATCGGCACCTTCACCGCGAACGACATGAACATCGCCAGGAACACCAGCACCTGCGGCGTCATCCCGAGCGGCACCTTGTGGAAGTCGAGGATCTCGAAGCTGCCGTTGGTCTGCTGGTAGAGGTAGATGAACGCGGCCAGCATCAGCAGCGACCCCAGCAGCGTGTAGAGGAAGAACTTGACCGCCGCGTACACGCGGTTGGGCCCGCCCCAGACGCCGATGATGAGGAACATCGGGATCAGCATCGCCTCGAAGAACACGTAGAACACGATCGCGTCGAGCGAGGCGAACACGCCGTTGATCGTGCCCGACATGATGAGGAACGCGGCCAGGTACTGGCTCACCTTGTCGGTGATGACCTCCCAGTGCGCGATCACCACCAGCACCGTCATGAAGCTGTTCAGGATCACGAACGGCATCGAGATGCCGTCCACGCCCAGGTGGTAGTTGATGTTGAAGCGCGGGATCCAGGGTGCGTTCTCGACGAACTGCATCGCGGCGCTGGGCTCGAAGAACCGCCACAGGGGGATCGACAGGAGGAAGCCCGCGATCGAGCCCACGAGCGCGACCCACCGCGCGGGCGCGGGGTTGCGATCGTTGCCGATCACGAGGACCGCGATGCCGAAGGCGATCGGGACCCAGATGACGAGGGAGAGGATCGGCATCGCCTAGTACTTCCCGAGGAACGCCCAGAAGAAGGCGAGGAGCGCGGCCACGCTGAAGATCATCGTGAACGCGTAGGTGTAGATGTAGCCGGTCTGCATGAGGCGCGCGCGCCCCGCGAACCAGCCGATGAGCCGCGCCGTGCCGTTCACCATGATCCCGTCGATGATCGTCTTGTCGCCCCACGACCAGAGCCCGGTGCCCACCTTGCGGGCGCCGCCGGCGAAGAACCAGTCGTTGAAGTCGTCGAAGCCGTACTTGCGGTCGAGGATGGTGACGATGAGGCCGAAGCGCTTGCGCATCTCGCCGGCCGCCTCGGGCTTGTGGATGAAGAAGTACCAGGCGGTGGCCACGCCGGCGAGCGCGAGGTAGAGCGGCAGGCTCGTGAACGCATGCAGCACCATCGGCCACCAGCCGTGGAAATCCCTCGCCATCTCCTCCATGGTCTCGCTGCGCGCGATGGCGCCGTCGAACCAGCCGCCGTAGAGCATCGGCTCGATGGTGGCAAGCCCGATGAAGACCGACGGGATGGCGAGCAGCACCAGGGGCAGCGTCACCACCCACGGCGACTCGTGCGGCGGCCCGTGCATCTCCTCGTGGTGCGGCTCTTCCGGCGAATGCGCGTCATGGCCGTGATGCTCGCCGAACCTCTCCTTGCCGTGGAAGGCGAAGAAGATGAGCCTGAACGAGTAGAGCCCGCTCACGAAGATGCCGCCCAGCGCCAGGATCCACGCGAAGTGCGCGCCGGGCGTCGCGGAGGCGTGCAGCGCCTCGACGATGGAATCCTTGGAGAAGAAGCCGGCGAAGATGGGCAGGCCCGCGTTGGCCGCCGCCCCCACGAGCATCGTCCAGTAGGTGATGGGCATGTACTTGCGAAGGCCGCCCATCTTCCTCATGTCCTGCTCGTGGTGCAGCGCGATGATGACCGAGCCCGCGCCCAGGAAGAGCACCGCCTTGAAGAAGGCGTGCGTCATGAGGTGGAAGATCGCCACCGAGTAGGCGCCGGCGCCCAGCGCCATCGTCATGTACCCCAGCTGCGACAGCGTCGAGTAGGCCACCACGCGCTTGATGTCGTACTGGGTGATGGCGATGAGCGCCATGAAAAAGCAGGTGATGGCGCCGATCACCACGACGAAGGAAAGCGCGGCCTGCGACAGCTCGAAGAGCGGCGACATGCGCGCCACCATGAAGATCCCGGCCGTCACCATCGTCGCCGCGTGGATGAGCGCGGAGATCGGCGTCGGGCCCTCCATCGAATCCGGCAGCCACACGTGCAGCGGGAACTGGGCGCTCTTGCCCATGGCGCCGATGAACAGGCACACGCAGACGACCGTGATGTAGTTGGCCCCGCCCAGCGAATCGATGAAGGTGTTGCCGAATTCCGCCGCGCGCTGGAACACGGGCGCGTAGTCGAGCGTGCCGAAGGCCGCGAAGATGAAGCCGATGCCCAGCAGGAAGCCGAAGTCGCCCACGCGGTTCACGAGGAAGGCCTTGAGGTTCGCGTAGATCGCCGTCGGGCGTGTGAACCAGAAGCCGATCAGGAGGTACGACACCAGGCCCACCGCTTCCCAGCCGAAGAAAAGCTGCAGGAAGTTGTTCGCCATCACCAGCATCATCATCGAGAAGGTGAAGAGCGAGATGTACGCGAAGAAGCGCTGGTAGCCCGCATCGTCGGCCATGTAGCCGATGGTGTAGATGTGCACCATGAGCGAGACGAACGTGACCACCGTCATCATCGTGACGGTGAGCCGGTCGACGAGGAATCCCACCTGCAGGTGCCAGCCGTCGCCCGCCATCCAGGTGTAGACCTCCTGGTTCAGCGTCGCGCCGTTCGCCACCTGCACGAGCGCCATGGCCGAGGCCGCGAACGAGATCGCCACGGAGGCGATGGTCACCGAGTGCGCGAAGGCGCGTCCCAGCTTCCAGCCGAGGAAGCCCGCCAGGATCGCGCCCACGAGCGGGGCAAACGCCGCGATGCACGATAGCGTCATCAAATCCATTTTTCTTCTTCTATCCCTTGAGACTGCCTAGGTCGTCTACGTTGATCGAGCGCAGGTTCCTGAAGAGCGCCACGAGGATCGCAAGCCCGATGGCCGATTCCGCCGCGGCCACCGTGAGGATGAAGAACACGAAGACCTGGCCCGCGAGGTCTCCCATGTGGTGCGAGAACGCGATGAAGTTCATGTTCACGGCGAGCAGCATCAGCTCGATCGCCATGAGCAGGATGATGAGGTTCTTGCGGTTGAGGAAGATGCCGACCACGCCGATCGCGAAGAGGAGCGCGCCCAGGACGAGGCTGTGCGACAGCGGGATCACTGGCCGCCCTCCGTCTTCATCTTCACCACGCGCAACCGGTCGGAGGCCTTCACCGAAAGCTGCGTCTGCGGATCCTGGTACTTGGTTTCCTTGCGTTGGCGCAGGGTGACCGCGATCGCCGCGACGATCGCCACCAGCAGGATCACCGCGGCCAGCTCGAACGGGAACACGTAGTCGGTGTAGAGCACCGAGCCCAGCGCCTTGGTGTTGGAGTAGTTCGCGGGAGGCGCCGAGACCGCCGCCGCGCCCTTGGAGCCGCGAAGCAGCAGTGCGGCCATCTCGAAGGCCATGAGCAGGCCCACCAGCGCGGCGAGCGGGGCGTTGCGCCAGAAGCCTTCGCGCAGCAGGTCGATGTTGATGTCGAGCATCATGACGACGAAGAGGAAGAGCACCATCACGGCGCCCACGTAGACCAGCACCAGCGTGATGGCGAGGAACTCCGCGTAGAGGAGCATCCACAGCCCCGCGGCCGTCACGAACGCGAGCACGAGG
>Ga0070693_100001323_pt1 | contig 11156 bp, 12 predicted proteins | sample KBSK1103metaG_FD_65472 | JGI IMG/M metagenome (GOLD analysis project Ga0070693, IMG submission 65472) | Corn, switchgrass and miscanthus rhizosphere microbial communities from Kellogg Biological Station, Michigan, USA - KBS K1-10-3 metaG | ecosystem: Host-associated > Plants > Roots >...
GCCGCCGCCGAAGAAACCGCCGCCACCGCCGAGCAGGTCGCCGCCACCGCTCAGCAGCTCTCGACGAACGCGAGCCGACTCGAGACGCTGGTCGTCGGATTCAAGACGTAGCCTGATTGTCATCCTGAGAAGCGAAGCGACGAAGGACCTACTCGAGGTCGAGTAGGTCCTTCGCTTCGCTCAAGGATGACAGCAGTCAGAAAACGCTTCGTTCCGAATTCGCAGATAGCTATGGACTAAAGGCTGATCACTAGTACCGGTAGTGCTCCGGCTTGTACGGTCCCTGCACCGGAACGCCAATGTACGACGCCTGATCGCTCGTTAGGCTCGTGAGCCTTGCTCCGAGCTTGTCCAGGTGCAGCCGCGCGACCTTCTCGTCGAGATGCTTGGGGAGGACGTACACCTTTTTCTCGTACTTCCCGGGGTTCGTGAACACCTCGATCTGCGCCATCACCTGATTCGTGAAGCTCGACGACATCACGAAGCTCGGATGGCCCGTGGCGCAGCCGAGGTTCATGAGACGGCCCTCGGCGAGAATCATCACGCTGTGGCCATCGGGGAATGCATACTCGTCGTACTGCGGCTTGATGTTGATCCGCTTCATCCCCTTCACCTTCTTCAGGCCGGCCATATCGATCTCGTTGTCGAAGTGGCCGATGTTGCCGACGATCGCCTTGTCCTTCATCCGCGCCATGTGCTGCGCCGTGATGATGTCCTTGTTGCCGGTCGCGGTGATGAAGATGTCGGCTGTGGAGACGACGTCTTCGAGCGTTACAACTTGATAACCAGCCATGCAAGCCTGAAGGGCGCAGATCGGATCGATCTCCGTGATCACCACACGCGCTCCCTGGCCGCGCAGCGCTTCCGCGCAACCCTTGCCGACTTCGCCGTATCCACAGACGACCGCGAGCTTGCCCGCGATCATCACGTCCGTCGCGCGATTGAGGCCGTCGATCACCGAATGGCGGCAGCCGTAGATATTGTCGAACTTCGACTTCGTCACCGAATCGTTGACGTTGATTGCGGGAAAGAGCAGCGTTCCCGCCTTCATCATCTCGTACAGGCGGTGCACGCCGGTAGTCGTCTCTTCTGTCACACCCTTGATCGCCGCGGCGACCTTCGTCCAGCGACCTGGATTGCGGCTCGCCTCCTGACGGAGCAGGTCGAGAATGACTCCCCACTCTTCGGGATCGTTCTCGGCATCGAAGGCCGGAATCCGGCCCGCCTTCTCGAACTCCGCGCCCTTGTGGACGAGGAGCGTCGCGTCGCCGCCGTCGTCCAGGAGCATGTTGGGACCGGAGCCGTCGGGCCACATCAGCGCCTGCTCGGTGCACCACCAGTACTCCTCGAGCGTCTCGCCCTTCCAGGCGTAAACCGGCGTCCCGTTAGGCTTTTCAACGGTTCCATTGCGGCCGACGACCACGGCCGCGGCAGCGTGATCCTGCGTCGAGAAGATGTTGCACGACACCCACCGCACGTCGGCGCCGAGGTCGACGAGCGTCTCGATGAGCACCGCCGTCTGCACCGTCATGTGGAGCGAGCCCATGATCTTCGCGCCCGCGAGCGGCCGCTGGCCCTTGTACTCGGCGCGGATCGCCATGAGGCCGGGCATCTCCTGCTCGGCGAGCCGGATCTCCTTGCGGCCAAATTCGGCGAGCGAGAGATCGTGGACTTTGTATGCGGGACGATCGGCGGTGTCGGATTTGGTCTGCTTGCGTTCGGTGAGTTGCGCGGTAGCCATGGTTCGATCGGTTGAATGTGATGCCTAACGATCTGCCTTTCGTGTCTTCTTGCGCGCCGTCGCGGCGAAGAGTGATGGGCCCTTTGCCGCGGGGTCGGCCGGCAACGCGCGACAGCGCGCGCCCGTGAATCCCGCCCGGTCCAGCCAGTCGATGATCTGCTCGTCGTCGAAGCCCTGCCAGACGTGACCTAGCTGGATCGCGTAATCGGCGCGCTCGTGAATCATGAAGTCGACGAGCAGGAGCTTCCCTCCCGGCTTGAGCACGCGCTGCACTTCGCGCATCAACGCCGGAGGGTCGGCGATGAAGTGCGCGACGAGAAAGAGGAGGGCGGCGTCGAGCTCCCCGTTCTCGATCGGGAGATCCTCGACGGTGCCCGTGCGCAGCTCGACGTTTGCCAACTTCTTCAGCCGCTCCCGCGCCGCGGAAAGCATCGGCCCCGACTCATCGACCGCGATCACGCGACCGACGCACGGAGCCAGCAGCTCGCTGACGTGCCCGGTGCCGCAGCCGAGATCACCGACTACCCAACGCTCGTCGAGGAGATCGAGCAGCGCGAGCAAGTCGGTGCGTCCTCCAATCATCTCGGCGCGCATTGCGTCCCAGCTCTCGTGCGCGGTCGAGAAGAAGACCTGCGAGCGGCTGCGCCGCGCGGCGACGCGCTGGGCGAGTACGCTCTCGAGGCGTCGCGTGTCATGCGCGGCGCCAGGCGCTGCCGCGACCTGCTCGCGGACGACAAGCCAGAGTCGTTTGGCGGAGGGATCGAGTCGACTCTGCACCATCGAGTAGAATCGGCTCGTCCCCTCGCCACGCGCCACGACCCACCCCTCGTCACTCAGAATCTTGAGGTGGCGGCTCACCGTCGATTGCGGCAGTTGGAGCACGGCGCACAGCTCGCCGACCATCAGCTCGCGGCCGTCGAGCAGCAGGAGAATCCTGCTACGCGTCGGATCGGCGAGCGCGCTGATGCGATCGAGGATGGTGGTGGACACGACGTTGGGAACCGGGTCGAGAAGTGTGGCCAAGCATCCGAATATCCGGATGAAAGGTCAAACACTCACATCTATATGTCAAGCTCCAAGCCCGATCCGGGGCTCTGCATCGGCCCGATAGGTCCTTGTAACGAATCGATCCAGTCGGGGAATCGACGACGGCGGAGCGGCGATCCACAACTCCAATATGTGCAGCGACTTGCCGCAGTTGGCAGGGCTGGCGCCGGTACTGCGAAAGGAGGCCTCCGAGAAGCACCCACCTCACGACTCAATTGCTCCGAGGAGACTCCCCATGTTCGCCAATCCCACTACCCTCCGACGCGGCCTGATCATCGCCTGCGCAGCCCTAGGCGCGAGTGCCTGCAGCGATTCCCCGACGAGCGGCGCACGACGCGCCCTCACGGTTTCTCTCACCACACAGGCGCAGGGAGTCGTAGCCGATCGTGCCCTGGCCGACATCACCGTCGCGGCTGGCGTCAACACGCTCGTAATCACCAAAGCGCAGTTGGTCGCGCGTCGCATCGAGCTCGCTCCCGCCGATGCCGCTACGTGCGCCGGCACCGACGAGGAAGGCGACGACGACGCCAAGGTCGAAGACGGTTGCGCCGAGGTCGAGAGCGGACCAGTCCTGCTCGATCTGCCGCTCGACGCGAGCACGAAGACGAACATCACGGCCAGCGTTCCGCCCGGCACCTACCGCGGTCTCGAGCTGCGCATCGGCCCGGTGTCGAGCGGCAATCGGCGCTCGGTGGAATTTCTCACCGCCCATCCTGATTTCAGGAACGTGAGCGTGCGCGTCGAAGGCACTTATAACGGGAAGGCATTCGTGTTCATGAGCCCAGTCGACGCACGGATCGAGACGCTCTTTTCGGCTCCGGTCACGGTCGACGCCTCGAGCCCGAACGTGACGGTCGCCATCGATCTGACCAACTGGTTCAGCGACGGCGCCGGCGGCACGCTCGACCCGAGCAACAGCGCGAACGCGTCGCGCATCTCGGCGAACATCGCGGGCTCGTTCCACGCGTTCGAGGACGACGATCACGATGGTCACGACGATCGCCACCGGTAATCGCGAAGCGCGGGACGGGGGGCGCGGGATGCGGGATGGTACGCTCCCCGCTCTGCGCTCTACGCTCGACACCACGCGTCCCTCAGCCCGCGCTGCGCGACCCCGCCCTTGAACAAGCTCGTCGTTCTCTCACTCTCCGACTCGTTCTCCTCCATGTGGTCAACACTCGCTGACCAGATCGGTCTCGCGTATGCGCCGATCGACGCCCCGGCCGCGTTCGACCGCCTGACGGCTTCGGTCGGCGTCATCAGCGGTGGCGGCGCGGAGGAGGAGCTCGAGGCCGCGTTGCGGCAGACGGGAGGCCGCGAACACCGATCGATCGAGATCGCGGCCGTGGGCGCGCGGCCAGATCACCACCTGGCATCGGCGCTCGTTCGGGCCGGCGCGGCCACGTACTACGCACTGCCTGAAGATCTGTCGCTGCTCGGATCCTGGTTGCGCGAGCGCGCCGACGCGCTGCGGAGCGACGTTCGACGTCTGGAATTCGCCGCGAGCGAGGCGTCGAAGTTTCGCTTCGAGGGTGTTCTTGGCGAGAGCGCCGCGCTGCGTTCGGCGCTCGCGCGCGCGGCGCGCATCATCCCGCACGCGTCGGTTACCGTGCTGCTCACAGGGGAAACAGGCACCGGGAAGGAGCTCGTTGCTCGGGCCATTCACTACAACGGGCCGCGCCACGGCGCGCCGTTCGTCGATATCAATTGCGCGGCGATTCCCGATCAGCTGCTCGAGAGTGAGCTATTCGGTCATGAGAAGGGAGCGTTCACCGGTGCGACCGTCACCAAGCCCGGGCTGTTCGAGCTCGCGAACGGTGGGACGCTCTTCCTCGACGAGGTCGGGCACCTTCCGCTCGTGCTACAGGGGAAGCTGCTGCGAGCACTCGAGGAGCGCTCGATACGCCGCGTCGGCGGCACGCGCGCGATTGCGATCGACGTTCGCGTCATTGCGGCCACGCACGTCGATCTTGCCTCCGCGGTGTCGCGACGTGAGTTCCGCGAGGATCTCTATCATCGGCTGAACGTCGTGCCGATCGAGCTGCCAGCGCTGCGCGCCCGCCGCGACGACATCCCCATGCTCGCGCGACACTTTCTGACGCGCTTTGCCAACGAGTACGGATTGCCCGTCCCGTCCCTCGCGGCTGACGCCGAGCGTTCACTGGCCCGACGGGAATGGTCGGGCAACATCCGCGAGCTTCGCAATCTCATGGAGCGCACCCTGTTGCTCACACCCAAGCGCACGCTCGACGCCGACGACTTCGCCGAGCCAGCGCCCACCCAGGCGAGCGAATCAGAGATTCCATTTCCAGCGACGATGGCGGCGATCACGCGTGCGGCGGCGCGCGTGATGCTTGCCTTCTGCGACGGCAACAAGAGCGAGGCAGCGCGCCGCCTCGGGATCTCCCGACCGCGATTGCAGCGCCTGCTCGACCCAACCGACGACAACACCGACATCACCGACGAAGCCGAGGTGGAACAATGAGCAAGCTATCAACCTGGATTGGGATCATCGCGGTGGCGGCGCTGGCCGCCTGCGGCGGCGATAGCACAGGTCCCAACACGACCACGAAGCCGACGAGCGATCTGCACTTTCTCCGGCTGAGCGCGACCGCACCGCAGCTCCAGTCGACGGTCGTCTCCTTCTACGCCGTGAAAGGGCAGGACAGCGAGGTACGCGTCCGCTTCAAGAACGGCGAAGACTTCCTGCGCTTTCGCGTCTTCGCCAACTCGCTCCTGAAGCGACCCGACGGCGGCGAGATCGCCAACGGCGATTCGGTTCTGATCACCATCACGATCACGGATCCGACGAAGCTGCAGGCGGACTTCCAACCGGCGGGCCTCAAGTTCTCGTCATCGAATCCCGCCAGGCTGCAGTTCGAGTTCGGAGAAGCGGACAAGGATCTCAATGACGACGGCGTCGTCAACGCGACCGACACGTCGCTCATCCCGCAGATCTCGACCTGGAGACAGGAAGTGGCGGGTGGGGACTGGCTGAAGGTGAGCAGTCTCGTGGAGATCGAGATCAACGAGGTACAGGCCGACATCCTCGGATTCACCGGCTACGCGCTCGCGTACTGACAGCATGGATTTCCGGTCCGGCACCGACACGCTCCTCGATCGCGCGCGCCGTCATGCCGCGGCGGGCGAGTGGCGTGACGCGCTCGAGATCCTGCGCGAACAGGGCGACGCCGCGCGCTCCCACCCCGAGTTGGCGACACTGCGCGCTGACGCCGAGTTGCGCACGGGCCATCCTCGCGAGGCGCGACAGTGGCTCGCCTCCGCCCTGCCGATCATCGAGCGAAGCGGTGACCGGGCGGCGCTTCGGAAGGCCGTCAATCAACTCGGCGTGGCCGAGATCGAGCTTGGCGCACTCGATGCCGCGGAGCGCGTCTTCGGTCGCGCGCTCGAGCTGGCCCGAGCTGACGGTGACGATCTACTCATCGCGCACGCGACGAATAACATGGGCGCGATCGCCAACATTCGCGGACGTCGCGATGAGGCGCTGTCGCTGTATCAACTGGCGATCCCCGCCTATCAGCGACTCGGCAACGTTGCCGGACTCGCGCAGAGCCTGCATAACATGGCGATCAGCTTCCGCCATCTCGGGCAGTGGACGCGGGCGAGCGACTATGAGCAACGCGCGCTCGCCTACGCCACGGAGTGTGCGAATGCTCCTCTTCTCGCGCTCGCGTGGCTGGAGCGCTCGGAACTGTCACTGCAATCGGGCGATGTCGCGCTGGCTGAAGTCGGGGCTCAGCGTGCGGCGGCGCAATTCGCGGCGGTGCCTGATCCGATTCGCGAAGCGGATGCACTGCGCGTCGTCGGTGCGGCGCGCCTGAGATTGGGCCGTGTTGTCGACGCGCGCTCGGCCCTGGAACATGGACTACACCTTGCGCGCGAGCACGGCAGCCGACTTGTGGAGGGGGAGACGCTGCGGGTCCTGGCGGAATGCTTCGTTCGACTCGGCGATCGGGAGGGTGGCCGGCGCGAGCTCGCCACCGCCATCGGCATCTTCGAGGTCCTCGGCGCCGAGGAGCAGCGCAGCGAGGCCGTGCACTGGTCGTCCGTCGTCTGGCGGATCGGTGTCGAGCCTAACGACTCGACGGAAGCGTCCTGACCGATCTGTCTGTCGGGAGTTCCCTGACGAAAAAGCGCGTGGGCCCCGACGTGATTTCCACCCTTCCCTGACGGAGGGATGCCTCCCCTTCCGGCAATTTCCGGCATCACGAGAACAGCTCAGATACCGGAGATTGAAATGGCCACCGCCCGCTCATATACGACCACCGCACTCCTCGCGCTCAGCCTTGGCGTCAGCTTTGTTGCGCTCACGGCGGCGCGCTGGGGAACCAGTAGGCGCAACGCACGCGTCGAGCTCGTCGATTTCGGCAAGGTTGCTCGCGCGACGACGCCAGCGTTCGACGCACGCCTCGCGCGGGCAAGCGACGCAGGCGTGAAGTCATTCCGGATTCCAATCAAGGATGCGACGATCGAGATCGCAAAGGGTGTGACGTATCAGGGTTGGACCTTCGGTGGCACGGTACCGGGTCCAGTCATCCGTGCTCGCGTCGGCGACCTCGTCCGCGTGACGGTCGTGAACCAGTCGCCGATTCCGCACTCCATCGACTTCCATTCAGCGCGCATTCCCGCGAACGTCGCGTACCGGATGATCCTGCCTAACGATTCACTCTCCTTCGAGTTCGTCGCTCGGGACGCCGGGGCATTCATGGTGCACTGCGGTACGCCGCCGGTGACGATGCACATCATGCAGGGGATGTATCTGCCGATCATCGTCGATCCCAAGGACGGCTGGGGCACCGCCGCCGACAAGGAGTTCGTGCTCGTGCAGAGTGAGTTCTACGCGAAGTCGGGCGACTCGACCAAGGTCACGAGCGCCGTCATGCCGCCGATGCAGCCGGACTGGCAGGCGGCCATGGCGAAGCAGGCGACGCAGGTCGTCTTCAACGGCCGCGCCTTCCAGTACAAGGACAATCCGCTCAAGGTCGACGTCGGCGATCGCGTGCGCTTCTTCGTCGTCAACGCTGGGCCGAGCTTCAACAGCGACTTCCATGTCGTCGGCGCGGTTTTCGATCGCGTGTACCCCGACGGAAACCCAGATCACGTGCTCACCGGCGTGCAGACGTACATGGTGCCCGCTGGCGGCGGCGCGGTCTTCGAAGCCGTCTTCGCGCCCGACGCGAGCAGCGAAGGCCTCTATCCCTTCGTGACGCACAGCTTCGCGGACGCGGAGAAGGGTGCGGTGGGGATCATTCAGGTCGGCGTGCCGAAGCAGTACGCTCACATGGATCACTGAGCGTGTGCGGCCCGGTGTCTGCGTGTTGCGCGATGGTTCTCGCGCTCACCAGACACTGGAGACGGACATGGCACTGATGGACATGGTACAACAGCATCTCGGGCAGGCCGAGGTGAGCCAGATCAGCCAGCAGCTCGGGATCAGCCCCGGCGTGGCACAGACCGCGATTGCCGCCGCGATCCCGATGATCGTCGGCGGCATGGCGCGTCATGCCTCCCAGCCGCAGGGCGCCGACACGATTCAACAGGCGATCACGGCGCACGATGGCGTGACGGACAACGTCGGCAGCGTGTTGCAAGCGGGTCCGCCTGCGGACACGGGTGCCTCAGGCGGCTTGCTCGGTCGCATTCTCGGCACGCATCACGACGCGGTGCAGCAGAGCGTTCAGCAAGCGAGCGGTCTGGATGGCGAGAAGGCGAAGAAGCTGCTCATGATGCTGTCGCCGATCGTGCTCGGCGTGCTCGCGCGGCGACAATTCGGCGGGCAGAACGCGCAGCAGATGAATCCGGGTCAGCTCGGCGGCGTGCTGCATCAGGAAGCGCAGCAGGCCGCGACGCAGGCGCCACACGTGGGCGGTCTGCTGGGGAAGATCCTGGGGGCGGTGCAGGGCTAAGGTGATCGGTTGACGGTTGACGGTGGACGGTAGACGACGGTGGTTCGTGTTCACCGTCCACCGTCCACCGTTACTGGTTCACCGTAAAGTCCTTCGTCTGCGTTTCCTGACCGTTCACGAGTACATGAAGCGTGTAGCGGCCAGCTGGCAAGCCCGTTGGCTTGGAGATGTAGAACACGGTGTAGGCGTCGCCGTTAGGCGAGATCGCCTCGGTCCGCTCGTTGGCCACCTGACCATCCTGAAAGGTCCAGCGCGCGGTCACGTTGGTGTTCTGTGCCGAGCCGGTCGTGTGGACTGACGCATAGACCGTGTCGCGGGCGGCGAAGGTCTCGGTCTGGCTCGCGACGCGCTTGTCGCCCGTCACGCCGCGGCCGAGGGTGACGTCCGCGACCTGCAGTGCACTGGTGTTCTTGTTGCCCGGGGCGATGGCGCCGCCTGAGCTCTGGGTCGCTGTCTCGTCGGCCTTCTTGCCGCAGGCGCCGACGACGAGCAGCGCGAGCGCGACGGTCGTGGCCCGGAGGCCGGAGGGCGGGATGAATGAACGCATGGCAGGTCTCCTCAAGCGTTAGGCGGAAGGGTGAGTACCTGCCCGGGATGGATCAGGTCTGGGTTGGTGATCTTGTCGCGGTTCGCGTCAAAGATGGTGTGCCATTTGTTGGCATCACCGTACACGCGCTTGGCGATCTTCGAGAGGCTGTCGCCCGACTGCACGGTGTAGCTCTGTCCCTGATCGGCGGCGGGCGCGGTGCTCGAGCTGCCACTCTGCACGTCGGAAAAATCCGCCGTCGGTTTATCGCCGCTATTCGCGTTGCCTGGCATCCTCGTGTCTCCTCGTTTCGGGTGAACACCCTTTGAGGAGCAGGTTGCATTCCGCGCCGGGCACGTGCGCGCGAATCCCGCGTGAGGCGGGTTGTGATCTCGGGCACACGTGACGGTCTCCGCGATAGCGTGGATTGTTGCTTGGAGGCACGATCAGTCGATGTCGGGCGCGATCACCTCGTTCTCGACAGCCCATTAAAAGCGCGTGGCGAGCGTGCGCTCGGCGACGGCGCGGACGATGTCGAGCGTGCTGACGATCCCGACGAGCTGTCCGTCGGCCACGACGATGACGCGATGAATCGACTTCTCCTCCATGATCGTGGCGGCGCGCAGCACGTCGTCGGCGGGCGCGAGCATCACGAGTGGGCGCGACATGATCTCGTCGACGGTGTGCTCGTCGAGCAGGTCGGGCTCCCCGCCATCCGGGTTCTCGAGGCGGTCGGCGACGTCACTCGTGTCGGACCAGAGCTGAGTGAAGTAGGACGCCGATGGCATTGCCTCGCTCGAGACCTCGTCATCCGGTGTGGAACCACTCCAATTGCCGGGCGTCGACCCGGCCACCTCGGCATTGCCGGCGCGCGCCGATGCCGTGAAGGCGAGAATGTCCGCCGCGGAAACGACGCCGACGACCGTCGTCCCACTGACGACAGGCGCGCCGCTGATGTGATGCGCCGCGAACAGCTCGGCCGCTTCGCGCAACGTCATCTCCGGCGTCGCCGTGACGACGTTTTTCGTCATGATGTCGGACAGTCGAAGCATGGACCACCTCACTTTTTAGTAAACGCTATCGGGATGTCGAATCGGTTCCGCGCGGCGTACGTTCCGAGTCGCGTCGCGTCGAGACGCGCTCGGGCGATTGGTCGCGATCAGTACGCAGCTCGCGAGCAGTCCGCTCACGAGCAGCGCGTAGTCTTCGGTGGCTCCGAAACGGATCGCGGCCATGACACCGACCATCGACCAGAGCACGGGGATGGCGACGAGGCGCCGTGGCACGTGTGGTTCGGTCCAGAGCAGCAGGCCCAACGTGAGCATCGTCGTCGGGCAGGGAAGCCCGAAGGTCGGTGTGGCCGGATACCGGTGACCGACGGCATAGCTCAGGATGGGATACCCGATGAGGGCGGTCGCTATGATCGCCCCGCCGGTGATGCCGTGAAGGTCGAGTCGGGGCTCGAAGCGGAAGTGCCCGGCGTGCGCCGCGGCCCAGAGAAAGAGTCCACTCTCGCCGACGAAGAGCGCCGCGAACAAGATCGCCGCGCGGTTGATCGACGCGAAGAAGGCGAGATGGTAGCCTAACGCCATCCAGAGCCAGAGCGACGCGAGGAGGACGAGGACGATTCGCGTCGCCCGCGTCGAGCGTCGGAACGCGACGAGCACCGCGGCAAGGCCAACGCCGGCGAGCACCCATTGCATGGGCCAGACGGTCGCATTGTAGCGTCGAAAGACGTCGAAGAACTGTTGGGTCGTGAATGGCATCCGCGCATCCAGTATCGCGTTGGGTACGTCGAATCTGCGGGCTCACGGCCGGGCGCGCTGTCGGGCGACCGACCCGAGCTGGGTGCGGTAACGCCCGACGGGAACATCCCCGAGCGCCGACTGCCCGCCGCGCCGCCGCGAGCGATCCT
>Ga0070693_100001324_pt1 | contig 11151 bp, 10 predicted proteins | sample KBSK1103metaG_FD_65472 | JGI IMG/M metagenome (GOLD analysis project Ga0070693, IMG submission 65472) | Corn, switchgrass and miscanthus rhizosphere microbial communities from Kellogg Biological Station, Michigan, USA - KBS K1-10-3 metaG | ecosystem: Host-associated > Plants > Roots >...
CCGCGCGCAAGGCCGCGGCGAAGAAAGCCGCGCCGCCACGCGGAGGCAAGGAAGCGTCGGCGCCAACGACGCCAGCGGCAGCGCCAGCCGCACTTGCGGCTGCGCCGGCCAAGCCGTCTGCCGACGGTGCCGGCGATCGCGCCCCGCCGCTCGCACTGCCGCTGCGCCTGCTGCGCTCGGCCATCGCCCAGGGCTCCGACGACACCGACTGGGCCAACCTTGCCGGCGTCGGCCATTACCTGAACAAGGTGCGGCCCGACTTCGACCCGCGCCTGTACGGCTGCAAGAAGCTCAGCGACCTGTTCCGCTCGCAGCCGCGACATTTCCAGGTCGAGGAGCGCCAGGTCGGCGCGTCGCGCGCGCTGTTCGTGAAAGCCGTCGAGTAAGCCTCGCGCCAAGCGCGCCGGGCGCGGGGGCGCGTGCGGGAAGGGAACAATCCTGCGTTTTTCGCGGTCAATGAAACCCCGAGCGCTACCCTTCCTGCATGGCCGTCCCACCCTCCTCCAAAAAGCCCCCGCGCCTGCCGCATGCGCCGGTCGCCGACGACCCGCGCAAGCGCGACGCGCCGATCAAGGGCCGCGGCAGCGCGTCGCGCCCGCCCAGCCGCTTCCACACCCAGTTGCGCGTCGGCGAGGACGACGGCTGGGGTTCGGTGTACGACAACGACGACCTGCCCGCGCGCCCCGCGACCACGGTCACCGAGGAGCGCGCGCGCACGATCATCAGCCACAACCAGTCGCCCGACGTCGGCTTCAGCCAGTCGATCAATCCCTACCGCGGCTGTGAGCACGGCTGCGTGTACTGCTTCGCGCGGCCCTCGCACGCCTACCTCGACCTGTCGCCCGGCCTGGACTTCGAGACGAAGCTGTTCGCCAAGACCAATGCGGACGAGCGCCTGCGCGCCGAGCTGGCCAGGCCGGGGCACGTGCCCACGCCGATCGCACTCGGCATCAACACCGACGGCTGGCAGCCGATTGAGCGCGACTACACGCTGACGCGTCAGCTGCTCGAGGTGCTGGCGGAAACGCGACACCCGGTGCACATCGTCACCAAGAGCGGCCTGGTCACGCGCGACCTCGACCTGCTGTCCGACATGGCGCGCGACGGCCTGGTGCAGGTGCACCTGTCGGTGACCACGCTGGACAACCACCTGTCGTCGAAACTGGAACCGCGTGCCGCCGCGCCGCACACGCGGCTGAAGACGCTGCGCGCGCTCAGCGACGCGGGCGTGCCCTGCGGCGTGCTCGTCGCGCCGGTGATCCCGATGCTGACCGACCACATGCTCGAGGACATCCTCGCCGCGTCGCGCGAACACGGCGCGCAGTCAGCCGGGTACGTGCTGCTGCGCCTGCCGCATGAGCTGCGGCAGCTGTTCCGCGAATGGCTCGAATTGCACGTTCCCGAACGCGCCACGCACGTGATGAGCCTGATGCAGCAGATGCACGGCGGCAAGGAGTACGACAGCGCCTTCGGTGCGCGCATGCGCGGCAAGGGCGTGTTCGCGCAGCTGTTGGCGGCACGCTTCGCCAAGGCGCACGCACGGCTCGGCTTCGGGCGCCTGCCGCCGCTCAACGAAGCGGCGTTCGTGCCGCCGCGCGCGCCTTCGCCGCAGGGCAGCCTGTTCTGACGGGATGAACGGGGTCGGTTCTCGCATATTGGGCCCCAAGCGCCACCTCGCCGCGATGAACATGCGAGAACCGACCCCGTTCAGCGACCGTCCGTAAGCTGGCCGCATGCCGCTGCTCCTGCTGATCCCGCTCCTGTTCGTCGGCGTCGTCCTGCTCTGGCTGGTCCTGCTGCCGTTTGGGCTGTGGGCGCGCTACCGCAACGGCGGCGCACGACGCCGCGCGGTCGGCTGGGTCGTGCGCGCCAACGCGGGCCTGGCCGCAGTGTCCGTGCTGCTGTTCCTCCTGTCGGCCTGGATCGCGAACCGGTGGGTGGGGGCGTCACTGCTGGACGGCACGGTCGGACTTCTCGCCGGGTTCGCAGTGGGCGCGCTCGCCTTGCGGCTCACGCGTTTCGAACCGGACGCCACTGGCTTCCACTACACCCCGCATCGCGGCGTCGCGCTGTTGCTGACCGCGCTCATCGCCTTGCGCATCGTCGGCGGCCTGTGGCTGTCGGCGCGCGGGATGGGCGAACTGGTCGGCGTTGCCAACGCCGCGTCCGCCGAACCTGATGCCTCATCCGCCGCCGCGGCTTGGCTGCAGGGTGGCGGCTGGTTCGGTGTCGGCGGGCTGCTTCTGGGCTACCACGCCACCTACGCCCGCGGCTTGCGGCAGCGCCTGCGGGGCGTCTGACGCGCGGGCTGGCGACGGCGGAACGTGCCCGGGCTTGACCCACGTCATTCGTGGACAAGGTAGCGGCCGCTTATGCTGCCGGCATGAAACCCCTGCCGACCTGCGCACTCCTCGCTGCCGCCCTTGCAGCAACCCCCGTCTTCGCGCAATCCAAGGCGCCGCCCACCGGACTGACGCTCGACCTGCGCCTGCGCAGCGAATCGGTCGACGACGCGGCCTTCGCGCGCGACGCAGACGCGACCACGCTCCGCGTCCGCGCCGGCTGGCGCCTGCCTTTGGGCACGCACTGGCGAGGACTGGTCGAGCTCGAGCACACCAGCCACCTGGGCGCCGAGCAGTTCAACAGCAGCGCGAACGGGCGCATCGGCCTGCCGACGATCGCCGATGCGGACAACACCGAACTCAACCAGGCCTGGCTCGCATGGGTGCCCAGCGACGCCACGCAAGTCGCCGCGGGCCGGCAGCGGCTGGTGTTCGACAACCAGCGCTTCATCGGCAATGCCGGCTGGCGCCAGAACGAACAGACCTTCGATGCGCTCGACGTCCAGCACAAGACGGCCAGCGGCTGGCGCCTGCGCTACGGCTACCTCGATGGCGTGCAGCGCGTGTTCGCCGGCGACCGCGCGGCGGACGCCAACGCACACTGGGACCTCGCCGGGCACCTGGCCAACGTCGGCCACGCGCTGGGCCCGGGCGTGCTGACCGGCTACGCCTACTGGATCGAGAACCGGACGCTTCCGCTCAGCTCGCATCGCGACCTCGGCCTGCGCTACGCGCTGCGCCACGACGCCAAGGACGCGCTGGGCTGGTTTGCGAACGCGGAGTTCGCGCGCCAGTCGCCGTATGCCGACGGGCGCGACATCAACGAGGCCGACTACGCGCTGCTCGAAGGCGGCCTGCTCTGGCACGGCAGCACCTTCAAGCTCGGCCGCGAGCTGCTGGGCGGCGACGGGCGTTACGGCTTCGCGACACCGCTCGCCTCGCTGCACGCGTTCAACGGCTGGGCCGACCGCTTCACCAGCACGCCGGCCGAGGGACTGGACGACCGCTACCTGGGCTGGAACCGCAACTTCGGCAAGCTCGAGGCCGTGGTCGCCTGGCACGACTACCGCAGCGACGCGCATGCACGCGACTTCGGCAGCGAGTGGGATGCGTCGCTGGGCTGGCGAGCCAACCCGCACTGGTTGCTGCTGGCGAAGGCGGCCGACTACCGCGCCGGCGACGTGGGCGCCGACGTGCGCAAGGCCTGGCTGTCGGTGGAATACAGCCACTGAGCCTGGCTTGATCCCGGTCAATGTGGCGTGGCGGGCACGCCGCTACGCTGCAGCCATGAACACCGTCCCGCCCTTCGATGCCGAGCTGTTGCGGCGCTACGATCGCCCCGGCCCGCGCTACACGTCCTATCCGACCGCACCCCGCTTCACCGACGGCTTCGGCGAAGCCCAGTTGCGCGAGATGGCGCGACAGAGCAACCAGGACCCGATCCCGCGCGCGCTGTCGCTGTACGCGCACGTGCCGTTCTGCTTCAGTCCCTGCTTCTACTGCGGCTGCAACCGCGTGATCACCCGCGACAAGACGCGCGGCGACGCCTACCTGGCGCGACTGGTGCGCGAGATCGCGCTGGTCGCGCCGCTGTTCGACCGCGACCGCGAGGTGGTGCAGCTGCACCTGGGCGGCGGTACGCCGAATTTCCTGGCGGCGGGCCAGCTCGCCGAGCTGATGGAGACCTTCGCGCAACATTTCCATTTCGCACCCGCGCAGCGGCGCGATTTCTCCATCGAGCTCGACCCGCGTTCGGTCAGCCCGGCCGATGTCGACGCACTCGCCGCGATGGGCTTCAACCGCGCCAGCCTGGGCGTGCAGGACTTCGACCCGGTCGTGCAGGTCGCGGTGAACCGCGTGCAGACCGTCGAGGAGACGCTGGCGGTGATCGAGGCCTGCCGAAGAAACGATTTTCGCTCGATCAACGTGGACCTGATCTACGGCCTGCCCGCGCAGACGCTGGCCGGCTTCGGCCGCACGCTGGACACGGTGATGGCCGCGCGCCCCGATCGCCTTGCGATCTACGGCTATGCGCACCTGCCGCAGATGTTCAAGGCGCAGCGCCAGATCCCCGACGCCTCCCTGCCCTCGCCCGAGGACAAGCTCGCCCTGCTGCAGCTGGCGATCGAGCGCCTGACTGCCGCCGGCTACCGCTACATCGGCATGGACCACTTCGCGCTGCCGGGCGACGAGCTGTCGCTGGCGCAGGAGAACGGCACGCTGCACCGTAACTTCATGGGCTATACCACCCATGCCGACACCGACCTGGTCGGCGTGGGCGTCAGCGCGATCAGTCACGTCGGCGACAGCTTCAGCCAGAACCCGCGCGACCTGCCGGCCTGGGAAGCAGCCATCGATGCCGGCCGCCTGCCGACCTGGCGCGGCATGGTGCTGGAGGACGACGACGTATTGCGCGCCGACCTCATCCAGCAGCTGATGTGCCATGGCGCGATCGACAAGACCGCGCTCGAGGCCCGGCACGAGGTCGACTTCGACGCCTACTTCGCAACCGAACTGGCGCGCCTGCCGCCGCTGTTGGCGGACGGCCTGGTGGAATCGACGCCGACCACGATCCGCGCCACGTCGCGCGGCCGCCTCCTGCTGCGTATCATTGCCGCATGTTTCGACCGCTACCTGCACGCCGCGCCACACGCGCCCGAAACGCCGATACGCCACGCCAGAGCCATCTGAGCCATACACGGTGGCCTGCATGAGCTTCGGCGCGGGCAAGACCCTGCGGACGTCACCGATCGCAGACGACGGCGACGCGCTGCGCTTCTGCAGCACATGCGCGTTTTCCGAATCCTGCCTGTCGCAGGGTTTCGACAAGGCGGCGCTCGCCGACCTGCACGTGCTGGTCGATCACGTCGGGCCGTTCCACGAAGGCGAGCACGTGTTCCGCGAGGGCGAGGAGTTCACCGCGATCGCTGCGGTACGCGCCGGCACCGTGAAGACCTATGTCGTCGACCCGGCCGGGAACGAACAGGTGCTCGGCTTTTTCCTGCCCGGCGAGGTGATCGGGCTCAACGCGATCCACCAGTCGCGCTTCCCCTGCAACGCGGTCGCGCTCGACACCGTGATGCTGTGCCGGTTCTCGTTCCCCCAGATGGCCTTGCTGGCGACCCGCCTACCCGGCCTGCAGGCGCACCTGTTCCGCCTGCTGTCGCAGGATATCGGCAAGGCGGCGCTGCTGGCGGGCGACTATTCGGCCGACCAGCGCATGGCCGCGTTCCTGGTCACCCTGGCCCGCCGGTACTCCCAACGCGGGTTCTCGGCCACGCGCTTCCACCTGACTATGTCGCGCACCGACATCGCCAACTACCTGCGCCTGGCGCCGGAGACGGTGAGCCGCGTGCTGCGCCGGTTCCAGGACGAGAACCTCGTGCTGGTCGAACGCCGGGAACTCGAGGTCCGGGATCCGGCGCGCCTGCACGAACTCGCGCGCGTGGTGCTGCGCGACTGAAGCAACCGCGCGGTAGCGCGCACTCAGCCGGGTTCAGCCGCTGCAGCCGCCGCAACACACCGAGGGCAGCAAGGTCACCTGCTGGGGCGCGATCGCGCAGCCGGCGTCGGCCAGCAACACGATCAGGTCGGGCGCGCGCAACACCGTGTTGACCCGCCACGTGCCGGTGCCGGGATCCAGGTCGCCGGTCGCGGACGGATCCTGGTCGGCGAGCAGCGATGCGAGGCGAGTGGCGTCGGCAGCGCCGCCGGCGAGATCGATGCGAAATTCCATGGACTTGCCTCCGGAAGGGATGCGGCCACTGTGGGCGCGTCGGCGTGGCGCTGCCTTGACATGGATCAGGGCCGCGCATCGTGGCCCGGCGGACGATGGCGACCAATCGATCCGAGGGGACGTTGCGCCATGGACCAAACGCGAAAACTCTGGACGGGGCTGCTCGCCCTGCTGTTGGCCTCCTTCGCGGTATTGCTGTGGATGGGCAGCGAAATCCATCGGCAGGCGCCGCCGATGCCCGAGCGCGTGGTCGCCGAGAACGGTGTGGTGCTCTACACGCGCGCCGACATCGAGACCGGCCGGCAGGTCTGGCAGAGCACCGGCGGCCAGCAGCTCGGCTCCATCTGGGGCCATGGCGCGCTGGTCGCGCCCGACTGGAGCGCGGATTGGCTGCATCGCGAAACCGAAGCCTGGATGGCGCTGCGCGCGTCGCATGCCTACGGCCGCAGCATCGCCACGCTCGGCGCCGGCGACCGGGCCAAGCTGCAGGCGGAACTGCAGCCGGAAATCCGCCGCAATCGCTACGACCCCGCCACGCAATCGCTGGTCGTCCCCGACGAACGCGCGCAGGCGATCTCACAGGTCGCCGCGCACTACGAAAGCCTGTTCTCCAACGACCCGGCTACCGGCGCGCTGCGCGAGACCTATGCAATGCGCGACGGCACGGTCGACACCGCCGAGCATCGTCGCCAGCTGACCGGCTTCTTCTTCTGGACCTCGTGGGCGGCGACGACCGAACGCCCCGGCGCCAGCGTCACCTACACCAACAACTGGCCGTACGAACCGCTGGTCGGCAACCGGCCCAGCGCCAGCACCTTCCTGTGGACGGTCTTCAGCGTGCTCTTCATGCTCGCGGGCATCGGCCTGCTCGGCTGGCACTACGCGGTCTGGCACGGCAAGGATCCGGCGCCGACGCCGCCCAAGGACGACCCGCTGCTGGCGCTCGTGCCCACGCCCTCTATGAAGGCCACGCAGAAATACTTCTGGGTGATGATCGCCCTGTTCCTGGTGCAGATCCTGCTCGGCGCCACCACCGCGCACTACCAGGTCGAGGGCCGCGAGGCCTACGGCTTCGCGCTTGCCGACATCCTGCCCTACGCGCTGACGCGCAGCTGGCACACGCAACTGGCGGTGCTGTGGATCGCCACTGCCTGGCTCGGCACCGGGCTGTACATCGCGCCGGCGATCTCCGGGCATGAGCCAAGGTTCCAGCGGCTCGGTGTGAACTTCCTGTTCGGCTGCCTGCTGGTGATCGTGGTCGGCGCCTTCACCGGGCAATGGTTCGCGGTGATGCAGAAGCTCGGCCTGGCCAACAACTTCTGGTTCGGCCACCAGGGCTGGGAATACGTCGACATCGGGCGCTTCTGGCAGGTCTTCCTGTTCGTCGGCCTGATGCTGTGGCTGCTGCTGATGGGCCGTGCCCTCTGGCCTGCCATCACCCGGCGCGACGAGATGTCCTCGATCGTCAGCCTGCTGTTCCTGTCCACCATCGCCATCGGCCTGTTCTACGGCGCCGGCCTGATGTGGGGCGAGCACACCTCGCTGTCGATGGTCGAGTACTGGCGCTGGTGGGTGGTGCACCTGTGGGTCGAAGGTTTCTTCGAAGTGTTCGCCGTCGCCGTGATGAGCTTCCTGTTCGTCAAGCTCGGGCTCGTCCGCGGCAAGAGCGCCACCGCCAACGTGCTGTTTGCCACGATCGTGTTCATGGCCGGCGGCGTGCTCGGCACCTTCCATCATCTCTACTTCACCGGCACCACCACCGCGGTGGTCGCGCTCGGCGCGAGCTTTTCCGCGCTGGAGGTCGTGCCGCTGGCCTTCATCGGCATGGAGGCGTACGAGAACTGGTCGCACAGCCAGGCCACGCCGTGGATGTCGCGCTACCATTGGCCGATCATGTTCTTCATCGCCGTCGCGTTCTGGAACCTGGTCGGCGCCGGCCTGTTCGGCTTCCTGATCAACACGCCGCTGGCGCTGTACTACATGCAGGGCCTGAACCTGACCGCGCTGCACGGCCACACCGCGCTGATGGGCGTGTACGGCATGCTCGGCATCGGCCTGATGCTGTTCTGCCTGCGCGGCCTCAAGCCCGAGGCCACCTGGAACACGCGGCTGCTGCAGCCGAGTTTCTGGAGCTTCAACATCGGCCTGGCGATGATGGGCCTGCTGACGCTGCTGCCGCTCGGCGTGCTGCAGCTGAAGGCCGCGCTCGAGCACGGCTACTGGTACGCGCGCTCGGAGGCCTTCATGGGCCAGCCGATCGTGGATCTACTGGTGTGGATGCGCGTGCCGGGCGACACCATCTTCGCCACCGGCGCCTTGCTGTTGGCGCTGTTCGTGCTGGGCCTGTGGCTGCCGCGGCGTGCACGCGCCACGCAGGGCGCGCGTCCGGTCCTCGCCGCCGCGCTGGATGCCGAACTCGGGCCGCCGCGCTGAGCACCAAGCCGCCCGTCCCGGGACCCGCACCGGCTGCGCCGGCGGAGGATGCCGCGCTGCGCAGCGCCTTGTCGCCGGCGTTGCTCGCCGCGGCACCGCACCGGCTGCTGTTCTTCGTCGGCGCGACCAACGTCCTGCTGGCCATGGCCTGGTGGGCGGCGTGGCTGGTGTCCGCGCGCTGGCCCGGCTGGTTGCCACCGCGGCCGGCCAGCGCACCGGCGGGCTGGATGCACGCGATCGTCATGCAGTTCCAGGTGCTGCCGCCTTTCATCTTCGGCTTCCTGCTCACCGTGTTTCCCCGCTGGCTCGGCGAGGAGCCGCTGGCGCGCCGCCACTACGCGCCGGTGGGGATCGGCCTGTTCGGCGGTCAGCTGCTCACCCTCGCGGCACTTTGGACCGGTTCGCCCGCGTTGCTCGCGCTCGGGCTGTGCACCACGCTGGGCGGCTGGACCCTGGCGCTGGCGTCCCTGCTCCGCCTGCTCCACGCCGCACCGAAGGGCGACTGGCACGCGCGCAGCTGCGCCTTCGCGCTCTGCCTCGGCTGGGTCGGCCTCGCGCTCGTGCTCGCCTACCTTGCGAGCGGGGATGCGCGGCTGATGTTCGCCGCGATCAAGTTCGGCACGTTCGGCTTGTTGCTGCCGGTGTTCTTCACCGTCAACCACCGAATGGTCCCCTTCTTCGTCGGCTGCGTTTACCCGAACCACGCCAGCTGGCGACCCTTCTGGTTGCTCGGCCTTTTCTGGTTCCTGGTGCTGGTGCACCTCGGCCTCGAGCTCGTGCATGGCTATGCGTGGATCTGGCTGCCGGACGTTCCGCTCTCGGGCCTGGCCGCCGTCTGCCTGTGGCGCTGGTGGCCGCGCGGAAAGGCAAAACCCATGCCCAGCCTGCTGCGCGTGCTTCTGCTCGCGTTCGCCTGGCTACCTGTCGCGATGGCGCTGTACGCGACGCAGAGCCTGTGGTTCGCGACCACCGGCGAGTGGGCCTACGCGCGCGCGCCGGCGCATGCGCTGTTCATCGGCTACTTCGGCAGCCTGCTGGTGGCGATGGTGACGCGCGTGACGCAGGGCCATGCCGGTCGTCCGCTGGTGCTGGGCAGGACGGCCACGTTCGCGTTCGCCGGCGTGCAGCTGGCGGCGCTGGTGCGCATGGCCGGCGAAGCGCGCAACGATGCCATGGCCTGGCACGTTGCCGCGGCGCTGCTGTGGCTGCTGGCGTTCCTGCCGTGGACGCTGCACTCGGCCGGCATCTACCTGCGGCCGCGTGCCGATGGAAAGCCCGGCTGATGATCGCCTGGTACCTGCAGGTGAAGTGGGTGCACGTCTTCGCAGTACTCACGAGCGGCAGCCTGTTCGCGGTGCGCGGGATGCTCGTGCAGCTCTCGCCGGGCGCGGGGCTGCCGGCGCCCGGCCGGGCCGCGCGCTGGGCGATGTCGGCGCCGCTGCGTTACCTGAGCTATGGCGTTGACACCGTGCTGCTGACCGCGGCACTGATGCTCGCCACCATGCTGCCCGCAGCGATGTTCGCCAACGGCTGGCTGCTGGCCAAGCTGTCGCTGCTCGTGGTGTACGTGGGCCTAGGCACGTTCGCGCTCAAGCGTGGCCGCTCGGCGATGGCGCGCCGCGCCTGTTTCGTGGCGGCGCTGGTCGTGTTCTGCGGCATGCTCGCGATCGCCCGGACGCACCATCCGTTTGCCGGGCTGCTGGCAACGTCCTGAGCGGCGCGGCCGTTCGGCCGCTAGGTCCCGACGTGGGGCCGGACGCCGTTACGTGACGGAGGTCGAGGGCTTATGTCGGCAAGTTGTAAGAAACCTTCGCGCCATCAAGCACGACAATGCCCTTCTTGCACAAAGAGGCAAAGAGCGAGGTCAACTCTTGCTCCGTGAGTTCTTTCTTAAAAAGGGCATGAAGAGTACTAAGTAGCGTGGCCTTGGCTCGCGGCTTTGAGGCCTTGCGTCGCACTAGGTCGGCAACTGCAACCTCTACCCTCGCCGAGTCAGTCGCCGGCAGGGCGGGCTTGAAGTACGGAATCTCCCCGATTGACGTTGACCGCTGAGAGAAAATTCCTCTCGACTTGAGATATTTGATCAGCGGATCGAATCCCGTGTCTTTGGAAATAATGTGAAAGAAGCCAGTCGGGTCCTGACGCGAAAGGTCGCCAATGAAATACGCGATGTGGAAATCGAGGGCATTGGAGCCCGCCGTCTCCAGCAGGACGTACTCCGCGTTTTCGCGCAGCGCGTGAAGGGCTGTTGCAAGCGATACCGAGATTTTTGCTTGATTCGGCCCGAGGAAAAGTTTGACCTTGAATGGCCCGTCCTTTAGCAAGGCCAAATCTTTTGGCTGGACGTTTTCATAGTCGATAAGCACGTAGTTCGTCTTCATCAGCCGAGATCTCCAAGGCCAAATTTGGCGATCATACTCGGCGAGGCTCGTGCGTGCTTCGGAATAGAGAAGCACTGGGGACTGTTAGAAAATGACACCGCTTTGGTCAATTTTCTGACATTCGAACCTGGAACGCAGGCAGCTCAGAATGGCGTGTTGATGCCCGACGGCTGGTAAGAAGGCGCGGTGTCGGTGGCCTGCCCCGGCGCGCCCATAAGCACCGCGAAGGTCACGGCGACGAACACAGCAAGGGCCATCA
>Ga0070693_100001325_pt1 | contig 11147 bp, 10 predicted proteins | sample KBSK1103metaG_FD_65472 | JGI IMG/M metagenome (GOLD analysis project Ga0070693, IMG submission 65472) | Corn, switchgrass and miscanthus rhizosphere microbial communities from Kellogg Biological Station, Michigan, USA - KBS K1-10-3 metaG | ecosystem: Host-associated > Plants > Roots >...
TCGGCGGCTCGACGTTCCTGCCGCCGTCCGACTACGGCACCATCGCCATCGACGTGCGCACGCCGTCTTCCGCGAGCCTCGAGTACGCGAAGCTCAAGGTCGAGAAGGCCGCGGAGCTCGCCCGCACCATCAAGGAAACCCAGGCCACCAACTCCACGGTGAACGCCGGAGGCGGGCGCGTGTACGTGGACATCGGCAAGCCGAAAACGCGCAGCCGCACCATCTGGGAGATCGCCAAGGAGCTGCGCGCCAAGGTGGCGACCATCGTGGGCGCCGAGTACGTCGTGATCGACGATCTCAACCAGGGCGTGAGGAAGCCGGTGCAGATCCAGTTCAGCGGGCCCGACTCGCGCCGCCTCATGCAGATCACCGGCGACTTCATGACGAAGATGAAGACGATCCCGGGCGCCGTGGACGTGGGCTTGTCCGAGCAGGAGCCCAAGGACGAGCTGAAGATCGACCTCGATCGCGGGCTCGCGAACAACCTGGGCATCTCCGTGGGCGACGCGGCGCAAGCGCTGCGCGTGGCCTTCGCGGGCGTGGAAGCGGGCGACTGGGTCGATCCCACGGGCGAGACCCGCGACGTCGCCGTGCGCCTGCACCCCGACGATCGCATCGACGCCTCGAACATCGAGCACCTGCCGATCGCGGTGACCGGCACCAACATGCTGATCCCGCTCGACCAGATCGCCAACATCACCATGGGCAAGGGACCTGCGCAGGTCCAGCACCTGGACGGCAAGCGCATGGTCGCGGTCACGGCGAACACGCAGGGCCGCGCCTCCGGCGAGGTCACGGCCGACGCGCTCAAGCTCGCGAAGGCGATCGACTTCCCGCAGGGCTACGGCATCACGCTGGGCGGCGCCTCGCGCGACCAGCAGGAAGTTTTCCGCGAGATGTTCATCGCGCTGATCATGGGCATCGCGCTCATGTACCTCGTCCTCGTGATGCAGTTCGGCTCGTTCACCGCGCCGCTGCCGGTGATGCTGTCGCTTCCGCTTTCGCTCATCGGCGTGGTCGTGGCGCTCCTCCTCACCAAGGGCACGCTCAACCTCATGAGCTTCATCGGCATCATCATGCTGATGGGCCTGGTGGCCAAGAACGCGATCCTGCTGCTCGACTGCGCGCGCAAGGAAGAGGCGCAGGGCGTGGACCGCGAGGATGCGCTGATGCACGCGGGACGCGTGCGCCTGCGCCCCATCCTCATGACCACGTTCGCGCTCATCGCCGGCATGATGCCGGTGGCGATCGGCATGGGCGAAGGCGGCGAGTTCTACCGCCCGATGGCGGTGGCCATCATCGGCGGCACGATCACCTCCACGATGCTCACGCTGCTGGTGGTGCCGACGATCTACGACTCGATCGAGATCTCGCGCGACCGCGCCTTCGCCAAGTTCCGCCGCCGCAACCAGCGCATGAACCCGGCGTTCGCGTTCATCCTCACGCTGGGCGAGGCGTTCCTCACCATCATCCTCGTGCGGTTCGTCTTCCGCCTGGTGATGAAGGGCGTGGCGCGCATTCGCGGACGCGGCCCGGCGAACTACACGACCCAGACCGGCGATTGAAGATCGTCACCTACAACGTGAACGGAATCCGTTCACGCCTCGCCCACTTGCTGGTCTGGCTCGAGCGCGAGTCGCCCGACATCGCGTGCCTGCAGGAGCTGAAGGCCGAGAACCACAGCTTCCCGATGCTCGACATCCGCGCGCGCGGCTACGAGGCGATCTGGCATGGCCAGCGCTCGTTCAACGGCGTGGCGATCCTCGCGAAGACGAAACCGGTGGAGATCGGCCGCGCCATTCCGGGCGATCCCAACGACGAGCAGAGCCGCTACATCGAGGCGGACGTGGGCGAGGTGCGCGTAGGCTGCCTCTACCTGCCCAACGGCAACCCGCAGCCGGGCCCGAAGTTCGACTACAAGCTCGCGTGGTTCGACCGTCTCATCGAGCACGCGAAATCGCTCTACGCGATGAAGAAGCCGGTGATCCTGTGCGGCGACTACAACGTGGTGCCGACGGACTTCGACATCTACGATCCCAAGTCGTGGCGCAAGGACGCGCTGCTGCAGCCGCAAAGCCGCGAACGCTACCAGGCGCTCCTCGACCAGGGCTGGGTCGACGCGCTTCGCCATCTCTACCCGAAGGAAAAGGTGTTCACGTTCTGGGACTACTTCCGCAAGCACTGGGAGCGAGACTCGGGGCTTCGCATCGACCACCTGCTGCTCAATCCCGCGGCGGCCAAGCGCCTGGAAGCGGCCGGCGTCGACCGCTGGATGCGCGGACTCGAGTCCGCCAGCGACCACGCGCCCACCTGGATCACGCTGAAGGGCTCCTGACATCACGTTGTCAGGAGGGGTGGCAAACAATGGCGCCGTGCATGTCGCACGAAAACCGGAGAACACGCCATGAGCGCCCCGCAGAACGTCGCAGTCTGGTTCGAGATTCCCGCCGCCAATTTCGAGCGCGCGGTCGGCTTCTACGAGAAGGTGTTCGACACGAAGCTCAAGCGTGACAACTTCGGCCCGATGGAGATGGCCGTGTTCCCGTACGAGGGCACGGCGATTTCCGGCTGCGTGATGAAGGGCGACGGCTACAAGCCCACGCGCGAGGGCAGCATCGTGTACCTGAGCGCGGGCAAGGACCTGTCGGGCCCGCTCGCGCGCGCCGCGTCCAGCGGCGGCTCCGTAGCCATTCCCAAGACCGCGCTTCCCGACGGCATGGGTTTTTTCGCACAGTTCATCGACATCGAGGGCAATCGTGTGGGCCTACATTCGATGGGATGACGCCATGAAGGCGAAGGAGCCGCCCACACGCGCGCGACGCACTCGGGCGATCGACGAGCTGCAAACCATTCCCGGCGTCGGCCCGTCCATCGCGGCGGACCTGCGCGGGATCGGGATCACGAAGGTGGCGCAGCTGAAGAGCGCCGATCCCGAGGATCTCTACCGCCGCTCGAACGCAAGGGCGGGCGTCGTGCAGGATCGCTGCCTGCTCTACGTCTTGCGCTGCGCCACCTACTACGCCTCGCGGCCCGTGCACGAGCCGGAGAAGCTCAAGTGGTGGAACTGGAAGGACAAGCCTGATTGAGGCGCGCCGACCGCCTCTTCCGGTTGGTGCAGCTGCTTCGCGCGAGGCGCTTCGCGACCGCGAAGACCCTCGCCGAGGCGCTCGAGGTGAGCGAGCGCACGGTCTACCGCGACGTGCGCGACCTGTCGCTCTCGGGCGTGCCGATCGAAGGCGAGGCGGGCGTGGGCTACGCGTTGCGGCGCGACTTCGACCTGCCTCCCATCATGTTCGACTACGAAGAGATCGAGGCGCTGACCGCCGGCGCGCGCATGGTGCAGGCGTGGTCGTCTCCCACGCTCGCGCGCGCCGCGCAGGCCGCGCTCGACAAGATCGCCGCGGCCCTTCCCAACGAAAAGCGCATCGCCATGGAGCGCACGCGCCTCTACGCTCCGTCGTTCCACGTCGATCCGGCGCTCGGCAAGGTGATGGACGTGATGCGCGAAGCGATCGTGGGATCGCGGCGCCTCGGGTTCGGCTACAAGGACGAATCGGGCAAGGCGAGCGAGCGCACGGTGCGCCCGCTCGCGCTCTACTTCTGGGGCCAGCGCTGGACGCTCGCCGCGTGGTGCGAGACGCGCGAGGACTTCCGCAGCTTCCGCCTCGACCGCGCGAGCGCCGTGGCTATGGGGACGCGCTTTCCCGACGAGCCCGGAAAGCGCCTGGACGACTTCCTGCGAGCCGTGCGAGGGCCGGAAGGAGGTTGAGGCCCGTGGCTTCGCGCAGCCGCGATGCGCGATGGCGAAGCTCGTCCAGGTCCGCATCGATGGGCGGCTCGATCCCCATGACGGCGACGGTGTTGCCCGCCTCGGGCGGCGGCAGCACGACCACGTGGCCGTCGAACGCCTCGCGCATGCGGGCCTCGCTCGCCGCGATGCCGCGCCGGCGCGTGAGGAAATTCGCCGACATCATTGCGTCGCCCCGCAGGCGCGCGCGCGCCGCCGCGTAGAAAGCCGCGGTATCCAGCGAGCCCGTGCGACCCTTGTCGTCGAAGGCATCCATCACGATGAGGTCGAATCGTGCCTTCGCCTCGGCGACGAATGCATGGGCCTCGCCTTCCACGATGCGAAGGTGCGCGGACTCCTGCGGCAGCCGGAAGCACTGGCGTGCCGTGGCGATCACGCGCGGATCGATCTCGACCACCGTGAGGCGCGTCGCCGGGAAATGGTGGTGCAGGTATCTCGTGATGGAAGCCGCGCCCAGGCCCAGCTGAAGCACGCTCGCGGGCGCCCTGTCGGCGAGCACGAGGGGCAGCATGAGGTCGCGCGTGTACTCGAGCTCCAGCGACCAGGGCCGGGCGATGCGCATCGCGCCCTGCACCAGCTCCGAGCCGAAGTGCAGGTAGCGCACGCCGCGCTCCTCGCTCACCTCGATCGAGAACGGGCTAGACACCTCGTCCGGCGCGGCGCGCCTCGTAGGCCTTCAGGTGCGTGTACGCCATCGAAAGCACCCGGTCGTCGATGCCGTGGCGGCGCGCGCGCTCCAGCATCCAGCCCACGATGTGGTCGGCCTCCACGGGATTGCCCGCCTCCATGTCGCGCATCATCGAGGCGCTCCAGTTGCCCTCGCGATCCATGAGGCGCGCCTTGGCGAACTCGATGGATTTGGGGCGCGGCGCGTGCCCCTCGCGCGTGGCGATCTCGATATTGGCGTCGATGGCGCTTTCCATCGCCTCCCGCCCGCCGGGCGCGGCCATGATCTCGCCCACGTTCGCGCGGAAGAGGCACGTGGCCGCCGCGAGCGCGGACAGGAACACGACCTTCTCCCACATGTCCTGCTCGATGTCCTTCGAGAGCGTCCAGTTCACCTTCGTCTTCGCGAAGGCGTCGGCCAGGGCCTGCGCGCGGGCCGTCTCCTGCCGGTCGCGCTCTCCGAAGACGATGCGCGAGAGCGAATCCATGTGCGCGACCGTCCCGTCCTTGCGCAGCGTCGCGTTGATCTGCGCCACACCGCCCATCACCTGGGATTTTCCGAAACGCCGGTCGAGCGCCTCCAGGTGCGCCATGCCGTTCAGTTGCGGCACGACGACCGCCTTGCCGTCCATCGCCGGCGCGATGGCATCCATCGCCGAATCCAGGTCGTAGGCCTTGCAGGTGAAGAGCACCGCGTCGTAGCCCGGCTTCAGCTCCCCCGCGGCGACGGTCTTCACGGGAAAGCGTGCGTTGCCGTGCGGGCTAACGATCACGAGGCCATCGCGCTCGATCTGCTCGCGCCGCTTCGGGCGCACGAGGAAGGTCACGTCGGCGGCGTTCGCTTCCGCGAGCCGCCCGCCGAAATATCCGCCGATCCCGCCGGCGCCCAGCACGAGGAGCTTCAAGGCTTCTCGACGCCCAGCTGCCAGAGGATGAACGAGTAGTCGAAGGCGAGCTCGCGCAGGCGGTCGTAGCGGCCGCTGCGCCCGCCGTGGCCCGCGGGATCCATGTTGATGTGGAAGAGGAGCGGGTTGGCGTCCGTCTTCACCGCGCGCACCTTCGCCACGTATTTCGCCGGCTCCCAGTACATCACCTGCGAGTCGTTGTAGCTGCTCTTCACGAGCATGGTCGGATACGCCCGCGCGGCGACGTTGTCGTACGGGCTGTAGCTCTTCATGTAGCGGTACTCGGCTTCCTTGCGCGGGTTGCCCCACTCCTCGAACTCGCCCACGGTGAGCGGCAGAGATTCGTCGAGCATGGTGTTGATCACGTCCACGAACGGCACGTACGAGATGACGACGTGGAACAGGTCCGGGCGCATGTTGGTGACCGCGCCCATGAGCAGGCCGCCGGCGCTTCCGCCCATGATGGCGAGGCGCTCGCGCGCGGCGTACTTCTGCGCGATGAGGTGCTCGCCCGCGGCGATGAAGTCCGTGAACGTGTTCTTCTTGTTCATCATGCGGCCGTCGTCGTGCCACTTCTTGCCCAGCTCGCCGCCGCCGCGGATGTATGCGACCGCGTAGACCACGCCGCGGTCCACGAGGCTGAAAACGTTGGAGTTGAAGGTCGCCGCGCTCGAGTAGCCGTAGGAGCCGTACGCATAGAGCAATGCGGGGCTGCTGCCGTCACGCTTCACGTCGTTGCGGCGCATGAGCCACATGGGCACGCGCTTGCCGTCCGGCGCGGGCGCCTCCGTCACCTCGACCGTGTATCGCGACGGATCGTAGCCGCCGGGCACCGCCACCTGCTTCAACAGCGTGCGCTTGCGCGTCGCCGCTTCGTAGTCGTAGGTGGACGACGAGGTGATCGGCGACTGGTAGACGACACGCACCACAGGCGCGTCGAACTCCCGGTTGGCGCCGAGGACGACCTGGTAGGCCGGCTCGGGGAAGTCGATGCGGTGCGACTGCAGGGTGTGCAGGTCGGTGATGCGCACGCGCGGCCAGCCCGCCTCGCGTTCCATCGTCACGTAGAAATCGCGGAACACTAGCAGGTGCGACAGCATCACGTCGTCGCGATGCGCCACCACCTCCCTCCACTTCGCGCGCGAAGGATCGGCCGCCGGCGCGGTCACGATGCGGAAGTTGCGCCCCTTGTCGTTGGCGCGGATCCAGAACTGGCCGCCGCGATGGTCCGCGTAGTACTCCTGGTCCGGCATGCGCGGGGCCATGAGCTTCAACGCTGCCCTGCCCGTGTCCGCCGGCATGTAGCGGACCTCCGAGGACGTGTGGCTCGCGACGTCCACCAGCATGTACTTGTGGTCGCGCGTCTTGTTGAGATCGACGGTGAAGCGCTCGTCCTTCTCTTCGTAGATGAGCGCGTCGTCCTTGCCTCCGAGGGCATGGCGCAGCAACCGGTGCGGGCGCTTGGTCTGCGCGTCCTCGATCGTGTAGAGGATCGATCTTCCGTCCTCGGTCCATTCGACCGAATTCACGCGCTCGGCCGTGTCGGGCAGGAGCTTGCCCGTGCGCAGGTCCTTCACGTGAAGCGTGTACTGGCGGAACCCCACTTCGTCCGAGGTGTACGCGAGGAGCCTGCCGTCGGGACTGATTTCCATCGCGCCGATGGACATGAACTTCTTGCCCTCGGCGAGCGCGTTCACGTCGAGGATGACTTCCTCGGGCGCCTCGAGCGAGCCCTTCTTCCTCGCGTAGATCGGGTATTGCTTGCCTTCGACCGTGCGCGAGTAGTAGTAGAAGCCGCGGTCGCGCGCCGGCACGTTGGTGTCGGTCTGCTGGATGCGCGAAAGCATCTCGTCATAGAGCTTCGACTGCAGCGCCGCGGTGGGCTGCATGAACGCTTCGGAATAGGCGCGCTCGGCCTTCAGGTACGACTCGACTTCCGGCGTGCCCTTGTTGCGCAGCCAGAAGTAATCGTCATTGAGCGTGTCGCCGTGGATCTTCAGCTCGTGCGGCTGCTTCGCGGCGACCGGGGCCGGCGGCAGGTCCGCGGCGAAAAGGGGCAGGCTCGCCGCGAGCGCGGCCAGCGCAGCGAGACGCATCACCTGAGCGATGCTTCCGCGAAGCCGCGCTTCTTCACCAGCGTGTCGATGTCCTTCAGGACGGCGAGGAGGTCCTTCATTCGCTGCAGAGGCCATGCGTTGGGTCCGTCCGAGAGGGCTTTCGCGGGATCCGGGTGCGTCTCCATGAACACGCCCGCCACGCCGGTGGCGACCGCGGCGCGCGCGAGCACCGGGACGAATTCGCGCTGGCCGCCGGACGACGTGCCCTGCCCGCCCGGAAGCTGCACCGAGTGCGTCGCGTCGAACACGACCGGGCAGCCCGTGTCGCGCATGATCGCGAGCGAGCGCATGTCGGAGACGAGGTTGTTGTAGCCGAAGGAGGCGCCGCGCTCGCACACCATGATGTTGTCGCTGCCGCTCGCTTCGCGCGCCTTGTCCACGACGTTCTTCATGTCCGAGGGCGCGAGGAACTGGCCCTTCTTGATGTTCACGGGCTTGCCGGCGCGCGCGACGGCGTGGATGAAATCCGTCTGCCGGCACAGGAACGCGGGCGTCTGCAGCACGTCCACGACCTTCGCGACCGTCGGGACTTCCTCCTCGGTGTGCACGTCGGTGAGGATCGGCACGCCGAGCGTCTTCTTCACCTTGGCGAGGATCTCGAGCCCCTTCTCCATGCCGGGTCCTCGAAACGACTTGCCGCTGGAGCGGTTCGCCTTGTCGTACGAGGACTTGAAGACGAACGGGATGCCGAGCGCGCCCGTCATCTCCTTCAGCTGCCCGGCCACGTCCATCTGGAGCTGCTCGCTCTCGACCACGCAGGGACCCGCGATGAGGAAGAAGGGCTTGTCCAGCCCGACATCGAAGCCGCAAAGTTTCATCGGCTAGGCTTCGCTTCCGCCGATGACCTTCAGCGCGGGCTCCGGCACGCGCAGCTTGTGCTGCTCCAGCGCGGCCTTGATGAACGACGTGAAGAGCGGATGCCCGTTGCGCGGCGTCGAGGTGAATTCCGGGTGGTACTGCACGCCCACGAACCACGGGTGGTCGGAGAGCTCGGAAATCTCGGTGAGGTCCTCGGCCTTGGTCTTGGCGCTGATGCAAAGCCCCGCCGATTCCAGCCGCGAGACGTAATGGTTGTTCACCTCGTAGCGGTGGCGGTGGCGCTCGGCCACGGTGTCGCTGCCGTAGATCCGGTGCGCGAGCGTGCCCTTCTTCACCGCGGCGGGCTGCGCGCCCAGGCGCATCGTCCCGCCGAGGTTCGATTTCTCGTCGCGCCGCTCGATCTTGCCGTCCTTGTCCTGCCATTCGGTGATGAGCGCGATCACCGGGTGCGGCGTCTCGGGATCGAACTCCGTGGAGTTGGCGCCCTCCAGGCCCACCTTGTTGCGCGCGATTTCGATGGCGGCGATCTGCATGCCCAGGCAAATGCCCAGGTACGGGACGTTGTTCTCGCGCGCGTACTTCACCGCCGCGATCTTGCCCTCGATGCCGCGCTTGCCGAAGCCGCCGGGCACCAGCACCGCGTCCATGTCCTTCAGCTGCTCGGTTCCCTGCGCCTCGATCTGCTCGGAATCCAGGTAGTGGATCTTCACCTTCGTGCGCGTCTTGATGCCGGCGTGGATGAGCGCCTCGGTGAGCGACTTGTACGAATCGGTGAGGTCGATGTACTTGCCGACCATCGCGATGTCCACCGCGTGCTCGGGGTTCTCGAGGCGATCGACGATGTCTTCCCACATCGTGAGGTCCGCGGGGTAGGCCGCCAGGTCCAGCTTGCGGCAGACGATCTCGTCCAGGCCCTGCTTGTGCAGCGCCACCGGCAGCTTGTAGATGGAATCCACGTCGTATGCGGAGATCACCGAGCGCACGTCCACGTTGGTGAAGAGCGCGATCTTGCGCCGCTCGTTCTCCGGCAGCGGCACTTCCGAGCGGCACATCACGATGTCGGGCTGGATCCCGATGCCGCGCAGCTCCTTCACGGAGTGCTGCGTGGGCTTGGTCTTGATCTCGCCCACGCTCGCCAGGTGCGGCACCAGCGTCAAGTGGATGTAGCAGGTGTTGACGCGGCCTTCCTCGATTCCCATCTGGCGGATCGCCTCCAGGAACGGCAGCGACTCGATGTCGCCCACCGTGCCGCCGATCTCGATGATGCCGACCTCGGCGTCCTTGCACGCGGCCTTGATGGAGGCCTTGATCTCGTCGGTGATGTGCGGGATCACCTGCACCGTGCCGCCCAGGTAGTCGCCGCGGCGCTCCTTGTTGATGACGCGCTCGTAGATCTGGCCGGTGGTGAAGTTGTTGGCCTTGGTCATGCGGGCGCTCACGAAGCGCTCGTAGTGGCCCAGGTCCAGGTCGGTTTCCGCGCCGTCCTCGGTGACGAACACCTCGCCATGCTGGAAGGGCGACATGGTGCCGGGATCCACGTTGATGTAGGGATCCAGCTTCACCATCGACACCTTGATTTTCCGCGATTCGAGGATCGCGGCGAGGGAGGCGGCGGCGATTCCTTTCCCGAGGGAGGAAACCACGCCACCGGTCACGAACACGTACTTGGTCATTGGGCCGACCCCGTGTTGGAAATTCCTATTTTACTCGATCACATGGCGTGTGCCATTACGAACGGGCATTTTTTCGGCTCACAGCCGGAACGCGGCGCCCTCCGTCCCGGGCGTCACCTTGTAGCCCGGGTTCCTCGCGTCGCGCGCCCGGTCCATCATCAGGTCGATCTGCGCGTCGGTATGGTCGGGATCGTGGTGGAAGGAGACGAGCTGCCCCACCTCGCACAACGATCCGAAGTCCAGGGCGTGGTCGAACGAGCTGTGGCCCCATCCGCAGTGGCCGGGATACTCGCCGGAGCTGTACTGGCTGTCGTGGATGAGGAGATCGGCCCCTTCCGCGAGCGTGCCGCCCGAAGTCCATTCGCGGGGCAGCGCGGGAAACGTGAGGGCCGCGAGCGCCGGCTCGTGATCGGGCAGGTAGACGAGCACGCCGCCCTTCGGATCCGTGACGCGATATCCAACGGTCGGTCCCGGGTGGCACACGAGCGCCGAGCAGACGCTGAATTCGCCGATGTCGCACTCGCCCACGGGAACCTGGTGGAACTTGATGTTGGGAAGCTCCGACAGGTGCACCGGGAACAACGGCGGCGACAGGTAACGCATGAGGCGCTGCTGCAGGTGCAGCGTGGCGCTTCCCGGGCCCCAGATGTGCACCTCGATATCGGGGCGAAAGAGCGGCACGAAGAATCCGAGGCCCTGGATGTGGTCCATGTGCAGGTGCGTCAGCAGGATGTCGATGCGGCGCACGTCCTTCGGCAGGTGGGCCGCGAGGCGGCGGATTCCCGTGCCGGCGTCGAGGACCAGCACGGTGCCTTCGCGGCCGATCACGCCGACGCAGGAAGTATTGCCGCCGTAGCGCGCCATCTCCGGATCGGGCGTGGCGAGCGATCCGCGCGTCCCCCACAGCGTCACGTCCACGTCACGCTTCCCAGAAGAGCATCTGCGCGCCCAGGAACTGGCTTCCCTCGCCGATCAGCGGAAAGGCGGTGATGTTCACGTGCCACCACTCGCGATGGCCGCACCGCATCCACACCGTGCGCGAGAAGGGCCTCCTCTCGGACAATGCGAGCATCGTGGGACGGTCGGCCTGCGCGATGGGCATGCGGAACTCGTCCTCGACGGCGAAGATCTTGCTCCACGCATCGACGCGCATCTCGCC
>Ga0070693_100001327_pt1 | contig 11140 bp, 11 predicted proteins | sample KBSK1103metaG_FD_65472 | JGI IMG/M metagenome (GOLD analysis project Ga0070693, IMG submission 65472) | Corn, switchgrass and miscanthus rhizosphere microbial communities from Kellogg Biological Station, Michigan, USA - KBS K1-10-3 metaG | ecosystem: Host-associated > Plants > Roots >...
TGGAGCAGAATGCCCGGCTCGCCCTGGAAATATCGCAGCGCGGGTACGTCCTCGAAGGCGGCCTGGTCACCCTCACCGGCGCGGGAAGGACGCTGCTGCACGACCCGAGGATCCGCGAAGCGTACCTCGGCGAAGCGTAATACCCTACAGGTGAAATGTGCCTTTGTGATGGCCGTCACACAACCCGTGACGTGGGCTGCGGCAGAATCTGACGTACTTCGACAGCCGGCCAACAACAAAAGAGGAAAGCGGTCATGCTCAAGACGCACCGCGGAGCATTGATGGCGCTCGGCGCCGCCCTCCTGCTGGGCGCGCTGGTGTTCCTCTTCGTGAAGACCGCGGGCATCGACTTCCGGCATGACTCCCAGGCGCTGAGTCTCCTGCGCGAGATGATGACCCTCGACGCCCATTGGGACGACGAGACGGGCCGGCTGGTGAACGACCTGCACGGGACGACGCGCGTCTCGGATTTCTCCGCCATGATCGGGCGCACGCTGGGCGAGGCCGAGCGCGGCGTCACCCGGCCCGCCCTTCGCAACGAGATCGCCGGCCTTCGCGCTTCGCTCGACGAGAAGGCCGCCGCATTCAAGGTGCTTCGCGAGGCCCACGGCCGCACCGTGGCCGCCGCGCGCGCGTTCGGCGATGATCTTGCCAACCTCAACCAGCTCGCCTCGGCGCGCAGCAATGCGCGGCCCGGCAATCGCCCGCTCGCGGGCGTCGCCGCGCTCACGCAGCAGCTCGCGAGCGACATCGGGCGCCGGCTCGAGACGTTCGGGGCGCGCGGGCCGGCCATGGCCCAACGCCTCGCGCTGATTCGCCAGGAGGCCGCGGTCGATCCCACGATGGGCGAGGCGGTGAACGCCGCCGATGCGAGCGGCCATGCATTCCTCGAGGCGCGCGCGATCGAAGAGCGCGCCTGGAACAAGATCAACTTCCTCACGCTCGGCGGGCGCATCGACCTCGTCGCGCGCGCCCTCGCCAAGAGCATCGAAGCCACGCTCGACGAGAAGGAGCGCTGGCGCGTCTACCTCTTCTTCTATGCCGCGGCGCTGCTCATCGTGATCGGCTATCTCGGCGTGAAGGTGGCGCACACGCAAAACGCGCTGCGCGCCGCCAACGAGGAGCTGGAGATGCGCGTCATGGAGCGCACCCGCGACCTGTCGCAGACCCTGAAGCGGCTGAAGGAATCCGAGGCGCAGCTCGTGCAGAGCGAGAAGATGTCGTCGCTCGGCCAGATGGTGGCGGGCGTGGCCCACGAGATCAATTCGCCGCTCGCGTATGTGAAGAACAGCGTGGCCACGGCGCGCGACCGCATGCCGGACCTGCGCGACGCGCTCACCCGCGCCGAGCGGCTGCTGGAGCTGCTGCGCCTGGACGCGCCCGATCCCACCCAGCTGCAGGAGGCCTACGACGGCCTCGAGAAGAAGCTCGCGCGCATCCGCAGCGCGCGCATGCTGGACGACCTGGATGCCCTCACGCGCGACGGGCTGCACGGCATCGAGCAGATCGTCGAGCTGGTGGCGAACCTGCGCAACTTCTCGCGCCTGGATCGCAGCAAGGTCGCGAGCTTCAACGTGAACGAAGGCGTGCGCGCCACGCTCCTCATCGCGCAAAGCTCGCTGCGCAAGATCGAGGTGGACCGCCATTTGGGCGACGTTCCGTCCATCACGTGCTCGCCATCGCAGGTGAACCAGGTCCTGCTGAACCTGCTCAACAACTCCGCCCAGGCGATGGACAAGCCGCAGGGGCGCATCGTCATCACCACGCGGCCGACCGGCGACGGCGCGGTCGCCATCGACGTCGAGGACAACGGCAAGGGGATCGCACCCGATGCCCTGCCGAAGATCTTCGATCCGTTCTACACCACCAAGGAGCCCGGCAAGGGAACCGGCCTCGGCCTTTCGATCGCCTACAAGATCGTGACCCAGCACGGCGGAAACATCGACGTGCGCTCGACGCCCGGTGAAGGCACCACCGTCACGGTCACGCTTCCGATCGAGCCGCCGCCGGAGCTCGCCACGATTGCCGAGGCGGAGGCCGCGGCATGAGCGAAAACACCGCCAAGCGCGTCGGGCGCTACGACATCGGGTCCCTGATCGGAAAAGGGGCGGTCGGCTCCGTCTACCGCGGCAACGACGGGGACAAGCTGGTCGCGGTGAAGGTCCTGCCGAAGGCCGCGCTCACCCCGGAGCGCCTCGCCACGCTTCGCGAGGCCCCGCTCGCGCGCGTGCGCCATCCGGCGATCGTGAATTTCGTCGAGATGCTCGAGAACGAGAAGGCCATCTGCATCGTCTCCGAGATGGCGCAGGGCGAGACGATCGCGGCGATCCTCAAGTCCGGCGAGAAGATCGACCTGCGCAAGGTGTGGGAGATCTCGCGCCAGGTGATCGAGGCCCTCGATGCCGCGCACGCCAAGGGGCTCTTCCACGGCGACATCAAGCCCGCCAACGTCTTCGTCGACCGCCAGCAGCGCGTGTCGATCACCGACTTCGGCCTGGCGAACCTCGCGGCGAACCAGGGCACGCCGGAATTCATGGCGCCCGAGCAGCTCTCCGACGGCATCGTCGATGCGCGCACCGACATCTACCAGGCGGCCGCGCTCATCTACACGCTGGTCACGCGCCAGGCCCCTTTCAGCGGCACGCGCGAGGAAGTGACCCATCGCGTGATGCAGGAGCGGCCCGCCGATCCGTCGTCGCTGGTGGCGAAGGTCGCATGGCAGCTCGACTGGGTGATCCAGCGCGCGCTGTCCAAGGATCCCGCCGACCGCTTCCACGCGGCGCGCGAATTCTCCGACGGACTGCGGCTGGGACTGCAGGAATCCATCGGCGCCCCGCTGGGCGTGCCGAAAGCGGCGATCGCGAAGGAAGCATGGTCGGGCGCGGAGAAGTCCCTCACGCCCAGGCCCGCCAAGGCGCCGCCCGAGGCGACGCTCGCGCAGAAGGCGAAGCTCATCGCGCCGAAGGCGCCCGAGCCCGAGAAGCCGAAGGCACCCGCCGCGCCGAAGACGCGCGTGCTCTTCGTGGACGACGAGGAGCGCATCCTCAACGCGCTGCGAATGCTTTTCCGCGACGAATACGACGTGGTGACCGCCTCGAGCGGCGCCGCGGCCATCGAGCTCATGCAGAAGGAGCCGGTGCAGATCGTCGTGAGCGACCAGCGCATGCCGGGCATGGCGGGCGTGGAAGTGCTGCGCGAGGTGAAGAAGGCCCATCCGCGCACCGTGCGGCTCCTGCTCACGGGCTATTCGGACCTCGCGGCGCTGGTGGGCTCCATCAACGAAGGCGAGATCTTCCGGTTCGTGAAGAAGCCGTGGGACAACGACGACATCCGCGCCGTGCTGAAGGAAGCCGCCGCGGTCGCCGCGAAGGTCGCGCCGCCGCCGGCCGAGAAGCTGCAGGCGAAGAAGGTCGCCGCCTCCATCCTCGTGATCGACACGGACAATTCGCTCGCCAAGGGCCTGCAGCGGATGCTGGGCAGCGACGTGACGGTGCACGAGGGAACCTCGGCGGCCGACGCGGCGAAGGTCCTGCAATCGAATGACGTCGCCGCCGTGGTGGGCGACCTGCGCGCCGGGGCCAAGGGCATCGTCTCGCTCTTCAAGCTGCTGAAGGCCAAGCGGCCCGACACGCTCACGATCCTGCTGTCCGACCAGCCCGACTCCGAAGTCGTCGCCGACCTCATCAACCAGGCGCACGTCCACCGCTTCCTCGCCAAGCCGGTGAACGCGAAGGAGCTGCAGCAGCACGTGAGCGACGCGCTCAAGCGCTACGCGTCAAGCTTCTCCCAGGGTGGCGCTGCGCTCCCCGACCGGCTTGTCACGGATCCCGCCTAGCCAGCGCTCGAAGGCGGCCGCGGGCATCGGCCTCGCGAAATAGAAGCCCTGGGCGCTGTCGCAACCGAAGCGGCGCAGCTCCGCGAGCTCGTGGTCCGTCTCCACGCCCTCGGCCACCACGGTGAGCCCGAGGTTGTGCCCCAGCTCGATCGTCGAGCGCACGATGGCGGCGTTGCGCTTGTCGGCCTCCATCCCGGAGACGAACGCGCGATCGATCTTGAGCTCGTTCACGGCGAGCTGCTTGATGTACGCGAGCGACGAGTAGCCGGTGCCGTAATCGTCGATCGACGTGGTGATGCCCAGGTCGCGCAGCTTGCGCAGCGTCGATTGCGCGCTGCCCGGATCCTCCATCAGCGCGCTTTCCGTGATCTCGAGGCAGAGCATGCCCGCGGGCAGCTCCGCCGCCTGGAGCGCTGCGGCCACGTACTGCACCATCGCGTCGCCCAGCTGCAGGTCGCGCGCCGAGATGTTGACCGACATGCGGATGCGAAGCCCGGTCCGCTCCCACACGCCGCACTGCTCGATCGCCTTGCCGAGCACCCAGCGCGTGATGGCGCTGATGTAACCCGTCTGCTCGGCGAACGGGATGAACTGTCCCGGGTCGATGAAGCCGCGCTGCGGATGGCGCCAGCGCACCAGCGCCTCCACCGCGGTGACGCGCCCTTCCGCGAGGTTCATCTTCGGCTGGTAGTGCAGCACGAGCTCGCCCGCTTCCACCGCGCGGCGCAGCTCCCCCAGCAGCGTGAGGAATTCCTGGCGGCGTTCGTCGTGCGCCGGGTCGTACACCGAGAAGCCCGACTTGGTGCGCTTGGCCTCGTACATCGCCACGTCGGCGGCGCGCATGAGCGCGTTGGGATCGTCGCCGTGCTCGGGAAACTGCGCGATGCCGATCGAGGCCGTGATGTCCATCGACTGGCCGTCGATCACCAGCGGCTCCTCGAGCGCCTTCAGGATCTTGCCGGCGACCACCTTCGCCGCGTGCTCGGTGCCGCTCGTGGTGAGGAGCACCGCGAATTCATCGCCACCCAGTCGCGCGATCACGTCGGAGTCGCGCAGCGCCGCGCGCACGCGCACGCCCACCTCGCGCAGCGCCTGGTCGCCCACCGGGTGGCCCAGCGTGTCGTTGATGGTCTTGAAGCGGTCCATGTCGAAGACCAGCACCGAAAGCGGATGCGCGGAGCGTCGTGCCGTGCGCACCGCCTGGCCGAGCTGCTCGTTGAACATCGAGCGGTTGGGAAGCGCGGTGAGGCCATCCTCGTACGCGAGGCGCAGGATCTCGCGCTCGCGGCTCACGATGCCGTCGAGCATGTGGTTGAAGCTGACCGCGAGCTGGCCGATCTCGTCCTTGTGCTCGACCGCCACGTGCTTCGTGTAGTCGCCCTGCTGCACGCGGTTGGCGGCTTCGGCCAGGCGGTGCACCGGGCGCGTGATGCTGCGGGCGATCACGAGGCTGCCGCCCACGAGGAAGGAAAGGCCCGCGAGCGTGAGCCAGAAGAACGACGAGCTGATGCGCCGGAAGGGCGCGAGCCCGACGGCGAGCGGCTTCTGCAGGATCGCGACGATGTTGGTGTCGGGACGCGATTCGAGCCTCGTCAGGCGCGTCTCGTATTCGTCTCCGCCGACATCCACGTCGTGCACGCGCGCAGGGATGCCGCTGTCGCCTTCAAGCGTCGCGAGCAGGCTCGCGCGCAGCGGCGCCGCAAGCGTCGAAGCGTGCAGCTTCCACGCCGAATCTCCCAGGCGGCTCGCGAACGTGACCTCCAGGCCCGTGAGCTCGTTCAGTTCCTTCGCCACGCGATCGTCCACCTCGAAGGCGGGCCCGACCCACGCGATCGGCTCGGGTGCCAGCACCGGCACCACCACGAGCTGGTAGAGCTTGCCGTCGCGGATCACGACCGAGGAGGCCTTGCCGTCGGCTTCCGCGAGCTTCAGCAACTCCGGAAATGCGAAAGGCTTGCCGGCACGGCCTTCGTCCAGCGTATCGGCGCGCACGACGTTCGCCAGGGAGGCGAGCGTCATCACGCTCGCGCCCAGTCTCGCGCCGTGGTTGCGCAGCACCGAAAGGATCGTCCCCGTGTCGTTGGAGGCGATCGCCTGGCGGAAGGCGAAGTCCGAGGAGAGGATCGCCACGCCCTGCTCGAGCCGCGCCTGGTTCTGCGACAGCTGCTTGCGGAACACGCGCTCGCCCTGCTCCAGCTCCCCGTCGATCGTCTGGCGCGCGATCTGCGAGTTGGCCTGCATCACGAGGAATGCGCCCAGCCCCTGCACGATCACGAGCAGCGCCACGAAGAAGACCACGAGCCGCGTGCCGAGGCTGGAAAGCGTCACCCAGGAGCGCCTTCGGGCGGGGGGCGGTGGCGGCGGGGTTTCGGCCATCAGTACTTGAGGCGGTCGAGCGGCGGCTTGTACTTGGGCTTGCGCGGCGGGGCGTCGATGGTGAAGGCGGCGGTGTGCGTGGACGACGCGGCATCGAACGTCACCCGCGCCGGGTCGATCGCCCCGCGCTGGTGGGGATGCCAGGCATGGATGTCGTAGGCGCCCGCGGGAAGGTCACGCACGATCGCCGTGCCGGCGGCATCGGTCTTCGCGAACCAGGGAGTGGGGACCACGGCGATGTAGCCGATCATCCAGTCGTGGATATTGCAACCAAGTGTAACCACACCGGGCTTGTCGAACACCACCTCCACCGGCGACTTGCCCGTGTAGAGCTTGATCTCGAAAGGCTTCGCGGGCGAGAACGAATAGACGTGGTGCAGGATGGGATCGCGATTCGGGAACGTGACCGTGGTGCCTGCCTGGATCACCGTCACGTAGGGAACGAACTCGCGGTCGACCTGCTCGACGGCCACCGGCGCCCGGGGCTTGCGCGCATCGAATGGCGCCCCGGAGATCGCATAGACGACCGTGTCGGCGAGCGGCTTGCCGGCGGCGTCCTTCACCTGCACCTGGAGCGTGGCCGCGCCCGCGTGACAGACCGCGAGCACAAGCAATGAAAACGCGACTGCCGCGCGTCTGGACATAACCGTCTACCTGCGGGAGACTGCGGCGAGCCGGAGTTTGGATGCCTTCATTCTAGACGCTGACATGCACAAGCGCGCATTTCGCCGCAAATCATGGGCGCTGCGCATCGTGGCGGCCGGCGCCGCCGCGCTCGCCGCGGCGCCTGTCCTTGCGCAGGAATCCCCGGCGGGGCGCTTCACCTTCGAGCTTCGCCCGCGCTACAACCATATCGAGGAGAGCGACAAGCCCGAGCTCACCAGGGGCGGCACCGTGCGCATCCTCGCGGGTTATGCCTCCGCTCCCATCGACGGCATGATGCGCATCGTGCTCGAGGGGATCCACGCCGACCAGATCGATCCCCACTTCAACGACAACGGCGCGGACTTCGCGACCTCGCCCTTTCCGCTGCTTCCCGACCCGAAATACACCGGCATCAACCAGGCGTACATCGATTTCACCGGAATCGAATCGGCGCGCGTGCGCGCCGGGCGCCAGGTCGTGCGCATGGACAACCAGCGCTGGGTGAGCGACAACAACTTCCGCCAGACCCCGCAGGTGTTCGACGGCATCAGCGCGCGATACGCCACACCCTTCGGCGTCGAGCTCCAGGGCGCGTACTTCGGGCAGGTGCGCACGACCAGCGGCGACGAGGAGGACCTCAACCTCACCCTGCTGCACGCGGCGTGGAATCCCCTGCCGGGGCACGCGCTCGTCGCGTACGGCTACTTCCACGACCAGCCCTCCAACGGCGCCTTCACCGGTTTCGCGAACAACTCCTACCGCGTGGCGGGCGTGCGCGCCGAGGGCTCGGCATTCCGCGCGGGCCGATTCGATTTCCCCTACGAGGCGGAAGTCGCGTGGCAGCGGCCGTACGCGGGCGGCGATTCACGCATCGACGCGAAGTACTGGCGCCTGGGCGGCGGCGCCGCCTGCGACTGGGGCGTGCTGCGCTATGACTACGAAGTGAAGGGCAGCAATGGCGGGCGCTACGGCGTGCAGATGCCGCTCACCGATTTCTACGCGTTCAACGGCTGGACGCTGCATTTCTTCAATACCCCGCGCCAGGGGCTGCGCGACGGGTGGATCACGCTGAAGGCCGGCTGGCAGAACTTCACCTTCTACGGCGAGTCTCATCGCTTCCGATCCGATTACGGCAGCATCGACTTCGGCAAGGAGCTCGATGTCGGCCTCACCTACTCCTGGAACGAGAACATGACGCTGCGCCTGCAGAACGCGCGCTACGATCCCGGCGCGAACACGCCCGATCCGACCGTCCGCAAGGTCTGGGTCACGTTCACCTGGACCTATTGACGGTGCCTTTCACGAAGGAAGAGCTGGACGAGCTCGGGCGGGCGAAGGCGCTGCTCGAGAATCCCGGCCTCGCGGCGAAGCTCGCCAACTACGTGGGCTCGCCCGTCGAGAAGGGAATGAAGATGCTGCCGAAGCGCTGGCAGGCGGGCGTGCACGGCGCGACGGAAAAGGCGCTCATGAAGGCGCTCGACGTGGCGGTGAAAAGCCTCGGTGGGCGCTCGGCGGCGGGCGGTGGGCGCAATGCCAGCAACAAGGCGCACAAGATCGCGGTGGCGACCTCCGGCGCCGTGGGCGGCGCCTTCGGCTTGATCGCGCTGGGCGTCGAGCTGCCGATCTCCACCACCATCATCCTGCGCTCCATCGCCGACATCGCCGCGAGCGAGGGCGAGGATCCGCGTCACATCGACACCAAGCTCGCCTGCCTCGTCGTTTTCGCGCTGGGCAGTCCCAAGGATGCGCGCGACAACGCCGCCGAGTCGGGCTACTTCGCCGCGCGCTCCGCCCTCGCCACCGCCGTCACCGAGGCATCCAAGCACCTGGCGCAGAAGGGGCTTGCGAAGGGCGGTGGACCGGCGTTGGTGCGGCTGGTGAGCCTCATCGCCGCGCGATTCGGCGTGGTCGTCTCCGAGAAGACCGCCGCGCAGCTCGTCCCCGTGATCGGCGCGGCGGGCGGCGCGCTCATCAACACCCTCTTCATCGCCCACTACCAGGACATGGCGCGCGGCCACTTCATCGTGCGCCGCCTGGAGAAGATCCACGGCGCCGAGCCGGTGCGGCTCGCTTACGAGAAGCTTTAGTCGGGTCGCCCAGCCGCCGGTTCAGCGCGACGGCGTGCCTCGTGAGCTTGCGCACGACGCTCGCGGCGATCGCATCGCCTTCGAGGAGCTGCAGGTTCGCGAGCTCGTATTTTCCGCTCGCCACGAGGCGCGGCTCGATGTCGCGCAGGCGCTTGCCGCGGAAGAAAGCGAGCAGCACGCGCTTGTCCTCGGCGCGAATCACGACCGCGGGACCGTTGGACGAGTAGAAGAGGTTGCCGTACTTCATGCCTTCCTCGAGCTTCGCTCCCGAAAGCACGTTGCTGCGAAGGTGCGCGACCAGCTCCAGGCGCCAGCCTTCCAGCGCGGCGACGTACGCTTCGGGACTCGCGGCGTTGGCCATCATTCTCCTTGGCGCGCGCGCCCGGGCCTTCGCCATCAGTAGGTCGAGCCGTCCTTGCGCGTGAATCTCCACTTTCCGTCGACGAGCGCCGCCTTGATGTCATCGTCGGGATAGCTTCCCTCGTCGCCCGGCGTCCTGTCGCCGATCTCGAGAAAGACCACGTCTTCCTTCGTCTCGTTGATGAGGCAATGGCCGTTGCCCGTGCCCGCCTTGAATCCGGCGCACATGCCGGGCGCGAGCCGCGTCTTGCCTTCGTCGGTGTGCAGCGTGGGCCGGCCCTCGAGGATGTAGACGAACTCGTCCTGCTTCGTGTGCGCGTGGCGCAGCGCCGAAACCGCGCCCGGCGCGAGGCGCGTGAGGTTCACGCCGAAATTCGCGAGGCCGAAGAGATCGCCCAGCGGACGCTTCAACCGGCCCGCCATGCGCGAGGCGAAAGGCTCCGGGTAATTGGTCGGCTTGGTGCGCGGCGGCGCGTCGGCCGCGACGATCGCGACGGGACGTCGATCGGATTCAGTCGCCATCGCTGTCGCCGTCGCCGCCGAACAAGCTCCAGTCGCTGTCGCCGCTGAAGAGCTCGGACGGGTGCCAGTCGCTGTTTTTCCAGTAGAACCCGGTCCCGGCGGCCGCCGCCGGAACCGCGAGCCACCACCACAGGGACGCTCCCATGCCTTTCGTCGCGACAAGGCAGATGAAACCGGCGATGAGGAGGCCGAGGAAGGACTGCAACCAGCTGAACGGGGGGATGTCCACCCGCGCAATATTAGCGCGAGGACGCGCTCAGGTCTTGCGGACGTCCTTGTAAACCTCGGGTGCACGATCCATCACGATGCGCACGTACGAGCACACGGGGCTGATCTTCAGGTTGTCGCGCCGAGCCCAATCGACCACGGCTTGCACCAGGCTTGGCGCCAGCGCGCCGCCGCGCAGCTTCGGATCGACCCACGTGTGGTCCACCACCGCGGTGTCGCCCGCCATGCGGTAGGTGAGCTCGGCCACGCGCCGGCCGTCTTGCTCGATGAAGAACATGCCGTTGCGATCGTTGTGATCGTGGCGGATGGGATCAGTCATGGGCGCGAATTTGTGCCAGGCACGGCCGTTTCGATCGAGAACGTGAAGGCTAGCTTATTATCCCAACGTACAAAAAGTTCGTGCCTGGCACAAATCCGAAAAAGGACAGAACGATGCCCGCAGCCTACGTCATCGCCGAGATCGAGATCACCCATCCCGAGGGCTACAAGGAATACACGACCCAGGTGCCCGCCACCATCGAGAAGTACGGCGGGCGTTTCCTCGTCCGCGGCGGCAAGTCGCAGGTGCTCGAAGGCGACTGGCCCGAGCGGCGCCGCGTCATCATCGAATTTCCCTCGTGGGAAGCGGCGCGCAAGTGGTGGGATTCTCCGGAATACGAGAAGCCCAAGTCGCTGCGCAAGGCCAACAGCAATGGGCGCCTGCTGCTGATCGAGGGTCCTCCCGCCTAGGCGTTCGCCGCGAGCCGCGATCCCAGCCGGTCCTCGTCGCGCCCGGCGAAGATGCGCGGGCGCGCAAGGCGCATGCGCCACGCGAGGAACGCGGCCGAAGTCGCGAGGACACCGAAGCCGTAGCGCACCGAGCGCGAGAAATTGATCGAGCTCGCGTCTCCGTGGTACGAGGTGGGGCACGAGATCTCGCCGATGCGCAGCCCCAGGGCCACGGCCTGCGCGATGAGCTGGTTGTCGAACACGAAGTCGTCGGAATTGGCGAGGATCGGCATCGCGAGCAGCGCGTCGCGCGAATAGGCGCGAAATCCGGTGTGGAATTCGGACAGCTTGGATCCCAGCGCCATGTTCTCGATCGCCG
>Ga0070693_100001328_pt1 | contig 11130 bp, 5 predicted proteins | sample KBSK1103metaG_FD_65472 | JGI IMG/M metagenome (GOLD analysis project Ga0070693, IMG submission 65472) | Corn, switchgrass and miscanthus rhizosphere microbial communities from Kellogg Biological Station, Michigan, USA - KBS K1-10-3 metaG | ecosystem: Host-associated > Plants > Roots >...
CGCCCTCGGGCTGCTCTTCGCCGACCAGATCCTCTGGGCACTTCCCCTCCTCTGGATCGCGCTGCTCCTGAGCGGCCATCGGCTGCGGCGGGCGCTCTTCGGGGAGCGGCTCGGGACCGTCGCTTACCTCCGGTATGCGATCTTCTCGGCCATCGGAAGCCTCGGCGTGTGGCTCCTCGCCGCGGCGACTCCCGGGCTGGTCACCATCATCGCGCTTGGCTGGGCGCCTAACGATCACGCCCTGGCGACGCGAATCGCGATCGCCGTCGGACTCGCGCTCGCCGCGGTCGTCGCACTCTGGCAGCGCGAGTACACGCGCGTCTTCATTGCGCTGCACCGCGGGACGCCGCTCCGCTCCAGCACGAGGCCCGAGCTCTTCGCTCGCCTCGAGGCCGTCCTCGACCGCGCCGCTCCGTCGCTCCCGCGTCGCCCGGTGATCTATCGGTTCGGCGCCCCAGGCGCGTACGTCATGAACGCGTTCGCGATCCCGTCTCGAGCGCACCCAGCCGTCGCCCTCGGTGACACGCTGCTCGCCACGCTCACCGACGACGAGATCGTCGCCGTCTTCGCGCATGAAGTCGCGCACCACGAGCAGTTCACGTCGAAGCGGTGGCGCCAGGCGCGATGGCGCGCGGTGCTCCTGATCGTGCTCATCGCGGCGCTTCCTGTTCTCCTCGTGAGCACGCTTCCTGTGGTCGCCATGGCGCTCAGCTGGTGCCTGCCCGTGATCATCCTCGCCACGTTAGGCAAGCGCGCGAGCGGACGCCGGCAGCTCGAAACCGAGAGCGACCTCCGCGCCATCGCCCTTGGCGGCACGGCACAAGGTCTCATCGGCGCGCTCACGAAGCTGCACGTCTACAGCCGAGTGCCGCGGCGGTGGCCCCACGCCATCGAGCGCGCGGCGACGCACCCGAGTTTGGCGCGACGCATCCAGGCGCTACGGGAAGCAACAGCGGCGATCGAGCATCCTGAACCGCAGGTCGCGACGCCACTCACGGCGTTTCGCTCGCGCAATCCGGGTGCAGTAGTCGCATTCGATCGAGACCGGGCGTACTGGTTCGAGGGAGTTCCCGCCGGCGCCTCACTCGAGCTGCACGATCTGCGTGATGCCGCGTCCAGCTATCGCGCGCTGACCTATGCCGATCTGACCGAGCTGCACGTCACCGTCGCCGACGGCGATCGCATGATCGAGGCGACCGACCGGGACGGACGGAGCTGGAAGGTGCCGATCGCGTCCAGCGACGTCGCCGCCGTCCAATCCGCGCTCGATCGCGTCGACGTCAAGCTGGGCCGACGTCGGCCGGCCGTCGCTCCCGCCGGCGCGGCGCTCGTCCGCTGGCTGACTCTCGCGCTCTTCGTGATGCTCTCCGCCGCGGGAGAGTTGGGGATCGCGCTCATCCCGATCCTCATCGTGCTCGTGCGGCCGACAATTTCGGCGGCGATCGCCGCGACGGCGGCCATCACGATCGCGCACCTGCTCGTCGCGCTCCGGCTCATTGCATGGGCAGATCCGCTTCGGCAGATCGCGATGCTTCTCTCGCTCTCGCTCGCGATCGTGCTCATCGTGCAGACGGTGCGGCGCGTTCGCGCCGACACGAGCCGAGGCAACGTCCGGCGGCTCACTCGAGAGGCATGGATGGCGGCGGGCGTCCTCGCCGGCATTGCGCTGCTCATGACGGTCTCCCTTTGGACGCTCATTGGCCGGCCGGCGTCGCTGCTCTCGCATCCAGCGGCGGTCGGCGCGGCGGGCGCGCTCTTCGCCGCCGGGGCAGCGTTGTTCACGATCCCGAATCGCTGGTGGCGCGCCGGCGGCGCACTCACGAGCGTCGCCGCGCTCGGCGCCGGGACGATTCTCTCGGGCGATGGATGGTTGGTGAATCGGATGCCGCCACTCGCCTGGACGTCACAGCGCCTAACGGCAACCGGTGCCGTCCGCATCGCCGGCGGCGGCCTGACACTCACCGTCTCGCCGCACGGCGAGGCATTCGCGGTCTCGCAGTATCAGCCCGCGCGCCGCGGGCAGGCTGGCGGCACGCGGTACGTCATCGGACGATTCCGCGACGCGGCGTCCGCGCTCAGAACGAGCAGCGCCGACAAGATCATCTTCGTCGACGACAGCACTCTCGTCGCGCTCGACAGCGCCGACGGCGACAGTCTCGAGCTGCGCGCCGAGCGCGTGAGCAGCGCTCGCGAGACCGTGCTCTGGCGCGAACATATCCCTGCCGTCGAGTCTGCGGAGCTACTCATCGACCGCGCGAGCGGTAGCTGGATCGTAGTTGGACGCGGCGAGGGCGACTCGACCTTCGTCGTCGAAACCGGGTCACTGCGCGGCGGCGGGTTGCGTATTACGCGCGCGGCCCAAGCCCAGGCGGGAGATGTCGGCGAAATCATGAGCCATCCCTTGGCGGCTTTCGCTGACGGCAGTGCGATCTGGACGACGCTCTCCCAACCGCGCGGCGCGGGCAGCACGATCGCGCCGATGCTACTCGCCTTCTCCGGCTCGATGCGCTGGGAGCTCCGCGGCAGCGACGCCGGCGGCGAGCATTTTCTTGCTGACGTCGACGGCTTTCCGGCGTGCGCTCCCGAGCTGGACGCGCTCGGCGCGCTCTGCGTGGAGCGGTCGCCGAGTGCGTCGCGAATCTGGCGCGCCGCATCGGCCCGGTCGGTCACGCGCATCGCCTCGCTCCCGCCCGTTTACGATCTTGTACATGCGGATGCGGGCGACCGCCTCGCCGCGGCGGAGCGGTTCGGGCAGCGCGCGGTCGTAGTGGACGTGGCGACACATCGCGGCTTTCGCCTGACGATTCCCGGCACCGGCGCCGTTCAGCGCGGCACGCGATGGACAGCCGACATCGCCGCGCGGGGAGCCTATCTCCTCGTCCTCTCCACGAGTCGCGATGGAGCGCTGGTGACGAGGTACGCGATTCGATAGCTATCCATGTCATCCCGAGGAGTGGAGCGCAAGCGTAGCGACGAGGGATCTGCACTACCGGGCCTTCGCTCCGTCTCGGCGAAGTGCAGATCCCTCGTCGCTTCGCTCCTCGGGATGACAGGCTAGCGTCCCACTATGGCGCCTTCTGGCCGGCTAGCGTGGCCCCGCGGCGCTGATCATCGACCATTCGGGCGACGTCCGCGAGAAGCTGCTTCGCGTCATAGACGATACCGTCCTTGATCGTGTACTTCACGCCGCCCACCTGATCGACCTTGCCCGTGCTGTCGTTGAGGCGGAACCACCCTGTCCCATACAGCACTTTCAGATTCTCCAACGGGTTCGCGTCGACGACGAGCATGTCGGCGAGCATGCCGGGCCTAACGACGCCGATCTCGGGCTCCTTGCCAGTGCGCTGCGCCAGGGTCTGGGCGCCGTACATCGTCGCGCTCCGGATCACCTCGAGCGGGTGGAAGCCAGCCTCCTGCAGGATCTCCATCTCCTCGATCGTCGCGAAGCCGGGCGTGCTGAAGATGAAGCCCGCGTCCGAGCCCGTCGTGACCTTGCCGCCCATGTTCTTGTACTCGTTCACGAACTGCATCCACACCCGATAGAAGTTCTTGAACGCGACCTCGTCCCAGGTCGTCCAGTAATACCAGTACGAGCCATGATTGACGCGGCTCGGCTGGTAGTAAGCGTATAGCGACGGCAACGTGTACTTCTGGTGCCACGGCAGATTCATCTTCCGGGCGAGATCGCGACCAGCGCTATAGATGCTGAAGGTCGGGTCGAGGGTGACGTCGCGCTCCTTGAGGCTCTTGAGAAATTGCTTCCACTTCTCGCTGTGCGGCGTGACGAGATTCCACTGCCGCGCCACCTGACCGAAGCGGTCCTGCTCGTCGTTGTAATTCTGATCGACAGGATACGGCTGCACCGAGGCGCTGTCGTACATCGACTCGAAGAGCCCGTAGAAGTGCGTCACGGTCTGCAGGCCTAACGACGTTGCCTGATCGGCGTTCATCATCACGACGCCGGTCTGCTGCAGGTGGGCCGTCGAGCCCATGTTGAGCTTCTTCGCCTCGTCGAGCAGCGCCGCCATGAGATCCGGTCGCTCGGCGCCGAGCTTGAGGCCATCCGCTCCGTGAGCCTTGATCCAGCGCACCCAGGCCCGCGCCTGCTCGGGGGTCGTCACCGGGCCCTGGCCCCAACCCGTCCCTGGCCGCTGATAGACGACATACCGAGGCGCAGCGATCTCGTTCCTCGCGCTCCGGTCTTTCTCGTGCACCGAGTAGGCGAAGCTCGCGAATGGAACACCGCGCACAGTCGTTATGCCGTGGGCGAGCCAGAGCTTGTTGTAGTACTCGGACTCGGGTGCTTTCTGCGGCGTGCCCTGATGGACGTGGAGATCGACGATGCCCGGCAGGACGTACATCCCGGTTGCATCGATCTCTCGGGCCGCGCCCTTCGGTCGGCGCGTCGAATCAATCGGCACATGCGGAACGCCGACGTTGGCGATCTCGGTGATGCGATTGCCCTCGACGACGATGTCCACGGGCCCGCGCGGCGGACCGCCGGTGCCGTCGATGAGCGTCGCGCCGCGGATGACGAGCTTCGCGAATGGTCCGGTGCCCTCGTGGCGGTCGGGTGCGAAGCGCGGGTCGTCGCGCTGCTCGTTGCGAAGGTTGCGGGCCGAGACCGCGGTATCGGTCGCGGCGGTGCGCTGCTGGCTAGCGACGGGGGTGCCTAACGAGACAACCAGCAGCGCGACCAGGGAGGACATCGTGCGCATACGACCCTCGAGCGGGTGCGGGTGGCGCCTAACACGGAGGGTCCTACAGTACCTGCACTCCCTCGGCGGCGTCAATCCGCGCGCAGCGCCTCCATCGGGTCGGCACGACTGGCACGCCACGCGGGCAGCGCGCTCGCAATGGCCGCCACCACGAGCAGGACTCCGGCAACGGCACCGAGGGCGCCAGGATCGCGGGGCGCCACGCCGTAGAGGAGCGCGGCAATGAGACGGCCGCCCGTGAGCGCCAAGACGATCCCGACGGCGACCCCAATTCCGACTAGTCGGAGACCGCTGCCGACGACGAGTCGCACAGAATCGGCGACCCCGGCCCCGAGGGCGGCTCGGACGCCCAGCTCATGGCGTCGCTGACCCACCTCGTGTGAGAGTGTGCTGAACACTCCGATGGCAGCGACGACGAGCGCGAGCAGACCAAAGATCGTGAAGAGCCTCGCGCCGAGCTCCCACGGACGGTATTGGGGCGCGAGCATCTTCGCCATGCGAACCACTTGGATCGTGGAGCCGGGAAGGAGTGCAGCGACCTCGCGTCGCGCCGCGAGCTCCACGGCGGACGCGCGGTCCGGCGGCACGCGGACGACAATCGCGCCCCACGCCTGCGTCCCTGACGCTGGGAGCGGAAGGTACAACTCCCGGACGGGCGACTCGATCAACTGGGCACGCCGCGCATCCTCGACGATGCCGACGATCGGAACGCACGGTGCGCTCGCTGCCCCGACGCGGAGGCATTGCCCGATGGCATCGCCGTGGGGCCAGGCGAGCCGCGCAAGCGTCTCGTTGACGACCGCGACGCCGCCTGCCTGGACGTCGTGTGCGGTCAGTCCGCGGCCACGCAGGACGCGTAGTCCCACCGTCTCGAAGTACTCTGGAGACACGCCCGACACGGATGGCGCGCCGTCGCTCCACTCCGGCAACGTGTCGCCGTTGACGTAGAGAACGGTGTTGAAGCTGAAGCTGTACATCGGCAGCATGTTATTCAGCGCAACGCGCTCCACGCCCGGCACGCGGCCAAGGCGTTCTACCAGATCGGGGAGTCGCGCCGCCACGGTCGCGATCTGATCTGGACCCTCGTGCGCCGCATGTACCGCGACGAACATGAGCCGTGGCACGTCGAAGCCGAGGTCGAGTCCCCGGATGGCGTGCAGACTCTTTACGAACAGCGCGGCACCGACGAGCAGAACCGTCGACAGCGCGGTTTGAACGACGACGAGCGCCGCGCGGGTACGCGAGCGATGAACGCTCCCCTCGCGGCCGCCGCTTTTTAGTGTTTGCGAAACATCGGCACGCCCGGAACGGAGGGCGGGAGCAAGACCGGCCACGGCGCCGGCGAGAAGCGTGATACCGAGGGTGAAGACCGCGACGCGCCAATCGAGGACCCCCGTGCTCCAGTGGATGTCCGGGAAGAGCAGCGCGCGAAGCAACGCGCCGCTCCAGGCGGCGATGACGAGTGCAGTGACACCCGCCGCGCCAGCGAGCCACAAGCTCTGGCTCGCGAAGAGCCGCATGATTCCGCCGCGTCCGATGCCTAACGCCGATCTGACGGCGATCTCCCGACGCCGGCGCACGGAGTCGGCGAGCAGCAGGTTGGCGACATTGGCGCAGGCAATAAGCAGCACGATGAGTGCGACGCCACCGAGCCTGATGGCGATCGCGACATCCTGGCCTCGCGCCTCCGGCCCCCGCGCGGCGAGGATCGGGCCGGACAGGATGGTGGTTTTCGCCCGCCACCGATCGCCGGAGAAGCCGCGCTGCGCACCCAGAGTGGCGCGCGCCTCCAGCTGCGCCTGGTCAATACCTGGCTCGGGTCGAGCAAGCAGCTGGAAGGCGATGAGGCCGCGAGACGTGTACCAGGGCGGACCTTTCCCGGGGCGCCCGTATGTCGCGTTCAGCGTGCCTAACGGCAGCCAGACGTCCGTTGCGTCCAGATCGACACCGGTAAAGTCTCGAGGCACGACGCCGACCACGGTGTATCGCTGCCGCTTGACCACGAGCTGCTGGCCGATCGCGTCAGCGGGCGAACCACCAAATCGCCGCGCCCAGAATCGCTGGCTGACGATTGCGACCGGCGTCGCGACCTCGATTCGCTCCTCTTCCGGCGTAAAGAAGCGTCCGAACGCCGGGCGAACTCCGAGCACGGAGAAGTAGTGCGCGCCGGTACTTGTGACGACGGTCGTTTTCTCTTCCTCCTCCCCGAATCTTTCCCCGTCGGATCGGTAGAGAGCCGTGCTCGCCTGTCCGTCCAGCGCGTGAGTCACCGCATCCGCGACCGGTATCGAAAACGGCGCGTACGCGACGGGTCCGTTGGACGCGCTGCTCCCCACCCAGTAGAGGCGGCGGAGCTCCTCAGGTGCCGTCATCCCCTCAGGCATGCGCAGGAAGACGCGGTCGAGGAGGGAAAAGAGCGTGGTGTTCACCCCGATCCCCAGCGCCAGCGTCACGATCACCGTGAGCGCGACGACGGGCGTTCGCGTGAGACCGCGCGCCGAGTAGACGAAGTCCTGCCGCCACTGCTCCCAGCGGTTGGCGCGGGCGCGATGCGCGTCGACGCGCCGATCGATTGCGCGGAGACGCTCCCGAACGGCGTCGACGTCCCCGAACTCGCGCTCGGCCTCGCGCCGTGCCTCCTCTCGCGGCAGTCCTTCCGCCGTGAGCGCCTCGACGCGCTCGTCGAGATGAAAGCGCAGCTCGGCGTCGACATCGGCGTCGACGTTGGAGCGCCAGAATCGCAGATACCGCCGCCAGGCTGCTTCCGCCATCTCAGCTTCTCCCGCTCGTTAGGCCGGCTCGGCTCGCAAGACCTTGCCGACCGCGGCGACGTAGCGCTCCCAGGTCGCCGCCTCGCTGCGCAACGCGCGCCGGCCGGCGGCCGTCAGCCGGTAGAACTTGGCGCGCTTCCCTTTCTCCGAGAGGCCCCACTCGCTCTCCACCCACCCCCGCTCCTCCATGCGATGGAGCGCCGTGTAGAGCGCGCCGTCGATGACGCGGAAGGTGCCGTCCGACGAGTCCCGGATGAATCGCGCCACGGCGTAGCCATGCTGCGGCTTTCCCGCGAGCGCGCGCAGGACCAACACGTCCAAGGTGCCCTGCAGGAGGTCGAGGCTATCAGTGGTCATGATCCCATTATACCCTCAACAGTTGATTGAATCAAGTGTTGAGGGAACCGGGGCGCGGGGAGCGGGACGCGGGCACAAATGTCATCCCGAGGAGTTGAGCGCAAGCGAGACGACGAGGGATCTGCACTTCGCCGCGCCGACGCGAACATTCCAAGACCAATCGAGTGACGGGTCACGGATTTCTCAGATTGCACTGATTTGGAAAGAGACCGTTGCCGCTCTTTTTCGTCAGTGGCTTCAGCGCGTGTCAGCGTCGTGAGCGGCCATCGAGGGCCTGCGCCCGAATCTCCACCAGGCCGGTAGTGCAGATCCCTCGCTTCGCTCGGGATGACATTCGTTTCCCGCGCCCCGCGCTGCGCCCTAGCGGCAAGGCGGTGCCAGGTGCAGCATCAGGGGCCCCGACACCGACGAATCTGCCGATGCCCACACTCGACGCACGCGACATCCTCTTTATCGCCCTCGGCCTCACGACCATCGCCTACGTCGCTATCCTCGTTGCCGGCCTCAAACGCCCCGCACCGGCGGCTGATCCGGCGAATACCGAGCCGAAGAACTGGCTCCTCATCGCGACCGGCTTCGTCACCAACTTCTTCGACACGCTCGGCGTCGGCTCCTACGCCACGACGACCTCGATCTTCCGGCATTGGCGGCTCGTGCGCGACGAGCGCATCCCTGGCACCCTCACCGTCGGCCACACCCTGCCGACGATCGTGCAGGCATTCATTTATACGCGAATCGTCCCCGTCGATTCACGAACACTCATCGCGATGATCCTGTCCGCGGTCCTCGGCGCCTGGCTCGGCGCGGGAGTCGTCTCGCGCTGGCCGCGTCGGCGAATCCAGATCGGGATGGGAACGGTGCTCATCGCCTTCGCGATCATTCTCACGACGAAGCAGCTCGGCCTGGCGTCCGCCGGCGGCACGCTGCTCGGCCTGAGCGGAACGAAGCTCGCCGCGGCTGTCACCGCGAATTTCGTCCTCGGTGCGCTGATGACGATCGGCATCGGACTCTACGCGCCATGCATGATCATCATTAGCCTCAGCGGCATGAACCCGACGACCGCCTTCCCGATCATGATGGGATCGTGCGCCTTCCTCATGCCCATCGCCAGCGCGCGCTTCGTACGCGCGAGCTGCTTCGACCGCCGTGCCGCGTTAGGCTTGCTCGTTGGTGGCATTCCAGCCGTGCTCATCGCCGCCTTCATCGTGAAGCAGCTGCCGCTCTATGCCGTACAGTGGCTCGTCGTGGTCATCGTGCTCTACACCGCGGCCAACCTGCTGCGCACGGCCTACCGTGAGCGAATCGCCGCGGTACCAGCGAGTCCGGAACCAGAGATCGCGACCTGACTCTGATATTCGAAACGCCCAGCATTCCTATCGCACTATGAGATTCCACTACACGTCCCTCCTTCTCTCGGCAGCGCTCGTCACGTTAGGCAGCGGCTCGCTATCGGCACAGGCACGCCAGCCCGGCGCGCCGCGCGACACGGCGACACGTTCGCCGCGGGATACTCTGCGCTCGGCCGTTCGCGATTCGCTGCGCCCGAGCACGCGCGACTTCCTCTCCCTCGTCGAAGCGCCGCCGGTCGTCACCCATCACACGATGCGCCTCCACGGCGCATCGCTTGGCTACACAGCGACGACCGGGATGCTGCCGATCCGCAACGACACGACGGGAGTGATCGAAGGCGGCATCTTCTTCGTCGCCTATAACCGTGACGGCGCCGGCGACCAGAGCACGCGCCCGTTGACCTTCGTATTCAATGGAGGTCCTGGTTCATCCACCGTCTGGTTGCACATGGGTGCGTTCGGGCCGAAGAAGGTGCGGCTCAATCCGGACGGCACCAATCCCCCGCCGCCCTACAATTACGAAGACAATCAATCGACGCTGCTCGATCAGACCGATCTCGTCTTCCTCGACCCCGTCGGAACGGGCTTCAGTCGGGCGGCACGTCCCGAGCTCGGCCCCAAGTTCTGGGGACTCGATGAGGACATTCGCGCCGTCGGCGAGTTCGTCAGACTCTATCTCACACGCTTCGATCGCTGGGGATCGCCGAAGTTTCTCGCTGGCGAGAGCTACGGAACGACGCGCGCGGCGCATCTCAGCGGCTACCTCACGGACCGCGGCATCGCGCTCAACGGCGTCGTCCTCATCTCGACGGTGCTCAACTTCGGCGCGTCGGCGATGGATGCGGGGAACGACCTCGGCTTCATCAACTTCCTGCCGTCGTACGCGGCGACGGCGTGGTATCACAAGAAGCTCCCCGCCGATCTGCAGCGGCTGGGCGTCGATCAGGTGACGTCGCAGGCAGAGCGCTGGGCCGAGAGCGATTATGCACGCGCACTCATGCGCGGCGCGCGTCTCACCGACGCCGAGCGCCGTACTACGGCCGAACAGCTCGCGCGCTTCACCGGCACGACGCCAGCCTTCGCCGAACAGAACGACCTTCGGATAAACCTCGGGCGCTTCAACGCCGAACTGCTCCGTGACAAGCATCTCAACACCGGTCGTCTCGACAGCCGATTTACGTCTTACGCCATGGATCAAGGCGCCGAGCGCGGTCCGTTCGATCCGAGCGACGCGTCGATCCGCAATGCGTTCACGCCAGTGTTGAGCGAATACGTACGGCGCGAGCTCGGCTATCGAAACGAGGACGTCTACTACATCCTCGGCGGCGGCATCGGACGGTGGCGCTATCCGCAGAACAACGGCTACGCGAACGTCGTCCCGTCGCTCGAGCGCGCTTTCGCGAAGAACCCGGAGATGAAGCTGTACGTGGCGGAGGGCTACTACGACATGGCAACGCCGTATTTCGCCGTGGATTACACGCTCGCGCACATGTCGGTCGATCCGCGAGTTCGCGCCGGGATCATGACGGAACGATTCGAGGCCGGGCACATGGTGTACATCGACTCGCCTTCGATGACGAAGCTGCGCGAGGGTCTGCGAAAGTTCATCGACGGCGCGCTGCCCCAGGCGCAACGGGCGCAGCGTTAGCGGCGGGCTTCGTGGTCAGCTCTGCGTGATCTCCGCGGCTTTGACTCGGAAGCGACGAGGCTCGGACGGCGCCTCGGGGTTCCACTGCGCCGCGGTGTCGCGGATGAACATCTCCTCGATCAGAGGTCGAAACGCCTCGAGCCGCTGTCGCCCGTGTTCCGTCGGCGTTCGCGGGGCGAAATCGAAGTGACATAACGTTCCCCACGGCGCTCCCTGCTTGTCGCGGAGCACGACCGCGACATAGGAGCGAACGGCCTCGCGTGCCGCGTGCCCCTTCAGTCGTGAGT
>Ga0070693_100001332_pt1 | contig 11107 bp, 7 predicted proteins | sample KBSK1103metaG_FD_65472 | JGI IMG/M metagenome (GOLD analysis project Ga0070693, IMG submission 65472) | Corn, switchgrass and miscanthus rhizosphere microbial communities from Kellogg Biological Station, Michigan, USA - KBS K1-10-3 metaG | ecosystem: Host-associated > Plants > Roots >...
GGATACCTTGGCGACTCTCGCGTGGCGATCCTCGCGCCGGACACTGATGCTCTCGGGGCGCAGCGGTTCGTCGGTCGTCTCGCCCGCGCGCTCGAGACTTCCGGAGGCGGGGGCGGGTCCGGCGAAAAAGGCCGGCGAACCGTCGGTTCGCTCTACGCCGGCTACTGCGCGATCGATGATTTGTCGTCCGCCGGCATCGAACCGGTCGAGTTACTTCGTCGCGCCGAACTCGCGCTGGCGCATTCGTCCGCGCCGCTCCTCGAGCGTGCTGCAACAAATTTTGACGACATAACCGCCAACTAAACAATTGGAAGGTTTTATCGTGTTCGCCGACTGATGAGTCGGCGAACTTTGGCTGTCCCAACGGGTTGTGTGGCGTTTGTGCGACGCCATGCAGTCTACTGGTGTGGCCTGCACGCTGCAGTTTGGCAAAGCAGCGTGCCCTAGTGTGTCAAATGCGCGTCTCTATGGGTGATGATACTAGCATTCACGAATTATCTGAGTCCCATCTGTCAAGCCTTGACAGTCAATCCTGGAGGGGCAACTTGTCCTTCTCTCCAGGGATGCACCACTCTTGTTGCGCAGTCTCCACAATCATACTTCGCAGACGATGAAGACGCGGTACGACGAAAACGGCCTCTTCGTTCCGTCGAAGGGGTTATCGGCCTCAGATCCAGTGGAGTCGGAGATTTCTATCCAACGCGCTGACGAACAGGCGAGCGCGGACGCGCAGATCTCGGTCGCGGATCGCAACACGATCCGGATCTTGATCATCGACGACGACCGCACGCTCCGTGAAGGATGCGCCAGCGTTCTTCAGGTCGAGGGTTACAACGTCACGACCTGCGGACGCGGCGACGAGGCGCTCGACATGGTGCGGCGCGCCTCGTACGACATCGTCATGGTCGATCTGTACATGACGCCAGTTCCGGGCATGGAGATCCTCAAGTCCGTGCTCACCATCCGTCCCGGAACGATCGTTCTTGTCATGACCGGCAATCCGAGTGTCGCGTCCAGCATGGAAGCGCTGCGCTGTGGCGCGTGGGATTATTTGCCGAAGCCGTTCTCCGGAACCCATCTCCAAGTCCTGCTCGGCCGTGCGGCGCATGCGGTTCTCTCGAGCCGCGAGCGTGACACCGCCCAGGCCGAGGCGCGAAAGCGTCACGGTAACAGCGACAAGCTCACGCTCCTCGGCGCGTCGGCGTCGTTCCGCCGCGTGGTCGAGCTCGCGCGCAAGGTCGCGTCGACCAACGCCTCCGTGATGCTCGTGGGCGAAAGCGGCACCGGCAAAGAAATGATCGCCCAGTTCGTGCACCGCCACAGCAATCGGGCGAACCAGCCGCTCGTGCCTCTGAACTGCGCGGCGATCCCGGAGCATCTGCTCGAGTCCGAGATGTTCGGCCATCGGAAGGGCGCGTTTACTGGTGCCGATCGGGAGAAAGTCGGTCTGCTCGAGATGGCGAACACCGGGACGTTCTTCCTCGACGAGCTCACCGAGATGCCGCTGCCGTTGCAGGCGAAGCTACTCCGTGTCGTACAAGACGGCGTGCTTCGTCGTGTCGGCAGCGAGCAACAGGATGCGGTGGTCGACGTTCGCTTCATCTCGGCGACCAACCGTGATCCTGGCGAGGCCATCCGCAACAAGCATCTCCGCGAAGACCTCTACTTCCGTCTCAACGTCTTCCCGATCACGCTGCCTCCGCTGCGGGATCGCGTGGAGGACATCCCAGTCCTCGCGAACTTCTTCCTCGAGCGATTCTGGGCGCGTCATCACTCACCGAAGGATCCGGTTCCTCATTTCGGTGAGCCGGCGCTGGATTTCCTGATGTCGCGGCCGTGGCGCGGGAACGTGCGCGAACTGCAGAACGTGATCGAGCACGTCGTCGTGCTGGCTCAGCCCGGCGCCGAGATCCTTCCGGACGAGATTCCCGTGCACCAAGATTGGACGAAGCCGGCGGACAGCTTTGGCATGGCGTCGCTGCACAACGACGCGTATCATGTCGCGAAGGAGCAGGTCTTGGCGACGTTCGAGAAGGAGTACGTGACACGCTTGGTAGCGCGTGCGGCCGGCAACATGTCGCGAGCGGCGAGGCTGGCGAACGTCGACCGCACCACACTTTATCGTCTTCTCGAGCGCCACGGATTCCGGCGTGACGGGCTTGGCTCGTCACAGGCGTAAGATTCGGCGGGGGCCCTGGTCCCATTTCACGTGAACGCAGTCGCAGCGCCCGAACCTTGGACGGAAATCGACCTCCCGGCGTCCGATTGACGTCGCCGCGCCTTCAGCATGGCGGTGACGGTTCCGTCGTGCGTCAGCTGCTCGCCAAGGCGGCCGAAGCGGTCGTCGAGGATCTCGGGCCGCTGCCGGAATCGGACGTCGCGAATCTTCGTCTCAAGTATCGCGACCTCGCGGCGGTCCTCGGTATCGCGGGCCCGTCATCAAACGGTTCGAACGGCTCCAACGGTTCGAACGGCAAGGGCGCCCACCATGCTTTCGATCTGACGCGCGAGCAGGTCAATGCCTTCCGCGTTCGGCTTCTCCAGAAGGTCGCCGGTGAGCACCGTGCGGTCGACGGACGTGAGCTGGCTCGCGTGTTGGCTTCATTGGAAGAGCTGACCGAGCGGGGAGTCCGTCCCGCCACCAACGAGTTTACGCAACGTCTGGCGAGCCCGGACGCGCTTCGAGCCGTCGTCGAGATGGCGCATGACATGCGCTCCCCCCTCGGCTCCATTCTGTTTCTCGTCGACACGATCCGTCGCGGACAGAGCGGCAACGTCACCCAGGTTCAGGAGCGCCAGCTCGGCCTGATCTATGGCGCTGCACTCGGACTCAGCACGCTGGCCTCGGACGTCGTGGACGCCATCAACGGCGACCGGCTGCTCGACGGCGAACGAATCCCCTTCTCGATCACCGAGGTCATGCTCGGCGTTTGCGCCATCGTGCGCCCGCTGGGCGAGGAAAAGGGACTCGTCCTCAACACGGTTTTCCCGAACGTCGACGGCCGCCGCGGGTATCCGTCGGCGCTGAGCCGGGTGCTCCTCAATCTTTCGACGAACGCTCTTCGCTATACGGAGCGCGGTTCCGTTTCGATCGGGTGCACGGAACATTCGCCGACGCTGGTCGAGTTCTGGGTCGAGGACACCGGCCGCGGCATTCCGGACTCGGTTCTGGCCATGCTGTTCGACGGCTTCCGACCAGGCTCGGTGGGCATCCGGTTCTCGAGCGCCGGCCTCGGGTTGGCGATCTGCCGCAACCTGATCGAGAAGATGGACAGCCGGTTGCTCGTGGACACGGCGGTGGACGCCGGGACTCGGTTTTCCTTCCGAATCGAGCTACCGCCCGCATAACTTCCGTTGGTGTCAAATCCAACGAACGAAGCGACCGCGCCCTCGCCGGCGACGCGTCGCGATTTCATCCGTGAAATGGTCGCCGAGGACGTTGCGACCAACCGGTTCGGCCGCCAGATCGCCACGCGCTTTCCGCCCGAACCGAACGGTTTTGCCCACATCGGGCACGCCAAGTCCATCTGCCTGAACTTCGGCATCCGCGATGAGTTTCGCGGGCGCTGCAATCTCCGCTTCGACGACACGAATCCGTTCACGGAGGACGTGAAATACGTCGAGGCGTTCAAGGAAGACGTCCGCTGGCTGGGGTTCGACTGGGAAGCCGAGCTGTACGCGAGCGACTATTTCGGGCAGCTCTACGAGTTCGCCGAGCTGCTGGTGAAGAAGGGAAAGGCCTACGTCGACTCGCAGAACGAGGAGCAGATTCGCGAGAACCGCGGAACGGTGACGACGCCGGGCGTCGACAGCCCGTTTCGTTCGCGCAGCATCGACGAAAACCTGGACCTGCTTCGCCGCATGAAGGCGGGCGAGTTTCCGGACGGCGCGCACGTCCTGCGCGCAAAGATCGACATGGCGCACCCGAACATGATCATGCGCGATCCGCTGCTGTTGCGGATCCGGCATGCGCCGCACTATCGCCAGGGCGACGCGTGGTGCGTGTACCCGTTATACGACTTCGCGCATCCGTTGTCCGATGCGATCGAAGGGATCACGCATTCGCTCTGCACGCTCGAGTTCAAGGACAACAACGACATCTATCGTTGGCTCGTCGACGAGTGTGGATTCGAGCGCCCGCCGGAGCAGACGGAGTTCGCACGGCTCGAGGTCGACTACACGGTACTGAGCAAGCGAAAGCTTCTTCGCCTCGTCAACGAAGGCTACGTCTCCGGCTGGGATGACCCGCGCATGCCGACGATCGCGGGAATGCGGCGTCGGGGCGTCACACCGGAAGCGCTCCGTGATTTTTGCGAGACGATCGGAGTGGCGCGAAAGCCCGCGCGTACGGAGCTCCAGACCTTCGAGCACGCCATCCGGAACGATCTCAACATGCGCGTCCCGCGCGTCATGTGCGTCACGCGTCCGCTCAAGATCGTGATCACCAACTACCCCGACGGTGAGTCGGAGATGCTGGATGCGCCGTACTACCCGCACGACGTCCCGCGAACCGGATCGCGTCAGGTTCCGTTCTCGCGCGAGCTATACATCGAGCGCGACGACTTCATGGAAGATCCGCCGAAAAAATTCTATCGGCTCGCGCCGGGGCGAGAGGTGCGCCTTCGCTACGGCTATTTCATCACGTGTACCGATGTCGTAAAGGATTCGGCGGGCGAGGTCACTGAGTTGCGCTGCACCTACGATCCGGCCACGCGCGGCGGCGATTCACCCGACGGCCGCAAAGTGCAGGGAACCATTCATTGGGTATCGGCCGGTCACGCGGCGGATTGCGAGCTCCGCCTGTACGACAAACTCTTCACGATTCCCGACCCGGACGCCGTCGAAGAAGGCAAAGATTTTCTCAGCGCCCTCAATCCCGAGTCGCTCGTCGCCATTCACGGGGCGAAGATCGAGCCCAGCGTCCTCAGCGATCCGCTCGGTTCACGGTATCAGTTCGAGCGAACGGGGTACTTCATGAGCGACCCCGTCGAATCGCGGCCTGGGGCTTTGGTATTCAACCGGACGGTCACGCTCCGGGATACCTGGGCCAAGATCAAGGACAAGTAGGCCGCCGTAACGTCGCCCGGCGGCGGGTCGTCATTTAAATGTTATGACGACAAGATTTTTAACCATGCCGACACGATTTTTCCGCCTTCGCGCCGCCCTCGGCGCCGCGGCTGCCGTTCTGCTGACCGCGGGATCCGCGAGCGCCGCATCGCCTTCTCCCCGGCCCCAGCCGAGCGCGAAAGCCGCGAAGCACATGTTGTTCCGCGTGCGCGGCCCGAACGGCGCCACCGTGTACCTCCTCGGCTCTGTGCACCTTCTCTCGCCGGAATCCGCGACCCTACCGCCGGAGGTCGACGCCGCGTTCGCGCAGGCGAAGTCGGTCGGATTCGAGACGAGCATCGACACATTGCAAATGCGCGCCATGGAGCTCATGTCGCGGGCGCAATACACCAACGGCGCCACCCTTCGCGGCTCGCTCTCTCCCGCGACGGCGGCACACGCTGATTCGCTCATCTCGAGCTACGGCCTGAGCCTCGATCAACTCAACGGCTTCAAGCCGTGGTTCGTCTCGGTGGTGCTCACGCAGCTCGTGCTTCAGAAGATGGGTTTCAAGGCGGAGCTTGGCGTCGACATGCAGCTCCACGTCAAGGCGAAAGCGGCGAGCAAGCCGGAATTTGGACTCGAGAGCACTGACTTTCAGCTCGGGCTCTTCGACTCGCTGTCGCCGCAGGATCAGGAAAAGATGCTCAAGGAGCTCGTCGCCCCCGACTCCGCGGCCAAGCAGCTGAAGGCAATTCGCGATGCGTGGTCGGCCGGCAACGGAGCGGCGTTGGACAGCCTCCTCAACAACGGGATGAAGGATTCGCCCGGTGTCTTCGCGGCACTGATCACGAACCGCAATCGCTCGTGGATCCCCAAGCTCGAGTCCCTGCTCAAGGGGAAGGACGACGCACTCGTCGTCGTCGGGGCGGGCCACCTCGTTGGCAAGGAAGGCGTCGTCGAGCTCCTCCGCGCCAAGGGCTACACGATCGAGCAGTTGTAGCGGCGCTCGCGGTCGAACTCGACGACGGCGTCCATGAGCGGCGTGATGTCGTAGCGCACGGGATCGGTCGTCGGCAGGCCGGTCTCGCTCGCTGTGCGCTCGATCACCGCTCGAGCGTCACGATCGCTGAGATCGGCGGTGTTGAGCGAAACGGCGATCGTGCGAACCTGTCGCAGTGGGTTCGCGATTGCCTCGTGAAGCGCGATGACGTCGGTCAGCGGCGGGATGCGGAGCCAGGCGTTGTGCCGGAATGTCGCGCGTGACGGCTGGTGACACGCGATCAAGCCGTGAGGAAGACTGCCGTGGAGCAGGCCGAGCGACACCCCCGAGTACCCGGGGTGCAGTATCGAGCCCTGACCCTCGACGAGCACGATGTCGTTGTCACGCGCCGCCTGAATAGTCACTGACTCGGATGCGCCGGCGATGAAGTCCGCAACGACCGCGTCGACGCAAACTCCCCAGCCCTCGATGAAGATCCCCGTTTGGCCAGTCGGGGCGAAGCCGGCGCGTACTCCGCGGTCGCGCAGCGCGGCGCGCAGCTGGAGCATCACAGTCATCTTCCCGATGTTGGCGTCGGTGCCCACGGCAAGAAGGACGGTTTGATCCAACTCGCGCACGCGCCCGGAACCGACAGGCAGATCGGCCGGCGGGCGGCGTACGTCACGAATGGTCGCGCCCGTTCGTTGCGCAATTGCCGCGAGCTCCGCATCGTCACCGACGAAGCCGTGCAGGCCGTTCCAGACGTCGAGCCCGAGCTCCAGGGATCGTCGAATCGCTTCTCGCAACGAGGGGGGGAGTCCGCCGGCCGCGAGTGCGATCCCGACGAGGAGGCTGTCGGCGCCGAGGCGGACGGCCTCGTCGACGGAGCTCACAACGGGAATGCCTCCGCCGTAGCCGAGAACTTCCTGTGAGGTTCGGCCAGCGCGGCTCGAGTCGAGCACCGCGGCGACGTGTCCGGCGGAGTAGCGGATGACCGAGTTACCGGTCTTCGAGGCGGGGGTGCCGAACTGGTCTTCGGCGTAAATCAGGTAGCGAGGCATTCACCAAATCAACCGGCGGCGAGCGTAGCCGTAAAGCCACGCTCGCCGCCGTTCGACGTGTTCTCGGACCAGATTGGATCAGCCGCCCTTTTTCGGGTGCTTCTTGGTCTTCGTGTTCTTTTGCGCCGAGTCCCACATCGCGGAGTCCCGCCGGGCGGAGTCCGATTTCAACTTGAGCGAATCGGACATCATCGGCTTCTTCGCCGGATTCGTATCGATACCGTACCCCAACGAGTCCGACAAAACGCCGGCGCTCGATGCGGTATCGTTATTTGCTCGGTTGGGAGAGCATGCGGCGATCGCGATCGCGACCGGAACCACTCCCATCAGTTTGAACCATTGCATCGCTCCCTCCTGAGTGCGCGGCTACGCGCGGTTCGACAGAGAGTGATGAAGCAAGGGGTGTGCGTGACGCCTCGCGAGAAGCAGGCGAATGCGTATCTTTGGGCGGGTTCAGCCGATTTGGAGCCACGTATGTCTCTCGTGTACCGTCGTTTCGCGCTTTGCGCCCTACTCGCGCCCGCTCTCGCCGCGGCACAGTCGAGGACGACTGTTGGCCCGTCACGGGGCACCGTCATCGTCGTCGGCGGCGGATCAATGGGTCCGGAGATCTATTCCGCGTTTATCGAGGCGGCCGGCGGCCCCGACGCCCTCATTATCGATGTGCCGACAGCCGGTGGCGACACCGTGTACGGACAAAACGCCCCGGGCACGCGCGGCTGGAAGCAGGCAGGCGCGAAGAACGTGTACGTCCTGCACACGAAGGACAAGCGACTCGCCGACACCGACAGTTTCGTCGCGGTCATCAAGCGCGCGGGCGGCGTGTGGTTCGAGGGCGGGAGACAGTTCCACCTCGTCGATTCGTACGCCGGCACGAAGACCGAGCAGGCGTTCAACGACCTGCTCGCTCGCGGCGGCGTGGTCGGCGGCTCGTCCGCCGGCGCGTCGATCCTCGGCGACTTTCTCGTGCGCGGCGCGCCGTCGAATAACAATTTCATCATGGACTATCCGGGCTACGAAAAAGGCTTTGCCTATCTCCGTGGCGTCGGAATCGACCAGCACGTTGTCGCCCGCGAACGACTCGCCGACCTCGCAGACTCGATCATCTCCAAGTATCCGAGCATGCTCGCGATCTCGGAGGACGAAGGCACGGCGTGGGTCGTGCGCGGCGACACCGCGACCATCATCGGACGCAACAAGGCGTTCGTCTACGGTGGCAAGGACCCCACGGACCGCGGCAAGCCGTTCCTCACGCTTTTCCCGGGGGACCGCTACAACCTGGCGACGCGCCACGTGATGCATCGCGCCGCGGACGAATCGCCCATCGCTGCGTCCGTCATCGACTCGCTGTTCAAGAAGTACGTCGATCCATCGGCGGGCGGCGCAGCGGTTCTGGTTGCGCAGAACGGAAAAGTTTTCGTCGCTCGCTCATTCGGGATTCCTGATCAGCCGAAGTACATGCCCACGACGACCGTCCCTCAATTCGCGGTCGGGGGGATCACCGAAGTGTTCACGGCGCTCTGCTCGCAACTCCCCGACCCTCCCGCCCGCGGCGGCGGCGGTGCACCGGACAGCGCCGGGCGAGGACAGGGCCGGGGGGGACGCGCTGCAGGTCCGCCGGCGACGCCGTTCCAGAATTGCATCACGCGCCGCATCTCGACACCCATCGGCATGCACAAGACCACCGCGACGGCGGATGGTTTGGTCCAGTCGAGCGTCGATGAGCTGTATCGCTTGTCACTCGGCTTGCAGAACCCGCGGACCTACGCACGTGACACGACGGCGGGGACCGGCCCGGCGGTCGATCTGACGCGCGGGTGGAAGGCCGAGAGCTACGGCGGAGTATCGGGATTGAGCGCGTACGGCACGCCGGACGGCCGCCGCTCCGCGTTCGTCCGCATCCCCGACCGGAAGGCGACGATCATCGTGCTCACGAACGATGACAGCGCCGACGCGAAGCGGATCGCCGACGAGATCACCAGCCGACTCATCGCCAAGACGCGGTGACGTTGGGGACGGTCGAGCTACCGAGAAAGCCGGGAACGCGTCGGCGCCGTCTCGGCCGCCGCGTCGCGGTATTCGGACCTGCGGTCATCGTGGTCGTGTGCGGCGTGCTCTCGCTTGGCGCCCTGAGCCGCGCCCTCGCCACGCGTGAAGGCATCGCGCATTCGCGCGACGTTCTCGAAGCGTCCGCCGCCGTACTGACAGCGCTGCTCGACGGCGAGACTGGCGAGCGCGGATTTTTGCTCACGCGCGATACCGTATTTCTCCAACCGTACCGCGGCGCGCGCCTGCGAACCGTGCAGGGTTTGGCGCGACTTCGGCAGCTCGTGGTGGGGAGAGAGGACGAGGAACGCCGGCTCGACACTCTGACAATGCGAGCGCTGGAGCGATTCGCGTCGCTCGATACGGCGATCACCGATGCGACGAACGGCCGAGGCGAGGCGGCGGTTGGCATCGTACAACACGGCCCGGGCAAGCGCCTGATGGACGAGGCGCGCCGCCATGTCGCGGCGTTGCAAGCGTCCGAGGAGAACGCGCTGGAAGAGCGCCAACGCTCCGAGGATATTTGGCGGCGAGCAGCGGTGCTCATCTTGACGATCGGAACGCTGATCGCCGGTCTCCTCGCTCTCTTGGTGAACAGGAACTTCGATCGCGCGCTGCGCGACCGTCGCGTCGCTCTGGACGAGACTCAAGCGGCCAACGATAGGCTGCAAGAGCAGGCCGTTGAGCTCGAGCAACAGGCGGAGGCGGCGCAGCTCGCGGCATTCGAGGCCGAGCAGGCAACCGAGCAGGCACAGGTGGCGCTGCACGCCGCGGAGGAGTCGGAGCGTCGTGGCGAGCGTTTGCAGGCGGCAACCGAGACGCTGAGCAGCGCCCTTTCGCTCGTCGACGTCGCGACCTTGATCATCGACCAAGCGCTCGCGGCGCTGGGAGCGAGTTCGGGCGCCCTCGCTGTCTTGGGCGACGATGGACGCTCACTCCGCTTCATCGGAGTGCGTGGGATTTCGGTACTGAGCGTCGGTGACACGATCCCGCTGGACCGCCTGTTGCCGCTGCCGACCGCGCTCCGCGAGGCGCGATCGATCACTGTCGAGCGATCTGACCGAATTCGAGAGGAGTTTCCCGAAGCTGTCTCGCACTACACCGTGGACGGTGTTCAAGCGGTCGCCGCGACCCCGATGGAGAATCGAGGGCGGGTGGTCGGCGGCCTGCTAGTGAGGTTCAACGCGCCGCACGCCTTTTCGCCTGGTGACCGCCTGTTCATGAGCGCCTTGGCGCGCATCGCGGCTGAGGCGTTCGAGCGGGCGCGGTTGTTCGATGCGGAGCGGTCGGCGCGCACGTTGGCCGAGTCGGCGAACCGGGCGAAGGCCGCTTTCCTTGCGTCGATGAGCCACGAGCTTCGTACGCCGCTGCAGGCCGCGCTCGGATTCGCGCAGCTGCTGCGCTCCGGAGTGTTTGGACCGATCAACCAGGAGCAGAGCGAGGCGTTGGCTCGGGTCGAACGAAGTCAGACGCATCTCGCGCGGCTCATCGACGACATTCTCGACTTCGCGCGCCTCGAAGCCGGCCGCGTTCGCGTGCTGCTCGAGGCGGTTCGCGTGAAAGAGATCATCGACGACTTGATACCCCTCGTCGAACCGCAAGCCGTGTTGAAGCAGATCTCGGTGACCGCGGAAACGCCCGAGGGGCTGGTTGTCGCCGTAGACCGGCAGCGAATGCGACAGATCATGGTCAATCTCGTCGGCAACGCGGTCAAGTTCACGAACCCGGGCGGCGCGGTACGTGTGGTGGTTCGTCCGGAGGCGACCTGGATTCGGTTCGATGTTCACGACAACGGCGTCGGGATCCCGGCGGATCGCCTCAAGGAAATCTTCGAGCCGTTCGTACAGGTCGACGACGCGCTGACGCGTACCGCGTCCGGAGCGGGGTTAGGCCTGGCGATCAGTCGTGATCTGGCCCGCGCCATGGGCGGCGAGCTGTCCGTCCAGAGCGAGCCGGGGAAGGGATCGGTCTT
>Ga0070693_100001342_pt1 | contig 11078 bp, 12 predicted proteins | sample KBSK1103metaG_FD_65472 | JGI IMG/M metagenome (GOLD analysis project Ga0070693, IMG submission 65472) | Corn, switchgrass and miscanthus rhizosphere microbial communities from Kellogg Biological Station, Michigan, USA - KBS K1-10-3 metaG | ecosystem: Host-associated > Plants > Roots >...
AGCCATCTGCAAAGACCTGAAAAATCAGCTACTTTAAGTCTCGCATTTGCCACTCTTACGAGCCGCGTCAAGCATAAGTCCAGTGTTTGCCACTCTTACAAAAAACACCCGGGGTGGGGGTCCCCCTGATTAACCGGCTTATGCTCAATCACAAATCCGCTAAGCCCGCCCCCATGGCACGATACAATAGGCACATGGGCGTCAGGCTTATCGCCTTGGATATTGACGGCACGCTTCTCGACAGCCGCTGGCAGCTTCCCGAGGCCAACCGCGCGGCCATCGCTGCGGCTACCCGCCGAGGCATCGAAGTCGCTCTGGTTACGGGCCGGCGCTACGACTTTGCTCTGCCCATCGCCCGCCAGATAGACGCGCCACTGACGATGATCGTCAGCAATGGAGCGGTGATTCGCACGCAAGACGGAGAGACGCACCTGCGGCATCTGCTCGCGAAGGACACCGCCAAGCGTGTTCTGGAACTGACTCGCCCCTGGCGAGATTCGACGGGAGTCGTGTTTGACCGCCGGCGCGAAAATCAAATCGTGATCGAATCCATGAATTCCAATGACCCCATCCGCGCCGCCTACTACACGCGCAATCGCGAGTTCCTGGGAGTGGCAAACCCCCTCGAAAGCTGCCTGACAGAAGACCCCCTCCAAGTGATGCTGAGCGGAGACGTTTCGCGGATGCGAGAAGCGGAAGCAGCGCTTCGCAGCGCGGCGTTTGCGTCGGAGTTCGCGCTGGCCGCGACCGTCTACGAAACTCGAAACTTTTCGATGATCGACGTCATCAATCCGGTTTGCTCCAAGGGCGCGGCGCTCGCGGAATGGGCCGCGCTGCGGGGCGTGGCGCGCGAAGATGTGCTGGCCATCGGCGACAACCATAACGACCTGGAGATGCTCACCTTCGCGGGCATTCCGGTGGTAATGGGAAATGGCGTGGAGGAATTGAAAGGATTCGGCTGGCACGAAACCGCAAGCAATGACGAAGGCGGCGTGGCGGCGGCCATCGAGCATTTCGCGTTGCGAGAGGCGGCCCCGTGCGCCTGATGCGAGCTTTGCTGCCTTGCGCGTTTCTCTTCGCGGCAGCGCCGTCGTTGCGAGCCGAGTACGTCAATCTGCGGAATGGCCAGCGGCTCCATGTCACGAGTTATCAGCTAATTGGCGAGAAATACCGGCTGCAATTGGCGGGCGGGGTGGTGGAAGTCCCGGTGGCCGAGGTCGTTACCATCGAAGCGGAAGACAGGTTTGCGCCGCTGCCTCCCGAGGCGTCCGCGACGGCCCCATTTCGTGAAATTGTGAAGGCTGCGGCGGCGCGTTACAGTTTGGATGCTGATCTGATCTCCAGCGTGATTGCCGCGGAATCGAATTTCGATCCAAAGGCCATCTCGAAAAAGAATGCGCGCGGGCTGATGCAACTGCTTCCGGAGACGGCGGCGCGATTCGGAGTAAAGAACATTTTCGATCCGCAAGAAAACATCGACGCAGGCACGCATTATCTGCGCGATTTGCTCCAGCGGTACAACAACGACCTGGCGCTGGCCCTGGCTGCGTACAATGCCGGGCCGGAGCGCGTTCAGCTGTATGGAAGAGTTCCGCCGTATGGAGAGACGGTTTCTTATGTTCGCCGGGTGAAGCGCGCCTACGAAAAAAGTAAATCAGGTGGTTCGCTTACTGTTGCGCCAGAATCGTCGACCAAGAAAGAACCTCGCGTCGCGCGTGCAAATCCGAGCAAGGGCGCAGCGAAACCACAAGCAGATTTCGTGAATTGAAATCTCCGGATGGGCCACCAGCGGCGACGCGAACCCAAAAGCACTCTTCCAGCTAAGGTCTGAAGACTCTCAGCACGATCGAAGTTTACAACTATTGTTGAGGTGGATTGGGATTCGGTGGTTGCAGCGGAGGATTCGGCTGCGGGTTCATTGGGTTGGGCGGTACGCTTGGCGGTGTGCTTGGCGGATTTTGCCCCGGCGTCCCGGCCGGAGTACCGATGGAAGCCGGCCCCGAACTCACAATCGCCATGTCTTTCGAAGGATCCCAGATAAACTCGAACAGGCGATAATTATGCGCCTGCTCGTAAACCGTCACAGAGGCTTGATTGATCTTACTGCCCACGCCGATGATGTTGCCACCGATGATGGTCGGCGTATCGCCCATAGGAACATTCTGAGAATCAGTTCCTGCTCCACTCGAATCGGTTCCTTGCGCGCCAGTGCCTGTGCCCGTTCCGCTTGCAGGTGCGCCGGGTGTGGCCCCGGGCGTGGTTCCACTTTGCGGAGCGCCCGGTGTCCCAGGAGATGCTCCGGGAGCCGACGGAGAAGCAACGGGAGCCCCGGCCACGCCCGCAGGTTGGCCGGCGAGTGGAAGCTGGATGCCACTCTGGTGCGGCTTGAGGCTCCCAATGAGTTGCCCAGAGGGGCCAACATAAATCAGCCGCCAGGTGCCATCCTCTTTGTTCATGGGGTCTTTGTAAGCCTGGCGCATGAATCGGAGGTTGCCGAGTTTGGGCTTGACGAGATCGTCCATGGAATTCGGGAAACGGCCAAACTTAAGGTAGTAGAGCTTGATGCCACGCGTATATTGCTTGCCGCGCCAGATCATGTCCTGTTCTTTTTCGCGCCGGCCCTGCGTAATGATGCGCAAGCCGACCGACATGGTGGCGATGAGAATGAGGGCAGTGATGGCCACGACAATCAGCAAGGCGTAGCCGCCCTGTTTTTTAGTCACTTTCGTAATTGTGGGCTTTGTGCTCATGTGTTATGCGGACGGTGGGGCGGCCTGCTCTTCGAGCGGCGCTTTGCCGGGAAGGCCGCTGGAAATTTCCTGAAACTCGAGATCGACGTTGCCGACTTTCAGGATGCGATAGCGGCCCAGCAGGGTGTCCCCCTCGGTTACGATATAAACATCTTCACCATCGGTAATGAAAGCGCGGCGCGGCGAGCCGGTCGGGACAGTGCCATAACCAAAATACTTGAGGTTCGCCGGCAGCTTCGCTTCCGTGGGGGGCGGTGGAGGAAGAGCAACAGGCGGAGGTTGTGCGGCGGCTTTCGCTTTTTGCACTTCTGCCGGCGTGGGAGGCACGATCATACTGAACGGGTTGCGGCCGTTGCTTTTGTACTCGGTTTTCTGCGCGCGCTCCAATTCGGGCCAGCGAATTTGCGGGTTCTCTACCGCCAGGACCTTGTAATTCTGAATGGAGTTGGCGGTTTGGATGGAGGGGGTATGCTGGTTCCGTTCGAAACCCCACACAATCCCGGCAATCACCAGCAGCACTACCAGCAGGATCACTTGTTGGCTCTGCTTCATACGGCATCCCGGAAATACGTTCGGACGTGGAGTCCCACGCTGATGGCACCAGTGGCTGCCTGGTTCCGCGTATCGCTTGTGAGCGCCAATCCATCCACTACGTAAAAGCTCTTGGAGCGCTGCAAGCCGTTCACGAACCGCACAACGCTGCCATAGTCGCCGCTGACGGTTGCCGCGATAGTCACCTCGACCATGCCGCGATTCGGGATTTCTTTCTGCTTGTATGTACGAGTCACAATCTGGAGGCCGGATTTCTTGGCGATTTCGTCGAGCTCGTCGGACATGGAAGAAGAGCCAGTGGTCACCGGCGGCAGGGACTGTTCGAACTTCTCACAATCTTTGCGGGTGGCAGGCATGTTGTCTTTGATGTCCTGCGCCGACTTGATGTCGCCGCGAAGCACCTTGAGCTGCAAACTTTGCGCGTCGAATTCGGCTTGCGGGGTGTGCGGCGAGGAGGCCAGCTCCCAACTGTAGACAGCGAGACCGAGGTCCGCGGCGAGGAGCAAACCGAGCACGACAAGTATCGCGCGCCGTTGAAATGTAAAATCTCGCTGCATCAGCTCCTCGAATACTCCGCAGTGAGCGCCAGTTCGATCTGGTCTGCACCCGCCGCCGCTGTGGGCTTGTGCTCACCGGTCAATTGAATGTGCGTAAAAGTTTTCGAGTCTTCCAATGCTTTTAAGAACTTGAGTTTGGCCTCATTGCTGGTGGCGCCAACGATAAATTCCACTTCGACGCGGCCCTTATCCTGCTTAGGAGAGATGCTGACAACGCGCACGCCGGCGGGCAGAACTCGCTCCAGGTCCATGAACATGAGCGTCCAGTTGAAACTGCGATCATCGATGAGCTTGTTGATGAAATCCGCGCGCTCGTGGAGCTTGGCATTCTCCTGGAGCGCGAAAAAGCGCTCGAGAGAGCTGCGCCGTTGTTCAAGTTCGAGCACCTGCTGAAGTATTTTTTCGGATCTGGAGCGCATCTCGGCGTTAGCTTTGCGCGCCTTGTAGACATGCCAGCCCAAGCCCAAAAACACAATGACGGCGACGGCGCCCAAGAGACTCGAACCGGCCAGAAATTTCCGGTGAGCCACGAGAGGCTTTGTCGCGAGATTAAGCCGAATCCTCATTCTTCTTTTGTTACTCCCCTTCCCGAAGCGCGAGATAGTCCATTCTAGCCGCGGAGCAACATCCAACCGACAAGACCTTCCAGTTCGCGGTCAGCAAGGGCGCGTGCATCCGCCGGGATGCGTCCATCAGACACAGCGGTATGGAGCAGCGAGCGAACCTCGCAATGAAACTCCTCTTCGAGCGGCGGAACAAATTCTGGCAAGCGCGCACCAAGGCCGGCGACGCGCACGGACTGAATGCCTTCCTGCCAGGTGTCCTGGTAATAGGCAGCGACCGGATAGATGTCTTCGAGCAGCATGTGCGGCGTGAGAGCCGCGCCGCGCGCCGGCAATTCCGTGCATCGGTAGCCGAAGAGGACGCCTTCGCGGACGATGGCGGTCGTCAAAGAAGGTCCGGAAACGCGCGCGAGGAGCGTGGGACGATGCTCATCAACCAACGCGATCGCCGCCAAAGAAGAGCTGAGCACTACTCCTGGATGCAACGCCGCCGCCTCGAGGAGAGATTCATATTCGCGGATGATGCGCAAGCGGGCCAGGGCCGTGACAACATCCACGCCTGCTTCACGCGCCTCTTGCCTCATGTAGGAAATAAGCGTTTCGTCGACTTCAAAGGGGACGCTTTTCTTCAATTTCCATCGCAGCATGGGCTCGGCTTCCTCCCTTGAGCGAGGAAAGTCGTCGAAATGCTGAACAAAGACGCGGATGACAGGGTCCGGCAGAATCAGCGCAAGGCTCTCATCCCTGGCGTGCAAACGGGAACAGACGCCGGAAATGGCTGTCTTCAGGGCCGGGCCATTCACGATATTGGTTTCCACCGCGGAGGGGACAAGGGAGCCTGGCGGAAGAACTTCGACGGCAAAATTGTCCAGGCCTCCGGTCCTCGTCCAGCGGGCACCGGCGACACGATCCAGTCCGATTTCGATCGCCAGCGTCGGATGCGGTGTGGCGTCCAGCCAGTTGGCGACGCGGCGGACGAAGTCGCTTTTGTAAATTCCCCTGCGGAAAGTCGCCGCGCTACTCAACGAAGGTCACCTTGTTGATTTCCTTGAGCGTGGTGATGCCCGCGCGGATTTTGGCCAGGCCGCTTTCGCGCAGAGTAATCATTCCTTCTTCGCGAGCGATGCGCTTGATTTCGGACGTAGGCCGGCGGTCGACGATCATTTCGCGGATGCGATCCGTCAAATCGAGCAACTCGCAGATCGCTGTGCGCCCATGATAACCCGTACCCGAACATTCCAGGCAGCCGGCGCCCTCGGAAAGTGCGATGGACGCCCACACCACGGGATCCAGGCCAGCGTCTTTTAATTCCGCCGGCGAATAAATCTTTTGCCGTTTGCAATTTGGGCAGATAACGCGCACAAGACGTTGCGCCATGATGCAGTTGAGCGCGGAGACGAAATTATAGGGCTCGACGCCCATGTTGATAAAGCGCCCGATGACATCGGTTACGTTGTTGGCGTGGACGGTGGTGAAGACCAGATGCCCGGTGAGAGCGGACTGAATGGCAATCTGAGCAGTTTCCTGGTCGCGAATTTCACCCACCATGATCTTGTCAGGGTCGTGGCGCAAGATGGAACGCAAGCCGCGCGCGAAGGTGAGCCCTTTTTTCTCGTTGACTGGAATCTGAGTGATTCCCTTGAGCTGATACTCGACCGGGTCTTCGATGGTGACGATCTTGTCCTCGTCGGTCTTGATTTCGTTGATGGCGGCGTAGAGGGTGGTGGTTTTGCCCGAACCCGTGGGCCCGGTGACCAGCACCATGCCGTAAGGCTCTCGAATGTAACGCCGAAAACGGCGGACCTCCAAGTCAGAGAATCCCACTACGTCCAAGCTCAGGCTCTGGAATTTTTCGGAGAGCGTTTCTTTATCCAGAACACGGAGAACAGCGTCTTCGCCGTGGCTGGCGGGCATGATGGAGACGCGAAGGTCAATGAAGCGGCCTTTGTACTTCACGCGGAAGCGGCCATCTTGCGGGACGCGGCGCTCGGCAATGTCCAGATCGCTGAGAACCTTGATGCGGGAGAGGACTGTCGAATGCCACTCTTTAGCAATGGGCTGCATGGCGTGCTGCAGGACGCCGTCGATGCGGTACTTGACGGCCACTTCGGTGTCACGAGCTTCGATATGGATGTCACTCGCACGCCGCTCCAAAGCGGTGAAGATAACCGTTTCCACGAGTCTGACGACCGGACTGACGGTGCTATCGCGCGTCAGGCGGTCGCCGGAAATGGTCTCTTCGCTCTCTTCTTCTTCCTTGGATACCTGGAGGGTGAAAGCTTCGGTAGCCTGCTCCAGGACGCGCTGGGATTGCTCGGTGCGCTTGAGGAGGTCGCCAATTTGCCGGGCGGTGGCCACCTTGATGGCCAACTTTTTTCCGAGCAACAACGGCAGTTCGTCGCTCAGCAATACCAGGCTGGGATCGGCGACGGCGATTGAAAGCGAATTGTTCTGCACCTCAAGCGGCACGAAATTGTAGCGGAACATCAAGTCCGCGGGGATGGTGCGGAAAAGCTCAGGGTCGATGTGCTGCTCGCTTAGATCGACAAAAGCGCAGCGATACCTGGCGGCGAGTTTGCGCGCGAATTCTCGCTCCGGAACGGCTTCCGAGGTATCGGCGGGGTTCCAATTGTGCTCAGATGTAGCCACAGTCTCCTTACCTTACTTTACCGCTCCGCCCGTGGCGGAGAAGGAAAAAATCGGCAGATAGAGCGAGATCAGGATAAAAGCAACCAGCAAACCCATAAAGATAAGAATAATAGGCTCGATGACCGCTACCAGCGCGGAAAGCCTGATGCTAACTTCCTCTTCATAGAACTCGGCGATGCTGGTGAGCATGGGAGCCAATGCACCGCTGGATTCGCCAACCTCGATCATGTCCAACGCAAGAACCGGCATGGTCCCACGAGTGGCCAAAGCGCTGTGAAGCGATTCGCCTTCGCGAACCATCTGGGTGGCTTGCGTGACCGTCGAGCGGACGAGCTTGCTGCTGATAGAGTCAGCGGCCGTTTGCAAACCAGCAACCAAGGGAGTGCCGCCGGTAAGGAGCGTGGCCAGAGTGCGCGAGAATTGTGCTACTTGGAATTTGAGGAGCGTGTCGCCGAGAATGGGTATGCGGAATTTGAGCCGGTCGAAGGCCTCACCACCTTCTTGCGTCCTGGACCAGAGAAAAACGCCAACTGCGGTGAAAAATAAGAGCGCGAATACACCGATTACCACGTAGCGATAGTCGCCAGTGAGAGCGATGAGGAATCGAGTGGGCCCCGGCAATTGCACGTGCAGATCGTTATATAAGAGCGCAAATTTTGGAATTACAAAGGTCACCAGGTACGTGACGATGACGGAAGCGACAGTGACCAGGAGAACTGGATATACCAGAGTGGCGAGAATCTTCTTCTTAACTCCGGTACTGACGCGCTGGTAGGCAATGTAATAGTCCAAAACGCCGGAAAGGTTTCCGCTCTTTTCACCCGCGAGTATGGCCGTTGAGTAAACCTTGGAAAAGACGCCGGCTTCACTGATGGCCTCGGAAAGCGACTTGCCTTCTCGAACGCGGTCGCGGATCTTGGAGAGCACGGGACGAAGTTTTGGTGAGGTGGCCCGGTCAGCCAGAAGATCAAGGGCGCGAAGAATCGGCAAACCGGCTTTGATGAGGGTATTGAACTGCTGATTGAGTATCAGGAAGTCCGAGCCACCAATCTGGCGCTCGCTGCTCCGCTTTATGAACGCACTGAGAAGGCTGCTGCGAGTCTCGACGGAATAGACAAACAAGCCCCTCTCAGCCAGCTTCTGGCGCGCCTCGGCCAACGAACCAGCAGCCTCGACGTGCGAGAAAACCCGGCCGTTTGCATCCGCAACACGGCAGACAAACTCCCCCATGCTCCAAGTTTACCTCATCTAGCTAATATGCGGTGTAGAGCGTGATGGTTGGCTGTGCCTCTGGGGAAACGTTCGGAGTTTTAACATGAATTTAACCTTAAGGTCTTTACTCGGCAGGCGGTTCGCCTCTTACGATGGCGACGCCAGCAGGGACTTCAAATCGAAATAGAGAAACCGGAAGTTGCGGGTCGAAACGCCAATCGGCGAACTTAAACTCGATCGCGACTCCCCCCTCTTCCCGAACCAAGACGCGCGCAAGGTCTCCGTTCTCGGGTGAGATCTCCAGGTAAACAGACTGCTCGGGGTTAGATGACTGCTTTGCCCCCGGGCCAGTCTCGGCATGTTGAGGTTTGCTTTCTTCACCGCGCAACGGACAATACAACACAATGTTGCCCGGGGTATCCGGCTTTTCAACCGTAGTGAGCTCGACGCGCGAGCAAATCCGCGACAATTTCATTTCGCCTGCAAGCAACGCCAGTGGGGTTCGCCAATCTGTGCTTTGCTTTGCAGGAACACGCATCACGGTATGATCGGCAGGGACGTAGAACCAAGCCGTCTTGCCGTCCACCAGGAACAGATTCCTCTCCGGCGCCTCGTATTCCCAGCGCATTTTCCCCGGCCGCTGGAAGTAGACCGTGCCCGATTCACTGCGAAGGACATGTCCGGATTCGGAGTAGCGCTCTAGAAATTTCGCTTCCAGCACATGGGCGGAACGATAGCGTCCTTCGAACACGCGGATAAGAGCCTGTACTTGGGAGCCAAGAGCGGCGAAGCTCCCGGTCAGGGCCAGGAGCCACAGCATGAAGGTCATACGACCAAGTTTAGCAGGAATTTGTGAGCGGGCTTCTAGTTGACAGGACCAGAAGTTCCGGGAACGTTCGGAACTGCGGCGCAAGTGCCGGCACCCACGCCGATGGCCGCAGCACCTGGCGTGACAAACTGGATCAGCCCAGTCTGGTCCGCGCAGAATGCCCGCACGCCAGTCGTCTGCACCTGCGTTGGAGTGGCATTCATCTCGAATCCGTTGTTGACACCGGCAATTGGGATAGTTCCGACAGCGTTGAAGACATAGCCGCTCTTTGTATTAGGAGCCACACTCAAGAGTGGTTCGATTAAGCAAGCTCCAGCGGCAGTCGCGACGAGGCAAGGGGGCGCTCCGCCCAGATTCGCCAGACCGGCCGCATAACCGCTGCCCCAAGTCGATTGATAGGTCATTTCCGCCGTGTTTATGGTGCGGACCGAGGCTACGGCGGATGCTTCATTCGCTGCGATCTTCGAACGCAGTAAGTTCGGAATGGCAATGGACGCGATGATCAGAATAATCGCGACGACGATCAGAAGTTCGATGAGGGAAAACCCTTTCTGTGGTTTTTTCATTTTGACTCTACCGGACTTCGATGTTTCCTTTCGGATCCCATGCAACGAGAATTTTGTCTCTAATCTAACGAGCATTTTATGGGCCACTTCTCCAATGGCCGGCGCCTTATCTCACCGATCTTGCGGCGCTCAATGGGAAGCCGCGCCAAGCAGTGGCCAGCTGCGCTGCATCATAAGGGCACAGCAATCGCCTGGCAAGCTCACAGGTCCCTCGAAAGGCGCCAATTCTCAAAACAGGCCAACGAAAACAGTGCGCGGCATCCAAAGGGTTAGGGTAATTCTCACGCACTTTTCGAAACTGTCCTGACGAAAAAAAGGGGAGGAAGCTAGCTTCCTCCCCCAGTCCTGAATTCAGCTCAGGAGCTAATTGCCGATAGGCCCAGAAACTCCTGCAACGTTTGCAACCGCGGCGCAATTTCCCGCGCCTACTCCGATGGCAGCAGCACCTGGCGTGACAAACTGGATCAACCCAGTCTGGTCCGCGCAGAAGGCACGCACACCGGTCGTCTGTACCGTCGCTGGAGTGGCATTCACTTCGAATCCGTTGTTGACGCCGTTCACGAGAAGAGTGCCGGCGGCGTTGAACACATAACCGCTCTTCGTGTTAGGAGCGACGCTCAAAAGCGGGTCGATTAAGCAAGCATTGACCGAAGTCGCGACGCAAGGTGAGGCTCCGCCAAGTTGTGTCAAACCAACCGCGAAACCGCTACCCCAACTCGATTGGTAAGTGACTTCAGCGGTGTTAATCGTGCGGATCGAACCCACAGCGGACGCTTCGTTCGCTGCAATCTTCGAACGCAGCAAGTTCGGAATGGCGATGGCCGCGATGATCAAAATGATCGCCACGACGATCAGCAATTCGATAAGAGAGAAACCCTTCTGTTTCTTCATGATGCTAGATCTCCTTAGGCTTTTTATGGTGCGAGAGCACGCTAATACAATGGCAAGCTAGGGACCAATGTCGAAGCAAAGGACATTTCGCGTTCTTTTTCCTATCTCATTGATAACAAATGCCATAGCTAGGCTAGTCGGGGCGCACTTCGCCCCAAAGATGGCAAATCTGTGCAAGATTGACCTTTTCCGTCGTAGTTCGAGAGCAGAAATCGTCACCGCACCGGGGAATTCCATTCCTCATTTTGGAGTCAGGAAACTTTGGACCTCGACTGTGCGTGAGACTAAAGATTTTATTTCTTAATATTCGGCGGGTCCGCAAAATTGGTTCCGGGCTGGTAATGTAAGGACCGCTATAACACCGGTTGATCGGGGGCGTTGCACGGTTACTGACTCGTAGGCAGCAATCCTTGAGCGAAAAAAGGTTTGGAATCGTGATCATTGCTTGCTGGCAAGAAAAAAGGGAGGAAGCGAATCTTCCTCCCCCAGTCCTGAATTCAGCTCAGGAG
>Ga0070693_100001345_pt1 | contig 11065 bp, 16 predicted proteins | sample KBSK1103metaG_FD_65472 | JGI IMG/M metagenome (GOLD analysis project Ga0070693, IMG submission 65472) | Corn, switchgrass and miscanthus rhizosphere microbial communities from Kellogg Biological Station, Michigan, USA - KBS K1-10-3 metaG | ecosystem: Host-associated > Plants > Roots >...
CCCCAGCCGCGGCGGAAGCAGAGCCAAGCGCCGAGCGGCAGACCGATAATCCAGTATGCGGTGAAGTGGCAGAGCATCGGCGTGCGAGTGTCTCCCAGTCCGCGCAAGGCGCCAGTGGCAACCGTTTGAAGGCCGTCGAAAAGCTGAAAGGCGGCGCCGGCTGCGAGCAGAACAATCGTGCTGCGGATGATGGCTTCATCCGGCGTGTAAGCGCGAGCAATCCATCGCGGAACGACCAGCAGGACAATGCTCATACAGGTCATAAAAGAAGCGCCAAGGAGGATGGCCGTGCCGCCCGCGTTCCCCGCGCCCAGTGGGTCTTTGCGACCTATCGCTTGGCCAACGCGAACAGCAGCGGCGGAGGCGATGCCCAGAGGAACCATATAGGTGAAGGCGACCGTGTTCAGAGCGATTTGGTGAGCGGCAAGGGGCACGGCACCGAGGCGAGCGATCAGGGCAGTCGCAAGCGCAAAGACACTGCTCTCGAACGTAAACTGCATGGCCGCAGGAAAGCCAAGCGCAATGAGACGGCGGATGCGCCGAAAATCCGGCTCGATCGGAGTCTTGAGAAGTTCCGTGCGGTGGCGGAAGTCATACCAAAACAGATAGCCGACGAGGACAAGCGCCATGTAGGTCCGAGAAATGGAAGTAGACCACCCGGAACCGATCGCGCCCATTGCGGGCATTCCAAATTTGCCGTAAATCAGGGTCCAGTTGCCGAGCGCGTTGACGATGTTCGCGGTGACCAGAGCGAAAGCCACGGGCTTGGCCATGTTCATCGCCTGGATGCAGCGGCGGACGGCGAAGTAGAGGAGAAGCGGAAACAGCCCAGCGAGCAGGGCTTTTGTGTACGGAATAGCGAGAGCTAGCACTCCGGCGTCGACGCGCATCGCGCGCAGGAGCGCGGGCAGAATCCAGACGGGAATTGCCAGGAGCGGCGTGAGGGCAATGCTTAGATAAACGCTGTTCACGAGCGAGCGATGGCAATCTTCCCGGCGGCCCGCACAGAAAGCCTGGGAGACAAGAGTGTCTAAGCCCATAAGGAGGCCGCCGCCAAAGAGCGCAATCGCGGTGAAGAGATTTGAACCCATGCTGACCGCGCCCATGGCCGTCGCGCTGTTGGGAAGACGGCCGACCATCATGGTGTCTACGATGGCCATGGACATCCAGCCCAATTCAGCAAGAACGAGTGGGAGCGCAAGCCGCAGAGTTGGGCCAAGCTCGGCGCGAATTGTCTTGATTCGAATCATTGTTGGAAAATCAGAGCAACGAGTGTACGCGGGGCAGTGGAAAAGGCGCAAACAGACCGGAAAGGGAATCGGTCTCGACAAGAGATGGGAAGCCGGGGCGGTTGCAGGTGGGTAACTCCGAGGGTGCTTTGGAGCTGAAGTTCCATTGACCAGCTCTGAGGGTGACCTTAGGCTGCCAATGGAGCTGCTGTTGCGCGTTTTGCGACAGCCGGTCTGGTCTAACTTCATTTTCAGCAAATGCCGGCAAAGTGTCGGGACGGTTTTCGACCCGGCAAACCCAGGAGACGACCGTGGCCTTTGGGAACATATCCAGTTTTGAAGCGCGAACGCAGACTCTCCGAGCCGGCGTGCGAGTGAGTTCGCGCGTTCCCGTGGCGGTCGAATGGGCTGAATCAGGCCGTGCGATGCGCGCCGAGGGATACACTGTTGATGCCAGTACGAAGGGGTGTTTGGCGGTCATTCCCCAGGAATTCGCAGTTGGGCAGCGCCTGCGTCTAATTAATCTCGGCAACAAGAATACTTGCGAAGCGGTCTTGATCTGGCGAGGGCACCAAGGCCGGACGGGATGGGAACTGGGTCTTGAACTCCCGGACGCTTCGATGGACTTCTGGAGCTTGGAGCTCTAGCCCGGGGCGCCAGGTGGGAGTATCCGCAGCTCGACACCTCAGAGTTTTCGTGTTCATCCCTCACACTTTCCCGCAGTGCTCGATTCGCAACCTGCAGTACCTGTTCCAAAACAGAACGACTAAGATTTCCACTGGCCCAGCCGGAAATTTCCACTTTTCCCTTGCACTAGAATGGGTTACGAACGTAGAGTGGGCCTAGGCCTAGGGGGCTTTCTGCGAGCTGCACCCACATATAGGGACCTGGTTGCTGGATCGCGTCGGTGCGAATTGTCATGCGCATAGGCGGAGGCAGAAGAGTATGACTGCCATCATCACGGTTGCGAATCAAAAAGGCGGGGTAGGGAAAACGACGACGGCGATTAATTTGTCTGCCGCGTTGGCGAACCGCGGCAAGCGCACGCTCTTGATTGATTTGGATCCGCAAGCAAATTCCACGATCGCCTTCTACGAATCGGGCGAGATCGCCGCATCGATGTTTGACGTTTTGAGCGAGAGCCGCACGACAATGGCGGCGGTGATCAAGACGACGAAAGACCCGATGCTTTTTTTGGGTCCCGGACGGCTGGCGCTGGCCAAGCTCGAACAAGTACTTGCGGGACAGTTCGATGCTCCTTACCGGCTAAAAGACGCGCTGGCGGCAGTTTTGAAGGATTATGATTACATTGTGTTGGACACGCCGCCATCGCTCGGGATTCTTACGGTAAACGCACTGGTGGCTTCCACGCATTTGCTTGTGCCGATCCAGGCGGCCTACTTCGCCATCGAAGGAACGGACGATCTCCTCGAAACGTACGAACGAATTCGCGCGCGGCCCAATCCCAGTCTGAAAGTGCTGGGAGTGGTCATCACCCTGTTTGACAAGCGGACGAATATTTCGCGCGACACGCACGGGCAGATTCGCACGGTGTTCGGCGGAGTGCTGTTCAAAACCAAAATCAGCAAGAACGTGCGACTCGAAGAAAGCCCAGCTTACAAAGAGACGATTTTAACGTATGCACCGAAATCACCCGGCGCTATCGAGTACAAGAAACTGGCAGCGGAGGTTATCCAACGTGTCGAAGAGGATCGGGTTACCCGTCACGCTGAAGATGCGGCATGACGCGCACTACGTCGAATCACTGACAAGTTACAGCGGGGCGGCGGTGGGCAGGATGATCCCCGTGGATCAGATCCGTCCCAATCCAGACCAACCGCGCAAGGCGCTAGGAGATTTGCGCGAACTTTCGGAATCCATCCGCGAGAAAGGCGTGCTCGAGCCGCTCCTAGTGCGGTTTGTGTCGCGCGAAGACTGCTACTACATCATTTCCGGCGAGCGCCGCTATCACGCATCGCGGGCGGCGGGCCTGCGCGAAGTTCCTTGCATCGAAAAAATGGCGGACGACGCGGAGACGCTGGAAATCGCGCTGATCGAAAACATTCAGCGAAAAGACCTCACGCCGTTTGAAGAAGCCGACGGCTTGCACCGTTTGGCCACGCAATTCGAATACACGCACGAAGACGTTGCCAAGAAAATCGGGCGGGCACGGTCCTCGGTAACGGAGACGCTGTCACTGCGAAATATTCCCGAGTCGTTGCGCAGAAAATGCGTGGAGCACGGAATCATCTCGAAGTCCCTGCTTCTGCAGATTGCCCGCCAGCCGACTGAAAAGAAGATGATGGAGATGATGCATCGCATCCTGCAAGGCGGGCTGACACGGGACGAAGCGCGACGCGAACGGCGCGATGAGCAAGGCGGTCCTCAGCGGCCGCAGCCCTTCATCTTTCATTTCGAACCGGAAAACGAGAGCTTCAAGTTCCGCATTCAGTTCAAGAGGAGCCATGTGTCGCGGGACGAGCTGATTGTGACGTTGCGGGAGATTCTTTCGCAGCTCGAGGGATCGTCGTCGGAAGCGGACTCCACGGCGGCTTAATCATTTTTAGCTTTACATCTCGGCAGACAGACTGAAGTCTGTCCCACCCACATGCATGGTTGAACTTACACCGCTGCAGATGCAAACACTGGAACGGTTGTTCGAGGCGGGGTTTCGGCCTGTTGCCATTCCGCCCTATGAAAGTGCGTTGTGCGTGAGGCGCGGCGAGTGTGCGGCTGTGTTGTCGCTCGTTGCGAGCGGCGGATTGAAATTGCTGGCAAGTCCGTCGTACATGGTGGCCGGCAATCTCAGCGTGAGGCTAAAGCGTGGGCTTGCGGAAGTCTTCGTCTGGAAAAAGACCGAGTTGCCCGTCACCCCGGAGCGTCTGCAAGAATTGGAGTCCTTTCGGCGGGAACTCACTGACATTCTGGATATGCCACCAAGCCAGTAATTCCAACCGAATTTGCAATTCGTCCGGACTCCCGGCAAACTGAAAATCTCATGACCACTTACGACATTATCTGCATTGGCGCAGGACCCACCGGGCTGGCTTGCGCCATCGAGGCGCGGCGCGCGGGAATGAAACCTTTGGTGATCGACAAAGGCTGTTTGTGCAATTCGATTTACCACTATCCCGTCAACATGGTGTTTTTCACAACTCCGGAACTCCTCGAAATCGGCGACTTGCCGCTGGTAAGTGCGGCGGAGAAGCCTGTGCGCACCGAGGCGCTGAAGTATTACCGCAAGGCGGCGGAGCATTTTGGTTTGGAGTTACGGCTGTTCGAGCAGGTAGTGCGCGTGGACGGTCAAGATGGCAAGTTTACGGTTGTGACGAGAACGGACAAGGGAACGGAAGAAAAATACACATCGAAAAAGATTTGCGTGGCGACGGGGTACTACGATCTTCCGAACAAGATGGGCATTCCGGGCGAAGACTTGCCCCACGTTTCCCACTACTACACGGAGCCCTACGAATTCTGGAACCAGGACGTGGTCGTAATCGGAGGGAAGAATTCCGCGGCGGAAGCTGCTTTAGATCTTTTTCGAAACGGCGCGCGGGTGACACTCGTGCATCGGCAAGCCATTCTGGGACAATCCATCAAGTATTGGGTAAAGCCGGACATCGAAAATCGCATTAAGGCGAACGAAGTACATGCTCTCTTCGAAACACGCGTGGTGCAAATTGAGCCGGATCACGTGGTGGTTGAGAACGGGGCGGGGAAGCGAGGGCTGCGTGCTCGCCAGGTGTTCGCACTCACCGGATACCACCCCGATTTTACTTTTATAGAAAGCCTCGGTGTACATCTCGATCGGGAAACCCGAAAGCCCGCACTCGACCCCAACACGCTGGAAAGCAACGTCCCTGGGATCCATCTGGCCGGTGTGGTGATTGGGGGCCGGCACACAAGCGAGATATTCATTGAAAACGGCCGTTTCCACGGAAAACAGATTATCGAGTCGCTGAAAACCTGAGCGATACTCTCACCAGCTTGTATATAGCTATTTGCCGGTGCACCAGGCGTTTGCTAGACTTGTGACTCATGGCATCCATCCTTCGAGAAGTCGGCGAGACCTTTAGCACGCTGGTTCAGGGATTCAGCGTGACCTTCCGGAATATGTTTCGTAAAACGGTCACGGAGAACTATCCCTTCGAACCGGTGCACTTTCAGCCCCGTTATCGTGGGATCCACGTGTTGCACCGCGACGAATCCGGCTTGGAAAAGTGCGTTGGATGCTTTCTTTGCTCCGCGGCCTGCCCGGCGAATTGCATTTATATTGAAGCTGCTGAAAACACTGATGCCGAGCGTATCTCCGCAGGGGAACGCTACGCCAGCGTTTACAACATCGACTATTCGCGCTGCATTTTCTGCGGATACTGCGTCGAAGCGTGTCCAACGGACGCTATCACTCACGGGCACGGATTTGAGCTGGCTACCTACGACATCAATTCTTTGGTTTACCGGAAAGAGCAACTCCTCGAAAAACAACCCGCTGCTTCCACTGCCGGGAGTTAATTCAAAAATGCTTCAGGTTCCGTAGCTCAGCTCATTTGAAAGCATTTGCTGCTTTTGTCGCCACACGCCTGGCACCCGCGCGCCAGTTTTCCAGAAACCATGTCCTATAACTCATATAACGCAGCCAAGACGTAAGTCTGGCTTTGGTTTGAGTTGGGAGATCGCGCGATGAAGCACGAACAGAATGGCGAGGCGCAGTGGTGGGAGGCTGCGGCGGTGGGTTGTCCGGCGCGAGATAAATTCGTGTTTGCGCGGCCTCCGCAGAGCACACCATTGGGCAGCAAGGCGAAGCTGGGCATTCGCGGCACATTCAGTCCAAATACGGTCAAGATACTGCAAAAAGCAAGCAAAACCTTAGGATGGGCCGCCATTTTCGGGCTGCGAAGCGGTTCGATCCGCAAGAAAATTATCGGACACAGAATGCGCCCCATTGCTCCGCGGTGGGGGGCTCGAAAGCATGTCCGGCGCCCGTGCGGAGCGTTCCCGCTGCTCGAGAAGCCAGCGGGCAAGCATAGCGGCGGCATTTTCCTCCAGCCACTGGTCGATCAGCGCGGTAATTTCCTTGCGGAGATTCGCGGCGTGAGCCAATCGCGAAAGTTCAAAACTCTGGAGGGAGTTGCGCGAAGCCGAGAGAAGGAACTCCCAAGGCGGCTGAGTCGAGCGGCTGGGCATAGGACCTCCGTTAAGGAACGGCGCGCATAATAGCAGATAAGTAAGACATGTCAAGGATACTTATGCGTTACGACCTGTGGAAATCGGTGGAAAACTTCTCCAGGTTCAGGGTTACCGAAGCCGCCGAAAGAGGCCCGCGCCATCGCAGCTTCTACAGCGGAGTGGAGGCTTCGCAGCCGTCTCAGGATGCCTGCAGCTCCTGCGCAGGCGATTACGAAGACCCCGACCGGACGGCGTGGACTCCCGACGCGGAGGAAAACGAAGAGCCATTGCGGGATGGAATCCCAGACGGAAGCCTGGGAGGGTCTGACGAAGCGGGCGAGTGCAACGACGAATTTCCTGCCGTTGAACGATGACCAGCAGGAGGGGAGGCAACGACGATGCGGAGGACGAATCGTAAAGAAACAAAGCCGGTGCAGCTGCGGAAACAACGCGAAGTGATTCGCGACGTGATGCTAAGCGCGGGGCAATGCGCCACGTGGCTGACGCTCGATGAGCTGGCGAAGCTGACGCATTACCCGCCGGCGAGCATTTCCGCGCAACTACGGCACATGCGGAAGCCGCGTTTCGGGGCGTACGAGGTGGTGAAGCGGTGCCGAACGGTGAATAAAGCCATGCGCGCGGAAGGTTTCGGCACGGTGTGGGAATACTCGGTGTTGCAAGAGCGGCGCGTGCCGGTTCGGAGAGTGCGCAGCAGAAGGCGTAAAGCGCGAATGGCGCTGCGAGCCGTGAGTTGCTGAATTTTGTGATCGGGCCGGCAGCACAGTTGGCAATGAGTGATTGATGCGGGGAAGCGCACGCCGAGTGCGCGGTGGCGGAGGAGCCATGAGCGTAAAACCGGAACTGGCGTTTGACGTTTGCTGGGAAGTTTATCGAGGCGCGCGCGAAGTGCTGGAAACGAAGCGCGGCGTTTCGGCGCTAAATTGGAAAGATACCGGAAAATTTCTGTGGCGGCCGGATTTTCGTCCGCGGCTCAACGAGTGGGTCGCGGACTTCGCGCTGGCAGGGCAGAAAGCGCTCGAAGGGCCGGATTGGGCTTCGCGCATGGTGCTGTTCCGCTTGTATTACCTCGGGCTCGCGCCGTATGAGAATGCGCGGCATTTTCTCGGCTTGAGCGAACGCAGCTGGGTGAACTGGACGGAAGAAGTGCGGAACCGCTGCGGGAAAGAACTGCTGCGGCGCGGCATGTTTCCGCCGAGAAAATACTTTCGCAATGAATCCTGAGTCGAATCCAGAAAGAATAGCCCGACGGTTTGGTCGATCTGCCTGATCGCGTTAAACCGTAAGAGAGTCGCCGACTCGGAGGAGTTTGCCGCATTCGGTACTGGGCACGCGCGTGTTGGTGGCGAGGCGGTAAAAGTGATCGAAGCGGGCGGTGGGCGCCCAGGGAGGGAGCTGCGCGCGGCGCAGTTCAGTGAAGCGCTTCTGGAAAGCTTCGTCCGCCGCGCCGGTTTGCGAATCACGAGAGGGAACTGGGCAGCGGGCGCAGGGGTTGCTGCCCTCGAAGGCGATGTCGCCGATATTGAAGCGCACGACGCTACTTTCGCTCTCCCCGAAGAGTTGATCTTCCCAAAAGGCTGGCAACGTCTCGGAGGCGTCCGCGGAGCTGCCGGGAGCATACGCACCTGCAGAAGGCGCGGCGCCATTTATGTCCACGGAGCGGCCGCCATCGATTTCGAGCGTAGTGCGGAATCGGCGGCGGGCTTCGTCGAGCGTCATCCCAGGGAACCACTCGCAGACAGCTTCAAGCGAGGCCGTTGAAACAATCGTAGGGCCGGCGGCGAGGCCATCGTCGGGAAAACCTTCGCGCGTGTAGCGGACCTGAAGCATCTGCTCAAAGTACATGCTGAACCATTCCGCAGCGCCGTCGGTGTCATCTGGGAAAGCAAACGTCATCGCGGGGATCTTGCGCCGATCTCCGGGAACAGTCAGCGTAACGGAGCCGATGTTCGGAGCGTACGCGGCGCGAATGAGATGCATGGCGGCGGTGCGCTTGCCATTGACCCAGCGGCCGTCCGCGGAATAGAGAGCCCAGACGCGATCGAGTTCCAGGCCGCCATTGGGGCCTATGCGGGCTTCGTTAACTGGGACAGGGTCGAGCGCCTTAATCGGATGCAGGCGGATATGGGCAAGGCGCGGAGTTAGTTTCTGGGATGGCACACACAGAGTCTAACAGAGCGCTGCGCACCAGATGCGCGGCCGGGCCTGGACGAGCATGACCGATACCGCATCCAAACACCGACGCTGCTCCCGGAGGAGACCCTCTGTTTAGTCGCCGAACGCGACCACGCTAAGGGAAGAAAAGCGAAGAAACTCCCACCGTGAATTTTGTGGCGCCAGGATCGAGTGGCAAATTTAGTCCGCCGAAGCGGCTGCAGCCAACTCAGGCGCTTTCTTCCTCTTCGCCATTTGCTGCACCGTGAAGAGCAGCAGAGAGCGATCGTGTTGGTCCATCTTGCTCAGCAATAACCGCAGCTTCCTCATGAAGCGCAAGTCTTTGCCAGAACTGCCCCAGGCATTCCCGCTGGATTCGGTCCAGGCGGCGGGTACATCAGGCCGGGGTGGTTGGTCACCATCGTAAAGAAGCTGGTAGAGCGGCATTTCCAGCGCTCGCGCAAGTTTTTCGAGTGTTTCAATAGCAGGCACGGTGTGGCCATTTTCCACGCGAGAGAGATAGCAGCGCAGCAGGCCGGTTCGTTTTTCTACGTCACCTTGAGATAGTTTCTTTTCTTCGCGCAGGACGCGCAGTCTTTCGCCAATGATCATCCGTTGCTCCTAACCAACAGTCCTCCGGCCTCCTGGCTGGGTGCAAGGCGGAATGACTGGACTATAAACTATCGAATCAATTTTAGTCGAGAAGATTACTTTGCGCAGGCCTGTGGAAAACCGCGCAAGGGTTCGCGCGACACCGATGGTAGTGCCGAGCGCTGCTGCGAGGAAGGGAAGCATCCGGAACGAGTGCCCACGGAAGGCCCCTCTAGCGGGAATGTCTAGCACCGGGAGGAGCCGAGGCACGGATTTGGCTCTGGCACCCGAGCGGAGGGGCTCGGGGTGCTTTCAATCCAGTGGATATGCTTCTAAGCGCCGTTCCTGGCCAATCAGGCTTTGGCAGCGGCTCCGGTCCTCGCAACCACGGACTTGTAGCCGCAGGTACCGGCTTTGCGCATCGCCTCGATGGCTTGCGCGGCGGTCATCAGCGGCGTGGTTTGGATGTTGGCAACCGCCCCGCCGGCAGCGAAGGCGATGGCGATAGCCGCAGCGGAAATGTTGTCGGGCATCTCGGTGATGGCGATGACATCGAACGGGCCAAATGCGAAAAATGCCGAATGCAGTTTTCCGCCAAGCTTTTCGATGGGGATGCGGACGATATCGAGCCGGTCCTGGGGATCGGCCATAAGGCTAGCCCAGGCTTCCTTGGTGTAGCTGACTTGGTGGCAATAATGCGGCATGATGGACCTCCTTGACTTCCAGGCGGGAAAATTCCGAGGTAACGAAGCGACTATGCTCTTGAAAACAAAGGGAGTCAAGAAAAGTTGAAAAAATTTAAAGATTTCTCTTGACAAAAAATTAGAATGTGGTACACTTTCCCTCGTAGAAAAGTACGCCTCGGCGATGCCGGGGCGTTTTGCTTTTTAGGGCGGCCTTTTGCGCCCTCTCCAAGCCTCGAACGTAAAAAAATCCCGCACTTTGGTTTTTAAACGAGCAGGTTCGCGCCGCAACGACGCAGGCGCCGAAGTGTCTTCGCGCGAGCGAGTTCCAGCCAGTTTCCGAGCGATGCCGCGCAGCAACGTGTTGCACAAGAAGGAGCCAAGATGCCGAGCTATCAGAATGTGACTCCGCCCCTTTCGCTTTTCTCGGGGGACGTGGGATTTAGTTTCAACAACGAGACGTTTCCTGGCAGCGCCCAGGCGGGCAGCCAGTTCGCCATTCCAAGCTTCACAGGCCTGCCTGACGGTGGCACATCCGTGCGCTGGCAGACGATTTTTGGGACCGCCCCGACAGCCGTCAGTATCGCTTTGCAAGGCGCGATGGCCGACATCGACTCCGAATATCAGACCATCGATACCACGACAAACACCGCGGGCGAGGCCCGCACGGTGACCGCCGTGCAGGCGAAATTTTTGCGCATCAAGTTTACGTCGTCCACCGGCGGCAGCGGCCTTACGGCAAAACTCCTGGTTTAGGCTGTACGAATTCGCGGTCGCGGACGATTCGCGAGCCGACAGTCAACAACTGACGGCCAACAACAAACTGCGTCTCCGCATCGAGGCTCAGTCCAGCGGAAACGAAACAGCCGTGAACTCCGCATCGACTATCGAGAAGTCGTCCGAGCGCGCGAAGCTCTCTGCATCGACGCTCGACCCCGGTTCGCGGGAAAAGGTTCGCCGGACGCGCGGCGCCACCCCGGTAAAACGGAGCGAAACTCCGAAAATGAAAAGCAACGGCCATGATACGAGCGCAGCAAACGTGAACGGTCATGGTCAAGCTTCACCTTCTCGCACGGCGCAGGAAAAGGAAGCGCCGTTGGAAAAGGGCAGGGCTGCGTCTGACGATGCACGCGATTTTCCCACTGCGGCCGCCGCGTCCTCCGCCGCGGCCGGTAAGGAACGCGATGCGTGCGCTGAGGTGGCTCAGGCTCCGGAAGGTGAAAA